>Ga0316583_10000095_pt1 | contig 19537 bp, 14 predicted proteins | sample J_170502JBrBrA_D_FD_204513 | JGI IMG/M metagenome (GOLD analysis project Ga0316583, IMG submission 204513) | Rhizosphere microbial communities from salt marsh grasses in Alabama, United States - J_170502JBrBrA | ecosystem: Host-associated > Plants > Roots > Rhizosphere | place: USA: Alabama... | reverse complement strand
GCTCGGCTCCTACGAGCATCCCTCTGTTCTCACCAAGCCTCGCCCGTCCACCCTCGCTGCTTGCCTCTCCTCGACCCGCAGCCTACCATGCCCTTCCGACCCGAGAGGGCTCTTTGACTACCTATCCGTACTACCTATCCGTTCCCATGTGCGAACGACCCCATGAATTAATCCCTGAGGCAGTGCAACACTCTCTGGTTCAGCAGCTTGCATCACCGGCGTCCACCCTGCCCCGGTGCGCATGTAACGCGGTCCTCGCTGGTCAGGCCGCCATACAAGCGCCAGTCAAGCGACCCGTCCCCGACGGCCGAACCATGCCACATCATCCTCGCTTGTCCTTCCTGAGCCCGCCCGAGCAGCAGCGCTCATCCGCACGCCACAAGTACGACATGGGCCGGGCTCGTCCGTCCCGGTGCGCGGCCCTTCGCCCGATTTGCCTAGCGCAACACCGAGATTGGCTGGGTGGTCCCATTGAGACGGCGACGATCCCGCAGTGCGGCTCGCAACATGGATCTCAGAATTCATCGCCGCAGAACGATCGCGATAGTCACATTTGGTGTGCTCTGGACGTTTATATTGAGAAGTCTTTCCGCAATGCGATTCCCAGTCTGCGCCGCATCCGACTGAGCACGCCATGAACACCCTGCGAACAGTCTTTGTGGCCATCGCACTCGTCGCGTTCACCGCTTGTCAACTCATCACGGGCCCCACGAACAAACACATGGGCATCGTCGAATGGGCTGCGAGCGCGAATGCAACATCGTCCATGGGCGACGCCGTTCCCGCTCGGGATATGCCTTGGGATTCGGTGCTCTTGGGTGACCCGGTCCTGGAAGTGCCGGACACGGTCGACGCCGGCGTCCCCTTCGACGTCGTGGTTCGTACGTATGGGCCGACTACCTGTTGGAAGGCTGCCGGCGGGGATGTCGCCAGAACGGACTCAACGCTGCGCCTCGTCCCCTACGACATCGACGAGGAAGCGACTCGGGACAGATTGTGCGGCAACGCGGTTATCCGCCTTCCCCGGACGTTTTCAGCTTCCTTCCCACGGGCGGGCACTGCAACGGTTCGAGTCACCGGGAGGAAGGTCATCGGGAGCGCCGGTTCGTCGATGGACAACTACGCCGTGACTTTGGAAGCCACGGTCGTGGTGCGGTAGAAATGAAGCTCACAACTCAACCCACCCCAACCCGCCCGATCCCGAGCCCGACTTCCAGTTCGACCAGTCTCCGCCCGGCGACTTCGACCACTGAGGACTCATGGTGAAGCCCGCGGGCACGGGGGTGGGCGTCATCTCCGCCGCCCGCCCACCCCCATGCGCCGGGTCGTTACTTCGACGACGGCGGCAGCAGCACCGTGTCGATGACGTGGATCACGCCGTTGGAGGCGGCCACGTCGGCGGTGGTCACCTGCGCGCCGTTCACGTACACCTTACCGTCGCGGACCTGGATGTCGAGCGCCTGGCCCTCGAGGGTGTTCGGCTCGGCCCCGCCGGCCTTGATCACGTCCTCGGCCATCACCTTGCCCGGCACGACGTGGTAGGTGAGAATCGCGGCCAGCTTCTTCGGGTCCTTCAGTAGCGCGTCGACGGTGCCGGCGGGCAGCTTCGCGAACGCGGCGTCCGTGGGAGCGAACACCGTAAACGGGCCCTTCCCCTGCAGCGCGCCGACGAGGTCGGCGGCCTTCAGCGCGGTGACGAGCGTCTTGAACGTGCCCGCCTCGACGGCGACGTCGACGATGGTCTTGGCGCTGGTCGTCTCCGCGGCTTTGGACGCGGCCATCTGCGCTCCGGCGGGGGTCGTGGTCATCAGGCCCGCGGCCATCAACAGAAGCGCCTGCTTGGTGCCGATCATCTGCGTATCCTCCGGTGGCTTGTCCAGGTGTTGTCCATCTTCGGACAGGGAATGATCGGGCATATTCCAGGGAATGTCAAGCCTGTGTCCAGGTATGTAGCTTGACAACAGTTGGACGACCCCTACTATTGGCGCATGCCAGACAGAGCCCCCACCCCTGGGACCGACACGGCCGCCCTGCACCCGATCTCCGTCGTGGCCGAGCGCACCGGCCTGTCGAGGGACGTGATCCGGGTCTGGGAGCGCCGCTACGGCGCCGTGGAGCCCAAGCGCTCCGCCGGCGGCCAGCGTCTCTACTCCGACGAGCACATCGACCGGTTCCGCCTCCTCGCCGCCGCCACCCGCCACGGGCGCAACATCAGCCTGGTGGCGGGGCTGGCCACGGAGGAGCTCGCGCGCCTCGTGGCGGAGGACGACGCGGCGCGCCCGACCGACTCACCCGTGGACGGGGCAGCCGCCCATAGGGAGACCGCCGACGTCGCGCTGGCCCTCGTCAGGACGCTGGACGCGTCGGGGCTGGACCGGGCGCTGCGGCGCGCCGTGGCACGCCACGGCGTGTCGGCGTTCCTCGAGGACATCGCGCCGAGCATCATGCACCGTGTCGGGGACGAGTGGCACGCCCGGCGGTTCACCATCGCCCACGAGCACCTCGCTACCGCGGAGGTCCTCGCCGTCGTCTTCGAGGCCATGAGGGCGGTCCCGGAGACGCCGGCCGCCCCCCGGCTCCTGGTGGCAACGCCTTCCGGAGAGCGCCACGGCGTCGGCGCCGCCCTTGCGGCCGCCGCGGCGGCTCTGGACGGATGGAACGTCTCCTATCTCGGCGTGGACGTGCCCCTCGCCGACATCGTCGCGGCCGCCACCGCCACGGACGCAGGCGCGGTCGCGGTCAGCGTGGTACACACCGGGGATCCTGAGGAGCTCGCCGCCCAGCTGCGTGCCCTGCGCTCCGGTCTGCCGGCCGGCGTGCCTCTCCTCGTCGGGGGCGCGGCGGCCATGGGGCTGAACGGTCTGAGCGCACACCCGGGCATCACCGTTTGTGGGAGCATCGCCGAGATGCGCTCGGTGCTGGCGCGCGTGTGGGTGGTCGCATGACGCTGCTCGTCCTCGCCTGCTTCAGCGCGTCCCTCGCGGCGCTGGCCCTCATGTGGGTCCGGCAGCTCCGCACGCAGGACGCCACCAGCGTCGACGTGGCGTGGTCGTTCTCCCTCACCGGCATGGCTATCGCTTACGGCCTGTTCGCCGAAGGGGATCCGGCGCGGCGCGCCCTGGTGGCCACGCTGGGTGCGGTCTGGAGCGCGCGCCTCGGCTGGTACCTCTACGCCACCCGCGTGCGGGCTGCCCGTGGAGAGGACGGCCGCTACCGGGCACTGCGCTCCGGGTGGGGTCCGCACGCCCCGCGGCACTTCCTGGGGGTGTACGTCGCGCAGTCGGTAGCCGCGACGCTCTTCTCCCTTCCCCTCCTCTTCGCCATGCGTGGGGGTCCCCTGGACCTGTGGGCCGTCGCGGGGACGGCGGTCTGGATGGTGGCGGTGGCGGGGGAGACCGCGGCCGACCGCCAACTCGCCGCTTTCCGCACCCGGCCGTCGAACCGTGGAGAGGTGTGCCGGGACGGGCTCTGGCGGTGGTCACGCCACCCGAACTACTTCTTCGAGTGGCTCCACTGGTGGGCGTACGTGCTCATCGGACACGGGACGCCCGTGACCTTTGTCGGCCCCGTCGTGATGCTCGCGCTGCTCCTCAAGGGCACGGGCATTCCCCACACCGAGCGGCAGGCCCTACGCTCCCGGGGCGAGAAGTACCGGGAGTACATGCGCGTCACCAGCGCGTTCATCCCCTGGCCGCCCTCACGCTGACCCACAGGACCCGTGACCCATGACTGCTTTCCTGAAGGCCTACGGCACCGTCGGTGCCACCATGTTCGCCGTGGATCTCGTCTGGCTCGGCGTGGTCGCGAAGAGCTTCTACGCCCGCCACCTGGGCGACCTGCTCCGGCCCCAGGTCCGGTGGGGTCCCGCCGTGCTCTTCTACCTGCTCTACGTGGCGGCCGTGGTGGTGTTCGTCGTCCTGCCCGCGGCCGAGCGGCAATCCCTCGCGAGGGCGGTGGCGCTGGGCGCCTTTTTCGGCCTCGCCGCCTACGCCACCTACGACCTCACCAGCCTGGCAATGATCCGGGATTTTCCCATGACGGTCGTCGTAGTGGACCTGGCGTGGGGGATGGTGCTCACGGCGTTCGTTTCCAGCGCGGGGTACCTGGTGACGAAGTGAGGGCACCTGTAGACGGCATTCTCCACCATGCCGCGCCTGCTGCATCCTGAACGGGCGTACCACTCCCGGCGACCGAGCGCGCGAGTCGAGCGGACGTCACGATTTCTCTCTCTCAAGGCCGGGCACGGCCTGGGCAAGGCGTTCCGGCCTGGTGGAATGACGAGCTCTCCGGTGCGGGGCGTCAACCGCAACGTGCAGCTTCTTCCAAGCCCTGTTCTTCGGCGGCCTCCGCAGATGGCCAACTACGACGGGCCCGGGTCGCGCGACCCGGGCCCGCCCTCATGCGGGAAGCCTCGTTTCCGAGGGACTCAGCTCCCTCCGTCCTCTTCCTCCGTCATTCCCCGCCCGTTCGTCGGCTCGCTGCCGGGCACCTCCTTGGCCGCGACCTCCACCGGCTTCATCCCGGCGGCCTCCAGCACGCCATTCACCTTGTCGACGCCCTTCATGGCCTCCCTCATCCGACCCAGCTGGATGTCGATGAGCTTGCTCAGCAGGTCGTACACCTCGTACGACTGCTGGGTGGGGCGGCCCTCGGCGCTGGACACCACTCCCATGAGCGCGCCGATGCGGTTGTTCAGGCGGATGGGGTAGTTGAGGGGATCCTCGCTGGCGTGGCTCTTGGACTGGTACAGCGAGTCCGAGACGTCCTGCAGCGTGGCCCGCAGCGGCTTCGCCGCCTTGTCGAAGGCCGACTTCTGCTTCTTCGGGATGCTCTTCCCATCCTGGTCGAGCTGGTAGAACACGTAGCGGATGGTCTTCACCGCGTCGTTGGCCGCGGAGAACTCGTCGCGAATCTTCATCTCGAGCGCGAACTTCGCGTCGTAGTCCGCCTGCGTCGCGCCCTTGATGCGCGGATCGGGGAGCAGCTTGAAGTCCTGCGTGCTCACGGCATTCCCATCCACGGTGAGCCGCACCTGGTACGTTCCGGGAGGCGCCATGGGCCCGGTGGTGCCGGCGGCCCACAGGACCATGCCGTTGAAGCCGTGGGCGTCCGGATAACGCATGTTCCAGCCGGTGAACGTGTTCACGCCGGCCTTGTTCTCCGGCCGCGACGCGCCGCCGAAGCCGCCGAAGCGGCCACTACGCCCACCGCGCCGTTCGGGCTCCGGTTGGATCTTGGTGTCGGTGGAGTAGGTGTGGATCACCTTGCCCGCCGCGTCCATGAACTCCAGGGTCACGGTCTTGACCGGAGCCTTGAGCCAGTACTGCACCACGAGGCCGCTGGGCGGGTTCTCACCCGTGGGATGCACGGCCGTCGTCGGCGAGCCACCCCGTCCGCCGCCCCGGCCGAAGCCGCCGAAGAAGCCGCCGCGCCCGGCGGAGAGGACGTGGTCGTCGGGCCTGAACAGGTGCGCGTCGCTGGACAGCACGTTCTGGGACATCTGCTCCAGGGACGAGACGTTGTCCAGGATGTAGAACGCGCGTCCGTGGGTGGCGGCCACGATGTCGCCGTCCTTGAACACGAGGTCACGCACCGGCACCAGGGGCAGGTTCAGCGCCAGCGACTGCCAGGACTCGCCGTCGTTGGGCGAGAAGTACACCGAGCGCTCGGTACCCGCCACCAGCAGCCCGGCCTTGTCCGGATCCTCACGCAGCACGCGGGTCGGCTGGTCGTCCGGCAGGTTCGACTGGATCTGCTCCCAGTGCTGGCCGAAGTCCTCGGTCTTCCACAGATAGGGGTGGTTGTCGTCCAGCTTGATGCGGTTGGCAGCCACGTACGCCACGCCGTCCTGGAAGTGGCCCAGGTCGATGCTGGAGATCTTCGTGAACTTCTCCAGCCCCTTGGGCGTCACGTCGGTCCAGGTACCGCCGTCGTCCCGCGTCAGGTAGATCTTGCCGTCGTCGGAGCCGGTCCACAGCTCGCCGGCGGCGAGGGGGGACTCGGCGATGACGAAGACGGTGCCGTAGTACTCCACCGACGTCTGGTCCTTGGTGAGGGGACCGCCGGCATCGCCCAGCGTCGCCGGATCGTCGTACGTGAGGTCCGGCGAGATCACCTTCCAACTGTGCCCCAGGTCGGTGGACTTGAACACGACCTGCGCGCCCGCGTACACGACGTTGGGATCGTGCGCGGAGGTGATGATGGGGAACGTCCACTGGAACCGGTACTTCAGGTCCTTGGCGGGGTGGCCCATGGGGTTGTCGGGCCAGGGATTCACGTTCTCGGTGATCCCCGTGCGCATGTTCTTCCGGGTGAGCTCGTTGCCGTAGCTGCCGGCGTAGATGACCCACGGCTCGTCCACCCGGGGAGCGATCCACCCCGACTCGCCGCCGCCGGCCGACTCCCAGTTCGACATGTCGAGGTTGCCGCGGTTGTCACCGCACAGCGTCCCCGAGTCCTGCTGCGCGCCGCACACCTTGTACGGGAAGTCGTTGGTCGTGATGACGTGGTAGAATTGCCCCGTGGCGTAGTCCTCCTCCGTCCACGTCCGGCCCCCGTCGGTGGTCACCCGGGCGCCGCCGTCGTCGGTCTCGATCATGCGCTTGGGGTCGTTGGGCGCGATCCACAGGTGGTGCGAGTCGCCGTGGCCGCCGCGGATCGGGCGGAACGTCTTGCCGCCGTCCGTGGACTTCAGGAACGAGACGTTGTTGATGTAGACCGTCTGCGTGTCCTGGGGATCGGCGTTGATCTTCATGTAGTACCAGGCGCGCTGCTTGATCTCGTTCTCGCCGTTGACGAAGCGCCAGGTGGCGCCGGCGTCGCTGGACTTGTACAGCCCGCCTTTCTTCGCCTCGATGAGCGCCCACACGATGTTCGGGTTGGCCGGCGACACCGCGAGGCCGCTGTTGCCCCAGATCCCCTTGGGCAGGCCGGGATTGTCCTTGAGCTGCTTCCAGTGCTCGCCGCCGTCGGTAGTCTTGTAGAGCGTGCTCCCGTCACCGCCGGACGAGAACGTCCAGGGCAGGCGGTACGCCTGCCAGAAGCTGGCGTAGAGCGTGTTCGGGTCCTTGGGATCCATGACCAGGTCCGCGACCCCGGTGGAGTCGTTCCGGAAGAGGATCTTCTTCCACGTCGCGCCGCCGTCGGTGGACTTGAAGACGCCCCGCTCCGGGTTGGGCGCGAAGAAGTGGCCGAAGGCGCCCACGTACACGATGTCGGGGTTCGTGGGATCCACGATCACCTTCTCGATCTGGCGCGTGTCGCGGAGCCCCATGTACTTCCACGTCTTGCCGGCGTCGGTGCTCTTCCACACGCCGTCACCGTAGGAGACGTTGCCGCGCATGGGATACTCGCCCCCGCCCACGTAGACGATGTCGGGGTTCGAGGGGGCCACCGCGACGGCGCCGATGGTGCCGCCGAAGTATCCGTCCGTGGTGGGGGCCCAGCTCTCGCCGCCGTCCTCCGTCTTGAAGACCCCTCCCCCCGTGGTGCCCATGTAGTATTCCTTGGGATGCGCCACCGACCCCACCGCCGCCACGGACCGCCCGCCGCGGAAGGGCCCGATCTCCCGCCACTTCAGCCCGGTGAAGGCCAGGCTGTCGAAGGGGGCGGCGGCGCCGCCCATGGCCTCCGAGCCGGGCTGTCCGCCACTCTGCGCCGACGACGCGGCGGGGAGGGCGACGAGCAGCGCGGCGAGGGCCATCGCGTAACGGGAACCTTTCTCGATCACTTCTACCTCCTGCATGCCGAGGCGACAGAACAGCCATTTGAGGGGGACCAAGATGGGGGGGGGCTCCCGGATCTGGAAAGTGACGGCCGGCGCCGCCCCATGGTGCCCGCCCCGCGGGCGTGTCGGTTGCGCGAGCGCGGTGGGCATCGCGATGTTGCGGCGGCCCTCCGCCTTCCAGGAATGTGATATGCTGCGATCCCCACGCGTCGCCCTCGCCCTCACCGTCTTGCTCTCGCTGGCGGGGACCGCCCCCCTCTCCGCCCAGAGCCACGGATCCCAGCCCCCTGCGCCGGCCGCCGCGCCACAGCCGGCCCAGACCCTCGTGAACACGGCCGTGGCCACGGCCGAGGCGCAGCGCAAGAACGTGCTGGTCTACTTCAGCGCGTCCTGGTGCGGGTGGTGCCACCGGTTCGCCACGTTCCTGGCCAGCCCCGACGCCGGCAAGCTCATGCACGACAACTTCGTCATCGTCCGGCTCGATGCACTGGAGAGCAAAGACAAGGCGGCCCAGGAGAACCCCGGAGCCGACGACCTGCTCAAGAAGATGTCCGGCGGCGTCCCCACGGGGATACCCTTCTACTTCGTCCTGGACGGCTCGGGCAAGAAGATCGGCGACTCCCTCATCATGCCGGGACACGGCAACGTGGGGCACCCGGCGGAGCCCGACGAAGTGGTGGCGTTCGTGAAGCAGCTCGAGACCATCGCGCCCAGGATGACGCCGGCTCAGCGCAAGGAGATCGGCGCGTACCTGGACGAGATGGCCGGCAGGAAGGGTTAGCCGCGGGGCCCACCCCGACAGGGCGCGGCGGGCCCCCCGACTCTCAGCCTCCCCCGCCCCGCCGCCTGTCCGGCGTGTACGGGGCGCCCGCCGCCTCCAGCCGCGCTTCCAGCGCCCGCAGGTCGCTCATGAGGGCGTCGATGCGCGGCACCAGCTCCTGGAACTCGTGCTCGGCGTCGCGCAGCTCCTCGTGCTGCTGGCCTCCCGGTGCCTGGGTGGTGGTGTACGACGCGCCGATGACGAAGCCGATGCGGTCCAGGATCGAGGGCGGCGTCTCGAACTGGCGGCGGGCCACGCTGCGGTCCCCCGTCAGCGGAATGCGCAGCTCGGCCACGCGTCGCTGGAGCGAGCGCGCCCGGGCCAGCACCGAGTCCGGGAGCGAGGGCGTGCGCCGGATGGCCACGGTGATGTAGCGAAGCCTGTTCGACGCCTCGTTCAGGCGGGCGTTGGCGTCCAGGATGTCGCGCTGCGCGGCGCCGGCCTCACGCTGGAAGGCCAGCAGCGCCGCCCGGTCCTTCGCGGTCAGCTCCGCGTTGTTCAGCCCCACCACGTGGAACGACACCGGGCCGGTGAGCTCCGACGGCACGCCGTCCACTACCTCGGACATGGACACCGTGTACGTGCCGGGGGCCACCATGGGCCCGACGTCGGGGCTCGCGAAGGGGTTGGGCGGTCCCGGAGGGCTCAGGTCCACCGGCACGGTGGTGGGATAGCGCAGGTCCCACGAGACCCGGTGGATCCCCTTGGACGGCGAGGTGCGGATGCGGCGCACCACGCTGTCGGCCTCGTCGCGGATGGTGAAGAGCAGATAGGGTGCCTGCTCCTGGTCCTCGGCGCGCATCTCGGCGAAGGACGGGTAGGGCACGGGCTCTCCCGCCGCCACGTCCTTCTTCTCCCCGGCCTGCCGCTTCTCCTTCAGCGTCTCGATGCCGTCCTTCAGATAGTAGGTGATGAGCGCGCCGAAGGGCGGATTGGCGGCGGTGAAGTACGACTCGCCCTGGAAGGCCTTGTCGGCGAGGCCGAGCTTCTCCGAGGGGATGTAGGCCAGGGCGTCGCGCACCGGGAAGATGTGGGCGCTGTCGGCCAGCACCGCGGAGGTGGCGGTGCGCAGCGCGGAGTAGTCGTCCAGGATCCAGAAGCCTCGGCCGAAGGTGGCCACCGCCAGGTCGTTTTCCCGGCTCTGGATGGCCAGGTCGCGCACCTCCACCGTGGGGAGACCACCCTTCAGGCGCACCCAGTGGCCACCTCCGTCACGGGTGAAGAAGAGGCCGAACTCCGTCCCCACGAAGAGCAGGTCCGGGACCTTGGGGTCCTCGGCGATGCTGTACACCGAGCCCCGCTCCGGCAGGTTCGAGGCGATGGAGGTCCACGTCTTCCCCTGGTCGGTGCTCTTCAGCAGGTACGGCTTGAAGTCGCCGCTCTTGTGGTTGTTGAAGGCGGCATAGACGGTGTTCACGTCGTGGCGCGAGGCCAGCACCTTGGCGACGAAGGTCCGGTCCGGGACCCCCGGGAAGCGCTCGGTCTTCCGCCAGTGGGCGCCGCCGTCGTCGGAGACCTGGACGAGGCCGTCGTCGGTGCCCACGTAGAGGAGCCCCTCCTTCAGCGGTGACTCGTCCAGCGCCGAGATGGTCCCGTAGATGGTGGTGGACGTGTTCTTGGCCACCGCGTCCTCGCCCCACACCCGGCCCATCACCGGGAGCTTGTTGCGGTCGATGCCCCGGGTGAGGTCCGGGCTCACGGCACGCCACGAGTCGCCGCGGTCGTCGCTCCTGAAGAGGATGTTCGCGGCGTGGTAGAGCCGCGTGTGGGAGTGCGGGCTGATGAGGAGAGGCGCGTCCCAGTTCCAGCGCAGGGCCGGCTGCCCCGGGGCGGACTGGGGCTGGATGTAGACCTGCTCGCCGCTGGCCTTATCGTAGCGCACCAGGCCGCCGTACTGCGACTGCGCATAGACGATGTTCGGGTCCTGCGGGTCGATCTGGCTGCCGAAGCCGTCCCCGCCCACGGTGACCTGCCAGTCGGCATTCACGATGCCGTGCTGGCTGGTGGTCCGGGACGGACCCAGGAGCGAGAAGTTGTCCTGGGTGCCGCCGGCCACGTTGTAGAAGGGCTTCGCGTCGTCCACCGCCACGTGGTAGAACTGCGTCACCGGGAGGTTGGCCTTGAACTGCCAGGTGCGGGCGCCGTCCCAGGTCTCGTAGATGCCGCCGTCGTTGCCGTTCAGGTAGTGGAGGGGGTGGTGGGGATCCACCCAGAGCGCGTGGTTGTCCACGTGCTTGTGCAGCTCGCCCAGGCGATGGAAGGTGTGGCCGCCGTCGTCGGTGACCTGCTCCCAGACGTCGTTGGCGTAGACGCGGTCCCGGTTCACCGGGTCGCACTCGATCTCCGAGTAGTACAGCCCCGCCGTGGAGTAGCCGTTCATCTTCTCGAACGAGCCCCCGCGGTTGGTGGATCGGAAGAACCCGCCCTTGCCGTCGGCAGCCTCGACCATGGCGTAGACGTAGTCGGGATCCACGGGTGAGATGCAGAGGCCGATGCGCCCCAGGTCCACCGTGGGTAGCCCGTTGGTGATCTTCGTCCAGCTCTTGCCGGCGTCGGTGGACTTGTACAGCGCCGACTCCGGTCCGCCGCCGATGTACGTCCACTGGCGACGGCGTCGCTGCCATGCGCTGGCGTAGAGCACGTCGGGGTCACGGGGGTCCATGACCACGTCGGCCACGCCCGTGTTCTCGCTGATCTGCAGCACCGGCGTCCACGTCTTCCCGCCGTCGGTGGTCTTGTAGAGGCCGCGGTCTCCGCCCGCGCTCCAGAGCGGCCCCTGGGCGGCGACGTAGACGACGTCGGAGCTCCGCGGATCCACCACGATGCTCCCGATGTGCTCCGAGTGCTCGAGGCCCACGTGGGTCCACGTCTGTCCGTCGTCCACCGACTTGTAGACGCCGTCACCGTAGCCCACGCTCCGCTGCGCGTTGTTCTCGCCGGTCCCCACCCACACCACGTGGGGGTTGTTGGGGTCCAGCGTCACCACGCCGATGGAGTACGAGCCCTCCGAGCCGAAGACCGGCGTGAACGTGGTGCCGTCGTTCACGGTCTTCCACACGCCCCCGGACGCGGTGGCCACGTACCACGACGACGGATCCGCCGGGTTCACCGCGAAGTCCGCGATGCGCCCCGACGTGAGGGCCGGCCCGATGTTGCGCAGGGGGAGGCCCGCGAAGGTGGCGGCGGTGAAGAGGGAGTCCTGCGCGGCGGCGGGACGGGTCCCGAGGGACACCGCGAGGAGAAGGACGAGCGGGCAGCCGAGAACAACGCGAAGAGGCTTCATGACGCTCCGGTCCGGTCAGCGAGGACGGCCCCGCCGACGGCCCGGATGCTCCTGCCGCCGGGGCGGGGTCCCGGCAAGATCGGACGATGGGGGTGGGCTCCGCCAGGGAAGGTCGGTGAAGCGGCCCGAGCCCGGAGGAACGAATGCGCCGCCACCTCGGCCCGATGCGCGAACCACCTGTGGCAGCGTCCCCGAACCGCTACTTCCCCAGGCGGTTCTCCGCCACCTTCGCGCGCAGCTCGGTGATCCAGTTCGGCGACACCACGAGCTGGTAGTCGTTGGCGTCGGCCAGGAGGGCGATGACGCTCTTCATGTCGCGGGAGACGTCGTAGTCCGCACCGAAGTACATGGGGCCCGCGAAGCCCGACGAAGACATCAGCGTGTCCCGGGACAGCAGGGTCAGGGTAGGCTTCAACCGGAAGTGTGCCTCCATGATCACGCCGTTCGCACGGTAGAAGAGGCGGGTGCCGTCCTTCGACCAGACCGGCTCGATACCTCCGGACACCGAGACCGGAATCCTGGACGACGGGTCGGGGAACGAGCGGACGTACACCTCGTCCTGGCCCGACTCGTCGGACGTCACCGCCACCCACTTTCCGCCGGGGGAGAACTGGGCGCCCCGTTCGTTGGCCTTGGAGGTGAGGAACCCTTCGGGCTTCGCCGCCGAGTCCAGCCCCGCCTTCATGACGTCCCAGGAAGAGTTGGTCCCCAGCGTGGTCATCGCCAGCCACTTGCCGTCCGGGGAGAGGGCCGCCACCGGCATCTGCATCGGATACGTCAGGATGTTCCGCGCCGGCGACCCGCCGGTGGCCGCCTGCTCCCAGACGCCGGCGCTGCCATCGGGCGCGGTGCCGGTGAACACGATGTCCTTGCCGTCGGGGGTCCAGTCGGCCCACTGCACGGTCCCCAGGGTGGTGAGCCGCGAGAAGGTCTTCAACGTCCGGTCGTAGATCCACACGTCGGTGCTCTGGTCTTCCCCCACGATCACCGAGATCCGACGGCCGTCCGGCGAGAGCCTCGGGAACCCCATCCGTCGGGCTTCCGGGAGCACGGCGGCCTTCCGCACGTCCGGAAAGACCCACGCCAGCCGGGACTGCGCCCGGCCTCGCGACTCCACCAGCGCACCCCCGCTGGAGATGAAGATCCCCGAGTTGCCGTTGGTGGATGATGGCACGGCGACGGGATTCGCCACGGGGATGGGCTTGCCCGTGACCTTCTTCGCGCCCGCGTCGAAGGACACCGCCATCACCTGGCCGTCGGCCTGCACGTAGATCAGCATGCCGTCGAGGACCGCCAGGGGCCGGATCCCCGCGATGCCCAGGGGCACCACCTTCCCGTCGTCCAGGCTCGTGGCGGCGAGCTTGGACGTGGCCAGGCTCCCGTACCAGAGGGTGAACACGATGGTCTTGCCGTCGGACGCCGCGATGGGCCAGACGTGATCGCGGATTCCGTCCGCCGTATCCGGCTCGGTGAGGGCGGTGGCCTCGCCCCCGGCGGCGCTGACGTGGGACAGGCCCAAGAAAGGTCCCTGGGCGCCCAAAACGATCTCGTTGCTCTCGGTCCAGCACGCGCCGTTGGCGCCGTTGGCCTCGGTGATGTTCACCGGGGCGCTGCCGTCCAGGCGCACCTTACGCTCCTTGCCGCTCTGCTCGAAGGCCAGCCACTTGCCGTCGGGCGAGAAGTACGGCTGGTACGCCCCCTCGGTGCCCGGGATGGGCTGCGGGTCCAGCTGGTCCGTGCGCAACGCGTACAGCTGGACCCCCGCCCCCACCCGACCCACGCTGTATACGACCAGCCCGCCGTCCGGGGAGATCGCAGCAGGCCACGGGAAGTTGTCCACGGGCCGCGTGCTGTCGGTGGTGGCGATGGCGAAACGTATGGGGAGGAGCGCTTCCGTCTTCTGGGCTCGGCGCGAGAGAAGAGCGAAGGCCAGCGATGCCACCGTCGCCACTCCCAGCCCCAGAACCACGGGGTCCCGGAGGCGGGCGCGGCGACCTGCGGTCGCGGTAGCCTCGCCAGCCGCCCCGCTCGCCACATCACCGGCCACACCCCCCAGGCTCGCAGGCGGCGCGCCACCGGGCGCCGTCACCGTCAGCCGCCCCAGCAGCGCCTCGGCGAAGTCGTGGGCGGTGTGGAAGCGGTCCGCCGGGAGCTTCTCCAGAGCCTTGGCCACCGCCGCGCCCACGTACGGTGGCACGGACTTCCGCAGGTTCGTCACCGGAGCCGGCTCCTCGGTGACGATCTTCATGATGATCTGGTACGCCGACGCCCCCACGTGCGGGGGGTTCCCGGTGAGCATCTCGTAGAGCATGCACCCCAGCGAATAGACGTCGGCCCGTCCGGTGATGTCCTTGTCCGCCGTGGCCTGCTCCGGGCTCATGTAGTGCGGGGTGCCCAGGCTCAGCCCCGTCTCCGTCATGCGGCCGCCGGCCGCCGCGCTCACCGCCAGCGCGATGCCGAAGTCAGCCACCATGGGCCGGCCGTCGTGGAGCAGGATGTTCTCCGGCTTGATGTCCCGGTGGATGACGTCGTGGCGATGAGCGTAGTCCAGCGCCTCGGCGATGTCGGCGGTGATCCTCACCGCCTCGTCCACGGCGAGCTGGGTCTCCCGGTTCAGCTTGTCCCGGAGGGTCTCGCCGTCCACGTACGGCATCACGTAGTACAGGAAGCCGCCGGCGGTGCCGGAGTCGAAGAGGGGCAGGATGTTCGGGTGCGACAGGTTCGCTGTGGTCTTGATCTCCTGGACGAACCGGTCGGCACCCAGCACGGCGGCGAGCTCCGGCCTGAGCACCTTGAGGGCCACGCTACGGTCGTGCTTGACGTCGTGGGCGAGATAGACCGTGGCCATCCCCCCCTGCCCCAGCTCGCGCTCGATGACGTAGTGCTCGGCGAGGCTGGCGACGAGGGCGGCCGGAGGCGTGGATCCCGAGGGCGACGCGGGGCCTTCCGGGGGATCCGGCGGGACAGCGGGAGGGGTGGTCACGGCCTCAAGATGTGAAGCGGACGCCCGGAGGGCCAGCGTGCCGGGAATCCTCCTCCGTCAGCCACCTTTCCACCCCGGCCCCCGGACGACCCGGCCGGGAAGCGCCCCGGTGTGCTCGCCGTCCTTCACCACCTGCGTCCCGTTCACGAACACGTCCACCACTCCCGTGGCGTACTGGTGGGGGTTCGCGTAGGTCGCGATGCGGTTCATCATCGTCGTGCCTCGGTAGAGGGGATGGAAAGCCCCGCAGTCGGACGCCCGCTACGACGGCGAGTCGTCCGGTTCCTCCTCGTCGCTCTTCACCAGACCCGTCCCCACCGCCTCCTTCGCCTCCCGTGACAGCTCGGCGGCCAGGCGCTCGACGCGTTTGGCGCTTCGCCCCGAGATCCAGTTCCACGCCAGCCGGCCGGCGGCGGCGCCGACGCCGGCACCGGCCACGAACACGAGGGCGGCGGGGGCGGCCGGAATGCCCAGGGAGCCCACTACGGCGATGGCACCGATGACGCCCCACCCCGCGGGCACGCCGTGGAGCGCGCCCTTGACGTGGGCGGCGGTCTTCTCCACCACCTGGATGGTGGTTTCCCCGTCCGACGGCGTAATGGAGACCTGCGTGCTCTGGAAGCGCTCGGAGCTCGTCCAGCGCACCGAGCCCAGCGCCTGCGAGATGACCCCCGCTCCCTCGGCGCGCGCGTCCACCAGGCGGACCAGGCGCTCCATGGCTTCCTCGTTCAGCTCGCCCGCCACGGCCCGAACCGCCCGGCGGGCGCGCGGAGCGCCCACGACCAGAGATCCGGGCTCCCGCCGTCGGTCCAGCTCCGCCAGGGCGCGGCTCATCGCCTCGCGGGAGATCCCCACCTCCCGCGCGATGGCCTCCAGGTCCGCGCGCGACAGACCGCCTTCCCCTCCGGCTCCCACCACCTCCTCGATCTCCGAGGCCCTGCGCAGGGCGACGGCGACCTCCCGATCGGTGTAGCGCCGGCTGCTGTCCTCGTCCATGGTCAGGTTACATATGTAGATGCTCGGCGCCGCACAAGGCGGACAGCGGGCCGGCGGAGGCGACCCGCTCGTCGGAGTCGGGGCCGGGGCGCTCGCCACCGCGGGAGGCTCCCCCGTTTTCATCGACCGACCTGAGGCGTATGCTTGCGTCATGTCGCCCCATTCCGAGCCACGAGCTACCCGGTGACGGCCTACATCGGCCGCAGGCTCCTGCAGATGATCCCCATGATGCTGGGGATCTCGCTGGTGCTCTTCGCCATCATCCAGGCAACCCCGGGAGGGCCGGAGGCCGCCCTTCTCGGAACCGGACGCGCAGTGGACCCGCAGGCCTTGGCGGCGTACCGGCACCGCATGGGCGTGGACGAGCCGGTGCCCGTCCAGTACGTGCGCTGGCTCACCGCGGCGCTCTCCGGGGACCTGGGGGAGAGCTTTTCGACGGGGCGTCCGGTGTCGCGGATGATCCTGGAGCGGTTGCCCGCGACGTTGGAGCTCATGGGCGCGGCGTTCCTCATCGCGGTCCTCGCCGCGCTGGCCCTGGGCATCTTCAGCGCGGTACGCCAGTACAGCGCCTTCGACTTCCTGGGCACGGGCTTCTCGTTCCTGGGAATCGCCATGCCCGTGTTCTGGTTCGCGCTGATCCTGCAGCTGGTCTTCGGCGTGTGGCTGAGGTGGCTGCCCATCTCCGGGCGCGAGACCGTGGGCGTCGCCACGCTGGCGGATCACCTGAAGCATCTGATCCTGCCGGCGTCGGTGCTCTCGCTGCGTTACATCGCCGGGTGGTCGCGCTACCTGCGCTCCAGCCTCCTGGGCGCCCTGCGGGCGGACTACGTGCGCACGGCCCGGGCGAAGGGTCTGCCCGAGCGCACCGTGGTGGGCGTGCACGCCGTGCGCAACGCACTCATCCCGGTGGTCTCCGTCATGGCCCTCAACCTGGCGGACCTCTTCTCCGGCGCGGTCATCACCGAGACCGTGTTCGCCTGGCCGGGCATCGGCCGGATGTTCGTGACCGCCATGTACGCCCGCGACTACAATGTGCTCATGGGCATCCTGCTGATGGGCTCGCTCATGGTCCTGGTGTTCAACCTGGTGGCGGACGTCGTGTACGGGATCCTCGACCCCCGCATCCGCTATGGGTGACGCCGCGACCGGCACGCCGCGCTCTCCCGCGGCGCGCGTCTGGCGCCAGCTCCGGCGCCACCGTCCTGCCATGGCGTCACTCGTGGTCTTCGTCCTCATCGCGGCGGCATGCCTGGCCGCCCCCGTCATCGCGCCCTACCGCTTCGACGCCATCGACCTGAGGGCGATGAGCCAGGCGCCGTCGCTGCACCACCTCATGGGCACGGACGGTCTGGGACGGGACCTCTTCACCCGGGTCCTCTACGGCGGCCGGCTCTCCATCCTCATCGGGCTGCTCTCGGCCGCCTTGGCCACCGGGGCGGGCACGCTGGTGGGAGCGGTGGCGGGCTACTACGGCGGCTTCGTCGACTCGGTGCTCATGCGCCTCACCGACGTCGCCTACGCCATCCCCAGCCTGCCGCTCCTCATCGTCCTCGCATCGTTCACGCAGGCGGATGCCACATCCATCGCCGTCATCATCGGCCTGCTGAGCTGGATGGGCACCGCGCGCGTCGTCCGGGCCGAGGTGCTCAGCCTGAGGACCACGGCGTTCGTCGAGGCCGCCCGGGCCCTGGGCGCGTCCACGCGCCGCATCATCGGCCGGCACATCCTGCCCAACGCCGTGGGGCCCATCGTGGTGGGGGCGACCCTCGCCGTGGGCAACGCCATCATCGCGGAGTCGTCGCTCTCGTTCCTGGGGCTGGGTGTCCAGGCGCCGGTGCCCACGTGGGGGAACCTCCTTCAGGACGCCACCAGCACCATGGCCACCTACCCGTGGCTCACCATCTTCCCGGGGCTCGCCATCCTGGTGGTGGTGCTGGCGGTGAACTTCCTGGGAGACGGCCTCCAGGACGCCCTGGATCCCACCGCGAGGTCGTCGTGAACGGCGGCCCGCGGCCGGGCGGCGACGGGGCTGTCCCGGCGGGCGCCGGGGCGGCGGCGGGCGGCGAGACCGTGGACACCACCCCTCTGCTGCAGGTCCGGGATCTGGTGGTGCGCTTCCACACCGAGACCGGGCCCGTGTACGCGGTGAACGGGATCTCCTGGACGCTGGCCCAGGGCGAGGCGCTGGCGGTGGTGGGAGAAAGCGGGGCGGGCAAGACCGTCAGCGTGCTCTCGCTCCTGGGGCTCCTCCCCGGGACGGGACGAGTGGAGGGGGGCGAGGCGCTCTTCCGGGGGCGGGATCTGCTGCGCCTCCCGCCTGCCGAGCTGCGCGACGTCCGCGGCCGGGACATCGCCATCGTCTTCCAGGACCCCGCGACCTCGCTGAACCCGGTGCTCACCGTGGGCCGCCAGATCACGGAGGGCCTCCGATACCACCTGGGCGCCTCCGCCGCCGACGCGCGGGCCCGGGCGGTGGAGCTCCTGGACCTGGTGGGCATCGCCAATCCGAGAGCGCGCCTCTCCGACCATCCCCACGAGCTCTCCGGTGGACAGCGTCAGCGGGTGATGATCGCCATGGCGCTGGCATGCGGTCCCGCGGTGCTCGTCGCCGACGAGCCCACCACCGCCCTGGACGTGACCATCCAGGCGCAGATCGTGGATCTGGTGAAGCGGCTCCAGGCCGAGCTGGGCATGGCCATCGTGTGGATCACCCACGACCTGGCGCTGGTGGCGGGCCTGGTGGACCGCGTCGTGGTCATGTACGCGGGCACCGTGGTGGAGAACGCCCCGGTGGCCGATCTCTACGCGCGTCCGTCCCACCCCTACACGCGGGGCCTGCTCCGCTCCGTGCCCACCGTGGAGCCCGAGAGACGGAAGCGTCTGCGTTCCATCGACGGCGCCCCACCGGACCTTCGAGAGAAGCCCGCGGGGTGTCCCTTCGCGCCTCGCTGCGCGTGGGCCGTGGAGCGTTGCCGGAGGGAGACCCCGTCGCTGGCGTCGGTGTCCGGGGAGCATCGCTCGGCATGCTGGCGCTGGCGCGAGCTGGACGCTCTCCAGGCCGCAAGGAGGGGACCGTGAGCACGCCCCTGGTGCGCGTCTCCGACCTGCGCCACCACTTCCCCGTGCGCCGCGGCCTGCTGCGCCGACAGGTGGGAACCGTCCGCGCGGTGGACGGGGTGTCCTTCGACATCCTCGACGGCGAGACGCTGGGGCTGGTGGGTGAGAGCGGGTCCGGCAAGTCCACCACCGGCCGGGCCATCCTGCGCCTGATGGAGCCCACAGGAGGGTCGGTGACGTTCCGGGGCCAGGACCTCACGGAGCTGGAGCCCGGCGCGCTGCGCGCGCTGCGCCGGGACATGCAGATGATCTTCCAGGACCCCTACGCATCCCTGAACCCGCGCATCTCGGTGGGGCGGATCGTGCGCGAGCCGCTGGACATCCACGCGCTGGGAAGCCCGGAGCGGCGCGCCGCCCAGGTGAGAGAGCTGCTGGACATGGTCGGGCTCTCCCCCGATGTCGTGACGCACTACCCCCACGAGTTCTCCGGTGGCCAGCGCCAGCGCATCGGCATCGCCAGGGCGTTGGCCACGAGCCCCCGTTTCATCGTCGCCGACGAGCCCATCTCGGCCCTAGACGTCTCCATCCAGGCGCAGATCGTCAACCTGTTGGCCGACCTCAAGGAGGCCCTGGGGCTCACCTACCTGTTCATCGCCCACGACCTCGCCATGG
>Ga0316583_10000094_pt1 | contig 19550 bp, 10 predicted proteins | sample J_170502JBrBrA_D_FD_204513 | JGI IMG/M metagenome (GOLD analysis project Ga0316583, IMG submission 204513) | Rhizosphere microbial communities from salt marsh grasses in Alabama, United States - J_170502JBrBrA | ecosystem: Host-associated > Plants > Roots > Rhizosphere | place: USA: Alabama... | reverse complement strand
TCCAGAGCACCCGTGAGCCCCGACGACCGCGAGCCCCCAGACCGCCGCATCAGCAGGGTAGAGGACCGAGAGCGCCTCCTCGCGGAGGCCATGGCGCACGCGGAAGAGCAGGAGGCCCATTACCGGCTCCCCATGGAACCCCGACGGCGTGAGCCGCTCTGGAAGTGGGCGGTGACCTTGCTGCTCTTCGTCGTGGCCGGCTCTCTGGCGCTCAGTCCGCCCGCCCTCCTCCGGGGTCCGCGGCCCGCCGCGGTCACCCCCGGCGAGCGCGAGCGGGGCATCAGGGCGGCTCTCTACCTGCAGGCGCAGCAGGTGGAGGCGTTCCGGATTCAGCGAGGACGCCTTCCCACGTCGCTCGCCGAGGTGAGCGTGCGCCTCCCCGGCATGGAGTACGTGCGCTCCGACAGCCGAACCTACCAGCTGGTGGTCCGGCGCCCGGACGGAGGCACGGTGGTGTACGACTCGGCGGTTCCCCGGAGGGGCTTCGCGGGGCTGGCGGCACCCTGGGGCCTGAAGGATCACGCCCCGTGAGCCCGGCCCACAGCGGGCGGGGATTCGCGCTCGTGGACGCGCTCATGATCCTCGGCGGCCTCGCCGTGGTGGCCGGCGGCGCGTACCCGCCGCTGGAGCACCGCGCCTACGAGCATCGGGTGGAGCGTGTGGTCTCCGGCGTCGAAGCCGTGAAGGACGCCGCGACCCGGTATCGCGACAGCAACGGCCACTGGCCCGGAGATGCGGGTCGGAGAGGGGTCTCGGTCGATCTCGGACCGCTCCTTCCAGCGGGTCTCGAGCTCAGCACCGCGGGTTACGCGCTGCGCTGGCGCGCCTGGAAGGTGGTGGAGGTCCCGCCGCAGCCCGTTCGGCCACCCGTGGAGTCGAGCGCAGCCCCTCCATGGGAGCCGCCCGCCGCGCCACCGTCGACGGACTCCGTGGGGACGCGCCCTCCGGTCGTCGGGGAGATGGGCGGTATCGAGGTGCGCTCCTCCGAGGACGGCCTTCTGGCCGCCCTGCTGGATCGGTTCGGCACCGCCAGGTCCTTCGTGCGGGACTCGACGTGGACGCTGGTGCTGGGTCCGGACTCCACGGACTGAGGGCGGGCGCGTGAGATCCGCGCCACCCCTTCTCCGAGGCCTCACTCGACGCGTAGCGCGACATGCGGATCCACCTTCGTTGCCTGGCGCGCGGGCAGCACGCACGCCAGCGCTGCGGCGAGCAGCACCACCGCCGCCGCCGCGCCCAGAATCGCCGGATTGGCTGGGTGGACGGAATAGAGGAGGCTCCGGAGCAGACGTCCGATGGCGAGCGCCGCAGCCACTCCCACGAGCGCCCCCAGCCCCACCGGTGCCAGGGCCTGCCCGGCAATCAGCCCTCGAATCGTTCTCACCGGCGCGCCCAACGCCAGCCGGATCGCCAGCTCCTTCTTCCGTCGCGCTACGCTGTGGGCCACCAGCGCATACACGCCGATCGCGGCCAGCAACAGCGCCAGCCCGGCGAAGGTCATCAGCAGCGTGAACTGATAGCGTTGCGGCGCCGTGGCCGTGGCCCGCAGGGAGCTCAGCGGCTCGATCTCGGGAATCGGCGCGTCGGGCGCGAGCTTCCACACGGCCGCCCGCAACGGCCCCGCGATCGCGCTCATCGGCAGCGCCGTCCGCAGCACCAGTGAGAAGGCATACGGATCCCAATTCCAATACGGCTGATAGACCACCGCCGGTGCCGCCGACGTCAGGCTCCCGTCGAGGGCGTCGGCCGCCACGCCCACGATGGTCGGCGTCAGCCCGTTGACCATGACCGGCCCTCCCACCAGGGTGCGCGGGTCGCGTTCCGGCCAGATGAGCCGCGCCGTCGCCTCGGAGATGATCACCGCCTCCTGCATCCTCTCCTCGTCGGCTCGGTTCTTCGGGGGCCACCCTTCAGGCCGATCGCTCTCGCGGAAGTTCCGCCCCGCAACCAACGGAATCCCCATCGTCGAGAAGTACTCGCCGCCGATGAAGCGTACGTTCACGGTCGGTTGGCGCGCCGGCGGATACTGCTTCCCGGGTACGCCCGCTGCGTCGACCCATGTCTCGCCCTGCAGCGGCAGATGCGACGTCAGGCCCGCCGCCTGTACGCCTGGAATCGCTTCCACGCCAGCCGCGATCTGCTGCAGAATCCGGTCCCGTTCCGCGCGTCCATAGCTGTTGATCACGACCTTGGCCTCCATCGCATGTTCGGTCGAGAAGCCGGACGGCTTGGTCATCAATTGGTAGAGGCTGAAGCCCAGCAGCCCGGCCACTGCCAACAACAGCGTAGAAAGCGCCGCCTGAAAGCCGATCAGTCCCTGCCGCGACCGCACGCTCGCCGGCCCCGCCGTCGTTGCCGTGCCCGTCGCCTTCAGCGGCTCGTGTGGGTCGCCACGTCCTACGCGCAGTGCCGGGAGCAGCGCGGTCAGCAGCCCCGCCGTCGCCGAGACCAGGAATCCCACGGCCAGGACCCGCCAGTCCACCTGCACCTGGCCCAGTCGGGGAATGTCCTTCGGCCCCATCGCCAGCAGCCCCTGCAGGCCCGCCGCAGCGCACGCCATACCCAGCACCCCGCCGATCAGCCCCAGGGTCAAACCCTCGCTCATCACCTGCCGTGCCAGCCGTCCGGGTTCCGCGCCCAGGGCCATCCGGATGGCCCAATCCCGACGGCGGTCGACGATCCGACTCACCCATAGCCCGCCCAGGTTGACGCTGATGATCAGCAAGACCGCGCCCACCGCCCCCATGAGCAGCCAGAGCCCCTGCCGTGAGCCTTGCGTTGCGTAGTCCAGCACCGGCGTGACCTCTCCCTGGAGCGTCATTCCCGGCGCTTTGTCCGGCGCGGAGGCCGCCAGGTTGGCCTGGATCACGTTGAGATGCGCCAGCGCTTGCCCTGACGTCACGCCCGGCTTCAGCCGCGCAATCACCGTGTAATTGAAGTTCGACCAGACCGACGTCAGGTCACCGCCGAAGTCCGGCCCGAACTCGAACGGGGTGAAGAACTCCGTGGGCTTCCCGGCCGCCATCGGCCCCAGCTCGCTGCCCTCGATACGGAGGTTGGCCGGCAACACCCCGATCACGCGCACCTCATTCCCCGGTGCGCCCACCGTGCTTCCGATCACGCCGCGGTCGGCGTTGAACGCGGAGCGCCAAAGCGCGTCGGTGATCACCACCGGACGGGGACTGGCCGTCGCGTCCGTCGGCACGAAGAACCGTCCCAGCTCCGGCTTCGCATCGAGCACGTCGAAGAAGGTCGGCGTGACCCGCACACCGTCCAGCACGCGCGGCGTGCCCTGGCCGGTGAGCGTGAGCGACGTGCTTTGCAGCGCCGCCATCGCCTGGAAGTCGGTGGCTTGCTCCCGCCAGGCCTGGATCGCCGACGGCGTGTCGAAGAACCGCATCTTCTCCGCCCCGGGGATCTGCGGCGCCCGTTCGCCCACCAGCACCAGCTGCTGTGGGTCGGGGAAGGGAAGCGGCCGCAGCAGCACCCCGTTCAGCACCGAGAAGATCGCCGTGGTCGCGCCGATCCCCAGCGCCAGCGTCGCCACCGCAACCAGCGTGAAACCCGGGCCCCTGAGCAGCGTCCTCGCCCCAAAGCGTATATCCTGCCACAGCGCGTCCATGAGCACCCCCCTCCTCACCGCCCTGCGGTGGCTGCTGGCGACGGCCCGACACGCGCGGGCCACCTCGTCCCTGTCTCCGAAGAGGCGCTCGGCCTCCCTGCGCGCCGGCTCCGGCTCCCACCCCTCGGCCTCCAGCTCCTCGGCCCGTTGGGCCAGGTGGGACTCGAGCTCGCGGCGCACGTCCTCCGCGACGTCCGCACGACCCAGGACGCTTCCTGCATGGAGATCCCCCGTTCGCCCACTGCGCTTCATCCGGCCGCCCGAGCGTGCAGGCACCCTCGAGTGTCCAGGCTCATGGGTGGCCGTCCGCCAGGACGCGCGCCATGGCCGCGACGTACCGGTGCCACGTGCGGAGCCCCGAAGCGAGCTCCGTCTCCCCCGCGCCGGTGAGGCGGTAGAACCTCGCCTCCCTGCCGGTGTCGGTCACTCCCCATTCCGCCTCTACCAGGCCTCGCTTCTCCAGACGCCGAAGCGCCGGATAGAGGGCGCCCTCCTCCACGGTGAACGCCTCGTCGGTGGCGCGGCGGATGCTCCGCGAGATGGCGTATCCGTGCAGCGGCCCGTGGCTCAGCGTCTTCAGCAGAAGCACGTCCAGGGTGCCTTTCAACAGCTCCAGCGATCCGTCGCCCACTCGAAGCACCTCCGTTCCTCCTGCGTGAAGCGGAACCATAGCATTTATATCCCTAAGATTACAAGGGATATCCCGCCCCGGGCCGAACGCCCCCCCCCGGTTCCACGGCACACGCCGTGTCACACCGCCACACGTGCGCCCGGTGAGGTCCGGGCGCTACCTTGCTCCCGAAGCTACGAGGCCCCCCCCAGGGGGGGCACCGGAAGACGCTTGGGAGCCACGGCGCCCCATTCGTAGATTGGTATTTGGCACGATGCTTCCATCGTCGGGAAGCACGTGGACTCAAACGATTTCGTTTCATGCTCGACCGCCGTCCCGACAGGCTCGATCCGGCTCACCGCGTGAGCGAAGAGTCCGAGCGCGTGCGCGCGCTCACGGACGTGCTGCGGGATCAAGCCATGCGCGCAGACGCCGCGCGCGACTCCGCGGCTCGCCGGCGCCGCCGGAGTCGATTCCGTCGGGGTGCTCTCGTGGTGGCCTGGATCGCCATGGCGTACGTGTGGCTCGCATCGCCCTCGTGGACCAGGATCGAGCCGCCGCCCGAGCAGAGCGTCGCCTCCGAGACGGAGTCCTTGAGACTCAACATCTTCCTCCAGAGCCAGGCGATCGAGGCGTACCGCCTGAGACGGGGCAAGCTCCCCGATGTCCTCCAGCAGGCGGGCCCACCCTTCCCGGGGATGGACTATCGGCTCAAGGACAGCAGGTCCTACGAGCTGGAAGGCAGCAGCCGTCGGGTGCGTCTGCGGTACGAGTCCGCGCAATCGCCTCTGGCCTTCGTCGGGAGCGCCGCGGACGTCCTCGGCACCGGGCCGCTCCCCGCGTCGCACGGGACGGGGCAGCAGCCATGAGGCTCTCCCGCCTTCTCCGTCGCCACCCCTCGCACGACGCCACCGAAGGGCGCACCGGCTTCACCATGGTGGAGCTCGTGACCGTGGCGCTGGTCATGGGCACGCTGGCACGCATCTCCGTGCCCGACATCCACGGGGCCCTGCTGAGGGGCCGTGCCGCGCAGGTGACCGGAGACTTCCAGGCCGTGCAGGCTGCCGTTCTCGACTACCACTCCAGGTACGGGCGATGGCCCCGGGACAGCTACACCGGGCAGATGCCGCAGGGGCTCGCCGAGTTCCTCCCCCCCGGGTTCAGCTTCAAGGGCGCCGGCTACCAGCTGGACTGGGAGAACTGGACGTTGCCCGACGGGCTTCCCCAGAGCCCCCGGCCCGGCACGCTGCAGGGCATCTCCGTCGTCACGCCCGACCGGGAGCTCGGTGCCGCGGTCATGCGCCTGCTGGGCAGCGCGATGGCGCATTACACGCTGGGAGACAAGTACACCTTCGTCATCGAGCGCATGTAGGTAGCGAACGCCGGGTGCTCCCCGGCTCGCAATCCGGGCGGCCCCGCTGATCCCCGTGCCCTACACGCCATCGCGCTCGTCCCCCGGCCCAGGCCGCCGGCATGCGGCCGGTCCGGTCGCCGTGGTCTATCTGCCTCCGCCACCCCCTCCCTTGAGCCGCTGGAGCTGCCGCTGGATCATCCGGTTGTCCGGCTCGATCTGGAGAGCCTTGGTGTAGGCGGCAATGGCCTGGTCCTTCTCCCCTGCGCGCTCGTGGATCTCCCCCATGGTCGCGTAGGTCATCGCCGACTTCGGAAGGAACTCGAGGTTGAGCTTGAGCATGCCCATGGCCTGGTCGTTCTTGCCGGCGCGCGCCAGGGAGCCCGCCAGGACAACGAGCGGTCGGTCGGTGAAGTCGTAGGCGCGTGCCCCGTAGTACCGCTCACGCAGATGACGGTAGACGGCCGCGGCGCTGTCGACGCCGGCGGAGCCCAGGGCCTGGTTGACGATGTCCTCGATGGGCTCCGGCCGTTCGACGCCTCCGTGGCAGGTGATGCACGTCACCGAGACGTTGGGCGTCACGCGCTCGGGCAGGCTGTCCAGGTACCGGTGGTTGATGGTCCTCACCATGCGGAGCATCACCCGGGCTCGCCGCTTCATGACCTTGTCGTCGGCGGGAAAGTCGAACCTGGCGCCGCGCCCTTCTCCCTTGCGCACGTGGCATTCGCCGCAACGCACGCCCAGGGCTTCGGTGAAGCCGCGCATGGTGGCCAGGAGGTCGTCCCTGGAGATGTTCTTGGGCAGAACCTTGAGGTTGGTGAACGAGTCGGGGAGTTGCATCTGCCCGGCGGACGGCTCCGCCGAGAAGGCGAGGACCGCGACGACGAGGACCGGCGAGGCGAGCGTCAGCACACGCCGGGCCCCGGGGGGAAACGGGGACATGGGGAATCTGCTCCGGTCGGGAAGGTCACGAGCGTCCGCCGTGGGCGGACGGCCCCGTCGGCTGCGCCGGCGCGGGACACGTGGCGTCGTAGCGCCACCGGCGCTTGCCCTGGACGACGAGGGCGACTCAGCTTAGTGCACCAGCCCATGATCCGCACCTATCGACGTCCCGACGTCTCGCCCGAGACCCTCACCCCGCTCCTGCGGGAGCGGTGGGGGCTCGACGGCGATCTGCGCCCCCTGCCGGGGGAGCGCGACCTCAACTTCCTCCTCACCACGGGAGCGGGCAGGCGCCTGGTGGTGAAGGTGACCTCACCGGACGAGCCGGCGGAGACGTTGGCCTGGGAGACACGCCTCCTGGCGTGGCTGGGAGGAGCCGGCTCAACGTGCTCTCCACGCCTGGTGGCCACCGCCGACGGCCAGCCCATGGTCGCCGCAGGCGCCGGCGACGATGCCCTCCGCGTTCGGCTCGTCGAGTACATCCCGGGGACCACCATGGCCGACGTCCGGCCCTGGAGCCGGCCGCTGCTGCACGACCTGGGACGGCGGGTGGGCGAGCTGGACGCGGTGCTGGCGCGCTACGACGAGAGGCCTCCCCGCCGCGACGGCTTCGTCTGGGACCTGGCCCAGGCGGATCCGGTGATGGAACGGGCTCTCGACCTCCACGGGGATGCGGATCGACGGGGCCTGGTCGAGGGGTGCCTCGACGCCCTCCGGGACGCGGAAGCCGAGTGGACCGGCCTGCCTGTGCAGGTCATCCACGGAGACGTCAACGATCACAACGTCGTGGTCTCCCCCGCCGCCGACGGCCCGCCCCGCGTCGTCGGCATCCTCGACTACGGCGACGTGCACGTGGCGCCTGCGGCCTACGATCTGGCCGTCACCCTGGCGTATGCCACGCTGCGGGCGGCCGACCCCCTCCAGGCGGCGAGCGCGGTGGTGGCGGGCTACCACGAGGCCCGACCCTTGAGCGAGGGCGAGCTCGACGTGCTCTTTCCGCTGTGGCGCGCCCGGCTGGGCGCCAGCGTCTCCATCGCCGCGGCCCGCAGAGCGACCGGCGAGGCCTCGGATCCGTACCTCCTGGTGTCGGAGGCGCCCGCCTGGGCGGGGCTCCAGGCGACGGCCGCGGTGCATCCCCACCTGGCCAGGGGCATCCTTCGGCGCGCGTGTGCTCTGGAGCCGTGTCCGCGGAGCGCCTCGGTGGTGCGCTGGATCCGGGAGCGCCAAGACGTGTCTCCCGTCATGGACGTGCCCGTCGACGAGAGCGCTACCGCGGTGCTCGACTTGAGCGTCGGGAGCCCCTTGCTCGCCGGATCCGACGCCGCCGACACGCCGGCCTTCACCCGCTACATCTGGGCGGAGATGCGGCGCCGGGGTGCCACCCTGGCCGTCGGCCGGTACCGTGAGCCGCGAGGCTTCTATCTCACCGACGCATTCGCCGGCCGAGCCTCGGAGATCCCCGAGCGGCGCACCGTGCACATGGGCATCGACGTGTTCGACGAGCCCGGCGCCGTGGTGCGCGCTCCTCTTGACGCCGTGGTGAAGAGCGTGCGCGACAACGCGTCGCGCCTGGACTACGGCCCCACCGTGATTCTCGAGCACGACGCGCCGGACGGACCGTTCTGGACGCTGTACGGCCACCTCGAGCGTGCCTCGGTGGCCACCCTCGCAGAAGGCGCGCGGGTGAAAGCGGGTGACCCGTTCGCCCGGGTGGGCCCGTATCCCGAGAACGGCGACTGGCCGCCGCACCTGCACTTCCAGATCGTCACCGACCTCCTCGGCTACGAGGGGGACTTCCCGGGCGTGGCTGTGCCCCGGGAGATGGAGGTGTGGTCGAGCTTCTCGCCGGATCCGAACCTGCTCCTGCGGCTCCCCCACGCCACGACATACGAAGCGCCGACGGGCCTCGCCGAACGGCGCGCCCGGGTCCTCGGATCCAGCCTCAGCCTCTCGTACGGGGAGCCGATCCACGTCGTACGAGGTGTGGCCCAGCACCTGTACGACGCATGGGGCCGGCAGTACCTGGACGGCGTGAACAACGTGGCGCACGTCGGCCACGAGCACCCCGCGGTGGTGGAAGCGGGCCGGCGCCAGATGGCGGTCCTGAACACCAACACGCGCTACCTGCACGAGACCGTCCTCGAGTACGCGGAGCGGCTGACCGCGCTCCTCCCCGCGTCCCTCTCGGTCTGCTTCTTCGTGAACTCCGGGAGCGAGGCCAACGAGCTCGCGCTGCGCATGGCGCGCGCGCACACCGGCCGTCGCGGCGTAGTGGTCCTGGAGGGAGGCTACCACGGCAACACCCAGGGGCTCATCGACGTCAGCCACTACAAGTTCTCGGGGGCGGGCGGGTCCGGTCCGCCGCAGTGGGTGGGCGTTGCCTCCCTGCCCGACGGGTACCGGGGTCGGTACCGGCGCCCGGACCCTGAGCTGGGGACGAAGTATGCCGCGCACGTGGAGGAGGCTGCGGAGCGCCTGGCGTCCGCAGGCTATGAGCCTGCGGGCTTCCTGTGCGAGAGCATCCTCTCGTGCGGTGGGCAGGTGGTGCCTCCTCCCGGATACCTGGCGGAGGCGTATGCGCGGGCCCGGGCGGCGGGTGCGGTGTGCATCGCCGACGAGGTGCAGGTGGGCCTGGGTCGCGTCGGCACGCACGTGTGGGGATTCGAGACCCAGGGCGCCGTCCCGGACATCGTGACGCTGGGCAAGCCCATCGGCAACGGCCACCCCCTGGGCGCCGTGGTCACCACCCCCGAGATCGCCGCGAGCTTCGCCAACGGCATGGAGTTCTTCAGCACCTTCGGCGGCAACCCGGTGTCGGCCGCCGTCGGCCTGGCGGTTCTCGACGTCATGCGCGACGAAGGGCTCCAGTCCCACGCCCTGGAGGTGGGCAAGACGCTGAAGGGGGGGCTGGCGGAGCTGATGGCGCGTCACCCCGCGGTGGGCGACGTGCGCGGTCTGGGCCTCTTCCTGGGCGTGGAGATCGTGGCTCCCGGGCCCGTGCCCGACCGGGCAGGGGCGCGCTACGTGGTGGAGCGCATGAAAGAGAAGGGGATCCTCCTCTCCACCGACGGTCCCGACGACAACGTCATCAAGATCAAGCCGCCCCTGCCCTTCTCGGCGGAAGACGCGGCCCGCCTGGTGGAGGCGCTGGACGACGTGCTGGGGGAGGATACGCGGCTGTAGGAGCTCGCGGAGACGGAGGCCCCCTTCATGGGCGTCGGGGTCCAGGCCGGCGTCCTGCGGCGCCGGGTCCGCCTTGCCGGTCCCGCCCCCCCGCCTCATTGTGACCCGTCTTTCCCCCTCGGCCGAATCGCAGGCGGGCCGGCCAGACCCAGCCCGCCCCGCTCCCGGAGCCCAGCGTCATGTTCAGGAACGCATCCAGAGCCCTCGCCGTCCTGCTCCTCCTGGCAGCCCCCGCGTCCGGGGTCGCGCAGCGCGCGCCCATGATGTCCCACGTGGACCCCGCCCTCTTCCACGGAATGCACTACCGGTTCGTGGGACCCAACCAGGGCGGCCGGGTGACCACGGTGACAGGAGTCCCGTCGCAGCCGCGCACCTTCTACATGGGGGTCGCCTCCGGGGGACTGTTCAAGACCACCGACGGCGGCGAGAGCTGGCACCCCATCACCGACGGTCAGGTGCCCCTGGGCTCCAGCGGCTCCGTGGGCGTTGCCGACTCCGATCCGAACGTGATCTACTACGGCACCGGCTCCGACGCGGTGCGCAGCAACGTCTCCACCGGCCGGGGCGTGTACAAGAGCGTGGACGGCGGTAAGACCTGGAGCTTCGCGGGGCTCCGCGACGTGGGTCAGATCGGCGAGCTGCGCATCGACCCCAAGGACCCGAACACGGTCTGGGTGGCCGCCATGGGCGACATCTTCAAGCCCAGCCACGACCGGGGGATCTACAAGACCACCGACGGCGGCAAGACCTGGCACAACACGCTCTGGGTGTCGGACAGCACCGGCGCCATGGACGTGGAGCTCCAGCCCGGGAACCCCGACGTGGTCTACGCCTGGATGAGCCGCCTGGAGCGGAAGCCGTGGACCATCATCAGCGGCTCCCACGAGGGCGGCTTCTACAAGAGCACCGACGGGGGCGAGCACTTCCAGAAGATGATGAACGGGCTTCCCCACGGCCTCATCGGCAAGGCGAACCTGGCGGTGACCGCGGCGGACCCGCAGCGCATCTATGCCCTGGTGGAGGCCAAGCCGGGGGACGGTCTGTACCGCTCGGACGACGCCGGCGAGAGCTGGACCCTCGTCAACACCACGCCGGGCATCATCACGCGCCCGTTCTACTACACGGCCCTTGGCGCCGACCCCAGCAACGCCGACGTCGCGTACATGGGTGCCGAGACCTTCTACAAGACCACCGACGGCGGCAAGACGCTCACCGTGCTGCGCACGCCCCACGGCGACAACCACGACATCTGGATCAACCCGCACGACGGCAACACGATGATCGAGGCCAATGACGGAGGGGCCAACGTCTCCTTCGACGGCGGCAGGACGTGGTCCACGCAGATGAACCAGCCCACCGCGGAGATCTACGGGCTCCACATCGACCACCGCTTCCCCATGCGCCTCTACGGGGCACAGCAGGACGACGGCACCCACATCATCTCCAGCGTGGCCGAGGGCGGGGTGGAGAACGTGGACGAGTGGCCCGGCCCGGGGTGCGAGACCGGCCCGGTGGTGCCGCATCCGTCCAAGCCGAACATCGTCTACGGCTCGTGCAAGGGGCAGTTCGAGGTCATGGACCTCAACACCGGCCAGTCCAAGCAGTACTGGATCGGAGCGCAGTCGCTCTACGGCAACCCCGCCAGCGACCTCATCTACCGGTTCCAGCGCGTCTCGCCCATGGAGACGTCGCCCTGGAACCCGAACATCGTCTACTACGGGTCGCAGTACCTGCACCGCACCGAGGACATGGGCGTGCACTGGGAGCGGATCTCTCCCGACCTGACGGCCCATCCCGCGGGCACCCAGGGGGTGAGCGGCGGTCCCATCACCCGGGACGTCACCGGCGAGGAGTTCTACAGCACCCTGTACGCCATCGCCGAGTCGCCGCACCAGGCGGGCGTCATCTGGGTGGGCTCCAACGACGGCCCGTTCCACATCACCCGTGACGACGGCGCCACCTGGCAGGACATCACGCCCAAGGACCTGCCCCCCGGAGGGCGCGTGGCGTTCATCGACGTGTCGCCGCACCGCCCCGGGTCGGCCTACTACGCAGTGTACCGGTATCTGCTGGGGGACTACGCGCCGTACATCTACCTGACCAACGACTACGGCAAGACGTGGAAGCGCCTCACCGACGGCACCAACGGCATCCCGAAGGACACGCCCACCCGCGTGGTGCGTGAGGATCCCGGCCGCGAGGGGCTGCTCTACGCCGGCACCGAGTTCGGCATGTACATCTCCTTCGACAACGGCGGCCACTGGCAGCCCTTCGACCTCAACATGCCCCAGGTGCCCATCAACGACATCCAGGTGCGGGGGAACGACCTCTTCATCGCCACCCAGGGCCGCTCCATCTGGGCGATGGACGACATCAGCTCCCTCAATCAGATCACGCCGCAGACCAGCACCGACGCCGTACACCTGTACGCTCCCCGGGACGGGTACCGGACGAACGTGAAGCCCGAGCTCCTCGGCCCCATGATCGACTACTACCTGCCCAAGGCGCCGTCCGGCGCGGTGACCGTCGAGATCCTGGACGCCGGCGGCAACCCGGTGAGCTCGTACAGCAGCGCGACCCGCCCCCGGCCGCGGCGCGGCCGTGGTGGTGGAGGCGGCTTCTTCGGACGGCGTGGCCCACCGCCCCCCACGGTGACCACCGACGTCGGCTTCAACCGCATGGTGTGGAACGTGCGCGACTCCGACGGCATCACCGTGCCGCCGGGGCGCTACCAGGCGCGTCTCACGGTGGACGGTGCCTCCTGGACGCAGCCGTTCAGCGTGCTCATCGATCCCAGGGTCGAGCGGGGCGGCGTCTCGGTGGACGACCTGGTGGATCAGTACGAGCACAACAGGCGCATGGACGCCATGGTGAAGGAGGTCCGCGCTCTCGTGGAGCGCGTGCAGACCGCGATGTCCTCCGGCAACGCCGCCACGAAGCGACGCCTGCAGCCCGTCGCTGACAAGCTGCTGACGCCTCCCATTCGCTACAGCAAGCCGGGGCTGGAGAGCCAGATCGGCTACCTGCGGGGAATGACCATCCGCGCCGACCAGAAGATCGGTCAGGACGCCATCGATCGGTACGACGAGCTGCGCAAGGAGCTGGATGCGGTGGAGGCTGAGGCGAACAAGGTGCTGGGAGGCGGCTGAGGCAGGAGGGAGGCGCACGGTGGACGTGCTCGATCAACTGAGCCATGGCCTGTCGGGCCGGTACCGCCTGGACCATGAGCTGGGTCGCGGCGGCATGGCCACCGTGTTCCTCGCCGAGGACCTGAAGCACCGACGGCAGGTCGCCATCAAGGTGCTGCGCCCGGAGATCGGAGCCGCGGTGGGCGCCGAGCGGTTCCTCCGGGAGATCGAGACCGTCGCGCGTCTGGCTCACCCCAACATCCTGCCTCTTCACGATTCGGGGAACGCGGACGGCCTGCTCTACTACGTGATGCCGTTCGTCGAGGGCGAGTCGCTCCGCGAACGCCTCCAGCGTGAGGGCCCCCTTCCCGTCGACGAGGCCATCCGCATCTCGAAGGAGGTGGGGGATGCCCTCGACCACGCCCATGCCCGCGGCCTCGTCCACCGGGACATCAAGCCGGAGAACATCCTCCTCGAGGCCGGCCACGCGGTGGTGAGCGACTTTGGTATCGCCCGGGCTGTCAGCCATGCGGGGGGCACCCGGCTCACCGAGACGGGATTCGTGGTGGGTACCGTCGCCTACATGAGCCCGGAGCAGGCGACGGGAGAGAGCGACCTGGACGCGCGCAGCGACGTCTACAGCCTCGGCTGCGTCCTCTTCGAGATGCTCACCGGAAGGACTCCCTACGGAGGCGGAAGCGCGCCGGCGGTCCTGGCGCGCAAGGTGGTGGACGAGGTACCCGCGGTGAGCGAGGTCCGCCCCGCGGTGCCTGCCACTCTCAACGAGGTGTTGCGCAGGGCGCTCGCCCGCGAGCCCGTCCAGCGTTACCCCTCGGCACAGGCCCTGACGAGCGCCCTCGATCGAGCGGTGACGACATCGGCCCTGGAGGCCCACGTCCGACGGCGACGCGTCAGGCGAGCGCGCTTCTGGCTGGCCACCGCCGCGGGGTTGGCGGCGCTGGCGTACGGCGGGTGGTGGATCTCGACGAGGCACGCGACGCGCCTCCATCGGCTGGCCGTCCTGCCCGTTGTGAACCTCACGAACGATCCGGGGCAAGACTATCTGGCGCAGGGGATCCAGGAGGAGCTCATCCAGGGGCTGACCCAGGCCGGCGCCGTCACCCTCGGCCGAACGTCGGTCGCGCGATATCGCAACACCGACGAGCGGCCCCGCGACATCGCCCGGGACCTCGACGCGGGCGCCCTCATCGAGAGCTCGCTCCTCTTCCACTCGGGCGACAGCGTCGGCGTCACCGTGCGCCTCATCGACGGCTCCTCGGAAGCGGCCCTGTGGTCGCAGTCGTTCAACCGCCCGGTCCGGGACGTGGTCTCCATCTACCAGGAGGTGACCCGGGCCGTGGCGACGAAGATCCGCCTGGCGATGACTCCCGCGGAGAACGCCCGGCTGGCCACGGCGAGCCCGGTGGATCCTCAGGTCTACGAGGCGGTCCTCCAGGGCTGGTTCCTCTTTCAGAAGCTCGACCGCGAAAGCGTCGACCACGCCTTCCATTACTTCCAGCTCGCCCTGGAGCGTGATCCGAAGAGCGCGGCAGCTTACGCAGGTATCGCATTGGTGTGGGCGGTCCGCATGCAGGGCGGCTACGCCTCCCACGCAGAGGCCATGCCCAGAGCGGAGGCCGCTGCCAGGAAGGCCATCGCTCTGGACGACTCGGACGCGAGGGTACACTTCATGCTCGCGAGCCTCAGGGTGTGGCAGGAATGGGACTGGGAGGCCGGGGGCGCCGAGTTCGAGCGGACCCTCCGGCTCGACCCCAACGACGCCGTGACGAGGGCCTACTACTCGTGGTACCTGTACTACATGGAGCGCCCCGAAGCGGCCATGGACCAGATCCGCCGCGCCCGCGAGCTGGATCCGCTCAATCCGCTGATCCGTGGCCTATACGCCATGGACCTCATGTACGCCCACCGATACCAGGACGCTGTCGACGTGTGCGAGGAGACCCTGCGCCAGTGGCCGGACGACGACATGACCCACAGCACGATCCGCTCGGCCTATCACATGGTGGGTCGGTACGACGACGCCCTGAGGATCTGGCGCGAGTCGTACACGGCGAAGGGCGATACCGCTGCCGTGGCCGCGCTGCAGAGGGGATACGAGAGCGGCGGGTACCAGGGTGCCCTGCGGGCCGCCGCCGAGACCCTCGAGGCCGAGTCGAAGACGCGCTTCGTCACGCCCTGGCAGATCGGAACCCTGTACACTCGCGCCGGCGACGAAGAGCGTGCCCTCGACTATCTGGAGAAGGCGTACGAGGCACACGACCCGAACATGCCCTCTCTGGCCGTCGATCCCATCTTCGACTACATGCGCGGAGACCCGCGCTTCCAGGCGCTCCTGCGCAAGCTCGGCCTGCCCGTGTCTTCGACGCCGCGACCGTCCGTCCGATCAGGGTGATCCCAGCGCGACCAGCTCCTTGCGCGCCGCCCGTACCGCGGGCTGCAGCTCCGGGTCGGCGTCCTTCCACAGCTTCACGAGGTCGCCGCAGTACCGCCGGGCCTTCGCGCGGTCGTCCTTCTTTCCGTAGATGTCGCACAGTCGTTCGTAGGCGACGGGAATCGTGCTCCACGCGCGGATGCGCCACCACGAGGGGGTGGTGACCAGGCGCTCGTAGTACTCCGCTGCGGAGTCCGGCTGCTGCGCCCGATCATACGCCTCTCCCGCCTCGAAGAGGCCGCACAGCTCGCAGTGGGCACCGTCGAGGTATCTGCGCAAGCGCGCGATGGCCTCGTCCTCGTGCCCATGGCCCAGCGCGATCTCCGCCATAGCCACGCTGTCCGCGAAGAGGGACCCGAACTCCATCCTCTCGCGCGCGATGTGCCCGCGAGACCACGCGTCCACCTCGTTCACGTACTGGCTCACGAGACGACGTGCGACGTCGGCACGTCCCGCCTGCGCGTACAGAGTGGCCAGCTCGACGTACGGCCGGTCCACGGCCGGAATGGAACGTAGCGGCGTCGCGGCCAGCGCCGCGTCGAGGCGGCGCGCCGCCTCCTCCGGAGCGCTCTTCAGCCGCAAGTCGACCGTGGCCACGGCGACGGCCTCGCGGAGCCCGGCCCCGGGCTTCCCACGCTCCTCGTCCGCCCGGATTGCATCTTGCCGGTACCCGGCGGCCTCCGCCAGCCGGCCCCGTATGGCGGCGGCGCCGGCCATCCAGTAGCTGAAGTTCGCCCGCCACGTGGGATCGGGCCCCGCCGCGTCCCGGGAAGAGTCCAGGGCCGCCTGCGCCCGCGCGAAGTCGCCGTGCACGCCCTGCGCCATCGCGTCCACCCACGGAAGGAGGAGACGGTTCGATATGGCCCGATGCATCTTCGAGACCGCGCTGTCGGCGGCGCTCACGCGCGCCTGCGCGACCAGGGCCCGGGCCAGGTTCCAGTACGCCTCGGCATTCGTGGGGACGACGGCGATGGCTCGCTTCGCGGCAGCCTCCGCCTCCGCGTAACGCCGCTCGTCGCAGTAGACGCCCGCCAGGTTGTTCGCGGCGGTCCAGTCGTCGGGGTAGGTCTCGAGGACGGTGCGGTACGCGTCGGCCGACCCGTCCAGATCCGGCTCGTAGAACGCGGTGGCCAGATAGCGTTCGCGCAGGGGAAGTCGAGCGCGGAACCGGTAGGCGTTCCGCATGGCCGCGAGGGTCAGCACGTTGCTGGCCTGGCTGTTGGTAAGGGCTACCGAGAGCTTCCGGTACGCCATGGCGAAGGTGGTGTCCAACGCGATGGCCTGCTGCAGGAGCTGAGTGCCCCGTGCCAGGTCGCCCAGGTCGGCGGCCCGAGATCCCTCGGTGTAGAGGCGCAGGGCATCGAGGGATCGTGTTGTGACCTGGTCGAGGGGCTTCGCGGCCTGGATGGCGTCGAGGGACTCGCCGATGCGCCTGCGCATACCCTGAGATAGACGATCCACGGCGGCGATGATCCCCTTGCTGTCGTCCGCCGTCTCCCGGAGCGCCACCAGCTCGGAACCGTCGGCAGCCGAGATGAGACGCGCGGTGAGGACGTATCCGCTCCCCAATCGGCCCACGTCGCCGGCCACCACCGCCTTCGCACCCTCCCGCTGCGCGACGTCGCGCGCGGCGGCCTCGTCCAGACGGCTGCGGGGGTCCCGGTCCATGCGGCGCAACGCAGCGGCGACGGTGGTGGCGTCCATGAGCTTCACCGCCGGGGACTGCGACAGATCGATGCGGAAGGCTTCCGTGATGGATGCGGCCAGCGTGGAATCCGAGGTGCGGTTGCGGAAATCGGACACCACGAGGACGGAGCGCGGAGCCAACTCCCCGGACGACAGCAAGGTGCCCCCGGAGCCGACACCTAATAGGCGCATCCCCACGTAGGCCGCCCCGGCCATGCCGACGAGGCCCAGCGCGACCAGTCCCGGAACCCGAAGGCGGGAGCGACGGCCGGCCCCGGACGCCGACACGGTCGTGGAGGAGACACCCCCCGGCTTCGCCGAGCCCGCCGCCGGCACGCCACCGGACGGCGTGAGCATCCCTTCCAGCGCGGGCATCAGCTCCTCGGCACGCTGCCACCGATCCGCCGCCTTCTTCTCCAGGCACCGCATGATGAGGGCGTCCAGCGCCGTCGGCACTGCGGGGCGGTGGCGCGTCACCGGGTCGGGTGTCTCGGCGATGTGGGCAGCCACCACCGTCTGCGCCGTGCGCCCAGTGAAGGGAGGGCGGCCGCACAGCATCTCGTAGCCCAGCACCCCAACGGCGTAGATGTCCGCCCGTTGGTCGGTGTGCGGGTCGGCCGCCGCCTGCTCCGGCGCCATATAGAGCGGCGTGCCCATGGCCACCCCCACCGCAGTCAGCGTGTCCGCCGCCGCCGCGTCCGTCACGGCCTTCGCCACGCCGAAGTCCGTCACCACGGCGTGGTTCCCGCTGAGGAGCACGTTGTCCGGCTTGATGTCCCGGTGGACCACCTGGTGCTCGTGAGCATAGCTCAGCGCGTCCACCACGTCCCGCAGGATCCGCACCACCTCCGCAACCGGCAGCTCGCCCTCCCGAGCCAGTCTGGTTCGCAGGGACTCGCCCTCCACGAACGGCATCACGTAGTAGACGAGGTCCTGCGACGCGCCGGCCGAGAGGAGGGGAACGATATGCGGGTGCTGGAGGGAGGCGGCGAGCTGGATCTCGCGGCGGAAGCGCTCGGCGTTGACGCCGATGGCCATCTCCGGCGGGAGCACCTTCACCACCACCCGCCGGCCCAGCGCCACCTCCTCCGCCAGGAAGACGTGGGACATCCCCGCGCCCCCCAACTCCCGCTCGAGGCGGTACCCCACGCCCAATGCGTCCTGCAACTGGTCCTTCAGTTGTGCCACCGGTGTCTCCCCGCCGAAGACGAGCGCATAGTACGACGGAGCGACAGGACGGTCCAGAGGCTGCGAGGTCTCGTCTACGGGGGGGTCCACAGCGCCCGGACCGCACGGGATAGCGTCGCATCTCGCCCGTTTACCGCCAGGCGCCCGGGCAGTCTCCGGTGCACGCCGGTGGGCCGGTCGGCGCCTCGGGCGTCTCAGAGAACGGCGCGCCGTCGCGGCTTCCCGCGCCTCTACGGGCTCGCTACCGCTTCGTGTCCCCCCGGATCATCCGCACCCCGAAGACCGTGGCGATCTGGCTCCCCTGGTGGGCCTGGAAGCGCACCGTCACCTGCTCCTTGCCGCGCACCAGCTCCGCCGGGACCGCGTATTCGACGTCGTAGAAGCGGCGCGGCTCGGTCCGCGTCACGTCCTGCGAGGCGACCTTCACCCCGTCCACCAGGATATCGAAGGAGGCCGGTGTCGCCCGCCGGTCGTCGCTGAAGTACGTCACCACCAGCGTCATGGGATGGGCGGGATCCACGGCGAGGTCGTAAGAGAACCAGCTCTTCCCGCTCCGCCCCGGGCGTCCCATGAGCCGCTGCGGTGTCGAGTCCTTGGCGCCCTGATAGTCGAAGCGGCGCTCGAACATGATCTCGCCGGCCTGTACATAGGCGACGGTGGCAGCCTCGAGGCGGCGCTGACGCTCGGCCTCCCGGCCGTACCCCTCCTTCAGCTTCTCCCACTCCGGAGGCGTGAAGACGTCCCAGTGGATCCCGTACGTGCGCTCGGGCAGGCGATAGAAGGGCGTGAAGTCCACGTCGTGGAGGCGGCCCTCGGCGTTGGGCTCCCGACCAACGGCGTCGCTGCGGAACCACCCGGGCCTCCCCGAGACCGGCTTCAGCCAGGCGGTAAGGTCAGCCTCGGCGGTCACGAACACCGGCACCACCGGAGGGGTGGGGCGGGGCCCGCCGCGCCGGCGCACCGGCTCGGGGCCCAGATCCCCCGCCAGCGTGAGCGGACCGTACATGAGGGCCATCCTGCCCGGGTTGTCCGGCAAGGGCTCGGTGTGCAGCGACATGGGGAGCGTCAGATCCACCACATCACCGCTTCGCCACGTGCGTCGGATCTCGAACCATGTGCTCACGGGCTTCGGATCGGCGTACAGCCCGCCGGGTCCGGTCTCCTGTTCCACCGCGGCATCCGCGTCCCCCATGGCGGTACCGTTGAGCCGCACGGCGAAGCCGTCCCCCGCCCAGTACGGACGGCGAAGCGCCAGCGTGAGCTCCCTCGGCTCACGGACCTTCACGGTCAGCTTCGCGGACTCGTCCTCGGGAAAGTCCGTCTCCATGGCCAACGACACGCCTGCGCTCTCCCACTCGGCGGTGGAGGGCGCGTACAGGTTCACCCAC
>Ga0316583_10000093_pt1 | contig 19555 bp, 11 predicted proteins | sample J_170502JBrBrA_D_FD_204513 | JGI IMG/M metagenome (GOLD analysis project Ga0316583, IMG submission 204513) | Rhizosphere microbial communities from salt marsh grasses in Alabama, United States - J_170502JBrBrA | ecosystem: Host-associated > Plants > Roots > Rhizosphere | place: USA: Alabama... | reverse complement strand
GGCGAGCGCGCTGTCCGCGTAGACGAGGCCGGTGCCGATCCACTTCTGGTACTGGGGGCGGTTCAAGCCCGTGAGCCTGCACTGCCGGTACGCGAGCCATCCACGGCGCACGACGGGCTCCACCCAGCTGGGATCCGCCGCCTCCGCCTGGGCGAGGACGGAATCCGCGAGCAGCAGCTCCTCCGAGGCCGCTCCGACGTCGTGGCGGGCGAGCGCCTGGGCGGACTGCTCCTCGGCCAGCGAGGCCTTCTGCAGGAGCTCCCAAGCCTTCACGTTGTGCGTCGTCCGGCGGAGCTCGATCTTTCCCATCTCCTGGCCGACCTTCTGCCGCAGGAAATCAGCCACCTGCACGGACAGGCTGTCCTGGAGGTCGAAGATGTCGGCGAGCTTACTGTTGAAGACCTTGCTGTCGAACTGCGAGCCGTCCTTGGCGTCGATCATCGACACGGTGACCCGCACCCGCTTGTCCGCCACGGCCACCCGTCCGTCCACCAGCGTACCGACCTTGAGAACCCGCCCGATGCTGTCCAGGCTGGGGCGCTGGTGACGGAAGAGCTCGGAGCCGTTGCGGGAGACCACCGAGAGGGCCTTCACCGTGCTCAGCTCGTCGATGAGCGACTCGGTGAGGCCCGTGGCGAGAAGCTTCGCCTGATCTCCTCCGCCCTCGGCGGTGAAGTACAGGACCGCGACCCGGCGGGGATCTTCGTTGGGCTTCAGCACCACGGCATGGTTCGTCCGGGCGGACGCCGCCGCGCCGGAGCGCGCCACCATGACGCCAGCACCCGCCGCCAGCAACACCACCAGGCCGAGAAGCACCTTCTCGATGGTGGGCGCCTTCTGGGCACCTTTGGCTCCGTGGAACCACGACACGATGAGCGCGCCGGGGAAGCCGCACAGGAAGAGCGTCAGCGCGACACGGTAGACGATGCCGGGGACGACCCCCCGGTCGCTCACCTGGTCGATGACCTCCAGCACCGCCCATCCGGCTGCGGCGTAGGCCATGACGAACTCGAAGATGCGGCGCTGTCGAAGCTCTCTGAGGTTTACGGCCACGGGGCGCTGGCACCCATGCCGACAGTGCGATCGGCGAGGGTCCGGTCAGAGGGGAGGGTCTCGTCGTTGCGGGGGCCACCGGCTCGGCGGCCGACGCGACCCGGAATCATTCGTCTTCAAGCCGTCCGCGCAAGACTCCAGATTGCTCTGCTTCCCTACCACCACTCCTTCTGGAGCTCGGCCAGCGCCCCGCTCCCGGGACACAGGTCCTCGTAGGGCAACTCCACCAGCGGCCCCTCCACGGTGTTCTCGAAGCCGTGCATGTCCTCGCCGGTCTCCTCCAGGTAGAGCAGCCCCGTGGGCACCTCGCCGCGCTTCCGCACGTCGGCGATGTGCTCCAACGCCGCGCCGCGGTCCGTGGGGTCGTAGTCCTCGGCGACCTTGCGGAAGTGCACCACGCTGCCGTCGTGCATGGTGACCGCGTGCACGTCACCGTGACCGTACTCCGCGGTGATCTCCCGGCGCAGGGGCACGAAGTCCGTCTCCACCACCTCGTACATGTGCGTGCGCGTGTGCGCGTAGCTCTTGGTGGAGCCCTCGTGGTCGTTGAAGGTCACGCACGGCGAGATGATGTCCACGAAGGCGAAGCCGCTGTGGGCGAGGCCCGCCTTGAGGATGGGGACGAGCTGCTTCTTGTCCCCCGAGAACGACCTGGCCACGAACGTCGCGCCCAGGGCGAGGGCCACGCTCACCGGGTCGATGGGCCCGTTCCTGTTCACCTCGCCCTTCTTGGAGACGCTGCCCACGTCCGCCGACGCGGAGAACTGCCCCTTGGTGAGGCCGTACACGCCGTTGTTCTCGAGGAGGTACAGCATGTCGATGTTCCGGCGGATGGCATGGCAGAGCTGGCCCAGCCCGATGGAGAGCGAGTCGCCGTCGCCGGAGATCCCCACGTAGAGAAGGTCGCGGTTGGCGGCGTTGGCCCCGGCGGCGATGGAGGGCATGCGCCCGTGCACGGCGTTGAAGCCGTGGGCCTCCTTCACGAAGTACGCGGGCGTCTTGGACGAGCAGCCGATACCGGAGAGCTTCACCACCCGGTGCGGCTCGACGTCCATCTCGAAGAACGCCTGGACCAGGGCGGCGGTCACCGAGTCGTGGCCGCACCCGGCGCACAGGGTGGACATGCTGCCCTCGTAGTCCCGGGGCTCGAGGCCCAGGGCGTTGTGGCGCATCTTGGGGTGCCGCGCCACCGGCTTGGTGATGTACGTCATCGGATCGCCGCCTCCGCAACGGCGCTCTTCCGGCGGGAAACGTGCGGACGGATGCCGTCCAGCACGTGCTCCTTGCTCAACGGCTGGCCGCCGTAGTACCTGACGGAGACCAGCTTCGACTTCGGGCACTCGGTCTCGATGGCGAGGAGCGTGCGCAGCTGGGCGTCGCGGTTCTGCTCCACCACGAAGATCACGTCGTGCGCGTCGAGGAACTCTCTCACCGCCTCCCCGAAGGGGAACCCCCGGACGCGCAGATAGTCGGTGGGCACGCCGTCGGCGAGGAGCGTGTCCCGGGCCTCCAGCACGGCCCAGTGGGCTCCGCCGATGGATACGATGCCGTGGCGAGCCCCGCCCTCCACCGCGTGGACCTCGGGCGCCGGCATGTGCTCCGCGGCCGACTGGATCTTGCGGGCGATGCGATCCACCACCTCGACGTACGCGTCGGAGTCCTCGGTGTACCCACCGTACTTGTCGTGGCCGGACCCTCGCGTGAAGTACGCCCCCTTGGGGTGCACTCCAGGGAGCGTCCGGTACGGAATCGCGTCGCCGTCCACGTCCAGGTAGCGGTGGAAGCTCTTCACCTCCTCGATCTCCCGGGCGGAGAGCACCTTGCCCCGGTCCGGGCGGTACGCGTCGTTCCACTCCAGGCGCGGCACCATCCAGTCGTTCATGCCGATGTCCAGGTCCGAGACCATGAACACCGGCGTCTGGAAGCGCTCCGCGAGGTCGAACGCCGCCACGGCGAACTCGAAGCACTCCTTCGGGTTCGCGGGGAAGAGCGCGATGTGCCTGGTGTCGCCGTGGGACGCGTACACCACCAGCATGAGGTCCCCCTGCTGCGTACGCGTGGGCATGCCGGTGGAGGGGCCCGTGCGCTGCACGTCGATGAAGACCGAGGGCACCTCGGCGTAATAGGCCAAACCGATGAACTCGCTCATGAGCGAGATCCCCGGGCCCGCCGTGGGCGTGAACGCCCGGGCGCCCGCCCATCCGGCACCGATGACCATCCCCGCCGCGGCCAGCTCGTCCTCCGCCTGGAGAATGCAGTAGCGGTGCTTCCCCGTGTCGGGATCCACGCGGAAGCGCCGGCACCACTCCTTGAAGCCGTCCATCACCGAAGTCGCCGGCGTGATGGGATACCACGCGCCCACCGTGGCACCGGCGTAGACGCAGCCCAGAGCGGTGGCGGCGTTCCCCGTCACCATGACGCGGTCTTTCGTCGCGTCCATGCGCTTCACCCGGATGGGGAGCGGGCACTCCCACTGCTCGCGGGCCCAGTCGTATCCCATGCGGATCGCGGTGAAGTTCGACTCGATGAGGTTCTTCTTCGCCGAGAACTTCTCCTCGATCATCCCCTGGACCACGTCCATCTCGATGTCCAGGAGCGCCACGAGCGCGCCCACATAGCCGATGTTCTTCATGAGGGTGCGCTCCCGGGCGCGCCGGAAGCGCTCGGCGCACATCTGCGCCAGCGGGATCCCCAGGAACGTCACGTCGTCCCGGAGCAGGCTCTCGTCCAGCTCCTTGGTGGAGTCGTAGAGCACCCAGCCGCCGCTCTCCACCTCCTCGATGTCCCGGGCGTAGCTCTGCGGGTTCATCGCCACGGTGAGCTGGAAGACCGGGCTGCGGGCGGTGTAGCCGTCCTTGTTCACCCGGATCTCGTACCAGGTGGGCAGGCCCTGGATGTTCGAGGGAAAGACGTTCTTCCCCGACACGGGCAGCCCCATGCGGAACAGCGCCTGCAGCAGCAGGCTGTTCGCGCTGGCGGAGCCCGTTCCGTTGACCGTCCCGATCCTGACCGCGAAGTCGTTCAGACGGTCGCCAATGTGGGCCACGTTTCGTGTCCTGCGTAGGGGATGAGCAAGTCGGACTTCTTCATGTCCCAGGCGGCGGTGGGGCAGCGCTCGGCGCACAGGCCGCAGTGTACGCACAGGTCCTCGTCCTTCACCATGACGCGGTGCGTCTGCGGAAGGTCCTCCGAGACGAAGATGAGCTGGGCGAGGTTCTCCGCAGGCGCGGTGAGACGCTGGCGCAGGTCGTCCTCTTCACCGTTGTCGGTGATGGTCAGGCAGTGCAGCGGGCACACGTCGATGCACGCATCGCACTCGATGCACAGGTTGGCCGCGAAGTCGGTCTGGATGTCGCAGTTGAGGCAGCGCTGCACCTCGCGGGCGGTCTCCTCGACGTTGAAGCCCAGCTCGGCTTCGGTGCCGATGCTCCTCAGGCGCTCCTCCAGGTCCACGTAGCGCATGGGCGTGCGCGACGCCGGATTGTAGTCGTTGGAGTAGCTCCACTCGTGGATCCCCATCTTCTGGGTCACGAGGTTCATGCCGAAGGGTGGACGCTCCGTCAGCGGAATCCCCTGGCAGTGGTTGTGGATGGAGATGGCCGCCTGGTGGCCGTGCTCCACCGCCCAGATGATGTTCTCCGGACCCCACGCCGCGTCGCCCCCGAAGAAGACGCCGGGGAGCGAGCACTGCATGGTGCCCCGGTCCACCACGGGCATGTCCCACTGGTTGAACTCGATGCCCATGTCGCGCTCGATCCAGGGGAAGGCGTTGTCCTGTCCGATGGCCAGCACCACGTCGTCGCAGGGGATGAGGACCTCCTCCAGGGGGCGGGCGCGCTGCTTGCCCTCGTCGTCCTCGTACCACTCGACGATGTCGAACTTCATCCCCTTGAGAACGCCGTCCTCCACCACGAACTCCTTGGGCGCGTGGTACTCGAGGATCTCCACCGTCTCGCCCTCGGCGTCCTCCAGCTCCCAATCCGAGGCCTTGAAGTCCTTCCGGCCGCGACGGGCCATGACCTTCACGTCCGTCCCCCCCAGGCGCTTGGCCGCCCTGCAGCAGTCCATGGCCGTGTTCCCCACGCCGATGACCAGCACCCGCTCGCCCACGGAGTCGATGTGCTGGAAGGCGATGCTCTCCAGCCAGTCGATGCCGATGTGGATGCGGTCGGTGTCGTAGCGTCCGGGCAGCTCCAGGTTCTTCCCCCTGGGGGCGCCCACGCCCACGAAGACCGCGTCGTACCCCTCCTCCAGGAGCGCCTTCAGGCTGTTCACCGGCGTGTTCAGGCGCACGTCCACGCCCATGTCGGTGATGAACGCGATCTCCTCCTGGAGCACCCGCGCCGGCAGGCGGAAGGCGGGAATGTTGGTGAGCATGAGCCCGCCGAGCTTGTCCAGCTTCTCGTAGAGCACGCACTCGTAGCCCAGCGGCATGAGGTCGTTGGCCACCGTGAGGGAGGCCGGCCCGCCGCCGATGAGGGCGATCTTCCTGCCGTTCTTCACCTCCGGAATCTCGGGGAGGCGGTGCCGCACCGACTCGCGGAGGTCGGCGGCGACCCGCTTCAGCCGGCAGATGGCCACGGGCTTGCCGTCCACCCGCTCGCGCCGGCACGCCGGCTCGCAGGGGCGGTCGCACGTCCTGCCCAGGATGCCGGGAAAGACGTTGGACTCCCGGTTGAGCATGTAGGCGTCGGTGTAGCGCCCCTGCGCGATGAGCCGGATGTACTGTGGCACGTCGGTGTGCGCCGGACAGGCCCACTGGCAGTCCACGACCCGGTGGTAGTACTGAGGGTCCCGGGTGTTGGTCGGTTCCATCCCCTGCTGCGTCCCCCTCGCCCCTGTGATCGGTGCGCCTTTCCGGTCCCACGGATCGGAGAGGAAGCCGCGCCACGGCGGGGCAGGGGCCGTGGAGCGCCGCATGATGACGGCACCTCCAACCCGTCCGCAAGCGGTGCCGTCGGTCGCCTCTACACCGGACCGCAGGAAACATTCCACCCCCCCCACCCACCCGCCCGCCTCGCCGTCCCCGCCCGGGCAGAATCCCCCCACCTCAGCGAGCTATCCGTTCACCTCGAAGACGGCCCTGTCCATGACATCGAGGTACGAGAGCGACATGTCCGCGGCGCTCACGTCGCACGAGTTGTACCAGTACGTGCCGCTCTGGAAGGTCACCGGGCCGGTCGAGCCGTTGAGGCCACCGACCAGCGTTCCCTGGACGACGGGGGCGTCCGACCCCACGTCGGCCACGGACCCCGCCAGGATGATCCCCTGCCACGTGAAGCCCGTGCCCATGGTGAGGGTCCCCGTGACGATGAGCACGCCGTGACCCGCCCAGGTGCTGGTGGCCGACAGGTCTCCCACGTAGCGCACCACCGGGAAGGAATCCGCCGGGATGGAGGCCCAGTCGGGTGGTGATCCGTCGAACTCCACGGGAAAGCTCGGGTTCGACAGGATGTCCCACCGGATCCCCGCGGAGTCGATGACGGCGGCCCGGGTGCCGTAGTTCTGGCTGGCGGGGTTTCCCGTGAGGGTGGCGCCGGACTGGACGAGGATGTTGCCGGCGGCGGCGGTGCCGGCCACCCCCGTCGTGCCGCCCCCGGCGCAGTCCATGGCCGTGGCGTGGTCGGAGCCGTCCGCGACCGTCCCGGCGTTCTCGTACGTGACCTTGTTGGCCGCCATGAGCACCGCGGCCTTCTGCTTCAGCGGCGCCGTGCGCAGCCACGCGTACGTCGCCACGGTGCGCCTTGCCGGGGAGCTCGGCATCCTGGGGTCCGTGACCGTTCCGTCCGAGCGGATGTAGTACAGGTAGTTGCTCGGGTCCTGCTCCAGGACCCTGCGCGCCGTCACCGTGGCGATGCCGTCGCCGATGGCGTAGGCGACGGAGTCGCCGACGCTGCCCATCTGCTCGGCGATGAAGCGCTGAAGCCCGGCACGCGCCACCGAGAGCGCCGTCACGCTCTCACGATTCTCCCTGGAGAGCGTGAACTCGCCGCCCACCACCTCGTAGGCGGCGGCGGCGGCCACCCCGATGGCGAAGAGCAGGAAGACCACCAGGGCCAGGGCGAAGCCCTGCCGCCCCCCGGAGCGGCGTCGGCCCGTCATTTGACGTTCCTCAGGATCATGTTCACGGACCAGCCGTAGGTGATGGGCTGCGCGCCGCCGGTGGTGGCCCGCTCCTCGGCCTCCGACCTCACGCGTACGGCGTCGACGAGCGGCAGGCCCGCACCTGTGACCTGGCTGGCGTACGTGCTCCCTCCCGTCCTGTACCAGAAGCCGGAGGTGGTGTCCATGCCCGTGGCGAACTCGACGAGGCTGTCGCCGTAGATCCCTCTGAAGAGGCCCCACGTGGCGGGATCCATCTCCGACTGCTGGAAGGCGAGCTCGACGTTCCGATACAGCATCAGCACGGTGCCCAGCGCCGGATTGAAGCCGGTGTACGACCTCAGCTTGCGCAACCGCATGAAGTTGCCGGAGGCGCCGACGGTGTCGGCGCCGTTGCCCGCGCAGTCGCTGGCCGGTTGGCCGCCGGAAGACTCTATGGTGCTCCAGGACGGGATGTCGTAGTACGTCCATGCTCCGGTGAGGGGGTCGCGGAGGGCGAAGCCGCTGACCTGGCTCGTGTCCAGGCCCGCCATGCCGCCGTCGACGTAGACGGTCGTGAGTGGTCCGGGGATCTGGGCGCACACGCCCGCGAGCGCCATGGGGGAGTGGACGACCAGCTCCCGGTGGTCGGCCACGACGATCCCGTTCGCCGTCACCGAGCGCACGTCCGACCCGATGAGCTCCGTGACGCTGCGGGCGTTGTCCTGGGCCGCGGTCCTGGCCACCTGGCGCGAGAAGAAGTTGTTCTGCACAAGGAACACGGTGCTCACCAGCGCGACGATGATCGCCGTCAGCGTGAGCGCCACGATGGCCTCGACGAGGGTGAAGCCCGCCCGCGTCGGCGTGGGGGCCCGTCCGGATGCGCCCCCTACCAGATCGCCGCCCGATACGAGGTCGTCGAGTATGTGGGGCCGGCGCCGGCCGTGGCGGGAGAGAGCGTGACGTCTATACGGTAGAGGACCCCGGTCACCGGGGTAATGGCCACGATTCGGTCGTAGCTGGTGCCCTGTACGGTCAGGCCGACCGTCGTGGTTCCCACGGTGATGGAATCGAAGTCCAGCGCATCCAAAGAGTCCAGACGCTCCTCCGCCCGCACCACCAGCTCCGATTCCGTCGCCGAGTACCTCATCTGGCGCTCCAGGGTCGTGGTGAGCCGTATCACCATGAGCACGCCCAGGGAGAAGATCACCAGGGCCGCGACGACCTCGATGAGCGTGAAGCCCCGGCGCGCCGGGAGAGGAGAGCGGTGGCATGGGCATCGGCTCACCCCCTCTCGACCTTCGAGGCGCCCATGCTGTTGAAGAAGACGACATAGCTCGTCGTCCCCATGCTGAAGCGCGCCTCCCCGAGCCCGCCGCCCGCCGTCGAGAGGTCCACCACCCCACGGGAGCTCAGGGCGACGGAGTCCCCGCTCATGCGTAGATCGATGGCGCTCAGCCCTATGTCCCCGTCTTTGCCGAACCGGCGCTTCACGAGCTCCGTGCCCGAAGACTCTTCCACCACCTCGTACCAGAGGTCGGGCTCGTCGAACCGGATGACCACCGGTTGCCGGGAGCGAAGCGCCGCCTGCCGCGCGAGCTTCAGATCCCTGGCGAACACGAGAGCGGCCCGCTGGGCGGACAGGCGCCGGAAGTAACCGCTGAACGTCAGTCCGGCGTATCCGAGCATGAGCGCGCTCAGGAGCAGCACGATTGTGAGCTCCAGGAGCGTGAACCCGGACTCGCGGGGCGCAGGTGGCGTATCGTGGCTCCAGGACGGTCTCGTCAAGTTGGCGCTCTTCCGGTTCTCGTCGATCACTCAAAGATCCTCAACCGCCCCGCGCACCATCAAGAGTTGAGTTCTCCCCGGTCCCCCGTCCCGGGTCGAATGTACGGCATGCCAGCGATTTCCACCCGCGGGGCGGCCGGCGCCCCAGGGCCACAATGTAGCCCGGTACCCGGGAACTTCGCGGCTGCGACGCCGAAAAGACCGTCCGCGGAGCGAACCGCCCCGGCATTCACGGGCTCTTCCCGGCCCGCGCGCTCGGCGCCGCCCCTCGCCCGTCGGGGCCTCTCCGGCGATCAGTCCGGAGCACACGACCGTCCCCGTCCGCCGATTTTCCGGATACCACGATTACCCTGCCGTGACTATCCGCGGTTCGATCGATTTGTTATCGGATAGTCCGTTGATCTTTCTTGACAATGTTCGTTGAAATCCCCCTATTGTCGTTCAGCTCCTGCCATAGCCGGATTGAATCGCAACCGTTTCCCATCAGGGAGATAGTCCTGTGGCCAACACGGACGACAAGGTGTACGCGGCTGTCGAGGGTGCCCTCAAGAAGAACCCCTCGGCGTCGGTGGACGAGCTGTTCGACATGGCGAAGGGTGTGAGCACGGCCGTGGGAAAGCTGACCAAGCGTCAGTTCCACGCTCGCTACCCGCTGCAGGTGAAGCGCAGGATGAGCCCGAAGAAGCCACGCAGGAAGACGCGGGCCAAAGCGGCGAGCCGCGGAGGGCGGCATGCCCACTCCTCCAATGGATCCGTGAGGGAGTCGGTGCGCGCCACGTTCATGAGGTTCGCCTCCGACCTCGCCGCCGCCGAGGCACGCAAGGACGTGGTGAAGGTGGTGGCGGGCGTGGATCGCTACGTGGACGAGGTCCTCAAGGCCACGAGCGCCGCCTGATCGAGGGCGCCCGGGCCGCGCTTCAGCCCGCCGCCTTCTCCGCCAGAGCGGCCAGCTCGCGGATCGCCACGGCCGCCGCCGCCAACCCCGCACCATTCTCGTCCCGGAGATCGGAGACGATCTCGCGGAAGCGCTGCACGTCCCGCTGCCGCCTTCGCAGGAGCGCGGCGGTGGCGGCACCCGGCTCTTCCCCCTGACCGTCGCGGAGCACCGCACCCACCAGCTGGCGGTGCGCCCGGGAGAGGTCTTCGGAAAGCGCCTGCGCCGCGCGTTGGTCCCACGGCCCCGCCGCCGCGGAGGCGAAGGCGATCCCGCGCAGCCACGGCACCTCGAACGCCTCCGACACCTGGTAGAACGCCGCTCCGGCGTCCGCCTCGGCGGTGCCGGTCTCCCTGGCGATCCGCAGGACCTCCAGGAGCTGGTCCAGGAATCGCAGGGTGATGAGCCGCTCCGAGAATCCCGGGTCGGAGCCCAGCTCGCGGATCTCGCGCACGCGCTCGCGGAAGAGCGTGGCGTCGTCTCCGGCAACGAAGCGGCCGAAGCCCTCCCTCAGCGCCGCGAGGCCCTCGATGCTCTCGTTGACGATGGTCGCCGGCGAGGTGTCGGCGTCCACGTTCTGGAGCACCCACCGGGTGGTCCGCTCCAGCACCCGCGCCAGCCCCAGCAGCCAGCGGTACACCGCCGCGGGGGTCACCGCGCTCTCCTGCCTCTCCATGTCCCGGAGGAGCGCACGGTGCTCCGCGAGCCGTGAGGCCACCAGCCACGCCCGCACCACCTCTTCCGCCGAGCGCCCCGTGTCGCGCATGACCCGGTTCACGAACGTGGCGCCCATGAGGTCCACCAGGTCGTTTGCGAGCTGCCCGGCGATGATCTCACGGCGCAACCGGTGCGAGGTCAGCGCTGCGGGCCCCGCTCCCTGTACCGCCGTGGCCGGGAAGTAACCGAGGAGGTAGCTCTCCGTCACCGGATCGTCCGGGAGGCCGCCCCGCAAGAGCCGGGTCTTCAGGAACAGCTTCGAGTAGGCCAGCAGGACGCACAGCTCCGGACGGGTGAGGGACTCGCCACGCTCGGCCCGCTCCACCAGCACGTCGGTGGTGGGCAGGGTCTCCGACGCGCGGTCCAGCTCTCCGGTGTGCTCCAGAGCCACCATCAGATCCCTGAAGTCGTCGCTTCCCTCGCCGGCCCGCTGCTCGTCCAGCGACACGGCCAGGCTCTGGTATCGATTGTCGTCCAGCACCAGCCGGGCCACCGAGTCGGTGAGCTCCGCCAGGAGCCCGTTGCGCTCGTCGGCGCTCATGGCCCCCGACGCCACCGCCGGAGCCAGCAGGATCTTCAGGTTCACCTCGTGGTCGGACATGTCGACGCCGCCGGAGTTGTCCAGCGCGTCGGTGTTGATCCTCCCGCCCATCAACGCGAACTCGATGCGTGCGGCCTGCGTGAACCCGAGGTTGCCGCCCTCGCCCACCACCTTGCAGCGAAGCTCCGGGGTGTCCACGCGCACGGCGTCGTTGGAAGGGTCGCCGGCGTCGGCGTGCGTTTCCCCGGACGCCTTCACGTACGTGCCGATGCCTCCGTTCCAGAGCAGCTCCACCGGCGCCAGGAGCACCGCCCGGATCAGGCTCTCCGCGTCCAGCACCTCGGGGGCGTCGTCCGCCAGCCCCAACGCCGCTCTGGCCTGGGGCGTGAGCTCGACCTCCTTGACGCTGCGGGGGATGATCATGCCCCCCTCGCTGAGCGCGCTCCTGTCGTAGTCGTCCCAGCTCGAGCGGCCCTTGTCGAACATGCGCCGCCGTTCCGCGAACGACGTGGCGGGATCCGGGTCCGGATCGATGAAGACGTGGCGGTGGTCGAAGGCCGCGATGAGCCGGGTCTGCTCGGACAGCAGCATACCGTTGCCGAACACGTCCCCGCTCATGTCGCCGACCCCCGCCACCGTGAACGGCTCGCGCTGGATGTCCTTGCCCAGCTCCCGGAAGTGGCGCTTCACGCACTCCCACCCGCCGCCGGCGGTGATGCCCACCGCCTTGTGGTCGTACCCGTGCGATCCGCCGGACGCGAAGGCGTCGTCCAGCCAGAAGCCGTACTCGGCCGAGATGGCGTTGGCGGTGTCCGAGAACGTCGCCGTCCCCTTGTCGGCCGCCACCACCAGATAGGGATCGGGATCGTCGAACGCCACCACGTCGGGCGGCGGTACGGTCTCACCCGAGGCGGTGAGGTTGTCGGTGACGTCCAGCAGACCGCGCATGAGCGTGCGGTACTGCTCGCGTCCCTCCTCGAAGCGCGCCTCCGGATCCGCGATGTGGCGCCGGCACACGAAGCCGCCCTTGGAGCCCCCGGGCACGATCACCGCGTTCTTCACCATCTGGGTCTTCACCAGACCCAGGATCTCCGTGCGGAAGTCGTCGGGCCTGTCGCTCCAGCGGATGCCACCCCGGGCCACCCGGGAGCCGCGCAGGTGGACCCCCTCCATGCGCGCCGAGTGCACCCACACCTCGTACAGCAGGTGTGTATGCCGCAGGAAGTCGATGTCCCGGGCCGAGAACTTGAAGGAGACCCAGGGCACGCCTCCGGAGCGCGCCGACGGCGTCCGCCCACCCCGGCGGTAGTAGTTCGTGCGCAGCGTCCCCGAGATGAGCGCCTCCAGGCGACGCAGCGCCCGATCCTCAGCCAGGCTGCTCACGCTTCCCAGCGAGCTCAGGAATGCGGCACGGATGTCGGCCGCCGTCTCCAGACGATCCTCCCTGGAGGCGTCCGTGCCGGGGTCGAACCGGGTCTCGAACATGTCGAAGAGCTCGCGGGCGATGCCGGGGTACTTCACCAGCGCCCCCGACAGGGCCGTCCTGCTGGGCACCGCGCCCGCCTGGAACGCGTACGCCGCGTAGGCCCTCAGCACCTCCACCTCGCGCCAGTGGAGGCCCGCGCCCAGGACCAGCTTGTTCAGCGCATCGTTCAGGGCGTCGCCGGTCTTCACGGCGAGGATGGTCTCCGCGAGGACGGCCCCCCGATGCCGGATGTCCACCGGCCGGCCCTCGGCGTCCTGGACGGCGAAGGCATAGAGGGTGATCCCGACCTCGCCCTTCTCGGTCACGTCGAAGGGGGTCACGGCGACGACCCGCAGGCCCGAGTTCTCGAGGATGGGCATGAAGTCCGACAGGATCAGACGCTCCCCGCGGACGTAGACCTTCACCTCGGTGATGGCCTCTCCCTCCGGCACTCCCTCCAGCCCGGCGTCGGGGCGCTCCGAGAAGCGGATGGACATGCCTCGTCCCTCCGCCCTCATCGCCTCGATCTCGAGGATATCGTCCACCGCCGACGCCGGATCCGTCGCCGCCTGGTATTCCGCGCTGAACGCCTGGCCGTAGCGGCGGGCCATGCGGTGCGCTTCGTCCAGGGGGCGCGCTCGCTCGAGGCCGTCGCCGACCCGATCCGCCCACGAGCGGATGAGCCGTTCCACCGTCTGCTCCAGCTCGTCGGTATCCACCGCGCGGAGGCGCTCCGCCGGCGCCGCGATGTAGAAGTGCAGGCGCGCCTGGTCTCCGGAGCCCAGCGACAGGTGGTAGTTCAGCACGGCGCCGTCGAAGGCCGACACCAGCGCTCGCTCGATGGCCTGACGGGCGTCTCCGGAGAACCGGTCCTTGGGGAGGATGACCATCACCGAGACGCCACGGTGGAGCGGGTCCTCGCGCAGGGATACGCGCACCCCCGAGGTGTTGTAGGAATTGAGCACCGTGAGGATGTCCGCGCCGATCTCCGCCGCGGAAGTGAGGAAGAGCTCCTCCTTCGGCAGGGAGTTGAAGATCGTGATGATCTCCTTGTAGTCGTGGGAGCCCTCGCGGACGCCGGCCTCGTCCAGGATCTGATGGAGCTTGTGCCGCAGGATGGGGATGTGCTCGGCATCCTCCGCGTACGCCTTCGAGGTGAACAGCCCCAGGAAGCGGTGCTCGCCCACCACCTCTCCCTCCGGGGAGAGCTTCTTGATGCCGATGTAGTCCATGCGGGCGCGCCGATGGACGTGGGACTCGGCGTTGGTCTTGCTGATGATGAGCAGGGGGCCGTGCACGATGCGCTCGCGCAGCCCCGGGTCCAGCTCGCTCAGCCGCACGGGCCAGGCGTAGTGGGACTCGTTCTCGTCCTTCAGGAGCCCCAGGCCGGAGCCGGGCTCCACGGCGATCTGCGGCTGACCCTTCTCCGGCTCCGAGATCCGGTACCCTCTGTAGCCCAGGAAGACGAAGCCGCCGTCGCGCAGCCAGCGCAGGAAGGCCTGGGTCTCCTCCATCTCGTTCCTGCGGTCGGACAGCGCCTCGCCCTTGTACGGCAGCTCGGCCGCCACCTCGTTGACCGCGTCGATCATCACATCGAAGTCGTCGGTGACCTGGACCACCTGCTGCAGCGCGGTGGTCAGCCCCTCCTTGAGGTGGGCGTGCACCTGCGGGTCGGTGATGAGCCCCACCTCGCAGTGCACCAGCGACTCGCGCCGCTCGCCCTCGCGGGAGGGGCGCACCGCCACCACGCGGCCCTCCGCGTCTCGATCCACGTGGAGCACCGGATAGACCATGTGCTCGATGGAAACGTTCTCGCGATGGAGGAACTCGCGGATGGTGTCCACGATGAAGGGACGCTCGGACACCCGGGTACGAACCACCGTCACCGGCGCGTACCACCCCTCGTTCTCGACATCGGGGTTGGTGATCTCCACGGCCACCGCCCCGCGGTGCGCGTCCTGGAGGAAGTTGAAGGTGCCCAGCGCCATGTGGGCGAGGTCGTCGGGGCTGCGCTCGCGGAGGAACTCCGGCGGGGCCTTCGAGAAGAGGATCTCGGCGAAGGAGACCACGAGGGCCGCGTCGGGCAGCTCGACTCGACGTTCGAGCTGCCGGCACACCGCATCCACCGTGGGAGAGTCCTGACGCAGACGGCGCACTGCCGACACAGTGGTGTCGCTCATATGTCTGAAGGGGCCCGAAGCCCCCCGTAGCAAGAGGTAGAAACTGCCGATTTCCGGCCACGCCCGTCGTCCGGCGAGCCGGATTCCCGAGCAGCCTTGAAAGATATCGTTTCCCCCGGAGCGGTGAAGCGGGCAGGGTGCCGCGAGGGATCCCCGCCCGCCCGCGAATTCCCACGCCCCGTGTCGCCCACTACCTTCGCGTATGCGTTTCGTCCACGTCGCCGACGTCCACCTGGATACTTCTTTCGCGGGGCGCTCCGAGTCCGTTCGCCGACGCCTCCGGGAGGCCTCCAGGGAGGCCTTCCGCCGGGCCGTGGACCTCGCCATCCGCGAGGACGCACGCGCTTTTCTCGTCGCCGGAGACCTCTTCGACGGCGAGCGCCTCTCCTTCCAGACCGAGCGCTTCCTGTTGGAGCAGGCGCACCGGCTGCGGGAGCACGGCATCACGCTGGTGTACGCGACGGGCAACCACGACCCCGGCGCGCCTGAGCGGGGACCGAGGGCCCTGGCCTGGCCCGGCAACGTGCACGTGGTGGGCGACGGCACCCCGCGACGCATCGCCATCCCGGACCGCGACGGCAGGCCGGTGGGGTTCGTCACCGCGGTGGGACACGCCACGTCGCGGGAGCCGGAGGACCTGTCGCGCCGCATGCCCCGCCCCGTGGGCGAGCTCCCCGAGGTGGGACTCCTGCACACGCAGGTGCACGCCTCTCCCGGGGCCGACGCCCATCACGCCTACGCGCCGTCGGAGCTGGGGTGGCTGGTGCGGGCGGGTTACGACTACTGGGCGCTGGGTCACGTGCACCTCCGTCAGATGCTCGCCGAGGACCCGCCGGTGGTGTACGCGGGCAGCCTCCAGGGCCGCACCCACGCGGAGACCGGCGCGCGGGGCGCGTACCTCGTGGACCTCTCCGACCGGGGCGCGCCGGCCATCTCGTTCCGTGCCCTGGCGCCCATCCGCTGGGAGACGGTGCGTGTGGACGGCCTCCAGGACGCCGACTCCCTGGACCGTCTGGAGCGACGCGTGGGTGCGGCCTGGGAGGCCTTCCGGACCCGCGAGGCGGTGGGGCCGGGGACCGAATGGGTGCTCCGGGTCGTCCTGGAGGGGGCCACCCCCCTCTGGCGGGAGCTCCGCAGGGAGGCGGACCTGGATGTGGTGGCCCGGGAGCTCAGGGAGATCACCGGCGTCCTGGACCTCGGCGTCGTCGCCGACCGCGTGCATCCGGTGGTGTCCGTGGAGGAGCACCGCGCGCGTCCCGACGTCCTCGGCGAGGTGCTCAGGCTGGCGGCGGCTGTGCGCCGGGGCGAGGAGCGCGTTCCCGGCCTGGACCCCGGCGACCTGGCGGGGATCGCCGGCGACGATGCCCGGGCGCTGGAGCGCTACGTGCAGGGTCTGCTCCGGGACGTGGACGGTGAGCTCGCCGCGCGGTTGCTGGGTGTGGAGGGCGGCGCCCGGTGAGGATCGAGAGCATCCGGGTCGAGCGCTTCGGCCGGCTGAGGAGCTTCGACACGGGCCCGTCGGCGCTCCCGGGGCTCGTCGTGGTATTGGGACCCAACGAGGCCGGCAAGTCCACGCTCTTCCAGTTCCTGACCACCCTCCTGTACGGCTTCCACCCCGCCTCGCGGGAGGGGAACCCGTACGCCCCCTGGGACGGTGACGACGCCAGCGGGGGGATGAGCCTGCGCCTGGACGCCGGCGGGTGCGTCGAGGTGGAGCGCCGCCTGCTCTCCTCGCCCACCGGCCGGCTGGCGGTGGACGGCGGGGTGGAGGACCTGCGGAACCGGCCCCTGCCCTGGGCGGAGCACGTGCCCCGCGCCGTCTTTCGTCAGGTGTTCGCGGTGACCCTGGCGGAGCTCACCGGCCTGGACGAGGAGACGTGGGCACGCGTGCAGGACCGCATCGTGGGCTCCATGGGATCCACCGATCTCATCCCCGCCAGGCACGTCGCCGCGGGCCTGGAGCAGGAAGCGGGGGAGCTGTGGCGCCCCAGCCGGCGGGGCAACCAACGCATCCGGGACCTCCGGGAGGCGATCCTGTCCCTCAGGAGCCGCCGCCGCGAAGCCCTGGACCGGGACGCGCGCCTGCGCTCGCTGGTGGAGGAGCTCGACGCTGCGCGCACCCGCCTGCAGGATGCGCGTATCCAGCGGCACGAGGAGCGCGCCGCCGTGGAGCGGGTGCAATCCCTGCTTCCCGTCCGCGCCCAGCTGCGGCGCATCGCAGCGCTCCGTGAGACCGTGGGGCCCGAGGAGGAGCTCGCGCACCTGCCGGTGGAGCCCGCCGCGGCCCTGGACGAGGCCACCGCACGGGTGCGCGGGTTCGAGGAGGAGCTGAGGCGCCTCGGTGACGAGACGAAGGAGCCGCGCGAGGTCGCGGCCGCGTTCGGAGGCCCGGAGGGCCGGCTCCTGGAGCACACGGAGGAGATCCGGGAATTTCTCACGCGCTTCGCGGCGGTGGGCGCCGATCGGGCCCGCCTGCGTACCGTCGAGGAGGAGACGCGCGGGCTCGAGCGACGGCTGGAGAGCGTCTCGGGCGAGATCCTCGAAGCGCCGTGGGCGGACGTGGCGGCGGATGCCCTGCTGAGCATCTCCCTCTCCGAGCTCATGGAGCGAATAAGCCGCTATCAGACCGCGCGCGATGAGCGGCGGGTGCTGGAGGCCGCCCTGCGCCACGACGCCGCGGGCGCCAGCGAAGCGGCACACAGGACCTCGCTGGTGGGGAGTCTCGCGGTGCTCCTCTCCGGCGGTGCGCTCCTGACGTTCGGCGTGTTGCACGGAGACGTCCCGGCCACGGCGGTGGGAAGCGCGGGCGCCGCGGCGGGCGTCGTCCTCCTGGCCGTGAGCCGGCGGGGCCGGCGGGCGCGCCGGAGCGGCGGGGGCACGGACGACCCGGCGGCAGCCAAGGTGCGGGAGGCCCGGGGGGCCGAGGACGTGACCCGGGTCCGGGTCCTGGAGCTCCTCGGAGAGATCCCCGTGCTTCCCACCCTGGCCGCCGATCCCACGGCCATGCTGAGCACCGGCGTGGAGCGGCTCCAGGAGCTCCTCCGTGACCTGGCCTCCCGCCAGCGGGAGCGGGCGGAGCTGGAGGCCCGTGTGGGCGAAGCCGACGCGACGGCCCGGACCCTGGCGGAGCTTCTCGACCTCCAGGCCGCGTCCGACGCCGAGGCGGTGGCCCACGTGCTGGATCAGGAGCTCCGCCGCGCGGAGCGCCTCGGCGAGGCCGCCGGGGCCGCCGGCCGCGAGCTCCGCCGCCTGGAACGGGAACGAGCACGCGTGGAAGACGACCTGGCCGGGGCACGGGCGGCCCGGGACCTCCTCCACCGACGCCTGGAGGAGGCGGGGGCGGGAGACGTCGAGCGGGGGGGACGGGAGCTGCGCTCCCGCATCGAGGCGCGCGACCGTGCGCGTCAGCTCCAGGACGAGATGGAGCGGGCCCACCCCGACCTCGACGAGATCCGCAGCCGCATCGCCGCCGCCGAGGCCGACGGCGAGTCCTGGACGGTGGACGACCACGACGTGGCCCGGCGCCGGGCACGGTACGACGAGCTGGTGGAGGAGGCCGAGGAGCTGGCCAGGCGCGTGGAGGCCCTGGACAAGGACATCGCCCATCTCCGGGAGATGGAGACCGTGGACGCGGTGGACGGCGAGGCCGCGTCCCTCGGCGAGGAGGAGGCCGCCCTGGTACGGCGTCGGGATCGCCTCTGGGTCCTGGCGCAGCTGGTCCGGGAGGCGGACCGCCGCTTCCGCGAGGAGCATCAGCCCGACCTCATCCGCCGCGCCGGGGGCTATCTGGGCCGTCTCACCGGGCGCCGCTACGACCGCATCGTCGCGGACGAAGCCGGCGAGGGAGACGTGTTCTACATCCTCGGACCCGACCTCCCGGGGCCGGTCGCCCTGCGCCCGCCGGTGTCCACGGGGACCCTGGAGCAGGCGTACCTGGCGCTGCGCCTCGCCATCGTGGACCATCTGGACCAGGGCACGGAGCGCCTTCCCCTGTTCGTCGACGAGGTGTTCGTCAACTGGGACGGAAGGCGGCGCACGCGCGGCCTCGACCTGCTGGCGGAGATCGCGCAGGCGCGCCAGCTGTTCGTGTTCACGTGCCACCCCGACGTGGCCGAGGAGCTCGAGGAGCGAGGTGCCGCCGTGGTTCCACTGCCGTGGCCCTGAGCCTGCCCCTTCACGTCGAGACCCGAGGCCTCGCTCCCGGCGAGGGCGTCGACACCTTCGTTCTCGTCCACGGGTACGGCGGCTCGTCCTTCTCGTGGCGCTACTGGCTTCCGGCGCTCGAGCCCCGGGGGCACGTCGTGCTCGTGGATCTCAAGGGCTTCGGCGATGCCCCCAGGCCCGACGACGGCCGCTACGCGCCGAATGACCAGGCCGAGCTCGTGCACCGCTACGTCCTGCAGCGCGACCTCCGGCGGGTCACCCTGGTGGGTCACTCCCTGGGCGGTGGTGTCGCACTCTTGACGGCCCTCCGCCTTCTCGACGAGCGTCCTCCGCGTCTGGCCCGGCTGGTGCTCGTCGCCGGCGCCGCATACAGACAGAAGCTCCCCCCTTTCGTGAGCTTCGCGCACCGCCCCTTCCTGAGCAGGCTGCTGATGAGCGTGCTGGGGCCACGGCGTGTCGTGCGCTGGGTGCTCCGCACCATCGTGTACGACTCTTCGCGTATATCCCGCGCTCAAGTCGAAGGCTACGCGCGCACGCTGGCCATCCGGGGAACGACCACCGCGCTCATCCAGTCGGCGCTGCAAGTCGTGCCCCAGGATCTGGACGCAGTCGTCGCCCGCTACCGCGAGCTG
>Ga0316583_10000092_pt1 | contig 19607 bp, 15 predicted proteins | sample J_170502JBrBrA_D_FD_204513 | JGI IMG/M metagenome (GOLD analysis project Ga0316583, IMG submission 204513) | Rhizosphere microbial communities from salt marsh grasses in Alabama, United States - J_170502JBrBrA | ecosystem: Host-associated > Plants > Roots > Rhizosphere | place: USA: Alabama... | reverse complement strand
CGCCGGCGCCCAGGTGCTGCTGCAGGCGGTACTCGACTACGACCGGCAGTTGGCCGATCGACTAGGGTGGAAATAGCTTACGCCCCCTCGTGGCGCGCGTGCAGCGCCATGGCGATCAGCGCCGCGCCGCCGAAGATCATGTTGATGCCTACCAACAGGCCGATCGCCCAGGCTGCCGTCCCCGGCAGGCCGGCGAAGATGACCGCTGCCAGGATCAGGTCGACGATGCCGCTCACCAGCATCCAGCCCCAGCGGCCGCTCAGCTCACGCTTGTGCTCAAGCGCATACATGATCGAGGCGATGCCTTCGATAATGAAGAAGGCAACCAGCATGATGGTGAGCGGCACCAGCGCGCGTAAGGGTGAAACCAGCAGCATGATGCCGACCACGATGCCGAGCACCCCTGAGATTAACGCCCACCAGAAGCCGGGCGCCGACTGCATCCGGAACGTCGTGAACAGGCCGACCACGCCGCTGACGAGGAACACCCAACCGAGGATGATAGTCACCGCGATGGAGGCGAGCGGCGGAATGAGGATGGCGGCGGCGCCGAGGATCAGGAGCACGACGCCCTCAGCCAGGAACAGCCCCCAGTGCTCGTGCAGCGACTTCTCCACCGCCTGCTGGATCTTTGCGATATCGGGTCCGTTGCTTGACATGGGTCGCCCTCCGGCTCGGCTTGTGTCGAGTCGGAAGCTAGCATGCCGGACGTAGCGCTGGAATGACGCGCGGGTCGCCGCGCGCGTTTACATCCACAGCTGGTGGCCGTGCATCCCTTTGTAGATGTCTGCGACGTAATCGCCGTAGCCGTTGAACAGCAACGTCGGTACCCGCTTGCCGGTGCCGATAACCTCCTCGGCCGCCTGACTCCAGCGTGGATGCGGTACCTTCGGGTTGACGTTGGCCCAGAAGCCGTACTCGTTCGATTGCAACCGTTGCCACATGCCGACCGGTTGCTTGTCGGTGAAGGTGAAGCGAACGATCGACTTGATCGACTTGAATCCGTATTTCCACGGCACCGCCAGGCGCAAGGGCGCGCCATGCTGCTTGTCCATAGGGTGGCCGTAGCAACCGGTGGCGAGGAAGGCGACGGCGTTGGTCGCCTCGGCCATCGTCAAGCCTTCCACATAAGGCCAGGGGAACCAAGCCATGTGCTGGCCGGGCGCGATGTTCGGGTTCATGAAGGTCGTCATCTTGACGAACTTGGCCGAGCCTAGCGGCTTTGCGAACTTCACCAGCTTGGCGAAGGGAAAGCCAGTCCAGGCAATCGCCATGCTCCAGGCCTCGACGCAACGGTGACGATAGAGGCGCTCCTCCAGCGTCATCTTGCGGATGAGATCGTCGATTTCGATCTCCTGTTTCTTCTCTACCATCCCGTCGATGGTGACCTTCCACGGTTCGACCGGCAGCGCCTGCGCGGCCTCGGCGATGTGCTTCGAGGTGCCGAATTCGTAGAAGTTGTTGTAGTTGTCGTTGACCTGCTGGTCGGTGATCGGCCGGTCGAGCATGTATGTCGGGTTACGCTTGGCGGGATAGAGATCGGGCGTCGGATAGCCCTTCCACCCCGGTATCGCCGCGTCGGCAAGGCGCGGCGCCAGCGCCAGCGCGCCCGCCCCGACGCCAGCCGCTAGCAGGCGGCGGCGGCTGAACACCAGATGTTCCGGCGTGACCCGGCTCTCAGGGATTTCCCAGCCCCGGCGGCGGATGATGTTCATGGGCGTGATCTCCCGATTCGCGCTTTCGTGCCTGGTCCAAGAGCTAAGACACAGCCTCCCTCACTGGCAAATCACGGTTACGGGAGGCCGCGCAAAAAGGTGGATTTTACGCCCTTGCCAACGCCCGCCGCGGTGCTTTCTTTGGCACCGGGCGCGGTCCGCCCACCATGCGCTGGCGCATCAGGGCGATTAGTTCGCTCTTCGGCATTGGCTTGGCGAATAGATAGCCCTGCCCGACGTCGCAGCCGATGCCCTGCAATTTGTGGCTCTCGTGCACGGTCTCGATGCCCTCCGCCACGATGCCGAGGCCAAAGCGCTTGCCGAGTTCCACGATGGTTTCGCATAGACCTGCGTTGAGCGGATCGCGGTCGCAGTTCATCACGTAGCTGCGGTCGATCTTCAGTTCGCTGAATGGCAGTTGCCGCAGCCGCGCCAGCGAGGAATAGCCCGCACCAAAATCGTCGAGCGCCAGCGTGCAACGCTGCGCGCGCAACGCGCCGGCGACGTCGTTGGCGAGCGCCAGGTCGTTGATGATCTGGTCCTCGGTTACTTCCAGCACCATACCAGGCCAGTGCGCCGCGCGCGGCCGCGCCTCGCTCAGCATGCGCGGGATCGGCAACTTGACGAAGGCCGACACCGGCACATTGACCGCGAGCTTCATGCCGACGCCGTACTCATCGAAGACTTCCCAGTCGCGCAGCGCGGTGACGATCACCCGCTCGGTCAGCGCCAGCAGCTCGTCTTCGCCCGCCTCCGGCAGGAAGAAGAACGGGGCCACGACACCACGCTCGGGATGGCGCGCACGCACCAGCGCCTCGGCACCAACCATGCGCAGGCCCCGTAACGCGATCTTGGGCTGATACCACAGATCGAACCAGCCGCGATCGAGCATCTCGGAAAGCGGAATCTTGTCTTTCGGGCCGGCATAAGGCGCCGGTTCCGGCGGCGAAAATATCTTGCGCAATCGTTTCAACATCATCTTTGCACTCTGGCGACGTCGCGCGAGCGCGGCGTTACCCACGTCCGATTGCCATTCTTAGAGAGCGAGCGCCTTGCACGGGTTAATGAAAACGAGCGTTTCGCCGACGCGCTTTGCGGCGGGTTATGAAGTCGCCCAGAATAAGAATCGTATTGTCGGAAAAACGCAGGCAAAAAAACGCGGGCCGCCGGTGGACGACCCCGCGATTTACGTCGCGTCAAATCTATTCCGCGGCCCGCCGTGCCGCCACGATCTGATCGGCGGTGCGGCCGGTCAATTCCGCCATGTGGTCGAAGGTGTAGGTGAAGCTGCCAACGCCGGCGGTCGCCGAACGCACCTCGATGATGAGGTCGCCGATCTCGGCTTCCGGCATCTGCGCGCGCACCACGTCCCAGCCCGGCCAACCCTCGCGCGCGTCGAAACCGAGGATCTGCCCGCGCCGGCTGGAGAGGATGGCGTTTATCTTGGCGGTAGCGTCACTTGGGCACACGATCTCGACCAGATGGATCGGCTCCAGCAGCACCGGCTGGCACTGCGGCAGACCTTCGGCGATGCCGATGCGGCCGGCGGTGCGGAACGCCATGTCGGAAGAATCGACCGTGTGATAGGAGCCGTCGATCAGCGCCACCGAGAGGTCGACCACCGGAAAACCGAGTGGGCCCTCCTTGAGTGCGTCGATCACGCCTTCCTCCACCGCGGGGATGTAGTTGCGCGGCACCACGCCGCCGGTGATGCGCTCTTCGAACTGAAAGCCGGACGAGCGCGGCAACGGCTTGATCTCCAGCACCACGTCGCCGAATTGGCCGTGGCCGCCGGACTGCTTCTTGTGGCGCCCGCGCACGGTAATCGGCTTGCGGATGGTCTCGCGATAGCCGACCGCCGGCGGATGCGTCACCACCGGCACGCCATAGCGGTCGGCAAGCCGCTCGGTGGCGACGCGCAGGTGCATCTCGCCCTGGCCCCAGATCACGACCTCGTGGCTCTCCGGATTGTGCACGACGACGAGCGAAGGATCCTCCTCGGTCAGCCGCGCGAAGGCCTGACCGAGCTTGACGTCGTCCTTGCGCTCCTTGGCCTGCACCGCGATCGCCAGCACCGGCGGATAGGGCTTCGCCGTGGCTAGCGCCGCATGCGCGGCCTTGCCGTCCGATAGCGTGTCGCCGGTCTTAGCGTTGTCGAGCTTGCCGAAGGCCACCGTGTCGCCGGCAACGGCGGACCCGCGTTTTTCGAAGTGCTGACCCATCTGCTTGAACACGCCCGAAACGCGGCCAGCCTCGCCGTCAGGTGTGAGGAACGTGGTGCCGTCGCCGGCGGTGCCAGTGAACAGGCGCGCCACCGACATCTTGCCGCCGTGGGTGGTGTGGAAGGTCTTCATCACCAGCGCCACGGCCTCGTCCGTGGCCTCGACGCCGAGCCGAGCCGCGGTTTCGGCGACGCTCGGCGCCTCGTGACGCAGCGCCTTCATGAGCCGCAACACGCCGTTCGAGCGGGTGGCAACGCCGAGCAGCATCGGCACCACCTGGCCCTCGCGCAGTTCCACCGCCAGATCGTCGAACACCTTGTCGCGCGGCGGTTCGATATCCTCGAGCAGTTGCTCCATGAGCGCGTCATCGTGGTCGGCCAGCGTCTCCAGCATGGTGAAGCGCGCTTCCTTCTGGCGGCTGACGTCCTCGCCTTGCAGCTCGATGACCTCCGACGGCGCGTATTCCTTGTAGACGTAGGCGCGCTCGAGCGCGAGGTCGACGAAGCCGGAAATGATCTCGTCCTTCCAAATCGGAATCTGGCGCAACAGCAGGGGCGTGCGCGACGCCGGCTGCAGCAGCGTCAGCGTCTCGCGCACGCGCTTGTCAGCCTTGTCGATCTTGTTGAGGAAGAGGAAGCGCGGGATGTTCTGGTCTTCCAGCTCGCGCAGGATCAGCTGAAGCTGCGGGACCTTCTTTTCGTCGGCCTCGCACACCACCACGACGGCGTCGACCGCCGGCAGCACACTGCGCATGTCGTGGAGGAATTCGATGGAGCCCGGGCAGTCAATGAAGGTGTAGGTATCGCCCAAAAACGTCGTGGTGGCGACGGAAGCTTCCACGCTCATCTTATGATGACGGGCTTCCTTGCTGGCGTCTCCAACGGTCGAGCCGGCGTCAACGGTGCCCTGGCGCTGTACCGCGCCGGTGCGCGCCAGCAGGGCTTCGAAAAGGGTCGTCTTGCCGCTCTGAAACGGGCCCACCAGCGCTATGCATCGGGGGCCCACGTTTCTGGTGCCGTTGGATCCCGCGCCGTTTTGTCCCATGGATAACCTCCCTCACCCGGCCGGGAGGTCGGACCACGTATCCCGGCCCTTCGCCGATATCGTCTCAGGTGGACGGGAGGCTGGCAAGGGCCAGATTTGCCCCAGGTAGGTCGGCACGCGGTAGAATGCTTTTTACGGCTTGTGCCTTCACTGCCGCTTTGCGGGGAGCGTGCCGACGTAGTGCAGATCGAGGCCCTTCTGCAGATCGGCATCGGGCTGCACCAGTCCTTGCGCCTTGAACCAGTTGAACTGGCGCGCGAGGTCGGCGGGATCGAGCCGGGCCTTGGGATCCATATAATAGGCGCCTTCCTCGACCGCCGTAATGGCGGCCCCCTGTGGCGTGCTGGGGTAAACGTAGCGCGCGATCTGGGCCGCCGCCTTGCGCGACTTCACGTTGGAGACGAGTTTGCCGCCCAGGCCGTAATGCGACATCACCGCGGAATAGTCTGCGGCGCCGCGCTGGTACGCCACCATGAACTTGGCAAGCGCCGCGGCCCGGCTGGTCAGCGTCTTGGGCGACGCGAACAGCGCACCGAGCTGCTGCTCATCCAGCTCCGAATACCAGCCGACAATCTGCGCTTGGCCCGAGGCCAGCAACGAGCGACCATAGCGCGAGGGCAGAATCGCGCAGTCGACCCGGTTATCCACCACTGCGGCCGATACCGCGTCGAGCGTGTGCATGGGCTTCACGAGGACGCTGTTGAGCTTGAACTTCTTGAGTTCGGCGATGCGGCCGAGCTGATAGTTGTAGACGGAGCCGAGCGAGGTGATCGCCACCGAGCGGTTGATGAGGTCCCGGAACGTATGCAAGCCGGCGCGAAAGGCGGCGTTCGCCGCCACCACCACGTCGCCCTCGTGGCCGTCCTTTTCGCGCACCTGGGCGCCGATTATCTTGATCGCACCGGTACCGACAAGATTGAACGCGGTGGCGGTGAAGCTGGTCACTGCAAGATCGGTGTTGCCGGCGGCGAGCGCCTCCACCACCGCCTTGGGCGAGGGGTAGGCCTGCATGGCGAGATCGATGCCCTCGGCCGCAAAATATCCGCGCAGCGCCGCCAGGAACAGCGCACCGTTCTGAACGTCGCGGGTGGTGGCGACCGTAATCCGTTCGTTCGCCGCGGCCGAAGCGACGGCCGCAGCGAGAAGGAAGAAGGCCAGAAGAAGCCGGCGAATCATGAAATGAACAATAACCGAGTGAGGATTGACGTGCGCCTAATTCACAGCGCGCATTTTGCATTTACAAAGCTAGAAGTTGCGAAACGTCAGAATACCCTCACTAGTTCGGACCGCACTGGCCCGAGACCGATCATGCGACAGATACGAAGGCGACCGGCCCGTTACCGCAGGCTGCCGCAAAAGCGCTGGATGCGGTTGCAGGCTTCTTCGAGGTCTTCCTGCTTGGTCGCGTAGGAGATTCGAAACGCCGGTCCGAGGCCAAAGGCCGAGCCGTGCACCACCGCCACGCCTTCGGCTTCCAGAAGCTCGGTGACAAAATCTTCGTCGCTCGCGAGCTTCTTGCCGGACGGCGTGGTCTTGCCCATGGTGCCTTCGCACGACGGATAGACGTAGAAAGCGCCCTCCGGCGTCGGACACTTGATGCCGCTCGCTTGGTTGAGCATCGAGACGACGAGATCGCGCCGCTCTTTGAAGATCTTGTTGTGCTTGGCAATGAAGTCCTGCGGCCCGTTGAGCGCTTCTACCGCAGCCCATTGCGAAACCGCCGCCGGATTGGTGGTCGACTGCGACTGCAGCATCGCCATCGCCTTGATCAGCGGCTGCGGACCACCGGCAAACCCGATGCGCCAGCCGGTCATGCAATAGGCCTTGGAGGTGCCGTTGATGGTGAGCGTGCGCTCGTAGAGCGACGGGTCGACCTGCGCCGGCGTGAAGAATTTGAAATCGTCGTAGGTTAGCTTCTCGTACATGTCATCGGTCATGAGATGCACGTGCGGATGCTTCACCAGGACGTCGGTGAGCGCCTTCAACTCGTCGCGCGTATAGGCGGCCCCGGTCGGGTTCGACGGCGAGTTCAGGAGGAACCACTTCGTCTTCGGCGTGATCGCCTTTTCCAGTTGTTCCGGCGTGAGCTTGAAACCGTTCTCCATGCTGCAGACAACAGTCACTGGCGTGCCGCCGGCGATCAGCACCATGTCCGGATAGCTCACCCAGAAGGGCGCCGGGATGATGACTTCGTCGCCCGGGTTCAAGGTCGCCATGAAGGCGTTGTAGAGCACCTGCTTGCCGCCGGCGCCGACCGTGATCTGCGACGGCTGGTATTCGAGGCCGTTGTCGCGCTTGAACTTGGCGACCACCGCCTCCTTCAGCTCGGCCATGCCGTCGACCTGGGTGTACTTGGAAGCCCGGCCCTCGCGGATCGCCTTGATGGCGGCTTCCTTGATGTTGTCGGGGGTATCGAAGTCGGGCTCGCCGGCACCCAGTCCGATGACATTGCGGCCGGCCGCTTTGAGCGCGCGCGCCTTGTCGGTGACGGCGATCGTCGGCGACGGCTTGATGCGCTTCAGGTGGTCCGCAAGGAAGGCCATTGCGAAGGGCTCCGGTTCGAGGGTCAAAAATGCCGCATGGCGGTGTCCTAATAGCCTGCCCGGCCGACAGCAAGTCGGAAAACCTGATGATTTGATCAACCGGCCTGATTGAACCGTCTAACGCTCCCTTAAGGCACGGCTGCTAGACCAACCCGATGGCAAAATGGCGCGAAACGCTGCGCTCCGGCGACTGGCTCACCCGGGAGCGCATCCGGCTGGTAGCGCTGGCAGTGCTGGTCGCCGCAGCGCTCGGCGCCACTTTCTTGATCGTCACGTCGAACGGGCTCAACGACCGTTTCGGCCGGCCGCTCGGCACTGATTTCTCCGATGTCTATACCGCCGGAACTTACGTCCTCGACGGCGAGGCCACAGCCCCCTTCAACCCGCCCCGCCAGTTCGCCGGCGAGCAGGCGATCTTCGGGCAGAGAGCCCAGTTCTACGGCTGGCACTATCCACCCTATTTCCTCGGACCCGCCGCCCTGTTCGCCACCATGCCCTATCCGCTAGCGCTGGCGGTGTGGCAGGGCGTGACGTTAGTGCTCTATCTGCTGGTGATTCGGGGAATCCTGTTTTCTTCGGCCGCACCCGGCCGCGCCGGCCAGCCACCTTCCCCCTTAAGTGGGGCAGGGAAAGGCAGCATGTGGCTCCTGCTCGCCCTTGCCTATCCCGCCGTCTTCATTAATCTCGGCCATGGCCAGAACGGCTTCCTGACCGCAGCCCTGCTCGGCGCCGCGCTGTGGCAGCTCGACCGCCGGCCATGGCTCGCCGGGCTGCTGATCGGCCTCATGGTCTACAAGCCGCAGTTCGGCGTCCTGATACCGGTGGTACTGATCGCCAGCGGCCGCTGGCGCACTTTCGCCGCGGCCGCGCTCACCGTGGTGGCGTTGACGTTGATCGTCACCTTCGTCTTCGGCCCCGACGTCTGGACCGCCTTCCTCGCCTCAACCAAGTTCACGCGCACCGTGGTGCTGCAGCAGGGTGGCACCGGCTGGCAGAAAATCCAGAGCGTATTTTCCGTCGTGCGCATGTGGGGCGGCTCGGTTCCGCTCGCCTATGCCCTTCAAACGATGGTGACCGTCGCCGTCGCCGGCGCGCTTGCCTGGCTCTGGCGCAGCCGCGCGTCCTTCGCGTTCAAAGCCGCGGCGCTCGCCATCGGCACCATCCTCGCCACACCCTATTGCCTCGACTACGACCTGATGGTGGTGGCGCCGGCCATCGCCTTCCTGACGCGCGACGGTCTGGAGCGCGGCTTCGATCCATGGGCGAAGACATTGCTCGCGGCGGTCTGGTTCGTGCCTTTGATCACACGCTCTGTCGCAGGCGCGACATTGATACCGCTCGGCGTGCCGACGTTGCTGATCGCGTTCGCCTTCGTGTTGCACCGCGCCATGACGGAACCGGGTGTCATGAAGCAGTGGCGTTTCGCCACCAACAGCTTAGAATAATCGGCTAAGGGGATAAGAGCCGGTGAACCGGCCGCAACCTTTTTCAGGGAGCGCGCCATGAAACTGTCGAGCGATCAGCTCAAATCCTTCGACGAGCAAGGCTACTATTTCTTTCCGAACTGCTTCTCCGAGGACGAGATCGCGCTCCTGCGCGCGGAAGCCGACAATATCCTGAAGCTCGACCGTCCCGAAGTCTGGCGCGAGAAGACGGGCGCGCCGCGCACCGCCTTCGCCGCCCATACCTTCAGCGACGTGTTCGGTTTGCTGGCACGGCATCCGCGGCTGGTCGAACCATTGCAGCAGCTATTCGGCGAAGACGTCTACATCCATCAGTTCAAGCTCAACGCCAAAGCCGCCTTTGAAGGCGACGTCTGGCAATGGCACCAGGATTACGGCACCTGGGCCCGCGATGACGGCATGCCCGCGCCACGCGCCATGAACATCGCCGTGTTCCTGGACGAAGTGATGCCGATCAACGGCCCGCTGCTGCTGATCCCAAAGAGCCATAAGCAAGGCGTGTTCGAGGCCGGTCACGATCTGGAGACCACGTCCTATCCGCTCTGGACACTCGACAAGGACACGGTCACCCGCTTGGCGCGCGACGCAGAGCGCGAAAATGGTGGCGTTGGCATCGTCGCCCCGACCGGCAAGCCGGGCTCCGTGCTTATGTTCCACGGTAACCTGGTGCATGCCTCGCCACCCAACATCACGCCCTATCCGCGCAAGATCGTCTATCTGACGCTGTGTGCCGCCTCCAACCACATCACCAAATTCACACGGCCCGAATGGATCGCGCACCGAGACTTCACGGCACTCGTCCCGAGTGACGACGATGCGTTGCTGGAATACGCGCGCTCGAAGCGCGTGGCAGCGGAATAGCGCGGGCGTTGGCGATCGGCCAGCCGGCTTCTCCGTGGCGAGCGTGACGTGTGGGATGGCGTTACCGGCACGAATTTTCCGGTAGCTCGATTACATTCCTGAATTCGAATAGCTAGGAGTTCTCGCAGAGGCGGTTTTTGCAGTGCACGCATTGCGCAGGAAACATCAAATTTGGAACGGCCGGACTAAACATTGTCACGCCCAAGCCATTCTCTCGCCGGGCTTGACCATTATATAATGATCACCGGAAGCGGGCGTGTCCGGGGGACATCAGGATGTACACGCTTTACTCGATGCAACGATCCGGCAACAGCTACAAGGTCCGCCTCGCGCTGGCGCATCTGGGATTGGATTACCGCCTGGTCGAGGTCGATATTCTCCAAGGCGAAAGCCGCACGCCCGAATTCCTCACCAAGAATCCGAACGGCCAGATTCCGCTGCTCGAGGTGGCGCCCGATCGTTTCATCGCCGAGTCGAACGCCATCCTCTGGTACGTCGCCGGCGGTACGCCGCTTGCGCCCGAGGATCGCGTCTCCCGCGCGGAAGCGCTGCAATGGATGTTCTTCGAGCAGCACAGCCTGGAGCCGAACATCGGTGCGGCCTGGTTCTGGCTCAACCTGATCAAGGGCGGCCGTGATCTGCAACGCCACGCGCTCGATGATTGGGTGGAGACCGGCTACCACGCACTCGGCGTGATGGAGGCGCATCTCGCGCGCCAGCCGTTCTTCGTCGACGGCCGCTACACCATCGCGGACATCGCGCTCTACGCCTATACGCACGTCGCCGAGCAATGCGAATTCGACCTCGTGGGCTATCCGGCGATCCGCGCCTGGCTCACGCGCGTGGCGGCCGAGCCCTGCCACGTGCCCATGGACTGGCAGCCCGACGCGCTGGAAGCAGCCCAGTAGCCCCAATCCCCGCCAAAACCTTCGACCCGGCGTCCGCTCCGGCGCCGATTCACGGCTGGTCTGCGGAAATCGTCGCACTTTGCCCCTGTTACTGGGCGCCCGAACACGCTATCGAGCCCCCGGCGGGCGCGCAGAAGCGGAGCAGGGAGCTGCTCTGGAGTCGTTTTAATGGATGAGATTTCGCATTCCGCGCCGAAAACTGGCGCGAAATCGGAGAATGAAGAGCTGGAGACCACGAAAAGCGAAGAACTCCACATCCCGATCAAGCCCGAGAGCGACAGAAAGCTCCGTCGCCTGTGGCTGGTTTCCCTGCTGGCGCCCGTCGTCGGCGCCGGGGCGGGATTGGTCGACGCGATTTTTCGCCTAACCCTGGAGGAGGCCGACCGGCTGCGCGACGTGGTGTTCGCCCGCGGCCACGAGGCACATGTCCTCGGCTTTGTTCTCATCGTCGCCGGATGTACCGCCGCGGCGGCGTTCGGCGCCTGGCTGGTGCGGCGGTTTTCCCCCCACGCGTCCGGAAGCGGCATCCCCCAGGTCGAGGCCGCGCTCAATGGCGAACTACCGCCAGCGCCGCCAAAGCTGTTGCCGGTCAAGTTTCTCGGCGGGCTTTCGGCGATCGGCTCCGGCATGGCGCTCGGGCGCGAAGGACCGAGCGTGCAGATGGGCGCCGTCGTCGCCCACCTCATCGGCGATTTGTTTCGCCATTCCCAGGAAGAGCTGCGGATGCTGCTGGCCTCCGGCGCGGGCGCGGGCCTCGCGGTCGCGTTCAACGCGCCGATCGCCGGCGCGGTTTTCGTGCTCGAGGAACTGGTGCGCCGCTTCGAGCCGCGCATGACGATCGTTGCGCTGGGCACGTCCTCGACCGCCATTCTTGTCTCACGCCTGTTCCTCGGTAATGCGCCCGACTTTCATGTCGCGATCGTGTCCCACACCGCGGCGGCGACGGGGCCGCTCCCCTACGCCGCCGATGCGACTTGGCTGCTCTATGTCGTGCTGGGCATCATCGCCGGGCTCGCGGCGAGCGTTTACAACCGCAGCATTCTCGGCGCCATGAACCTGGCCGCACGGTTCGACCGCGTGCCGGTCGAGGTCAAGGCGGGCGTTATCGGTGCCGCCGTCGGTATCACCGGCTGGTTCTTCCCCGATCTGATCGGCGGCGGCGACAACATCACGCAGAACCTGCTGGCCGGCGGTGTCGCGCTCAGCGCCATCCCGCTCGGTTTCGCCATCCGCTTCATTCTCGGGCCGGCGTCCTATGCGGCGCGCACGCCGGGCGGCCTGTTCGCACCGCTCTTGGTGCTGGGCGCGCAGCTCGGGCTGCTCTGCGGCGCGCTTTCCGCCCATCTGTTTCCGCAGCTCGGCATCCAGCCGGAGGCATTCGCGGTGGTCGGCATGGCGGCGTTCTTTACCGGCATCGTGCAGGCGCCGGTGACGGGAATCGTGCTGGTGACAGAGATGACCGCCGCGTTCACAACGCTGCTGCCGATGCTGGCGGCCTGCTTCGCGGCCATGCTCGTCGCACACCTGACCCGCACAACGCCGATCTACGATTCGCTACTCGAGCGCGTGGTCAAGGAAGCACACTCCACGTAAGCCTCGGCGTTCTTGCCGCGCGATGTCGGGGCCGTATCCCGGCGCCGACATCCTGCGAATTTGCCCGCGCCCGACCAGCGCGCCCACGCCCGGCCGGCGCGCGTTTACCATTTGTTTACCTTGGTCACGAAATCGCCGCCAAACTTTACCGCCTGCGCCTCAAAGGAGCCGGATCGACGCCCGGTTCCCTGCCCAATCTGGCTCAATCGCGAACAATGATTCGCAGGGTTCAGCCATGCGCAAGCACATTCAGGACACGGGATTCCACGCCCCCACCGACCGCGCGCTCGGCCGTGAGCGCCGCACGGTCGCCTTTGCCGAGTTGGTTGCTGGTGTCGCACTGGCTCTTTCCATCGTCGTGCTGGCCACCGTGATGTCGGTCGGCGTCGCGCGCGCCGACGTCGTCGAAGGCGTCGTCGGCCACGAGGGCAGCTTGTTCGGCATTGCCCTACTGCTCGGCCTCATCTTCATCGGCCTCGGCGGCATTTCGGCGTTGTCCGACCAAAGGCATCGCGAGCGCCGGCACAACTAGCCTGCCGTCCGCGCGAGGCGCTGTCACGGTAACGGCCCCGTTCCCAGCCATAACAACCCCGCCGCGATCGTGATCACCGTCAGCGGCGCGCCGATCACGAAGTAGGGCCAGAATCGCACCTCGACCCCGCGCGCCTTGGCGCGCTGCGCCACGATCAGGTTGGCGATCGAGCCGACCAGCGTGAAATTGCCGGCGAGCGTCGCCGTCATCGCCACCACCAGCCAGGCGCGCTGCGGATCGTGCAATTCGCTCACGAACGGCTTGAGCACCAGCACCGCCGGCACGTTGCTGACGATGTTGGACAGCACCGCGGTGATGACTCCCAGCACGGCATTGTCGTTGAAATGCAGCGCACCCATCAGCGCCGGCAGGCACGGATCTATGACCGTTTTTTCCAGGCCGGCTACCACGATGAACAAACCGACGAACATGACCAGCAGCGGCCAGTCGATCTCACGGTAGATCTTCGCCGGGCTGACGCGGCGCGTGAGCAATAGGAACGCGCCGCCGACGATCGCCACCTTGGCGACCGGTTGGCCGAGGAAGAACAGTACCACCATGACCGCCGCCACCATCACAGTCTTGATCACCAGCCGCTTGTGGTAGTGACCGTCGATCTCCACCGGCGGCAGTGCGTCACGGGTGAAGAAGTCGCGCCGGTAGACCAGCGCGATCAGCGCCACCGTCACAATGAGCCCGAACGCCGCCACCGGCGCCAGCGTCGCCGCGAAAGTCGAATAGGGAATGCCCGACAGGCTGCCGATGATGATGTTCTGCGGATTGCCGGTGATGGTGGCAACGCTGCCGATATTGGAGGCCATGGCAACCGCCAGCAGATAAGGCACCGGATCGCGCCGCCAGCGCAGCACCACCTCCAGCACCAGCGGCGTCATGACCAGGCAGATCGCGTCGTTGACCAGAAAGGCGGACATGAGCCCGCTCGCCAGCGCCACCGCAACCAGCAGTCCGAGCGGATGGCGCACGTGCGCGGCGATCGAACCGTTGACGATGCGGAAGAAACCCGACACCCGCAGGTTCGCCACCACGATCATCATACCGAGCAGGAGCGTGATGGTGTCGAGATTGACCGCGCGATAGGCCTCGTCGAGCGTGAGCACGCCAGCCGCCACCATCAGGCTGCCGCCGAGCAAGGCGGCACCGGCACGGTCGATGCGGTAAACAGGCACCTTGCCGAGCGCGACGACCCCGTAAGTCGCGGCGAAGATCGCCACGGCAGCCACAGTGGTAATGTCGGGCATGCGGGGAAGTCCGGGCGGGAACGGTGGATCGCGGAAGTGAAACTGACGGCAAGTCTATCATGTTCCGCCGGCCGTTGCGCACGGCCCTGTCATGCGCCCGTCATGACATCGGGCTAACCTCGCGCCCGCTCAAGTTCATGTAGCGTAATTTGCGTAGGCCCCTTTTCTCGCGGTCCCGTGCAGCCGACCAGCTCTCCCGGGACCGCTTATTTTTTGCGGCGCACGAACGACAAGACAGAAACGACAAGGCAAAGAGGCGCACCGGGCGGTGCGCCTCTCGTCGTCTCGGAACTGATGCCGCACGGGATCAAGCCCGCGCGGTGCTCTCGTTGTCATCGCATGCTGTGCGTCTGCTGGATCGTCGTGCCCGAGAATCGCACCAGCGGACGGAGCATCAGCGATCCGTGGGTTTGCGGCCGAAGCAGGTTCGGTCGCTGCGGCTCAATCCGACGGCAGTGCGGCCAGGTGCCAATCGTGCCCTTCGGGCAATGGCGCCGGACAATCGGCACGCAGCGTCCATTTCTCAGCACCGTACCGCGTGGGCAGCGGCGCACCACCGGCAGCTTGCGGCAGTTCGGCCAGGTGCCGATCGTGCCTTTCGGGCAGTGCCGGCGGATGGTTACGCAGCGACCGCCACGCCGTACGGTACCCGGCGGACACACGCGATGCGGCGGCACGATGCGGCGACAGTTCGGCCACGTGCCAACCGTTCCGCGCGGGCAGTGCCGCTCGGGCGGACGCACAACCGGCGGAGGCGCAACACGCGAACGCCGGCAGGCACCGTCGATGTAGCGATAGCCCGGCGGGCACTGTTTGACTGCCGGCGCGATCTGCGGCGTGCAGAAGCCCGCCGGGATGACGCCGACCGCCGATGACGCATCATCACCGGGGTTGGTGTTCTGCGGCGAACCGCCCGGCGCGAACGTGATCCGGGCGCGGTTCGTGACACGGCAGTTGTTCTCGCGCGCCACGTCGACCGGCACCTGAACGTGCGCGTCGAACGACACGCTTCCGCCTGGCACCAGGTGGGCCAGCGGATGGGTGCACTGATAGCCAGGGCCGGCGGCAACGCAGTTCCACGGAGCGCCGGAGAACGTTGCGGTGGTACCCGCGGGCGGCTGGTCGATGACCCCGATCGTATCGTGGTACGTGCCAGGTCCGGCATTGATCACGGTCACGCGATAGTCGCAGGCCGCGACGTCGGGATTGATTACCGAGCAGCCCCGGCTGATCTTACGCAGCACCAGATTCGTGCGCTGGCCGCATTCCGGTGCCGGAATGACCGCCGTCGCACTGTCGGTATCGTCGCCCGGATTGGTGTTCCACACCGAACCGCCGGGCGCGAAGTCGATGTGCGCCGTGTTGCGCACGCGACAGGTGCCGTGTTGGACGGCCGCATTGGGCACCCACACGGTCATGAACAGATGCCGGCTGGCACCGACCGGCAGGAAGACCGGCGGACGCACGCAACTGAAGTTTGCCGGCGATCCACCGCAGCTCCATGGCGGCAACGGCGAAAGACCCACGAGCGCTCCGGGCGGGAGTCCCGGCATGTGATCGGAGATCTTAAGAGGGCCGAAATACGGATTCGGTCCGCTGTTGCGGATGCTGATGCCGAACCGACAAGCCCAACCGGCGCCCCAACGCACGCAATGACGGATTGCGCGCTTGCGGAGCCGCAAGTTTGTGGGATGCCCGTGCGGATGCGGGAAGTCGATCACGATGATGCCGCCGGGCGGATAGAAGCCAGGAGGCAGGTCGCCTTCGATGTTGAAGCTTTCGCCAGTGCACGGCTGCCAGATCGCGACATCGCCCATGTGGCCGGCGTTGGCGGCGTCGCCGAACAGGCCGTCATAGTCGATGTAGTAGGCCTGCGTCGGCGGCACGTTCTGCGGACGCACCAGTGACGCTTCGTTGCCTTGCAGGCCGTGCACATCGGGCTCACCCGAACCGCCGTCGACGGCGTCGGGGTTGGCGCTTGAACGCGAACGACTGCCGGTCGACCACAGCATGGCGTTGCAGCTTCCCGGCACCAGCGCCCCGGTTCCCCGATCGTGTTGGTAACCGAGCGCGATGCCGCCATCGGCGTAGCGGAATTCCGGCCGCATGCCGATAGCGTATTCGTCGGCGTCCGGCGCCCACGCGCTCGGCGTCCACGGATCGTCGGGCGTCTCCAGATGGTAGCGCACCACCGAAGATTTGCCCGGCTCGGCGAAGACGGAGTAGTCATAGCTGCCGCGTGGCGCACCACGTTGCGCCAAGAGCATCCGGCCCTGGCCGTCGAACAGGATGTTGGTGATGGGGCCGTCGCCGGGCAGCGCCTTGGCGTCAAGCTCCCAGCGCGGATCGTTGGCGAAGGTGCCGTCGGCATTGATGCCGATCGACCACACCTGCAGGCCGCCGGCGATCGCGTAGTAGAGGCGATCGTTGTGAACGGCCAAGCCCCAGACCATGCGGGCTTTCTGCGTATAGCCCCAGGTCGCCGGGTTCTGGCTGTCGAACGACGGGCTGGTGATGTCCATCACCTGGCCGTCATCGGCAACCGGCGGCTGGCCCGCGGCCGGCAAGCCACTGACGCCATGGTCGAAGCTATCGACCACGGTGCCATCCGCCGCGATGCGGTAGATCAAACCGTTATCGAGATCGGACGCAAAGAACTGTTGCGTGCGCTTGTCGAACACGATGTCGCCGATGCCCGGCCCGCTGCTATTGGGCAAGGTGGCAAACGCCGTAACGGCGCCGGTGGTGCCGTCGACGCGCCAGATGGTACCGGGCGCGCCGGTGGGCGCGGGCCCGAATTGCCCGGCCATGAACTGGGCGCCGGGCGCGCCGGTCTTCAGGCGATCAGGCTGACCGTCGCCGTTTTTGTCTGGCCCGACGATCTGGATGCCGTAGGCCGAGGTGGCGGCGAGATAGATATTCGGCACGCCCTCGCCCTGCCCATCGTCGAGCGTAACGCCGAACACCTGACCGACTTGAGCGGCAGTGATCTGGCGCTTGATCGGCGCGGGCTCGAGCTGACCGTTGGGGCCGGCACCGAGGCCCGAGAGCGACAAGATCTCTGCGGACGGTCCTTGCAGGTCGATGAAGAAATAATCGAGCGGATTGGCGCCCGCGGGAACGGGCACATCCAGTGGTTTGATACCGGAAAACCCGGTCACGACGGCATCGCCGCGTGCCAGGCTAGCATCTTGCGCGTTGGCTTGGGAAAAGCCGGCACCGAGGGAAGCAAAGAGCGCCAGGGCCAATCCGAGCCTGGAAAGTAGTGAGGTCAACATGACTTGGCTCCTGTGATGGCGGTTGCATCGACGCTGTCGCACTGATGGCTTCGCGGACGGCAAAGCCCAGTGGCGCGGATAGCCCTGCTCATGGTCGCCCGCGCGCAGCCACGAGGCTCGCGACGCGGACCTCGCCCCTTTGAGTCGCCGGCCAACGACTTTCCGTTCACCGGCAAAGTCGAAAAATTTTTCAAGAAAGTAAAATGCTGACATTCCTGCGCACCTGCGCAGAGCCCACCACAGCCGATATGCGGCGCGTGTGGCATGCATCCCCGCGGGGGAGGCATTGCGTTGATAATCGTCAATCCGGCAACTTAGCTCTTGAATGGCGCCTGCGTCCTGGTATCGCGATATGCTCTATGACCCCGATGCCTGACGTCCGCCCGCTCATCTGCCCACGCTGCGGCGCGAATTTCGAATGCCGGCCGGCGGGCGGCTGCTGGTGCGCCGACGAAGATTTCCGACTGCCGCTCGATGCCGCCGCCGTCGCCGAGGGCTGCCTGTGCCCCGATTGCCTGCGGAAGGCCGCGGCCACCATCGACAAACGACCTGCGACCTGACCTCAAGTTCGCGTGAGCCACCGCGACAAGGGCCGCCCGCTTCGTCTATAGAGGGCCGCCGCACGCCGTGCCATTGTCCGGTTATTCGAAAGAAACGCCCCATGATCGACTTTTATGCGCTGACCAGCCCCAACGTGCAGAAGATTTTCATCATGCTGGAGGAGTGCGGGCTGCCCTACCGCGAGCACCACGTCGATGTGTGGAAGGGCGACCAGTTCACACCGGCATTCACCAAGATCAATCCGCTGCAGAAGGTCCCGGCTATCGTCGACAGCGACGGCCCGGCCGGCAAGCCTTATACGGTGATCGAATCCGGCGCCATCCTGATCTATCTCGCGGAGAAGACCGGCAAGTTCATCCCGCACGATCCGCTCAAGCGCAATAACGTCATGCAGTGGCTGATGGTGCAGATGGCCAACCTCGGCCCGATGGCCGGCCAGCACGTTCACTTCAGCAAGTTCGCGCCGGCCGGCAACGATTACGGCGTCAGCCGCTACCGCACCATCGTCAACAACCTGTTCGACATCTACGATGCACGGCTGGCAAGCGAGCCGTTCGTCGCCGGTGGCGAATTCACCATCGCCGACATTGCCGCCTTCCCCTGGCTGCGCAACACCGACTTCCTCGGCATCGATATCGGCAAGCGCCCGCACGTGAAGGCCTGGGTCGACAAGATCGCCGCGCGCGACGCGGTCAAGCGTGCCTATGCCAAAATCGCGCAAATCAAGTCGGTGCGCGACACCGCCAGCGACGACGCCAAGGACCGCTATTTCGGTCGCGGCCAATACGCTAAGGCGTGAGGTCCGCCGGCACGGTCAGCTATCGGGGCTTGCGTGGGATGCGGGCGTTTTAGCCGCGCGCGCTTTGTTTTCTCAATGCGCAAGTCTTGTCGTGCAACGCTGCATCGCGCCGTCATGCCGTGGGCAATATCCCGCCCTTTTCACGCCTGCATGCGAGGATCATAATGCCGCGCTTTTTTCTCCCGCCGCGTAAAGGTGCTTCTCCATGATCCTCGAAATCGCCCAGATCGATGTCACGCCCGGCCAGGAAGCCGCGTTCGAGGCCGGCGTGACGCAAGCCGTGCCGATCTTCCAGCGCGCCAAGGGCTGCAAAGGCCTCACGTTGCAGCGCTCACACGAGAAGCCCGCGCGCTACCGGCTGTTCGTCCAATGGGACACGTTGGAGAACCACACGAAAGATTTCCGCGAGTCCGCCGACTACCAGGAATGGCGCAAGCTGGTCGGGTCTTACTTCGCAGCACCCCCGGAAGTCGAGCACGTCCGCCAAGTCGTGGACGGCTTCTGATCCGGAGTGCACGTCATGAAGCGCAGTGCGAACCGCATTCTTACCACCCACACCGGTAGCCTGCCGCGCACGCCGAAAGTAGTCGAGCTGCTGCTCGCGGACGACAAGAACCCGGGCGCGCGCAAGGCCGAGCTCGACGCCGCGGTACGCGAGGCGGTCGCCGATCGCGTGCGCCGTCAAATCGAATGCGGCATAGACGTCATCAATGACGGCGAGCAAGGCCGCACCGACTATACCGTGCATGTGCTTAAGCGGCTGTCCGGATTCGAGGGCGAGAGCGCGGCGCCGATGGGCACTGGCGAGCCCGAATTTCCGGAACTCGCC
>Ga0316583_10000091_pt1 | contig 19706 bp, 14 predicted proteins | sample J_170502JBrBrA_D_FD_204513 | JGI IMG/M metagenome (GOLD analysis project Ga0316583, IMG submission 204513) | Rhizosphere microbial communities from salt marsh grasses in Alabama, United States - J_170502JBrBrA | ecosystem: Host-associated > Plants > Roots > Rhizosphere | place: USA: Alabama... | reverse complement strand
ACCATGGAGCGAGGGGTCATGAGCCTGCATCCGATCGTGCGCCGCGGCGCCCACCGGCTCCGCCACCACGCCCGCGGGGTGTGGGAGTCCCGCGGCGGCGGGTTCTACGGGTTCGTCGCGATGGTCACGTTCCTGTGCCTCGAGGGGATGAACCTCGTCGGGGACCTCGCCGCCCTCCGCACCCTGCAGCTCAGTATCGGCGGCCTCATCAGCTGGCTCGTCCAGAACGTCGTGCAGGGACTCCTGACCGCGCTCTGGGCGGCGATCTGGCCGGTCGCCTGGATCAGCCGGGTCGGCGTGGGCGTCAAGCTGGGGGTCCTGCTGGCGGCATCGTACGGGATCTATCGGCTGATCCGTCCGACGGTGACGCGGTGGCTCCGCGAGCCCGGGGAGCTGGAGGGGGAGTAGCGCCCGGCCGCCGCATCGACACCTCGGTCATGAGCGAGTAGACTGATCCGCACGACACCGGGCCGGTAGGCGTTGGCCGTCACGCCGCTCTCTGCTGACCGAGCACACATGCAGAATCTGGGGCTGGGCCGCTGGGTCGCGACGCGGGCACGATCGGCCCCGCATCGCGTTGCGCTCGTCCACGGCGATCGTTCCTGGACGTACCGGGAGATGGACGCACGCGTGACCCGGCTCGCCCACGGCCTCGCGTCCCTGGGCGTCGGCCGGGGTGACCGGGTCGCCTGGCTGGGCTCCAACCACCCGGCCTTCCTCGAGACGCTCTTCGCCACGAGCACGCTCGGGGCCGTGCTCGCACCGGTGAACCACAGGCTCGCCCCCTCGGACGTAGCCTGGATCGTTCGAGACGCGGGCGCCCGCGCCCTCGTCGGCTTCGGCGAGCTCCTGTCCATGGCGCCCGAGGTGCAGGCCAGGGTGGCCGTCCTCGGCGCGGCCCGGGGCGCCGTCGACTACGAGGAGCTCATCGGCAACGCCATCGACACTCCCATCGAAGAGCCCGCCGGCCTCGACGATCTCTGCATGCTGCCCTACACGTCCGGCACGACGGGCCGTCCCAAGGGCGTGATGCTGACGCATGGGAACGTCACCTGGAATGCCATCAACTTCCTCTCCGTGGCGGATGTCCTGAGCGACGACGTGACCATCGCCATCGCTCCGTTCTGGCGAACGGGCGGAACGGGCGTCAACGTGCTCCCGGTGCTCTTCATGGGAGGCACCGTGGTGGTGCCCACGTCATCCGACGCCGATGAGATCCTCGGGCTCATCGAGCGCCATGGGGTCACGGTGGGTTTCGCGGGGCCCTCACTCCTGGAGGCCCTCGTCCGGTCCGATCGGTGGCCGACGGCGGAGCTCTCGAGCGTGAGGTTCTTCGTCACGGGAGGGGCGCCGGTGCCGGAGCGCCTGATCCGGACGTTCCTCGATCGCGGGGTGACCTTCCTGCCGGGCTATGGGCTGTCCGAAGCGTCTGGAGGGCTCGGCATCGATCTACCTGGACGATCTCCTCGACGAATGCCGGAGGTGGCTGTCCCCCTGTGAGGTGCCGGTCCGCATCATCGAAGTCGAGGCGATACCGAAGAACCCCGCCGGAAAGGTCCTACGGCGGCAGTTGCGCGAGGCGGCAGAGCGGACCCGCGACTGAACGGACCCGGGCCGGCGCCCGGCGGTGCCGCCCGGGCGCCCCCCCGAGACTCGGCCGACACGACGCTCCTCACCCGCCCCCGGCCTCCTTCACGGGCAGGACCAGCGCGCTGGGGTGGTCGGCGCCCGCGTAGAGGTGGAGCGTTCCCGCCCGCGCATCTTCGAGGGTCTCGGTCGCGGGATCACCGGCGCCCTGGTAGTTCTTCTCCCACTCGGGTGTGTTCAGGGGTCCGATGACGAGGCGGAGCCGGCTCCCCTTCTCCAGACGGCGCGAGAACCAGTGGAACCGGTCGAAGCGGTAGCGCTGGACGGCGCCCGATCGCACGAGCTCGGGCGGCCGGTCCATGCCGCGCCGGTACCGGGCCCGGATCTCCGAGTCCCCCAGGTAGATGCTTCCACCGTTGGGCGTCACCTCGTACACGGCGGCGCCCAGGTCCATGTCGGGCACGTCCATGGACAGCCACACGTCGAGGTGCATCCAGCCCGAGACCTCGAGCGCCTGTGCCAGCGGCGCGCTCTGGTAGATGAGCTTGGGGCCGAAGGCGAAGGCGGCGCCGGGAGACATGTAGCCCCCGCCGCCCTGCATCATCTCTCGGGGAGTCAGCCTGATGCGTGGATCGGAGCGCAAGGTGTCCTGGGCGGCCAAAGACGGCACGGCCACCGCCAGGGTGCCCGAATGGAACACGTCCTCCGAGCCGCCGGGGGCGGGCTGCAGGTACCAGGCGCGCGTGGTATCAGCCACGGCTTGCAGGGAAGGGGCGGACTTCCAGACGTGCTCGCCCATGACGTAATAGACCACGCGATCGGCGAGGAACGGAGGCAGGGGCGCGCCCCGGAACACGTGGTCGAACCACTGGAGGTGGAGGTGGTTCATGTCGATGGCGGCGGTGTCGGCGAATCTCAGGCCCCCGAGCTCCTTCTGCGGGTGCCGCGTGCCCGGGTGGTTCCAGGGCCCGATGACCAGGTAGTGCTCGGCCCTCGCCGCCGGGGTCTCGTAGCGCATGGCCTCGCGGTAGTAGCGCATGGCGCCGTCCTGGTCGCCGTCGAAGTCGCCCGTGATGGTGAGGATGGGCACGTCGATGGCGCGGTAGGCGGCGCTGTCGGGGCTCATGGCGCGCCAGTAGGCGTCGAAGCCGGGGTGCCGGATCCACTGGTCGAACACGCGTGACTTGATCCCGGTGAGCGTGGCCAGGTCGGAGAACGGCCGTCCCTTCTCGTACATGAGCCAGTAGCGGGACTGCCAGTACCGGTTGTCCGCGAACAGCTTCTCCTGCGACGCGCGCCCCTGCACGAAGCCCAGCCAGCGGGCCACGTAGCTCATGAAGATGCCGTTGGGGTTCGGGTAGTCCCAGCCCGGATACACCCCGGCCGTGGGCACGATGGTGGCGAGGCCGGCAGGGTGTTGGGCCAGGGTCTGCCACTGGGTCATGCCGCGGTAGGAGCCCCCCCGCATGCCGACGCGGCCGTCGCTCCACGGCTGTCGAACGATCCATGCCACCACGTCCGCTCCGTCGGGCCCGTCCTGGGCCAACGGCCAGAACACGCCCCCCGACCCGCCGCGGCCGCGCACGTCCACGTTGACGTACACGTACCCGTACCGGGCCAGATAGCTGGCGTACTCCTCGGCGTCGTCGGCCGTGTACGGCGTCAGCGTGAGGATGGTGGGACGCCGCGCCGCCGGCGCGTCGGGGCGCCATATGCGCGCGTGCAGAGGCACGCCGTCCCGTGCGGCGATGGTGGTGTCGGTGATGACGATGCCGGTGTCCGCGGGGGCGGGCGCGATGGCCGGTCGTCCCGAGGCCGCCACGGGGTTCGGAAGAGCCGTGTAGGCGCCGGCGAGCAGGACGGCGGCGCCCAGGCCGGCGTGCCTGCGGAGAGTGGGGCGATGCGGCATGCTGGCCTCCGGTCGAAGACCTCCCGCCGGGGGGTCCGGCGGGTCGAGGGCGATAATGGCGGGACGTCCGCCGCCCATCAAGCGGAGAGGGACAGGCGAGAGCGGGCCGGGGACCGCCGCGGGCACCCTCCCTCTTCTGGCCAACGCGGCACCCTTCCGCCACGTTTGTAGTTGACTGCCCGCCCACGGATTCGCGGTTGAACACCCCCCAGACGGAAACGACGAACATGGGCACCTCCACGCGTGTAGCTCGCCGGCTCTTCGCCGTCACGCTCCTCACCGCTCTCTGCCTCGCGGCTACCGCGGCAGCCACGCCTCAGGCCGCCGACGCGCCGCTCTGGCTCCGCTACCCGGCCATCTCGCCCGACGGGCAGACCATCGCGTTCAGCTACCAGGGCGACATCTACACGGTCCCGGCGGCTGGGGGTGAGGCCCATCCCCTCACCCTGGGCGAGTCCTACGAGTACGCCCCGGTGTGGAGCCACGACGGGCGCTCCATCGCGTTCGCGTCGGACCGGTACGGCAACTTCGACGTCTTCGTCATGCCCGCCGAAGGCGGGAGCGCCACGCGCCTCACCTTCAACTCCACCAAGGAGGTGCCGAGCTCCTTCACCGCCGACGACAAGGCGGTGCTCTTCTCGGCGTACCGCCAGGAGCTGGTGACCAACGCCCAGTTCCCCATCAGCCTCATGACGCAGCTCTGGTCGGTGCCGGTGACGGGCGGGCGCGTGTCCATGGTGCTCCCCGTGCCGGCCATCAACGCCACGGTGAACCCCGCGGGCGACAAGCTCATCTACGAGGACGTGAAGGGCTACGAGAGCGAGTGGCGCAAGCACGCCACGTCGAGCGTCACCCGTGACGTCTGGGTCTACGACACGGGGACGAAGGAGTATCGCCAGCTCTCGCAGTTCGCCGGGGAGGACAGGAACCCCGTCTTCGACGTCGACGGGGACGCCTTCTTCTACCTCACCGAGGAGAGCGGCTCGTTCAACGTCTACCGGAGCACGCTCGGCAACCCGACGCAACGCACGCCGGTCACGCACTTCACCCGCAACCCGGTCCGCTTCCTCTCCCTGGCGACCACCGGCGTCCTCTGCTTCGGGTACGACGGCGAGATCTACACCATGGCCCCCGGCGCCGACCCGGAGAAGGTGGCCATCCAGATCTCCGAGGACGGCCGCAGGGCCACGGACAAGGTGATCCCCGTGGACAAGGACTTCACCGAGGCGACGCTGTCGCCCAACGGGAAGGAGTTCGCCTACGTGTTCAGGGGCGAGATCTTCGTGTCCAGCGTCGAGACCGGCCGCACGAAGCGGGTCACGAACACGCCCTGGCAGGAGCGGAGCGTCCAGTTCAGCCCCGACGGCAGGTCCCTCGTGTACGCCGCCGAGCGCGACAGCAGCTGGAACGTGTACATGACGACTATCGACCAGAAGGACGAGCCGTACTTCTTCGCCTCCACCGTCCTCGACGAGAAGCCGGTGGTGGCCACCACCGCAGAGGAGTACCAGCCGACCTTCTCCCCCGACGGGAAGGAGGTCGCGTACCTGGAGAACCGGGTGGTGCTGAAGGTGATCAACCTCTCCACCCGGCAGACCCGCACGATCCTCACCGCGGACCACAACTACTCCTACGCCGACGGTGACCAGTACTACACCTGGTCCCCCGACGGGAAGTGGTTCCTCGTCCAGTTCGGGCTGCACGATCGGATCTTCACCCCCCACGTCGGGCTCATCTCCTCCGACGGCAAGGGCGAGCTCCACGACCTCACGCAGAGCGGCTACGACAACTTCGGGCCGAAGTGGGTCATGGAAGGGAAGGCGATGATCTGGGCGTCGGACCGCGAGGGCACCCGCGAGCAGGGAGGCGGTCTCTCCAGCGGCGACGTCTACGCGATGTTCTTCAGCCAGGCCGCATGGGACCGCTTCCGCCTGACGAAGGAGGAGCTGGCGCTGGTCAAGGAGGCGGAGGAGAAGGCGGCGAAGAAGGACTCCGACGACGGGAAGAAGCAGGCGGCCGACACGGCGAAGAAGGACGTCGTCGTCGACTGGGCCAACCTCACCGACCGCAAGCGCCGCCTCACCGTCAATACCTCGCCGGTGAGCGACTGGGTGCTGTCGAAGGACGGCGAGGAGCTCTTCTACCTCACCGTCTTCGACAAAGGGAACGACGTCTGGGTGACCGAGCCGCGGACGCGGGAGACGAAGATGCTGGCCAAGCTCGGGGCCCGCAGCGCGAGCATGGAGCTCTCGAAGGACGGCAAGTTCCTCTTCGTCCTCGCCGACGGGAAGACCGTCAAGGTGGACACCGAGAGCGGGAAGGTCAGCCCCATCCACACCGACGGCGAGATGGTGCTGAGGGCCGCCGACGAGCGGGCGTACATCTTCGACCACGCCTGGCGGCAGTTCAAGGAGAAGTTCTACCTGCCGGAGATCACCAGCGCCGACTGGCCCTATTACTACCAGACGTACAAGCGCTTCCTGCCCTACATCGACAACAACTACGACTTCGCCGAGATGCTGAGCGAGATGCTGGGCGAGGTGAACGCCAGCCACACCGGTGGACGCTACAACGCCTTCCAGGAGAACACCGACGAGACCGCCGCGCTCGGCCTCCTCTACGACTTCACGTGGACGGGTAACGGCGTGAAGGTCGCGGAGGTGGTGGAGGGCGGGCCCGTCGACAAGGCGGCGTCGAGGATCAGGGCGGGGAGCATCATCGAGAAGATCGACGGCGTGGCCGTCACGCCCGCCATGGACTTCTACGCGCTCCTCAACCGCAAGGCCGGCAAGCTCACCTTGCTCTCCGTCCTCGATCCCAGGACGAGCAGGCGCTGGGACGAGAGCGTGAAGCCCATCAGCGGCGGCGCGGAGAGTCAGCTCCTCTACGAGCGCTGGGTGCGCCAGCGGCGGGCGGAGGTGGACTCGCTCTCCGGCGGGCGCATCGCGTACGTGCACGTCCGCTCCATGAACGACGCCAGCATGCGCACGGTCTTCGAGGAGGCCCTGGGGCGCGGGTGGGGCAAGGACGCGCTGATCGTGGACACGCGCTTCAACGGCGGCGGCAACATCCACGAGCAGCTCTCCGACTTCCTCAGCGGGAAGGTCTACTTCGACGTCGTGCCCCACGGGCAGCACATCGCGGTGGAGCCGATGGACAAGTGGACCAAGCCGTCCATCGTCATCATCAACGAGAGCGACTACTCCGACGCGCACCTCTTCCCGCTGGCGTACAAGCTCAAGGGGATCGGCAAGACGCTGGGGATGCCGGTACCGGGCACGGGCACGTTCGTGTGGTGGGAGCGGCAGATCGACCCCACGATCGTCTTCGGCATCCCCATGGGCGGGTGGCGCATGCCCGACGGCCGCTTCGGGGAGGGGACCCAGCTCGATCCCGACATCCTGGTGCCCATGGACCCGGCGGTCATGACCGCCGGACGGGACCAGCAGATCGAGGCGGCGGTGGCGGAGCTGATGAAGAAGCAGTAGGGGGCGGGGCGGGGGACGGGACGACCCGTCCCCCGCTTCACTTCAGCGGCCGAGGCCCTGCTAGGGGTTCGACCCCGGATCGAGGGTGAGTCCGCGTCGAAAGGCGTCGAGGCTTGTCGAGTCGGGGCCTATCGTGCTGGCGCAGACGAGCAGTGGCCTCTCTCGCGTGGGTCCCGAGGCGACACATCGCCACTTCATGAACAGTCCATTCGGATGAAGTATCGCATAGCGATATTCGTGTGCCTCCGGGGTCCAGGTCACCGTGTCCTCTACCACTTCGCTGCCGGGTGGGAGGCGGCTTCGCATCCCTGTGGCAAACTTCCGTAGGCCATCCTCATCCCGCCCGAGCGTACCGTTGTTGATCGCTTCGATAACGATCAGCTCCAGTGTACTCGGTCGGCCGAGCGCCCAGAAGAACATCTTCCCCTTCCCGCCCGCCTCCGCGATCATCTCGTCGTATGCTCTCTGAACATCGGGTGCGACCGCAAACCCGGCGCCGGGGTTGGGGGCCGAGAAACCGAGTTGCGGGTACCGCAACGTCGTCGAGTCGATCTGCAGCGGGTCCGCATTCGGGGGCGGGGCTCCAGGTGATCCCTGGGCGATCACCGAGGTCGGGGCGGCGACGAGAGCCAGCACGGTGAAGAGGGCCTTCAGGACGCCCTCCAGACTCCCTTTCGCGATCATCTTCCTCTTCCAGTCGAGGTGTGCGGTCCGGATCACCGACTTCGTTCTAAACTGCGGCGGATCCGTCGGCCAACGCAAGAATGTGCGAGGGAGCCGCAACCGCCCCTAGGACGCTCAGGCGCTCCCCTCCACCAGGTTCCCGGAGAACACGAGGAACGCCAGCACGTAAAGCCCGATCACCGCCAGCAGCACGACGGAGAATCCCCACGAGATGGAGATCAGCAGCGCGAGCGCCGTGCCGGTCACCGAGAGGGCGCCGTTCATGCCCCACGCCCAGGGGATCAGCCCGCTGCGGGTCGAGGAGAGGGACGAGAGGCCGGTGGGGAAGGGCATGCCGAGGAAGAAGGCGCCGGGGGCCACGAAGAGCAGCGCCAGGCCCATCTTGGCCAGTAGCGGCAACCCGAGCAGGGCGTCGAGAAGGGGCGGCATCCCGAGCATGTAGAAGAGCATCGCCGCCGCGATGCCCGCCGTGGCGTACGCCATCAGCCTGGTGCGCGACCCCCGGTAGCGGCCGGCCACCAGCGCGCCGACACCCGAGATCACCAGCATCGCGGTGATGACGACGGAGTTGGAGAAGATCGGGTCGGCCAGGAAGAACGCCAGCCGTTGGATCAGGTAGATCTCGACGAGCATGTAGCCGACCCCGAGGGCCCCGTAGTACACGATGACCCGCACCGTGCCGCGCTGCCTCTTGAACAGCTCCCGCCACCGGCCCACGAGCGGCACGAGGATGATGAGGAACCCGAAGAGGATCGAGAGCGCGAAGGTGCCGACCTCGAGCACGTACCCCCATTCTTCGGACAGGCTGCGCATGTTCCTCAGAACCGTCAGGAGGTTCGATGGCTTCACGTAGCCGGTGTAGTACGGCCTGTCGTCCGTGGCAGGGCGGATGTTGAAGAAGTACCGGTGGTAGAGCTCCTGGGCCTTCCCGGTGAGCAGCCACTTCATGGTGAAATAGTACAGGTCCTCCGGAACCAGCTCCTGGAGTGCCGTGGTGCCCGCCGTGCCGCGGTGCACGCCCGCAAAGAGTCCCTTCTCCGCCTGGGTGTCCGCCGTCGCCTGCGGAGCGCGCGGAGAGGTGGTGTCCGTCGCGGCGGAGGTATCCGGAACCTCCTCCCCGGCAGCCACGGGCGCTGCCGGCGCCGTGGCCGCGTCCCCCGAAGCCGCCGAGGGCACCGCGGCCGAGGCGCTCCGGAACTGGTTCGTGTAGGCGTCGAGAATCGCGCCGAAGTCCTTCGCGGGTGCGGGCATCCCGTCGTAGTAGGACGCCTCGAACGAGGTCTTCTGCAGGAATCCACGCAGGGTGGCGATGTCCGCCTCGGTGAATGGAGAGCTCTTCACGAGGATCGTCGCCGTGGAAAGCAGGTAGTCGAAGACGAAGACGTGCCTGCCCGGGTCCTTCACACCTCGCCTCTTCAGCGCCTCTGTCACCGTGGTGAGCAGCTCGGGAACGTTCCGCGGGGGGCTCAGCCGATTCCAGACCGTGATGGAGAGGATCCCGTCGTCGGTGAGACAGTTCAGGTAGCTGTCGATGCCCTGGACGGTGTAGATGTAGTTCTGCACCAGCGGATACCCGCCGGTCTGCGACAGCCCCACCGAGTCGATGAGGCCGATCTCCACCAGGTCGAAGCGGCGGGCCGTACGCGCGGCGAACGCCCTGGGCTCCGCGTGGACGACGTGAACGCGCGGGTCACGGAGCCGATCGTTGTCGTAGGCGCGGAAGAAGGGCACGTCGCGCAACATGTGCACGAGCGTCGCGTCGGGCTCGGCGACCCACACGGATCGCGCCTGGTGATACAGGGCGTTGTATACGCCGATGGCGCCGCCGAGACGGAGCAGCAGCACGTTGGGTTTGGGCAACAGCAGATAGGGAGCCGACATCGGCAGATAGTCGATGTACTGCTCCTCGGCGGGCTTGAGGTCCCTCATCACGCCGATGGGACCGTCGCCGTCGATGTAGAGCCCCAGAAAGGCGTTCCTGGGCATCTCCTTGACGTTCAGGCTCGCGTTGTCGCTCAGGCCCGGCGCGAAGTGGAAGTAGGAGCTCTGGTACGCATAGTACTCGCCGGTGGGGCCGTAGGTGTGGTACACGACCCTGGCGTCCGGGAAGTGGCGGGCGTAGCTGATGGGCTTGAAGTCGGAGACCTCGATGCCCCCGTGGAACGCGATGAGCCCGATGGACACGAACATCACGCCCGCCGCGATGGCCATCCTTCCCAGGGGCAGCTCGAGACCGCCGCCCGGATCCTGCCTGACGAAGCAGAGCAACGAGACTCCGGCGGCGAGGACGACGAGGGGGGCCACGAGCTGCGCCGGCGGCAAGAGGTACATGAGGCCGAGCACGACGAAGCCGCCCAGCCCCGAGCCCACCATGTTCCAGAAGTACAGCTGGTGGACGCGCTCCTGCATCCCCACGAAGATGGCGGCTACGAAGACGGCGCCGATGAAGAACGGAACCCCATAGATGACGTAGTAGACGCCGATCCAGCGGAGCTGGGTCCAGTCGGCGGCGATCATCACCGGATTGAAGGGGACGTGCTGGGCCAGCACGTGGGCCCCCGCCATCGCCGGGCCCAGGAGCACTGCGCTGATGGACAGCCACCTGTCGGGGTTCTCCCGGATCCGCCGGGTGTGGAACGTCAACAGGGTGCCGGCCAGGCCGTTGCCCAGGAGCGCGATGCTGATGACCATCGAGCCGAAGTTCGACCAGCTCCCCACCGAAAACGTGCGCATGACCGCGAGCTCGTACGCGATCAACGTGATGGACAGCAGGAAGAGAGCGGCCAGCCGGAGGCTGGGCAGCCTGTTGGTCACGGCCGGTTCGGGACGGTGTCGCTGCTCAGGGTGTGCTTGCCGGTCTCGGACGTGAAGGGCACGAAGGTCACCCTCTTCAGTCCGTGGTAGATGTCCTCGCGCTTGAACGTCACGGAGCCGTCGGGCCGGACCTCCTTGGTGATCTTCAGGACGGTCTGCCCGGAGGGTGGCCCCACCGGGATCAGCATGATGCCGCCCGGCGTGAGCTGCTTGAGGAGATCAGGCGGAATGTGGTCGATCCCGGCGGTGACGATGATCCGGTCGAAGGGTGCGTGCTCGGGCCAGCCGTAATAGCCGTCCGCGTGCTTGCGGGTGATGTTCCTGTATTCCGGGTAGTCCTTGGACCACTTCCTGTAGATGCTGTCCGCCCGTTGGGCGAGCTGTCGGACGATCTCGATGGTGTACACGTGATTGGACAGCTCGGAGAGAACCGCGGACTGGTACCCGGACCCGGTTCCGATCTCGAGGACCTTCTGATCCGGGTGGAGATCGAGGGCCTGCGTCATGTGCGACACCAGGTGCGGCCCCGAGATCGTCTGTCCGTACCCGATGGGCATGGCGGCGTCACCGTAGGAGTGAGCCGCGTTGGTGGGCTCGCAGAAATACTCCCTCGGCGTCCTCAGGAACGCCTCGATGACGCGGGGATCCGTGGCGTCGTCGCGTTGGATGATCGCCCTGGCGCGCTCCCACTTCGCGACGACGTACCGCTCGGTCTCCGGCGAATGCGCCTTCATCCACGCCACGTAGCGGTCCTCGTCGTCCGTCGGGGGACGGGCCCGCCTCGTGGTGATGTCGAACGCGGGCGCGCTCTCGGCGGCCGGCTGCACGGCCGCCGCCGCTCCATCGGTCGATGCGACTCGAAGGGCCTGGTCTTCGGCGGGAGACGACGACGAGCCGGTCTCCGGCGGGTCCACCCGCGCAGGAGCGGGCTGTACGGATACTCTGCGTGCCGTCGGAGCGACGCCACGCCCTGAAACGCCGAGGCGATTCCCGGGCAGCAGCCAGAAGATCGCGAGCGGCACCAGAACGAACAGGACGACGACTGCACCGCCCACCAGGAATCGAGGAGGCTTCTTCCTCCTCCGTCCCGAATCACCTTCCATGACGTATGACGCCTCCTTGGGCGCACGGGGGGTTCCTCGGTGGGCCGGCCGAAAGCCTCGAGGCCGGAGACAAATGCACGGCCCCCTGCACCGTGACAGGTGAGGGGGCCCTCCGCCGCAGCGCTCCGGGCGCGTGCGGCGATCTACGTTGTATCAGGTTGCCTCGTCCCGCAATCGGGTCGGCTCCGCCGGCGCTTCGAGGCGCCCGATGCGGGCCGGAGCGAGGGAGGACGGGCGGCCGGGCCCGGAGGCGATCCGGCCGGCCGCCGGTTACGTCACGACGTCGGGTACGGCTTCTTCAGCACGAACTTGGGGTTGGCCTTCAGGTACTTCTGGACGCGGTCGGTGCGCTCCAGCGCCTTCGGCAGGAACGCGATGGCCTGGTCGATGCGCTCATCGGGCTCGGCGCAGCTGAAGCGGAGGAACCCGTGGCCCGCCTCGCCGAAGCACTCGCCACCCAGACAGGCGACGCCGAAGTCGTCGTCGGCACCTTCCAGCAGGTACATGGCCAGACCGTGGGACGTGATCCCCAGCCGGTTGCACACCGGGCGCACGTCCGGGAAGACGTAGAACGTGCCCCCCGGCTGGAGGACGTTGAAGCCCTCGACGCCCTTCAGGCCGTTGCAGAGCCGGACGACCTTGCTCCGGAACCGCCCCATGTACTCGTCACGGGTCTCGGCGTCCTGCTCCAGCGCCGCCTGCGCCGCGCGCTGGGCCAGCGTCGGTGTGCACGACGCGCTGGTGTTGATCAACAGGCCGATGGCCTGGACGAGCTCCGGCGACCCCACCGCGAACCCCACGCGCCAGCCGCTCATGCTGTACGACTTGCTGAACGTGTAGGCGGCCAGAGCGTGATCGAACATCCCCGGCTCGGCCAGGATCGAGGCGTGCTTGCCCTCCCAGACCATGTGGCAGTATGGCTCGTCGGAGAAGATCATCACGTCGGTGCCGCGGACCAGGTCGGCGATGGCCGCCAGGTCTTCCTTGGTCGCCACGCCACCGGTGGGGTTCTGCGGCGAGTTGAGAAAGATCGCCCGGGGCTTGGGGTCGTTGGCCAAGAAGTCGCGGACGTCCTCCACCGAGGGCCGGAACTGACTCTCCACCCGGAGCGGCACCTCCACAGCGCGGGCGCCGCGGCGCTGGAGGTTCGGCACGTAGGTCGGGAACTGCGGGCTGAAGATCAGGACGCCGTCCCCGGGCTCGAGCACCGCCTCGGCGAAGTACGTCTCGAACGGCTTCGCCCCCGAGGCGACCACGATGTTCTCGGCCGTGGCGCTGTAGCCGAACTCCTTGGTGACGAACCGCGCCGCGGCCGCCCGGAGATCGGGAAGGCCCAGGCTCGGACCGTAGCCGGTCTCGTTGTTCTCGATGGCGTGGATTCCCGCCTTCTTGGCGTTCGGCGTGCTGGGGAAGGGGCTGTCGCCGATCTCCAACTCGACCACGTCCTTGCCCTCGGCCTTCAGGGTCCGCGCGATCGCCAGGACCGTGAAGGCCGTCTCCGCCGTCAGATTCTGTACCAGGCTGCTCAACCGGGCCATGGATTTCCTCGTACTGAACGGTGCGAGGGAGGGATGGAAGGAAGGTACAGTCGGCGTAGGCATTGCCCAAGGGACGGGTGGCTCGACGGGAGCGGGTGCGGACACCCTGCAGCGGCGCTCAGAGCGCCAGGTGCTCCTCCGGCGCCAGGAGCGTGGCGAGCATCACCGCGTTGATGTCCAGGTGATCGGTCCAGGTGGATGCGGTCTGGTGGGCCGGATCGAGCCAGTGATCCCGAATCTCGTCCGCGAGGGGCCGGCGCCGAACGATGTCCGGCGGCGCCGCATCGTCCGCCCCGTCCACCGCCATCAGACCGAGGGCCAGTCCGATCTCCCGGAACGGAAGCCGGTAATGGTCCGGCACCCCAGGCGGACGGGCGCGCACCCAGGCGTCCAAGCTGAGCGCGGCGTCGTGGAGGAGCGCTTCGGAGGCGACTGACTCGGGGAGCTCGCTCTCCTCTCCGAAAGAGACCCCACCGGTCTCGGCCAGCATCCGCGCGCGATGCGCGGCGTCGAGGATCGCGCCGATACCCAGCGCGTCGTCGGTGACCCAGTCCCGCCCGCGACAGATCTCCGCCAGGTCGCGTATGGCGGCGTCCAGCTCCCCGGGGCTCCCGGCCCCGTCGCCCTGGGCGCCCGCGGCGGACGAGGCCGTCGCCCTGAGAGACGCCAGGGTCATCAAGCCGTCCAGCGGATCGTGATGCCCCATGGAGCGCACCAGGGGGCGGGACAGATCCACGCTCATCTTCCAGCACATCTGCCGTGGGCCGCCGCTCGCTCCGCGGACGAACCCGCGATGCGCCGCCAGCGCCAGCTCCACCGCCCACCGGTGGTAGATCGGCTCGTTGGTGATTGCGCTCATGCGGGCCAGGGCGTGCATCCACCGGGTCAGGTAGTGGTAGTACTGGCCGTCCTGCTCCCACTCCAGACGCGCGTCGGACGGCTGTCCCGGTCGCCGTTCCGGCAGCGGCTTGCCGATCCGGAGCCCCCCGGCCGTGGGGTGGTACGTGCCCTGCTCCTCGTCCAGGCCGCTGATCCACCCGGTGCGGGCGTCATCCCGGCGGTGTCGGCCGAGGACGTGGTGGACCTGCTTCACCAGCCTGACGGCGAGCGCGAGCCATGGAGCGTCGGCCGCGGGTCTCCCCTCCCTTCGGTCACGGCGGTGCAGGGCGAGACACGCGGTCACCGCGAAGGCGTCCGTCCATAGGTAGCGCCGGGGCGGTGCGCTCCCCACCACGCCGGTGCGGCGCGCGAAGCTCTCGAGGATGCCTGCAGCGGTCGTCATGGTTCCCGGAGTGGGGATCGTGTGGGGTGCGCCTTGCCCGACGCTATGTACAATGCGGTAGGAAGCGCCCGCAAGCGAGCCGACAGCTCGCCGGTACGCCGACTCCCGTATCCGGCCATCCATCCCGGCGGCGCGAATGGCCCCGGACGGCTTCCCCGCCGGGGGGATCGAGCCCACCCTCGGCCTTGCCGGGTCGGGAGTCGGCGGCACATTCTAGCTCAGTGCGTGTGCGACGGCCTTCGTCCCCCTGCCCGCGCCGCAACGCGTCTCGCTGCCTGCCCGAGCGATAGATGTCAGGCCCACGACCTTCTTCGTTTCTCGTATCGGTCACGGCTACGGGACCGTCTCATGAGACCCACGCGATGGATCGTTGCCGCTCCGGTGCTTCTCGCGGCCTGCGTATCGGTCAACAAGTCCATCCTCGACCGGTCCATGATGGACCTGCCGGTGCCGAAGGATGAGGTCTACGTCTACCTCCCCGGCGACTCCATCCCCGAGTACCGCCGCATCGCCATCCTCAATGCCAAGGGCGATGTCGACGTGACGGACGAGGCCCAGATGATCGACAAGCTCCGCGAGGAGGCCGGCAAGCTCGGCGCCAACGCCATCATCCTCGGCGACACGGAGGAGCCGAGCACCGGCGCGAGGATCGCGAAGGCTCTCTTCGACACGTCCGCCGACCGCAGGACGCAGGCCATCGCCATCTACGTGCCGCCTGCGCCCTCCACGAGAGAGGCCGCGGTGCCGACGGCCGGGCAGGGGACCCCCGGGGACAGCCTCGGAGGCGGTGCCATCCTCTACGGCGAGAACTTCGCCTTGATGGTCGCGGCTCCCGGGGACTGGGTTATCGACTCGGAGACCGGCCGCCAGGTCGGAGCGCTCGCCGTCATGTACCCGAAGGACTCGGGATGGGACGACGCTCGAGCGGTGATGTACGTCTCCTTCCTCGACAAGAAGGACACCCTGGACTTCCAGGGGGCGGTCCAACACGACTTGCAGCGTACACGAAACGAGTCACCGGGCATCGAGATCGAGCAGCTCGCGAGCGTTCCGACCCAACATGGCGATACGGCCCAGGTCTACCGTACGACCGGTGATCGTTGGGGGAACTCCGACCTCGTCGCGTTCATCGACCAGCCGAACGTGGTGATCGTCATGGGCATGTCGGCTCAGACCGCGGAGGCGTTCGAGGCCACTCGCCCTGTCTTCGAGAACGTCGTGGCCTCGTACACCTATATGGAAAAGGAACCCGGTGGACGGCGCTGACCGTGCGCTGAGGTGCGATCTGCTGCACCCGGACCGAGCGCTTGCGCCGGTATCGGCCCTGCTCCATGTCCAACGTGCCCGGCGACGGGTCCGCTGAGCCGGAGCCGCCGCCGGCGTTCGAGCCGGTGGAGTACCGGGATTCCCTGCCGGTCTACCTGGTCTGGCTGGTGGCGATGGTGGTCCTCACCGTGTGCGCCGTGGCGTTCTGGCCGACATGGGGTCCGACACCCCTCCTCGTTTTCGGGTCCGCCGCCGTGGCCGCCGCCCTCAGGGTCCTGCGCCGACGCGTTCGCCTCCGGATCACCGAGGAGGGCATCATCGATCGCACCGGGTGGTACTCCCCGGGCTTGATACCGTGGGAGGATGTCGTCGACGTGCGCCCGGGCCCGTGGGGATACGTCCAGCTCGATCTGACGGAGGCATCGAGCTTCTGGGAGCGACAGACGCCCCTGCGTCAGCTCCACATGATGAGCGCCCAGCTCTGGGGGTTGAGCCCCGCCACCATCTCGTCCCTGGGCCTCGCCGCCTCCAGGCGCACGATCCTCCGGGCGATGGAGGTGGGAATGGACCGCCACGCGCTGGCGAGCCTCCGCCGCGAGGCTGAGCTTCCGCCCGGCGAGGACGCCGGCGGGGGCAGTGCGGCGCTGTAGCATTCCCGCGAAATCCTCTTCGTGGAGTTGGTGGTCTACGTGCCCATCGGAGTAGTGGAACGCGCCAGCCTCGACAATGGCTTCAACTATGTGGCGGATACTCTGATGTTCGCCGGGGCCGTTCTCATGCTCGCGGGCGCAAGGCCCCGGGAGACCGACACTGCGCCGCGGAGCGAGAGCGAGGACCCGGTCACCTAGTCCCGTCCGCTACTCAGCGCGGAGAACCACCACCGGATCGACGCGCATCGCGCGGCGCACCGGCACGAAGCTCGCGATGAGCGCGACGGCCAGGAGGATCAGGGTCGCGGACAGGAGCGTGAGCGGGTCCACCACGCCCACGCCGTACAGGAAGCGGTGCAGCACCGCGGCGGCGCCGGCGCTCGCGACGAGGCCGATTCCCGCGCCGATGACGCCGACCGCCGCCGTCCGCCTCACCACGGAGCTCACCACGGAGTGCCCGGGGGCTCCCAGGGCCACGCGGATGCCGAACTCGCGGGAGCGTTGCGCGACCTGGAACGAGAGGGTGCCGAACACGCCGAGGCCGGAGAGGAGGATGCCGACGAGCCCGAAGAGCGTGAGGAACAGGCTCAGCAGGCGTTGGGGCTCGAGCAGGCGGGATGCCGGAACCGAGAGCGGGCCCGCGTCCTGCACGGCGACGTCGGGATCGAGGGAGCGCACCACCCCGCGGATCCCCCGGACGATCTCCGCCGGGCGCGTGTGCGGATACAGGCGGACGTGCAGCGTCATCTCTCGGGCGTACTGCTGCGCGAACGGGAAGAGCGCGAAGCCGGCGGGCAGGCCGATGGCTCTGAAGTCGTAGCGTCCGTCGCGCACGACGCCGACTACCCGCATCTCCTTGCCCATCGTCCGGACGCTCTTCCCCACGGCACGCTGGCCCGGCCAGAGCCTGCGGGCGAGGGACTCGTTGACGATGGCCACCAGGGGAGCGCCCCCGACGTCGTCCTTCGTGAAGCCACGCCCGGCGACGATGGGCATGCGGACCGTGGACAGGAAGGCGGTGTCCACCCTGACCTGGCCCACACCACTCTCGTAGCGCTCGTCACCGCCCGATTCCGTGTTGCGCATGTCGTTGCCCGAATACGCACCGAGGAGGGCGTACTGCGCGAGGGCCACGCTTTCGACTCCGGGCAGCGCCCGCACACCTTCTTCGAGCGCGCTGTAGAAGGCGCGGCCCCGCGCCTCATCGTAGCCGCGCGGTCCCAGGTCGGTCGTCGCGACCACCACGCCGTCGGAATCGTAGCCGAGGGCCACGTTCGAGGCGCGCTGGAAGGAGTGCACGAACAGCCCGGCGAGGACGAGCAGGCAGATCGCCAGCGCGAGCTGCCCCGCGACGAAGACGCTCCGCCCGGTTCCGCTGCGCGTGCCCCCTCTCCAGCCGCCGTCCTTGAGCGACCCGACGACGTCGGGCCGGGACGTCTGCAGCGCCGGCAGCAGGCCGAAGAGGACGGCGGTGACGGACGTGAGGGCCAACGCGAAGCCCAGCACCCGCAGGTCGGGCGTGACGTCGACTGTGCCGAACAGGTCAGCCGCCTTGGCCGATCCCGCGCCGGCCTCGGCGATCAAGACCCCGCCCGCGCCTCCGATCAGGGCCAGAAGCGCGCTCTCCGTGAGGAGCTGGCGGATCAGGCGGCCCCGGCCCGCGCCGATGGCCCGCCGGATCGCGACCTCCCTGCGCCGCGACACGCCGCGGGCCGAGAGCATACCGGCGACGTTGGCGCACGCGATGAGGAGCACGAGAGCCGCGGCACCGAGGATCATGGCGAGGAGCTTCCCCACCATGGTCCTGGCGTCGCCCCGGAACAGTCCGTTCATCGACTCGAGCCGCGCTCCGCGGACCCTGCTCTGCGGCTCGTTGGGCGGCACCCGCTTCGCCACAGCGTCCACGAGGGCGTCCGCGCGCGCCTCGGGGACACCGGGTCCGAGCCGCCCGAACAGGAACATCCAGGACGCCATGGACGTGAGGCCCTGCGCGCGTCGCGCCGCCACGATCGGCACCCAGAGGTCGACCCGCTGCATCGGATTGGTGCCCACGAAGCCGGGCGGCGCCACGGCGACGACCGGAAGCGCCAGCCCGTCCAGCCAGATGGTCCGGCCCACCACCCCGGGGTCGGCGCCGAAGCGGTCGCGCCACATCGCGTTCGAGATCACCACGGCGTCGTCTTCGTCGTCGGTGAAGAAGCGTCCGAGCGCCGGATGGACCTGGAGCACGCCGAAGTAGTTGCCCGAGGTCAGCGCGCCCCTCACGGAGGTCGTCTGGCCCCCGGCGCGCAGCGCGAACGACACGGCGCGCTGGGCCGCCAGCCCGGAGAACACGCTCCCCGTGGCGTCCCGGTAGGCGACGTAGCGGGCGTAGGGCAGCGCCGTCCCGTCGTACGACTGCGCCACGGCGCCGACGCGGGACTCCGTCAGGGCGTAGAGCCGCTCGGGGGTGGGCACGGGGAGCGGGCGCAGGAGGACGGCGTTCACGAGGGTGAACACTGCGGTCGTGGCGCCGACTCCCACGGCGATGATGAGCGCCGCCATGAACGTGAAGCCGCGGTCCTTGGCAGCGGCCCGTATCGCGAAGCGGACGTCCCGGAGGAAATCACCCAGCCACCTGCCGCCGCGTCCGTCCCGCATCATCTCCTTGTGCCGCTCGACGCCCCCGAAGGCGATCATCGCCTGGCGCCGCGCCTCGGCCGGATCCGTCCCCTCCCGCACCCGCTTCTGGATCTCCATCTCCACGTGGAAGCGGAACTCCTCGTCCATCCTCGCCTCGGCCTTCCGGCTCGAAAGGAGGAGCCAGGCGCGCGCGCGCAGCCCTCCGACCCAGCTCATCGCCGGCGGTCTCCCGAAGGAGCGTGCAAGGGGAGCGGGGTGGAGGTCATGAGGTCGGCCGGGTCATGGCGTGGACAGGACCGCTTCCAGGGCGGTCGCGAAGCGTCGCCAGCTCTCGATCTCCTCGCCGAGCGCGCGCCGACCGGATGCGGTCAGGCTATAGTAGCGCGCTCTCCGGTTGTTCTCCGTCGTGTCCCAGCGGCTCGTGATCAGGCCCGCCTTCTCCAACCTCTGGAGCGCCGGATAGAGGGAGCCCTGGTTCACCTCGAGGACGTCGCTGGAGAGCTGCTGGATCCGCTGGCTGATTCCCCAGCCGTGCATGGGCTCCAACGAGAGCGTCTTGAGGACCAGGAGGTCGATGGAGCCGCGCAGCGCGTCGGCCTGGGTCTGTGGGGACATGCGACGCTCCAGGAGGCAGCTTCTGTAGAAGTCTGAAGGTAGGGTACCCGGCGCTCCTGTCGGTGTCAACAGAAAAGGATATCCGCGAGCTGGCCGACCTCCTCGTGGTGGAGAAGAGCGGGACGCTCGTCGCCCGCGTCGCGGCCCC
>Ga0316583_10000090_pt1 | contig 19711 bp, 21 predicted proteins | sample J_170502JBrBrA_D_FD_204513 | JGI IMG/M metagenome (GOLD analysis project Ga0316583, IMG submission 204513) | Rhizosphere microbial communities from salt marsh grasses in Alabama, United States - J_170502JBrBrA | ecosystem: Host-associated > Plants > Roots > Rhizosphere | place: USA: Alabama... | reverse complement strand
TAGACATCTCGACCCGCTCGAGCTGGCGCTTCATCGCCAGCGGGCCGAGCTGGGTCTCGGGATCCTCCGAGTAACCGATCTTGGTCCCTTCCATCACGCCCTTGATCGCCTCGGCGATCTCGTCGTGGCGGTTCTTGGGGACGATCGCGCGGCTCAACATCGCGCAGATCTGGCCCGAGAGCATGGTGATGGTGGTGCCGAGCAGGTTCGCCGCGGCCTCGGTCGAGAAATCGTCGCGGATGATCGCCGCCGACTTGCCGCCGAGTTCGAGCGTGTAGCGCCCGATGCGGCTGCCGCAGACCTCGGCGATGCGCTTGCCGGTGGCGGTCGAGCCTGTGAAGCTGACCTTGTCGATCCCGGGATTGTTGACCAGCGCGTCGGCCGCGTCGCGGTCGGCCGGGACGAGGTTCAAGACGCCCGGGGGGAAGCCCACCGCCTCTGCTTCCTCGGCGATGATGAACGCCTCGAGCGGGGTTTCGGGCGAGGGCTTCATCACCACCGTGCTGCCCGAAACCAGCGCATAGGCGACCTTCGAGATCATGATCATGTAGGGCGCGTTCCATGGCGCGATCGCGGCGACCACGCCGACCGGCTCGCGCGCGATGATCACGGTGTCGACCATCTGGCCCTTCTTCTTCGAGGTCCACTCGAAGCTCTCGCCGAGCCCGGCGATCGCGTCGAGGGTGATGTTGCCGTTCATCACCACGCCTTCGGCCATTCCCGGAAGGCCGCCGATCTGCGCCGTCCAAGCCTTGGCCAGTTCGCCGGTGCGCGCCTTGAGCCGTTCGGCGAGCTCGCGGACCATCCGCCCGCGCTCGGCCGGCGAGGTGGTCGGCCATGGGCCCTCGTCGAACGCCTTGCGCGCCGCCGCGACCGCGCGGTCCATGTCTGCGACGCCGGCCTCGGCCACCCGGACCACGACTTCCTCGCTATTGGGGTTGACGACTTCGAGCTGCTTGCCGCTCTTCGGTTCGACCCATTCGCCGCCGATATAGAGCTTGTCGGGATGGCGGATGGAAACTCCTTCGGGGATCATGGCATCTCTCCAGCTGGGGGATTCGGTGGGCAATAATACAGGTTAGAAATTCGACATGATAGTGAGGGCACGCGAATCGAGCGGCTTGCCTGCCTTCTGCAGCTTGAGCTCCTTCTCGTGCAGCTTGCCCTGCGCATCGATCAAATATGCATGAATCGCGTGGACTTGTTTCGGGGTGAGCAGGTCGTCCCAGCGCGGCATCCCGCCTGGCAGCAGCAGGCCGCCAAGCACGATATTGTCGAACTCCTGGTGCACACCCTGGTCCATCCGCTTGAGGTCGGGCAACGGCGCGCGCGGCTGGTTCGAGTGACAGACCGAGCAGTTCTCGGTGAACAGCCCGCCGCCCTGGGCGATCATTTCTGGCGTCGCGTCCTTGAATTGCGGCGGCGGTGCGGGCGCGACAGTCAGCGGCGGAAGATCCGGAGGAACCGGCACATCGCCGCCGCCGAGCTTGAACACGAGGATGCGGTTGGCGTTGCCCTTCTTGTAGGCCGCTGAATAAGGCGGGACGAAGCCCCAACCGCCGCCGCCCCAACCAGTCTGGACGGCGACATATTGCATGCCGTTGACCTTGTAGGTCATCGGCGCGGCCATGATCGAGCTGCCGGTTTCGATCGCCTTCATCAGCCGGCCATTGCGCACGTCGCGAACCTCCAGCCTGCCCGAGACCGTGCCGTAGACGACAAGGCCGGACTTGGTCGCGAGTACCCCGCTGCGGTCCTGCCAGCCCTCGCGCGGCACGCTCCAGCGTGCCTTGCCGGTAACCGGATCGATGGCGCGTACGTCGTTCATCCAGGGCCTTTGCTTGACCCATTTCCACTGCGGCAGGTCCTTGACCTGCTCCTGGATCGCCGGCGGCAAGGTCGGCAACGCCGCTTCGAGATCGGGTGTGAAGATCAGCGCAGCCGCGGAATTCATCGCCTGCTTGCGGTGCGGCGGCTTCGCCTGCCCCGGCGGGATGAACATCAAATTGCCCATGTCGAGCACCGAAGCGATGTAGAGATCGTTCTGCGGGTCGTAGGCCGCCGGATACCAGTTGCGCGCGCCGGCAGAGGCGGGGAACACGATCTTCGGCCCGTCGCCGTAATCGGAAAAGTCGGGCGTCATGTTCGGGTGCCCGGTCCGGGGGTCGATCCCGTCTGCCCAGTCCATCCGCACCAGCGCGTTGGCGTCCAACACCTTGCCGGTCTCGCGGTCGATCACATACATGAAGCCGTTCTTGGGCGCCTGGAGAACGACCGGGCGCATCGCGCCCTTCACTTCCATGTTCGCGAGGATCATCGGCTGGACCGCCGTCAGGTCCCAATTGTCCTGCGGAGTCTCCTGATAGAACCATTTCATCTTGCCGGTCTTGCGGTCGAGCGCGACCAGCGAATTGAGATAAAGGTTGTCGCCGCCCGAAGGCGAGCGGATCGATTCCGGATAGGGCCCGCCATTGCCGGTGCCGACGATCACCTGGTCGAATTGCGGATCGTAGGTGATCGCATCCCACGCAGTCCCGCCGCCGCCGATGTCCCACCGGCTGTTCGGATCCCAGGTCTTGAGTGCCTCGGTCAGCGCCTCGCTTTCCTGCGGGCCCTGCTTGGGATCGTGGGGAATCGTGTACCAGCGCCAGGCCTGCTGGCCATCGGCGACCTCATAGGCTGTGACATAACCGCGCGTGTCGTATTCGGCCCCCCCATTGCCGATGATCACCAGGTTGCCGGCCACTTCGGGCGCGCCGGTGATGGTGTAGCCGCGGCTGCGGTCGACGAAGGTATCGGCCTTCCACTCGATTTTCCCGTTCTTGGCGTCGAGCGCGTAGAGCCAGCCGTCGAGCGAACCGACGAACACCTTGCCGTCGGCTACCGCGACCCCGCGATTGGCCTGGTCGCAGCAGGCATAGCGGTTGAACTGCATGTCGACATGCGGGTCGAAGGTCCACAGCTCCTTGCCGGTCGCCGCATCGAGCGCATAGACCCGCCCGAGATTGCCCGAGGTGTACATCACCCCGTCGATCACCACCGGGGTCGCTTCCTGCACGCGGGAAGTGCCCAGATCATACTGCCAGGCAAACCCAAGCGTACCGACATTCTTCGCGTTGATGTCTTCCAGCCGCGAGAAATGGCTCTCGGCCCAATCGCCGCCGGGATTGTTCCAATTGTCGCCCGCGCCGTAAACCGCGGTATCGACGCCAGGCTTGTGCGACTGTCCGCCGCAGGATGCGAGCAGCGCCAGCGCCGCGGCGGCAAGGACCAGGCGAATGTTCATACGGGCCACATGCTCCTGTATTGCTCGAACACGGAACGCAAGCTCCGCGGCTTGTTTCCCGTGATCCGCTCGACATCGTCGGAGAGCACGTCGAAATAGCCTTCGCGGATCGCCTGGCCGAAGGTCACCATGCCCTCGCTGGCCCAGGGGATCGGATCGTCCGGGCCGATGTCTTCGGACTTGCGCGCCACGCCAAGCGAATCGAAATAGCGATACATCCCCTCGTCATCGACCGGGACAAGCTCGATCGGCTTGCCGGACATTTCCGACACCATCGCCATCGCCTCGGGCACGCTGAGCAAATCGGGGCCGGTCACGTTGTAGGTCTTGTTGGCATGGTCTTCCTGCGTCAGCACGGCAACCGCCACCGCCACGCAATCGTCGCGGCTGACGAAGGCGATCTTCCCGTCACCGCAATTGTCGGGCTTGGTTCCCGCCTCGAGCGCGGGGATCGCCATCGCCGTGGCAATCGCTTCCGAATATTGGGAGTTGTAGAGGATGGTCCAGTCGAGGCCGGACTTCCTGAGCAGCTGCTCGGTGGCGTAATGATCGTGCTGCTCTACCGCCGGATGGTTCGGATTCCCGCCGTCGATGATCGAGGTGTAGACGATATGCTTCACCCCCGCGGCTTTCGCGGCATCGATCGCATTGCCATGCTGGCGCGGGCGCTCGCCGACCATGGTGGTCGAAATCAGCAGCAGCTTTTCGCCCCCCGCCATCGCTTCGGCCAGCCCCTCCGGGCTGTCGAAATCGGCCTGCCGGACATCCGCCCCGCGCGCGGCGAGGTCGGCCAGCTTCTCCGTCGAGCGGCTGAGGCAGATCACGTCGCCCGGCGCGCAGATATCCAGCAATCTTTCGGCGGCGGCGCGGCCAAACTGGCCGGAAGCACCGGAAACGATGATCTTGCCCAAGGGCCTCTCCCGAAAGGCGGGCCATCCACACCACGATTCACCGGCGCCCGCTTGGCGGGGACAATAACGGCTGTTACGGTTCAAGCAAGGAATTGGGAGGCATTACAGCATGAAACTCGCGCTCGAAGACCGGCTCGGTCTGCAGGATCTGATCGCCGATTATTCCTGGGCACTCGACACGGGCGATGAAGACGGGCTGGTCGCGTGCTTCACCGAAGATTGCGTGATGAGCGAGGAGGTGTTCGAGGACCCGGACATCTGGGAAGGCCATGATGGCATTCGCGGGCTGATGCGGCATTACGCCAACGCGCCCGGCTTCCCCGGCCGCCAGCACCACGTCACCCAGAGCAAGTATTTCCCGCAGGACGACGGCACGGTGAAGATCAAGAGCTTCGCCTTCGTCACCGAATGCGAGGGCGAACCGCCATACCTTTTGCGCTTCGCCGGCTGGTACGACGACCACGCGGTAAAAGGCGCGGACGGCAAATGGCGCTTCAAGCGCCGCGTGGTGCGGCTGTGGGACGGCGAGGTGCTTGAGAAGTTCCCCGGCAAGGGCGACTGGGTGCCGCGGAAACGGCCGGAGAGTTTGCGGATCAAACGCTAGCCCAGTCGTTCAGATCGGCCAAGACTTGTTCTGCCGGGGTTTTCAGAAAATAAGCCTTGAGGCGCTTCACCTTGCCGCTCTTCGTCCGAATTTGAAGTTCCTTCAACCCCAAGAAATTTCGCTTAAGCGTAACCGAAGAAATATCTTCATGCATCACCAACCAATTCGTTCCGATGACAAGCATGCCATCCTGAATCATAATGTATCTATCTGCAAATTTCAGCCTTCTAAGAAAAACATATATGAGATATGACATCCCTATATAGAAAAAAGGAAAAATCCAACTCCCAAACATTTGATAATATAGTGAGTAAGATAGATCTCCTCCATCGAACTCCTTGTGGAGCACGAGCAACATCATAATAATCAAAAATGCGATCGACGCATAAATCGCGCCTCTTCGGACTTTTCCGATTACTCTGTCCTCGGTCAAGGTCACAATATCTCCAGCACCTAGCCTCACCCCTCCCGCGGGTCCGGGCCATCCTCTGCCCAGGGCGAGCGCATGCGGTAGGGGACGAAGTGGAACACCGCCTCGACCGCGGCGATCGCGTCGTCGCGGATCTTGAAGGCTTCGAGGAAGGCAAAACTGTGCGGGCGGAGGAAGAAGCCCATCTCGGGCGTGCCGTCGGTCAGAGTGTATTCGCGCAGCCGCCCGTCATGGTCGATGAACCCGCCGGCGAGCGCGACCCCGGCTTCCTCGTCGAGCAGCGGGAAGCGGCGCGCGCGGATCCAGTCGTCGAAGCGATAATAGCCGAGCCGGAACTGCTCCTCGCAGGCGAGGCCGGAAATCGGCGCGAGGTTGGGCTGCGGGTTGTTGGTCGAGACCACCCCCACTTCGCGGCGGTTGCAATCGGGATGGAACCTGGTGTGGATCGTCCCGTCGTTCTGCTCGAGCGTGTCGAAATAACCGTTGGCGAGTTCGTGCAGCCGGGTTCGGCCGGCGCGCGATGCAGGCGGGATGTCGGCGACAAGCTCTTGCCGCTCGGCGATGTCGGCGTCGAGGAACGGGATGCCGCTATCGACGGGCCTTGCGACCAGCAGCTCGAATTCCAAAACCTCGCCAGCCTCGTTCGCCTCGATCCGCAGCACGAACAGCGCCTTGGCGCCGCTCTCTTCGAGCGTGCCGAAACGCGCGGCGTTACGGGTGACCGGGTCGGCGAGCGACCACTCGTAGCTGCCGATCCCGGTGATCGTGCCCCAGGCCCCGTCGCCGAACGGCATTTCGACGCAGTTTTCCGAAAACCGCGCACCAGTGGCCAGAGGCAGGCGCGATGGATCGCCCACTCCCAGCGCGGCGACGCATTGCCCAAGCAGTTGCAGCAACTCGTCGCGGGTCACCGCGGCACCAAGCGCCATTCGAGCACCGGGCCGCTGGCGCGCAGAACTTCGCGGACATAGCCGAACTCGCGCCCGACATCTTCGATCAGCACCGCGTCGGCCTGACGGCTGACGCCCTGGACCCAGGCGGGGTTCGTAGCGAACACCTTGCGGGCGAAGCGAATGCGATCGCCACTGATGGCGAGCACCTTGGCGCCCGCCACTCTGCCAGCTTCCGCGAAGCGTTGCCCGGCCGCGAGCGCGGGATCGTGAAGCAGGACGGCGCGCCCTTTCTTGCGGGAGCGCAGGCGCGCGGCATGCGCGGCGGCGGGCATGGCGAGCGCGGCCGCGACCACCGAACGGCGCGTCGCGCGGATCATTTGGCCTCTCCATGCGGCCCGGCGGCGAGATAGTCGGCGATCGCGTTCAGATCTGCGTCGCTCACTTCGCCCGGCGGGATCGCGGGCATGTTGCCGATTCCGTGCCGCGCGGCGAAGACGATGTAGGGCTTCCTGAGGTCGCCGCGCTTTTCGAGATCGGGCTGCTTGCCTTCGCGCGCCAGCAGCCCCTGCCCCATCCCGTTGGGTCCGTGGCACATCGCGCAATGCTCGACATAGAGCTTCTCCCCGCCGGTGGCGTTGGGGCGATCCACCAAAGTCAAAGGCTTCGGCATTGGCGGAGGCCCCGGCGGCGGCGGCTTGTCCTGCGCGAGCGCGGCCGCACAGCCCATCAGCGCGAAGGAGGCGATGGCGAGAGATACGAACTTGCTCATGCCTTGCGCTCCCCTCTCAACCTATTGGGCCAGATGCCGCTCTTGCCCGGCGCGAGGATCCCGTTGGGATCGAGCGCGTCCTTGACCTTCTCGTTGAGCTTCCTCAGCGCCCCGCCGTTCCAGTCGTAGCTCCCCGCAACGAGGTCCATGTAATCGAGGTGGGTGCGATACTCGCCGTAGCCCTGTGCCTTGGCGTCGGCCACCAGCGCGCGGAAGAACGGATCGACCTTGGCCATGAAGGCGGGGTCGTCCTTGTTGAAGATCATCGCATTGACGTTGATCAGGTGGCGTTCGCCGAAGGCGAAGCTGCCCTGGTAGTCGACCCCGTATTCCTGGTAGCGCGCATAAGTGCGCTTGAACTGCTCGAGCGCCTTGGTGCCGTCTTGCGGGAGGATCGGCGAGAAGCCGATATGCCCGCCGCGCCCGCCGTACCAGTTCACGTTCTGCATCGGGAAAGTCATCGGCGTGCCGGTCCAGCCGGTGCGTTCGAGCGGCTCGCCCTTGCGCCACGTGGTCGGCTTGATCAGCATCGGGGCGGCATCGTTCATCGCCTTTTCGAGCACCTTGTAGGCCGCCTTGTTGATGTCCTCGCGTCCGTAGAGCCTGAGCGAAACGCCCCACCAGCCGATGTTGAAGCGCTTGCGGATCGCCGCGATCACATCGTCGCCGATCGCGCCGGGCTTGTCGGTCCAGTCCGTGCGCCTCGTGAGCACCGCGGCGGCGCGCAGCCAGTTGCCGATCGAGGGGCTCTGCGTCAGCACCCGCTCGCGCCTCAGCGGCCCGATCGTATCGACCATCACCTTGATGTCCTCGGGCTTGTCGAACTCGACGTCCATCCCCATCAGGCTTTCGGGCTCGGGCATCAGCCACATGTTCGCCTTGGTGACGATCCCGAAATTCGACTGGACGAACATCTGGTCCCAGCTCGGGCCGAAGCCGAACGGGTAGGTGCCCCAGGTCGGCGCGTTCGAGAACGCGCCCATCCCGGTGCGGACCACCTCGCCGGTCGGCAGCACGACCTCCAGCCCGCACAGGTTCTTGGTGTTCTCGCCATAGGGCGTGTAGCCCACCCCGCGGTCGAGCGCGTTACCGAGCACCGAGCCCCAGCTGTTGCCGGGGGTCGAGAGCCAGTAGGGCAAATTGTTTTCCTGGAGGTAGTCGTAAAGGTCGTAGAAGCCGACGCCCGGCTCTAGCGTGACCACGCCGGATTGCTCGTCGAACTCGATCTTCTTCATCCGCGAGAGATCGACCACCACACTGCCGGCCAGCTCGGGCGCGGTGCCGCCATAGCCGAGGTTCTTGCCCCGGCTCCACGCCCACAGAGGCAGGAGAAACTGGTTGGCGATCTTCACCACCGCCTGGACTTCCTCGACCGATTCGGGCGCGACCGCCCCGGACGGATGGTGCGCGGAATCGTTGACCGCGAACTTGTCCTCGTAACTCTCACGGTCGGGTCCGGTGAAGAACACCTTGTCGGCCCCGAGCGCGCTTTCGAGCGCACGCTGCGCCTGCGCCATCTTCTGCGCGGTGAAGCCGGGCGGGAGGGGAATGTCTGCCATGCTCTGGTGCCTTTGTGTCGCTCTGAGTTCCGCTTAGCCGCCCGACGCCCACCTCGTCCGCGCGGGCGGACGGGCGCCGGCATCGAGCCGGATCACTTCGCCATTGATCAGCGGGGTGCGGATGAGGAATTCGGCGACTTCGGCATATTCGTCGGCGCGGCCGGCACGCTTGGGAAACTCGTTGTCCCGCAGCAACTCGTCGACCAGCGCGGGCGGCAGCATCGCCACCATCGGCGTGGCCATGAAGCCGGGCGCGACGCCGTTCACCCGGATCGCGTATTTCGAAAGATCGCGCGCCCAGACCAGCGTCAGCGCGGCGAGCGCCGCCTTGGCCGCGGTGTAGGCGCCCATCCCTTCCTGCCCCTCGAAGCTCGCGATCGAGCAGGTGTTGACGATCACCCCGCGCTCGCCGTCCGCACCGCTCGGCTCGTTCGCGGCCATGTGCGGCGCGACATGGGCGGCCATGTTCGCCGCGCCGACGAGGTTGACGGATATGACCTTGCGGAATTCATCCATGTCGCCCGGGCCTTCGACGGTGGCGATTGGGCCAAGCCCGCCGATCCCGGCATTGTTCAATAGAATGTCGATCCGCCCGTGGAGCTCCAGCGCCCGTTCGACACCGTGCTTGGCCGATTCCTCGTCGCTGACGTCGCACGGGATGAAATCGGCGCCCTCGGGCGGGTTGCCCGAAACGTCGAGTGAAACCACGCTCGCGCCCGCACGCAGCAAGCGCTCGACCCCGCCTTCGCCGAGCCCAGAATTGCCGCCCGTGACGACGGCGACCTTGCCTTTCGGATCCATGCCTCTCCCCGGCTTCGCTGCAACGCGACTTTAACGAGCGTTACTTTTGTTCTAGCGTCGCTGCGAGTCAAGCGCGGCTCTTGGGAGAGGACCGGAATGGCGACACGCGACGAGCTCTTTGCCGCGCTCGACAATTTCATGGAGGGGCTGCGCGAGCGCGACCCGACCTGGGTCAACTGGGCGCACGATTTGTTCTACACCGAGAACAACGTGAAGCTCGAACCGGGTGACGGGCTGTGGAACACGATCACCCGCCAGGGCGCCTACGACCTGCGCTTCGCCGATTTGCGGACCAGCCAGGTCGCGCTGTTCACTGCGGTCGAGGAAACCGAAGCGCTTTCCCCCGCAGCCTTCCGGCTCGCCGTGCATGAGGGCGGCATCGCCGAAGTCGAGGCGGTGATCGCGCGCAATGCCGACGAGGGCTTTCCCTTTCGCGACCAGAAATTCGAGCACAAGCCGGTGATGGAAGCGATTGTGCCCGAGGGCGAACGCTCGGAGCGCGAGGAGCTGATCTCACTCGCCAACGGCTATTTCGAGACCATCCAGCGCAATGACGGTACGATCCGCACGAAATTCCACCCGCACTGCAACCGGGTCGAAAACGGGGTGCAGACCACCAACAACCCGGACTTTCCGGTGCCGGTCGCGCGAATGGGCTGCGAGGAGCAATTCGCCCTCGGCAATTACCGCTATGACGACCGGCTCCGCGCGCGCCGCTTTCCCCTGGTCGACGAGGAACGTGGGATCGTCCTCGCCCACGCCTTCATCGACCATTGCGGCAAGCTCGGCGAATACCAGCTGACCAACGGGACCAAGGTAACCAGCCCGATCCGCCGCCCGCACAGCTACTATCTCGCCGAGGCTTTTCGAATCCGCGCCGGGGCGATCGAGCAAGTCGAGGCGGTGTTCCACTCGGTGCCCTATCACATGCCCTCGCCCTGGGATTCGCGGACATGACCGGGCTTCGCCGCACCGTCGCCCTCGTCCTGCTCGCGGCGGTGTTCGTGATGGAGGGCTTCGACATCAACGCGATGGCGCTCGCCGTGCCGCGGCTGCAAGGCACGCTCGGGCTCGAGCCGACCTCCTTCGGCCTGGTGCTCTCGGCGCTGCCGATTGCGCTCGGAGCGGGCGGCGCAGTGCTCGCCCCGCTCGGCGACCGCTTCGGGCGGCGGCCGCTGATCGTCGGGGGATGCCTGGGGGTGGCGCTGTTCACCCTCGCCACCGCGCTGTCAGCCAGCATCCCCGAATTCCTCGCCTGGCGGCTGCTCACCGGCATCGGCCTCGGCGCCTGCCTGCCCAATGTCAGCGCGCTTTCGGCAGAGCTTGCGCCCGAGCGGCTGAGGGCGACGCTGATGTCAGTGGTCTCGGCCGGAATCCCGCTCGGCCTGGCCGCCGCCGGGCTGTTCGCGCCGGAGATCGTCGCGGCGGGCGGATGGCAAGGGCTGCTGGTCACGCCCGGCGTGTTCGCCGCGGCGCTGGCGCTGGCGCTGTTCTTCGTGCTGACGGGCGGCAAGCCCGCGGCCCGAAGCCAGGTCCGCGAGCGCGGCCCGGGACTGCCCCAGCTCGACCTCGTCCGCACGCCCTGGCTGCTGCCCTTCGCGGTGTTCGCGGTGATGCTCACGCTCAATGCGATGAACCTCTATTTGCTCAATTCGTGGATCCCGACCGTGCTGCCCAAGGCGGGCTTCTCGCTCGACGATGCGGCGCGGGTCGCCGGCGTGGTGCAGCTTGCCGGCCTGGCATTCGGGTTGGGCGTCAGCCTGCTGATCGACCGCTGGCGGCCCGGTCCGGCGCTGGTCGGTGCCTTCCTGCTGATTGCCGCCTGCTTCGTGGCGATCGGCATTACCGCGCCTGACCATACCCGCTGGACCCTGCTGCTGATGGTGGGCGTCGGCGGCGCATCGGCGGGCGGAATGGCGCTGCCCGCGCTGTGCGCCTATCTGTTCCCGCCGCGGCTCTTGTCCTCGGCGATCGGCACCGGCGTGCTGATCGGGCGGATCGGCGCCTTCGCCGGGCCGCTGCTGGGCGAAGCGATGCTCAAGGCGCAGGTCTCGCCGCAGACGTTCCTCGCCGCCGCCGCGGTGCCGGCGTTCGTCTGTGCGCTGGTCGCGCTCGCGGTTCCCGCCGCGCTGCGCGTCAGGCAGAGGGAAACGCAGCCCGAGGTCAGGGCCTGAAGTCGAGCCCCCCGACCCGCTCTTGGAAGCGCCAGCCGTCGGGCGTCAGCACGATCAGGTCGCGGTACCAGCCGACCAGCGGCGAATTGGCGCTCATCCTGGGCAGTCCGCCCTCGGGCGCGGGTTCGCTCTGGAACAGCAGGATCGCGCTGAACGCGCGCGCGGTCGCCGGGCCTTCGACATTGACCACGGTGTTGGCGACGACGTGGCGCTGGGTCCGCGGCGGGCGCGCCTTGAAGCTGGCGAGGATCGCCTCGTAGCCTTCCACGAAGGCGCCGTCGCCGCTCGGCCGGGCGAAGCGTCCGTCATCGGTGTAGAGATCGGCGACCGCCTCCCAATCCTGCGCGTCGTTCAAATTGGCATAGTGGTTGATCAGCCGGATGCAGGCGAACTCGATCAACTCGCGGTCCTCGATGTTCATCGGATCACTCCCCTTCCGGGCGAGTCGCTTCGAGAAAGCGCGAATTGCCCGCTTCGTCCTTCGCCTCGAGCGTCTCGATCAGCTTGCCGAGGATGCGGTCGAGTGTTGCGAGATCCCGGCAATCGAGCTCGCTGAAAAGATATTCGGCAACCTTGTCGCTTTGCGGACGCATGATCGCATAGAGCCGCTTGCCCTCCGCGGTGAGCGCAAGCGTCTTGCGGCGGCGGTTTGCGGGATCGGTGGTGACGCTGATCCTGCCGTTACGTTCGAGCGCGGCGACCGCGCGGCTAACGCTCATCACGTTGACCCCGGTCTTGTCGGCGACTTCGTGGCTCGCGGTGGTGCCGAGCGCGCCGATCGTCATCAGCAGGCGGAACTCGTTGAGGCTGATCCTGTAACGGTCGGCGAGATGAGTCGCGAAGGGCGCCATCAGCCGGTTCGAGAGCTTGAGCAGCTCGTGCAGCATGCGCCCCTGGTCCACCGGCCGCTGGTGTGCTTCTTCCGCTGCCTTGGTTGCCATGCCCCTCGCGCTCGCTGATCCAGGCGGCGATCCGCCTTGGCAGCAATCGTAACACCCGTTAGGGTCGATGCAAATATTGCACTCCAATTCCCGGGGGAGAAGACCGGCCATGAACGCCTTTCCGCAGACGATCCACTTCATCGGCAGCAACACCCCTCGGCGGATGGAGATCTCGGTCCGCGACCTCGAAGTCGAAGGCGAAATCCCGGCCGAAGTGAACGGCGCATTCTTCCGCGCCGTACCCGACAATGCCCATCCGCCGATGTTCGAGGACGACATCGCGCTCAATGCCGACGGGATGGTCGCGCGGTTCGACATCAGGAACGGAGCGGCAGATTTCGACATCCGCTATGTCGGGACCGACCGCTACAAGGCCGAGAAGGAGGCCCGCCGTGCGCTGTTCGGCCGCTACCGCAACCCCTTCACCGACGACCCCAGTGTCGCGGGGATGGACCGCACCGTCGCCAACACCACCCCGGTATGGCACGCGGGCCGGCTGTTCATGACCAAGGAGGACGGGCTCGGCCACGAGATCAACCCGCACACGCTCGAAACCGTCGGCAAGTGGGATTACAACGGCGCGCTCAAGAGCGAGACCTTCACCGCGCACCCGCGGATCGACCCCGAGACCGGCGAATTGTTCTTCTTCGGCTACGAGGCCGGCGGGCTGTGCGACCCCAACGTCGCCTATTGCATCGCCGACAAGGACGGCAACCTCGTTTCCGAGCAATGGTTCGAGCAGCCCTATCTCTCGACGATCCACGATTTCGTGATCACCGAGAAATACGCCATCTGGCCGATCTTCCCGACCACCGCCGATCTCGAGCGGATCAAGGCCGGCGGCGCGCACTGGGCGCACCACCAGGACATGGAAAGCTGGCTCGGGATCATGCCGCGTTACGGCAAGGTCGAAGAGATGAAGTGGATCAGGGGGCCCAAGGGCGTCTCGGTGTTCCACGAGGTCAACGCTTATGACGACGGCGACCTGGTCCATATCGACATGTGCATCACCGACACCAACGCCTTTTCCTTCATGCGCGAGGCGGGCGGGATCGACATCCCGCAGCAGGAGGTGAAGGGCTCGCTGGTCCGCTGGACGGTCGACATGTCGAAGGACGAGCCCGCGATCGAGCAGCACGAACTCGGCCCTCCCGGCGATTTGCCGCGGCTGGCCGACGCCAACCAGGGGCGGGCCTACCGCCGCGCGTGGTACCTCTCGATGAACCCGCAAGGCGGGCCGCCGATGCTCGGCGGGCCGGTCGGTGCCAATTTCAACTGCCTCTTGCGGATCGAGCCGGGCAATCGCCGGATCGACATGATGGGCCTGCCGCCGGGCGCGGCGATCAGCGAGCCGGCGCATGTCCCCTCGGGCGAAGCCGGGCATGACGGCTGGCTGCTCTCCGTGGTCGACATGCCCAACAACCCGGACCCGTCGCAGCAGGTCCCCGGCGACTATTCCTCCGAGCTGTGGGTGATCGACGCGGGCAATGTCGGCGCGGGGCCAGTGGCGAAGGTCAAGACCAAGCTGCCCTTGCGCAGCCAGGTCCACGGCACCTGGGTCAGCCGCGCCAAGCTCGACACCAGCGTGCTCAAGGGATGATGCGGCGCTCCGCCTAGCCGCTTGCATCGAAGGGCCGCCGCGCCATACTCTCCTTCAAAACAGGGGGAGAGGATCATGAGACTGCGATTTGCCGGGGCCGCGCTGGCTGTGCCGCTGTTGCTCGCCGGCGTTCATGCCGCGGCCCAATCGCCGGCCTCTAGCACGCCTTTTGGAACGTGGGACAAGCCCGACCCGGCAATGGCGAAAAGCGGGTGGAAGGTGCCGCGCACGCCATGGGGCGACCCGGACCTGCGCGGCCAGTGGCCAATCGACTACCTCGCGCAGACCCCGCGCCAGCGCCCGGCGAGCTTCGGCACCCGCAACGTGCTGACCGACGAGGAATACAAGGCCGCACTGCAAAGAGCCGAATTCCAGCTCGACGAATACAAGAACGAAGGCAAGGCGAACAAGCTCGGCATGGGGCACTGGATCGAGCGCGGCCTGCCATTGAAGCAGGCCTCGTTGATGACCTATCCGCCCGATGGCCGCCTGCCGCCGATGACCGCGGAAGGAAAGAAGCGCGCCGCGGCGAGCAAGAGCAGCTGGTCCGAGCAGGTGTTCAACTGGGTCGACGACTTCAACCTTTACGACCGCTGCATCACCCGCGGGATGCCGGGATCGATGCTGCCGGGCAATTACAACAGCGGGATCTCGGTGTGGCAGTCGCCCGGCTATGTCGCGATCAAGCTCGAGATGATCCACGAGACGCGGATCATTCCGCTCGATGGCCGCGGCGCCCCGCCCAAGCCGGTCAGGACTTATCTCGGTTATTCGACTGGCCACTGGGACGGGGATGCGCTGATCATCGAGACCACCAATTTCCTGCCTGGAAGTTCGCTCGGCAATTCGGGTGGCTTTGCCAAGCCCGTCCCCAACAGCGAGCAGATGACCATTCTCGAAAAGCTCACCCCGACCGGGCCCGACACGATCCACTACGAGGCCTGGATCGACGATCCGGAAGTGCTCATCGGGCCGATCAAATACGACTTCCCGTGGCGCCGCAACCCCGAATACGTGCAATATGAATATGCCTGCCACGAAGGCAACGAGCAGGTCCGCGGCTATATCGAGGGGCGCAGCGACAACCCGCGGCTGGTCGCCAAGCGCGAGGCGGCGGTCAAGGCGCGCGACGAGGGACACCCGGTCGACATCCATCCGTTGAAGCCATGAAATATCTCTATCATTTCAGCCGGATCGTCTTTGGCGGTTGGTTCCTCTACTCGGGTCTCGCGCATTTCCTCATCAAGGGCTGGCAGCCGCTCGGCAGCCACCAGCCGGCGATCGACTTCACCCTCGCGCTGATGGCCAGCGGGCTGTTCACCTGGGTGAAGATCATCGAGGTGGCGCTCGGCGCGGCGATGCTCGCCAACCGCTTCATGCCCTTGACCGTCGTCGCGCTCGTCCCGCTCAACGTGGTCATCTGCTACTGGAACTTCGTGCTCGACCCGGGCGTGGTCGAATATGTCTTCGGCATCCTGACGATAATCTTCAACGCCGTGCTCGCTTGGATGTGGCGCGGCTATTTCTGGCAGCTGTTCGCCTTCAAGGGCTCGCCGGATTATTCGCTCGATTCGCGCTTGCCGGAACAGGCTAAAGGGAGAAGCACATGACGAACAGACGACGCCTTCCGGGCATTTACGCCGCGCTCGTGGGGCTCGCCCTCGCCGGGTGCGGGCAGGCACCTGGCGTGGATGCCGCCGCGATGCAGCACGTGATCGACCGCGTCGCGATCGAAGACCTGCTGGACGATTATTACGCCAACTTCGGCGGCTCGGCGAACGAGGACTTCGCCAAGTACTACACCGAGGACGCGACATTCGACGTCAACGGCCTCGTCTATCACGGGCATAAGGAAATCGTCGGGCTTTACGACACACTGGGCGACCAGGGCGCACTGCCGCCGGGCACCTTCCACATGCTGGTCACCAATCCGCAGATCAAGATCGACGGCGACACCGCCACCGCCAAGGTCCTGTGGACCGGGGTGATGAACGACAAGATCGACGGCCCGCCACATTTCCAGGAGCAGGGCCGCGAATACGACCTGCTCGTCAAGCAGGGCGGCAAATGGCTGATCAAGAAGCGCGTGGTGATCGCGGATTCGGGCCTGCCCGACATGTTCAAGGCGACCTACAGCCCGCGCAAGGATTTCGACGTCACCAAGGAGGACTGAGCGCTGCGCAAGAAAAAGGGGTGGCCGCTGGCCGCCCCTTTCCCTGTTCGTGCGCGAAGCTGCTCAGTGTGCGTGCTCGGGATCCGCCGTATCTTCGGCCGAAGGCTCGCCCTTCCTGGTCAGCGCGTTGGCGACGATTTCCGAAACATAGCCGAACGCCGCCCCGATCACGGCAGATATAACGGTCGGCAGCAGCGCCTGCTGCGGCGCCATGTTGGCGAGCAGGATCGGCCCGGCGATCGCCGCGAAACCGTAGACGCTGGCAGGGATCGTCGAGAGCAGCGGGACCACCGACGACAGGCAGATCACCGCGGCACCGAGGCCGACCGCGATCGGCGCCGCTAGCTGGCCGGCGCCGGCAAGCGGGCCGCTGGCAAGCATCACCGCGACCATCCCCACGACCGCGCCCCAGCTCATGCCGACCGCCGCCGTGGTGGCGCCCTTGACACCGCCGCCCGAGTGGAAGTGGCAGCCCCAGGCGATGAACGAGATCCAGACGAGCCCGGGCAGCAGCGCCGCAAGCGGGCCGACATAGAGCCAGGTATCGATGACGGCGAGCACGCCGACCGACAAGGCAAGTGCAATCAATGCGGGCATGAAATTTCCCCCTCTCCTATGTTTATTATCGCGCAGCCGGTCTTCCGCCGGCCGCTGGAGGGGAAGCTATCCGAGGGTAGGGGGCGAGTCCATCGCGATTCCGGGAGCGTCCCCGGCGGCTACACCAGCGCGTAATAGCGCAGCAAGTTGCCATCGGAGCGCCGCTCGCCAACCCCGATGAAGACGTGCTTGGTCAGCCAGTCGTGCTTGCCCGCCGCGCATTCGAAGCTGGTCTGGCTGCGCAGATAGTATTCCCCATGCGGCACCGGCTCGCCCTGGTTGAACGCCCAGTCGCGCAGGCGCTGCATCGTGTCGGGCCTGCGGCCCCACAGAAACCCGCGGTTCTGGAGCATGATCGCGGTGCCATCGTCTTCCTCGAGCAGGTACCGCGCATCGAGGCAGGCAACATCGTCGCCGCGCCAATAGGCATAGTCGCCGCCCGAGCCGGGGACCGCCTTGCCCTTGAGGAGCGGCCCCTCGAAGGTTCCTCCCTTGACCAGCACCGCGGTGCGCATCCCGCCGCCCGGCAGGGGAGCCATCGAATAGGCTTGGGGGAAGGCCAGGCGGACTTCCATCACCAGCTCGAGACGCGGATTGTCGATCGTCGAGAAGGGCGGTTCGAACGGTGTTGTGTCTGAAAACTCGGTCATCAGCGCAACTCTATCAGCCCGCCGTCGACGAACAAGTTCGCCCCGGTGATGAAGCTCGCATCATCCGAAGCGAGGAACAGCACGGCCTTGGCGACATCCTCGCTCTCGCCCATCCGGTGCATCGGGATGTTCTGGATCATCATTTCCTTGAGCTGTTCGACCTGCTCGTCGCTCATACCCGGATTGCGGTGGAGCAGCGGGGTGTCGATCGGCCCGGGGCTGATGACGTTGATCCGGATGCCCTCGCCGACCAGTTCCTTCGCGAACACCTTCATCGCCATGTAGAGCCCGGCCTTGGCGGCGGCATAGGCGCCATTGCCCTCGAGCGCGCCATGCGCGCCGATCGAGCCGGTAACCACGACCGAGCCGCCCTTGCCCATTATCCGCAGGCATTTTTGCAGCGCGAAGACGCAGCCACGCAAGTTGATCGAGTGGACGTGGTCCCACGCTTCCTCGGTGATGCCCCTGAGCGGAGCAAAGCCGCCGACCCCGGCGTTGATGTAGAGCACGTCGATCCGCCCGTCGGCCTGCTCGATTTGCGCCACGACCTCCTCGGTCGCGGCAGGGCTGGCGATGTCCGACTGGTATGCGGTGCTGCCGGGGATCGCAGCCGCCGCCTCGTCGAGCGTCTGCCGGTCGCGGCCGGTGAAATGGACCTTGCCGCCTTCCGCCGCGAAGGCCTTAGCCGCAGCGAGACCCATCCCGCTGTTCCCGCCAAGCACGAGGACCACCTTGTCCTTGAAGCGCATCACTACCTCCTAAAACGGCGAGTTCGGGTTGGGCCCGCCCTCGACCACGTCCTGCATCACGTCCCAGTGTTCGGCGACCTTGCCGCCCTCGATCCGAAAGATGTCGATCACCGCCCAGCCCAAGTCGCCCGGCCAGCGGCGGACATGGTAATGAACGGTGACGTGGTCGCCGTCGACAAAGGCCCGCTTGACGTCGTGGTCCGCCTCGGGGGTCTGCTCCTTGATCATGTCGAGGAACGCCTTGAGCGGCCCGACGCCCGGCTCGACCGACTGGTTGTGCTGGATGTATCCGGGCGAAATGAAGCGGTCGACCGCGCTCGAATCCATCGGGTTGAGCACCTCGGCAAACATGTCGAGCACCAACTGGAGGTTCGCCTGTTCCTCGGGCGTGCGGCTCACGAGGCGTGCTCGCGCGGCAATTCGGATGCGGGAAGCGAGACGCCCTTGATCAAGTCGGCGGCCTTTTCGGCCAGCATGATCACCGGCAAATTGGTGTTGCCGCCGGGCACCGTGGGCATCGCCGAGGCGTCGATTACCCTGAGCCCCTCGAGCCCGATCACGCGGCACTGCTCGTCGACCACCGAGCGCTCGCCCATCGCCATCGCGCAAGTGCTGGTCGGATGCTGCGCCGTGTAGCAGGTCGCGCGGATCAGCGCGTCGAGTTCCTCGTCGCTTTCGGCCCCCGCACTCGGCGGGCGCTCCGCCCCGACTAGGTCGCCCATCGGTTGGGTGGTATAGATCTTGCGCGCGGTGCGGATCGCGCGGCGCATCTGCTCGCGGTCGGGCTCCTCTGCCATCAGATTGAGCGTGATGCTGGCAACCTCGCGCGGGTCGGCACTCTTCAGTTCGACCCAGCCGCGGCTCTCAGGATGCAGCTGGACAATCCCGGCCCAGAACACGTGCTCCTGCTGCTTGCGCCAGAGCGGGAACCACAATTGCGCGTCGAAGCGGATCGGGTTGACCATGATCTGCAAATCGGGCCGCTCGAGATGCGGGGCGGTGCGGATCACGATGTTGCAGCTGTTGACCTGGGTCGCCATCGGACCCTTGCCGGTGAGCGCCCAGCGGATCGAATTGAGCGCGACCTTGTCGAGCCGCAGCTGGTTCAGGAAGGTGACCGGCTGCTTGGCGAACCATTCGAGCGAGCCGCAGGGATGCTCCTGCAAATTGCGCCCGACGCCGGGGCTGTCATGCACCACGGCGATCCCGTGGCGCTTCAAGTGCTCGGCCGGACCGATGCCCGAGAGCATCAGCAAGTGCGGCGAATTGTAGGTTCCGCCCGAGAGGATCACTTCCTTGCCGGCGCGGATCACTAGCGGCCCATTGGGCGCATTGATCTCGACCCCGACGGCGCGCTTCCCCTCGAACACCACCCGGCGCACCAGCACGCCCGAGCGGATTTCGAGGTTCCGCCGCCCGCGCGCCGGCTCGATATAGGCCGTCGATGCGCTCACCCGGTGGCCCTTGGCATCGACCGTCTGCTCGCCGCGGGCGAAACCTTCGGGATGGTCGCCGGCAAGGTCGTCGCTGGTCGAAAAACCCGCCGCCGCTGCCGTCTCCATCATCGGTTCGTG
>Ga0316583_10000088_pt1 | contig 19762 bp, 8 predicted proteins | sample J_170502JBrBrA_D_FD_204513 | JGI IMG/M metagenome (GOLD analysis project Ga0316583, IMG submission 204513) | Rhizosphere microbial communities from salt marsh grasses in Alabama, United States - J_170502JBrBrA | ecosystem: Host-associated > Plants > Roots > Rhizosphere | place: USA: Alabama... | reverse complement strand
CCGCTTCGTGGGGTCGTTGTCCTCGTAGATGCCCCGGAAGACGGGCTTGCCCCGGTCGTAGTACTGGGGTACGACGTCGAACGACGGGATGTCGAAGAACGAGTGGAAGATGGGGTTGTCGGGCGTCAGGTCGACGATCTCCGCGTTGGGGAGCACCCGGCGCATCTGGCGGGCGAAGTTGCCCCAGCCGTCGTTGCGGAAGTCGTCCCGGAAGTCGTCGAAGATCACGAACCCGCCCTTGAGCAGGTAGTCGTGGAGGTTCTTCGCCTCCTGATCGGTCATGGTCCAGTAGCCGGCCTCTGTCATGTACGCCACCGGATACTTGAACAGCTCCGGGTCGTCCAGGGTGAAGACGTCGGTCCCGTCCTTGTGGGCGCGCAGGAGCGTCATCGCGTCCATGATCTTCATCAGGTTGATGCCCGCCCGGGGATAGCCGTGCGCCCATGCCGGCAGGCCCATGTAGTAGTAGCCGCCCGGGCCGGTGACGTAGGCGATGCGCGCGAAGGTGAAGCTGCCGTCGTACGGGAGGTTGTGCACGGTGGGCTCCCGCTCCTGCTGCCGGAATCGCCGGCCGAACCCACGCTGGCCGGCCGCCGGGGCGACCATCGCCAGGACGAGGGCGGCGGTGAGGAGGGTCGTGCGCATGCGTAACGTATACCCCACACGGCCGAAATCCGACAGACGTGGACGCTACGCCGCCGTTCCGACGGCCGTTCTCCCGAATGGCGTCACGCTCGCCAGAGCCGCGCCGACGAACGGGAGCAGCGCCACCGGGCGGATGCCGAGCGCGCCGCTCCCGGCGACACCGTCCAGGGCGAGGAACGCCAGTCCGCCGCACACGAAGACGGCGCCGAGCACCTGGCGCCAGGGCGCGGCGGGGGGGATGCCGGGACGGTCCCGCTCGAAGCGGCCGAAGATCATGGCGAGGCCCGCCAGCGCCACGAGGTACGCGGCCAGCCAGACCGGTCGCAGAAGCCACCACGTCGGGCTCCCGGGCACCGCCGTCAGGCCGATGTCTCCGGCGACCATCGCTCCGCCGATGAGCAGGGTGGAGGCGGTGAGGTGCCACAGGAAGATCGTCATGATCATCCCGTTGACGAGCACGGTCGCGGTCCATGGCGTGATCCGCCTGAGCCAGCGGCGCATGGGCGCTTCGATGGAGATCAGCAGGCCGCTCTGCACGACCCCGATGAGGAGCATCGGGAGCTTGGGCGGCAGCGTGTTGCTCACGTCCTCTCCGGGCACGCTCACCATGCTCACGGGATAGGGCCCGATGGTCACCAACGCCACAAGGGTCAGCAGGCCGGTCGCGGCCCAGACCAGGGTGCGGCGGGTCCCCGCGAACCAGCCCTCCCGCCACGCGTATCCGAGCTGGTGCACGGCGAGCCAGACGAACCCGTAGTTGAGCCATCCCAACAGCCGGAGATCGGCGCCGAAGAACAGCACGTCGTCCAGCACGGCGGCGAGGGCGAGCGCCCAGAACGACCACATGCCGAACCGGTGCCACGCGGCGTAGGTGAAGGGGACGAGCACCACCGCCATCGTGTACACGGCCAGGAACCAGATGGGGACCAGGGCCATCTGCGAGCCGGCCCTGAGCAGCACCGGCTCGACGTGGGCGGCGGTGCCCGCCGCTCCGAGGACGACCCACACCACGAGGAGCGGCATGACGGGGCCCAGCAGCCGCTGCAGCCGCCCGTTGAGCCAATCGGCATAGCTCTTCCCGTCGCGCACGGCCGCCTTCCACGACACACCGTTGGAGTATCCACCCACCAGGAAGAACACCGGCATGACCTGGAACACCCACGTGAGGAAGTGCGTCCACGAGCGGTATTCCAGCAGGTTGGACAGACGGACCCCGCCACCACTCACCCACGGCGCGGCCATGAGCCAGTGGCCGCTGATGACGGCGAGAATGGACACGGCACGCAGGAAGTCGACGTACCGGTTGCGCGTGTCGGGGGTGCGCGCGGCGGCGCCGGCCGCCTGCGTCCAGAGTGAGGTCATCGCGTCGATGACGGCGACGTGCCGCCTGCGTCCGTGGATCTCGTCACCTGAGGACCGCCAGCAGGATATCTACTGCGGGCTACCTGCTTCGGGCAATAGGAGGAATCGCGCGAAGACCGTGACGTGCGCCGGAAGAGCGAGGGCGGCCGCGGAAACGACAGGGCCGGGAGCCCAGGTCGTGATCTGGGCTCCCGGCCGCCCCGGGGGGTTGCTCTTTGCCCGCCCGACCCCAGCGGACGGGGTCCGCGTCAGCCGGACGCCACCACCTCGAAGTCGTTCCCGGTGGATGCCGTCCCTGCGGTCAGGTCGACGGCCTGGCTCGCCGGATTCGTGGCATAGCCGGTACCGACGGTCACCGTGATCGTCCACGTGCCGGCAGGGAGCGCCCCGAACTCGTAGGTGCCGTCCGATGCGGTAGTGGTGGTCAAGGAGGGCTCATCGGTCGCGGTCGCGGTCACCGTCAGCCCGGCCACCGACACACCCGAGAGCGACGTGGTCACCGTGCCGGCGATGCTGCCGGGCTGGACGACGCCGAAGTCGACACCCGTCACGTCCTGGGAGTTGCCCACGGCGACGTCGGCCCAGACGGGAGTGGTCACCAGCGTATCCGCTACGGCTACCGTCACCACGTAGGATCCGGGCAGGATGCTGTCGATGGTGAAGGTCCCGTCCGATGCGGTCAGAACCCTCAGCGTGTCCATGCCCGCCGTCTGCGGGGCCGCGGTCACCGTCAGCGAGTCCACCGACACCCCGGTGAGCGACGTCGACACCGTCCCGGAGATGCTGCCTCTGACGTCGATCACGTCGAAGTCCACGCCGGTGGTGTCCTGGCCGTCCGCGAGGGTCACCGCCTGGCTCGCCGGATTCGTGGAGAGTCCGGCCGGCAGATCGACCGTCACGTTGTAGGTGGCGGGGACCAGGTAGGGGATCGTGTAGTTGCCGTCCGAATCGGTCACCGCCGTGTCCGTCTGCGCCGTGTACCCCGGCGCCGTGCCGGCGTCCGTAGGCACGGCGCGGACCGTGAGGCCCTCGACGGACTGATTTGCGAGGGACGTGGAGATCGTCCCGGAGATGCTGGCGGCTGCGTTCTGGCCCGTCACGCTGATGGTCGGCTTGAAGATCACGCCGTGGATCCCCGCAGGCGTCACGGGATTCCCCTGCAGCACGAAGCTCTTCTCGACGTTGAAGTCCAGGACCAGGACGGTCTGTCCGGGCACGACGGCGAGCGGACCGCCGTCGGCGCCGTGCAGGTTCAGCTTGATCCCGGTCTGCATCCCGCTGGGAACCTTCAGCGCCTTCTCCGTGGAGCCGTCCCTGAACGTGTACCCCGGAGCCAGCTGCACACGCGCGGAATCGACGATGAGGCGCATCTGCGTGAACGAACCCGGATCGATGGTCGCCTCGGCGAGGGGCGTCGTGGCCGGCGCCTGGAAGTCCAGCAGGTTCACGAAGCCGTCGGTGCCGTTGTCGGTGAGCTTGACGTGCTGGCCGTCGGCGGAGATGAGCTCGACGGCGCCGATGTCGACCTCGGCAGCGGCGATGTAGTCGGCCGGGGCGTCGGTCAGAAGGACACGCACCGTCGCCGGGGTATCGGCCGTGGGCGCGGCCACGCTCCCCGAATCGTTGGCGCAGCCGGCCGCCAGGAGCGTGAGCAGGCAGGTGGACAGGATTCCAGCGGACCTCATCGTCACGGGCTTCATCGTTCCCCCCCTGGGAGATCTGGCGTTGCTCTAGAGGACAAGCCGTCTCCTGCACACTCGGCGAACGGCCATTCGGTCACATCCCCCTCCCCGGCGACGCCGCCGGCGCCCCGGGCAGCCGGTGCCCGCCCGGCTCCGGCGGCGCTCCCGCGCCGCCTCGGCTCCCTCCCGCCGCCACGGCCTTCACCGGATGCGTCCACGACTTCCCCGCCGTCCGGTACGCGGCGGGGATGTCGGTGGTGACGAGGCCATCGAGGGCGGCGACGGCCTTGGCCGCGGCCTCGAGGGCGTTGTCCAGGGCCTTTCGCTGATCCACGCTGGGCAGGCCACTCCACGCCTCGATGGGGGCGCGCTGGCCGTTGACGCCGTTGAAGGCGCGGTCCACCTCGGTGCGGAGCCGCGCGACCCGTGCGACGATGGAATCCCCCCGCGCGCCCAGATCGGCCTTCAGGGTGTCGTCCTGCGACGCGAGACCGGCGACGGCCAGCCGCGCCAGGCCGAGGGTCTTCGTCCAGTCGTAGATCTTCATGAGGAGCACCTGCCGGGCCGCGCGATCGGCCGCCGTGACCTTCGGGAGCGGGTCGGCCTGGACGACGACGCTGCCGGTGAGCGGCGTCTGCCCGGGAATCGTCACGCGCACGGTGTAGGTGCCCGGCATCACCAGCGGGCCCTCCGGGGGGCCGCCCCGCCCGAAGCCACCCCGCCCGGCAGGATAACCCACCTGCTTCGCCACGGGGGGGCCCCCGAATCCACGGCTGCGGCGCGCGGGAACGTTCGCCGAATCCACCGGCGGCGCGTACCGGAGATCCCAGTCGACCCGGTTCAGGCCCCTGGCCAACGGGCCCTGGAGGGTGCGGACGGTCCGGCCCGCCGAGTCCGTCACCGTGATCTCGGCGGACCCGGTGGCACCGTCCTTCAGCCAGTAGGCGATGCGCGCGTCCCAATCGGGGTTGGGGGAGAAGTGCTCGCCGGCGCCGTACCAGGCCTGCGGGGTGAAGGTGCTCATCTCACGCGCCGGGTGGAGAGGCAGGAGCGTCGCGTCGGACTTCAGAGCCTTTGCGGTCAGCGCCTCGATGGGGCCGATGTCGTCGAGCACCCAGATGCCGCGCCCGTGGGTGCCGGCCACCAGGGCGCCGTCCCGCTTCTGGAAGACGACGTCGTCCACCGGGACCGTAGGCATGTTCGTCGTCAGCCGATACCACGTGGCGCCGCCGTCGTTGGACACATGGATGCCTCGCTCGTGGGCGAGCACCAGCACGTTGGCGTCCCGCGGATCCTCGGCGATGCGGTTGACGCTGGTCTCCGGCAGGCCGGCCGCCAGCGAGCGCCAGTGCTCTCCGTAGTCGTCGCTGACGAACACGTACGGCTCGTAGTCGTCGGAGTAGTGCCCGTCGAAGGTCACGTAGACGCGGCCGGCGACGAACCTCGACGCGAGGACGGTGCTCACATACGTGCGTGGGGGCACACCCGGGACCCGGCTCGTGATGTTCTTCCAGGTCTTCCCGCCGTCCCGGGTGAGCTGCACCTGGCCGTCGTCGCTGCCGGTGTAGATCACGTTCCCGTCCAACGGTGACTCGCTGATGCTCGTCAGGGTGCCGTAGCTCGACTGGCCGTCGTTCCGCGAGAGCGCGTCGGGACCGACGACCGCGCCCATCATCTTCAGCGTGTCGCGATCGAGGTCGAGGGTGAGGTCCGGGCTGATCTTCGTCCAGCTCGACCCCTTGTCGGTGCTCTTGAAGAGCACCTGCGCGCCCATGTACCAGACGTCGGGATCCCGCTGGGAGACGATGATGGGCGTGTCCCAGTTCCAGCGGTACCGACCGCCGCTTCCCCCGAAGCCGCCGGGCCCGGCGGCCACCTCGCCCGGCACGGGGCGCTCACCCGTGCCCGGGCGGGCGCCGCGGCGCTCCATGGTCTCGATGTTCACCCACGCCGCGTTCCCGTTCTGGGCCTCCTGCAGCACCATGTCGCTGTCGGTGGGATCGAAGATCGCGTGGAAGCCGTCGCCGCCTCCGATGTTCCAGGCGTCGCGGTCGGCGATGCCGTTGCGGTCGCGGACCGCGCTGGGCATGCACCAGATGCCGTTGTCCTGCAGCCCGCCGCAGATGCGGAACGGCACGCTGTTGTCCACGTCGACTTCGTAGAACTGCCCGATGGGCATGTTGCGGCGGAAGTCCCACGTCCGCCCGCGATCCCAGGTGATGGAGACGCCGCCGTCCCCCCCGACGATCATGTGGCTCGGCTCGTCGGGGTCGATCCAGAGCGCGTGGTCCTCGCCGTGGACGTCGCTGAAGCGGTCGATCCAGGTCTTGCCGCCGTCGTTGGAGATGTAGAACCCGCGGTTCGAGCCGAGAGTGTAGACGTGGTCGCGGTTCTGAGGGTCGATGCGGATCTGTGAGAAGTAGTTGGGCCGCGTGTCCAGGGACGAGACCTTCTTCCACGTGGTGCCCGCGTCGAGGGTGCGATAGATGCCCTGCCCCTCGCCGTGCGCCTGGACCGTCGCGTAGACGATCCAGGGTTCACTCGCATAGATGGCCAACGCGATCCGCCCCTTGTCGCCCTCCGGGAGTCCGTTGCCGAGCTTCGTCCAGGTCTCGCCGCCGTCGCTGGTCTTGTAGATGCCCGAGCCGGGGCCGCCTCCGTTGAAGCCCCATGCCCGGCGCTGGCGCTGGTACGTGCTCGCGTAGAGGACCTGGGGATTCGCGGGGTCGATGACGATGTCGTTGGCGCCGGTGTTCTCGTCGACGAAGAGGACCTTCTTCCAGGTGCGGCCGGCGTCGGTGGTCTTGAACACGCCGCGCTCGGCGTTGGGACCCCAGAGATGCCCCTGGGCGGCGACGTACACGATGTTCGGGTTCGTCGGGTCGATGACGATGCGGCCGATGGAGCGCGTGTCCTTCAATCCCGTGTCCGTCCAGGTCTCACCGCCGTCGGTGCTCCTGTAGACGCCGTCCCCCCAGCTCGAGCTCTGGCGCGTGTTTGCCTCGCCGGTGCCCACCCACACCGTGAGCGGCGCCGACGGCGCCACGGCCACCGCGCCGATGGACATCATGGCGTTCACGTGGTCGAAGACGGGCTTCCACGACACGCCGTTGTTCCGGCTCTTCCAGAGCCCGCCGCTGGCGGTGGCCACGTAGATCGCTTCGGCCCTGCCCTTCACCTGCGCGACCGCGATGTCGTCGATGCGTCCGCTGGTGTTCACCGGGCCGATGGACCGCCACCGGAGCGAGGAGAACGGCGATTGGGCGGCGGCGGGCGGCGGGGCTCCGGCGAGGCCGACGAGGAGGACGGGGACGAGCAGGGCGAGGGGCGCGAGGCGCGACGGACGATATGACATGGGGGCTCCCGGGGCGCGGGTCAGTCGAGCCGGGAACTTATGTCCGCACCCTCGCCGCAGCGACCGGGACTGGCAAAGTGGCGGGGCAGCGCTAATGTTGCGTCGCATGTCGAGCGTTCCTGCCCCGCTGCAGGCTGCCCTGGCCGATCGGTACTCCATCGAGCGGGAGCTCGGTCGGGGCGGCATGGCCGTCGTGTATCTCGCCCGGGATCTGAAGCACGGCCGGCACGTAGCACTGAAGGTGCTGGACTCGGCGGTGGGCGCCACCGTCGGGGCGGATCGGTTCCTGCGTGAGATCCGGGTCGCCGCGGGCCTGCAGCACCCGAACATCGTCACGGTCTTCGATTCCGGCGACGCCGACGGCACCCTCTGGTTCACCATGCCCTACGTGGAGGGCGAATCCCTGCGCGAGCGCCTGTCGCGCGAGCGACAGCTGCCTGTCGCCGACGCGGTGTCGACGGCAGCGGAGGTGGCCAGCGCCCTCGACTATGCGCATCGCCAGGGGGTGGTCCATCGCGACGTGAAGCCCGAGAACGTTCTCCTCCAGGACGGCCGGGCGATGGTCGCCGATTTCGGAATCGCCCTCGCGCTCTCGACGGTGGACGGCACCCGCATGACGGAGAGCGGGATCAGCCTGGGCACGCCGCGCTACATGAGCCCGGAGCAGGCGACGGGCGAGCGCGAGATCACGCCGCGAAGCGACGTCTACGCGCTGGGTGCCATGCTCTACGAGATGCTGGCGGGGGAGCCGCCGTTCGACGGTCCCACCGCCCAGGCCATCGTCGCGCGGGTGCTCACGGAGGAGCCACGGCCGCTCACCGCCCAGCGCAAGACGGTTCCGCCCCACGTCGAGGCCGCGGTGCTCACGGCCCTCCAGAAGCTCCCGGCTGACCGCTTCGCCACGGCAGCCGAGTTCGCCGCGGCCCTCGAGGACCGCGGGGGGCCGCTGCGGGGCTACGTCCCCCACCCCTCCTCGGTGCGGCCGACCGCGCTCTCGCTGCCCCGCCCCGCCGCCGTCGGTCTGGGCATCGCGGTCCTGGCCCTGGCCGGAGTGGCGCTCTGGGGCTGGCTCAGGCCCCGGTCCACACCCCCGGTCAGTCGTCAGGAGATCGTTCTCGGCACGGCGAGCGACCCGGGTGTCGTCGGGTTCGCGTCCGCCATCGCGCCCGACGGCTCCGCCATCGTCTACTCCGATACCACAGGCGGCCAGGCGCGGCTCTGGATCAAGGAGCGTGGCGAGGCACACCCGCGGCCCCTCGCGCCGCTGCGGCCGGCGAACCCAGCCGGCCCCTCGTTCTCACCCGACGGCCAGTGGATCGTCTTCTCCCACGAGAAGCTCGAGAAGATCTCGCGGCAGGGCGGTGTCCCCGTGGTCGTGTCGGACTCCGAGGCGGCGTACGGCTCCGCCTGGCTCGACGACGGCACCATCGCCTTCATCGCGGGCGCCGGTGACCGGCTCTACACGACGACCGCGAACGGCGGAGACACTAAGCTGGTGCTTCCCAGCGACTCGCTGAGGGGAGGGCTGCTGCGCGTGTCGCCCGTTCCCCACACGAGAGACGAGGTGCTGCTGGGCATCGGGGGAGCCGCGCCGCGCGTGGTCGCGTTCGATCTCCGGACCCGGATCATGCACGACGTCGTCGGTGGCGCCACGGTCGCGTGGATCATCCCGCACGGGCGATTGATCTACGCGCTCCAAACCGGCCGTCTTCTCGCCGCGCCCTTCGACATGCGTGGCCTGGCCATGACTGGACCTGCCGTCCCCATCCTCGACGGCATCCAGTCCGTGAGAGGCTCACCCGACGTGCAGGTCGGTGCCGACGGCACCCTGCTCTACGTCGAGGGCACGGCGGTGACAGGCGGCGTCATGGCCGAGCTGGTGTCGGTAGCGCGAGACGGAACCGTGACGCCCGCCGACAGCCTGTGGCGCTTCGCTCCGCCGTCGAACGGTGGGGTCGCGCTCTCGCCGGATGGGACACGGTTGGCCCTGAGCGCCACCGACGGCGTCACGGCCCAGAGCAACCTCTACGTGGTCACCCTCGCGACGAAGGTCGCGACGCGACTCACCTTCGAAGGAGATGTGAATGGCCGTCCACGCTGGTCGAGCGACGGCAGGAGCATCCTCTACGTGTCCACCGCCGGCGGGAAGCCCGAGCTGTGGAGCCGGCGTGCCGACGGGTCGGGACAGGCGACGCGCGTGCTGAGCAAGCGCAGGTCGATCTACGAGGGGCTGTGGTCGCCCGACGGCAAGTGGATCATCTACCGCACGGACAACGTGCAGGCGGGCAACGGCGACATCCTGGCTGTCGCGACAAGCGGTGACACGGCGTCGATACCCCTCGCCACCACCCCGGCCTCCGAGACCGGACCGGACCTGTCGGCGGACGGCCGCTGGCTCGCCTACGCCTCCGACGTCTCCGGCCGGAAGGAGGTCTACGTCCGGCCCTTCCCCAACGCGGCTGGCGGCATCTGGCAGGTCTCCACCGACGGCGGCACGGAGCCTCTCTGGTCGCGAGACGGTCGGCAGCTGTTCTACCGCAATGCGAACGGCGACCTCGTCAGCGCGTCGGTCACCCTCGAGCCCACCTTCGCCGTGGGTAAGCGCACCATCCTCTTCAACGCACGCGACTACTGGAGCAACGACACCAGCCACTACTACGCCGTCACCCCGGACGGGCAACGGTTCCTCATGGTGCGCAGCGTGGCGCCCGCTTCCGACGTCGGCGGGAAGCTGACGCTGGTGGAGCACTGGTTCGGGGAGGTCGCGCGCAAGCTGGGACGGTGAAGGTCGGAGGCGCGTGAGAACGATGCGTCCCGGCTCAGGCGGCCCGGGCGCCCTTGCAGGGCCGGGTACCCTGGTACCTCTCCCCCGCCCCGTTCGCGCCACACCACACGAGGTCGGCGATCTCCCGGCATATGGCGACGCCCCTGTCCCTGGCGTACCAACGCCGGAGCTGCGGGTAACGCTCGGACTGGGCGAGGCCTCGACCCACCTTCTCGAACCAGTCCTGTAGCTCGCGCGGCCTCGGACCCCACCAGCCCCGCTCCTCACCGTCCTCGTCCAGAAGGATGGCCACGGGAATCGAGCGCCCGCCGCGGGTCAGGTGCGCATCCATGACCTCCGGCGCCTCCTCCCGGCCCCGGATGCGCAGCTCCACGTTCGGGACCGCCTCGGCGAGGCGGGCGATGACCGGCACGATGTTCACCGCGTCTCCGCACCAATCATCGGCCAGCACGAGGAGCCTCCAATGCCCTCCGACTGCGGTGATGCGTGCCACCGACTCCTCGTGGAGCGCCGCGCGGCCGGTCACGGCCAGCCACAGATCCCTGCTCGCTTCCGCCGCCTCCAGAAACTCAGTGAACGTCCTGCCTTCTTCGTAGGCCTCGACGCTGGTCATCCATGCCTCTCTTCGTACCGGTCAACTCCCTCTGACAAAGCCGGAAGGCGGGATGAAGGTTCCGTGGCGACGAGCGCGCCCCCCCGGGCAGGAACGACGAAGGCGACGCGGGTGGCCGGCCGGGTCAGCCCCCCTCCGGAAAGGGGAGCTTCACGTCCTCTCCGTACAGCCATTTCGCCACCCACGCCCAGTTGTGCCAGGTCGCGGCCAGGCGCTGCTTCGGGGTCGGGACACCGTGGCTGCCCGCGTGGTAGAGGATGAACTTCACCGGCACGCCCACGTCCTTCAGGCCCCGGTACAGCTCGAACCCGTTGGGCGGCGGCACCCGGGGGTCGCCGTCGTCGTGCTGGATGAGGGTCGGGGTGGTGGCCTGCTTGATGTAGGTGATGGGTGAGGTCTTCGCGTACACCTTCGGTAGGTCCCAGGGCGTGCCGCCCAGGTACGAGATCGTGAACGGGTGGATGTCCGTGTTCACGTAGTAGGTCATCCAGTCGGAGATCCCCGCGCCCACCGAGATGGCCTTGAAGCGATGGGTGGTGGTGGTCAGGAAAGCCGAGATGTACCCGCCCTCGCTCCAGCCCATGGCCACCATGCTGTCGGGATCCACGATCCCGCGGTCGATGAGCGCCTGCACGCCCGACATCACGTCCCACGCGTCGCCCACGCCCAGGTTCCCCACGTTGAGCTTCTCGAACGCCTGTCCGTAGCCGAGGGAGCCCCGGTAGTTGGGCATGAGCACCACCGCGCCGCGGGCGACCCACTGCGTGAGGGGATACACGTAGGACTCGACCTGGCTGGACAGGATGGGGAGGTCGATGCCGGTGGGGCCGCCGTGGATGCGGACCACCAACGGGTGCCGGCGGGTCGAGTCGAAGCCGGGCGGCGTGATCAGCACGCCGTGCACCGTCGTGCCGTCCTTGCTCTTCCACGTGATGTCGCTTTCCGTGCCCAGGGGCCAGCCCTTCACCTGGGCGGTCATGTCCGTGAGCTTGCGCGGATTCCAGCTGCGCCCCGACGTGAGGTAGACCTCAGCGAGCTCGGTGGGCGTCGCCCCGACGAAGGCCGCCCAGGCCCCGTCGTGCGTGTAGTCCACCGAACGGAACGCCCGGGGCGCGTCGGTGATCTCGGTCATCTCCCTCGAGTCGGGATCCATGCGGTAGAGCACCGACTGCCCCTGCCGCCACCCCTGCACGACGAGCCCGCCCGGCAGCCACGCCACCGGGTCGGCGTTCGAATCGTAGGAGCCCGTGAGGAGCTCCGGCTCCCCTCCGGTGGCCTGGACCTTCGCGATCTCGTCGGTGCTGTAATAGGCGGAGTCGCCGGCGCCGGTGGAAAAGGCGATCCAGCGCCCGTCGGGGGACCACACGGGCCCGCCGTCCATGCCGGGCCGTTCCACCAGCGTCCGGATGGAGTCGGTGGCCACGTCGACCACCGACAGGTCCCGATGTGTGAAGGACGGCACGCGGTCGTCGGGCTGATGGCCGAATGCGATCCGGGACCCGTCGGGCGACCAGCGGAAGCCCTCCACCGTGTAGGCGGCCCCCGGGGTGAGGGCACGGAAGGCCGCATCCGTCCCGGCGGTGGCCGAGTCGGTGGGGAGCTTCGCGCCGTCGTCCGTCGACAGGGCCTTCGACACGTCCATCATCCACAGGTGCACCGGGGGCGCGTTCTCGCTCTCCACCCTCCAGTCCCCGTAGTCCTTCTTCCGCGCCTTCATCGCGGCGCTCTCGGGCTCCTGGATGGAGACGGCCAGGCTGGCGCCGTCGGGGCTCCAGGCGAAGGAGCGCACCCCCTCGGCCACGTCGGTCAGCGGCCTCGCCTCGCCCCCGTCGGGCCGGATGACCCACACCTGTGTCTTGCCCTCGTCCCGGGACGACAAGAAGGCGATCCACTTCCCGTCGGGAGACCAGGCCGGACTGTTCGAGCTCCCCTTCGCGGTGCGTGTGAGCTGGAAGGGTGCCGAGCCCGGTCGCACGAGCCAGATCTCCGTGGCGTACCGGTTGGCATCCCAGTCGGTGCTTCGAACCTCGTAGGCCACGGCCGAGCCGTCGGGTGCGACGGCCACGCCGCCCACCGAGCGCAGGCTGAGCACCTGGCGGAAACTGGGGGCGCCGGCCACCTCCTGGGTCCGGGCCGGGATGGGGGAGGCGAGGGCCGCGACGAGGCACAGCGCCGTGAGGGCCAGAGCTGGACGGCTGGTCATGACGGGAAGCTCCGCGCAGGGGTGAGCGTCTCAGGGAGTCGGCTGGCCCACGCCCCCCCCGTGCCGGTCGCACGAGGTGTTGCATACCGTGGGCCCGACGAAGTGCTATCTTGTATCGAGAATCTTTAGTTGCTCTCACGCTGCCGAACACCTCTCGCGAGTCTTCGGCGAGGAACCGAGCATGGCCACCCGACGCGTCCTCCGCCAGTATCGGAGACCCGTTCCCGAATACACCTCCCGCGGATGCCCCTTGACCAGGAGCCACACTGCCTGGTGTCACAGGCTGTGCACGCCCGTCGGGGGGATCGGGTTCTGTGGTCGTATCGCCCCCCACGCCCTTCTTGGGCGTACCCAACGGGCGATCCTCAGCCACAGGGACCGGAAGGCGGCCGAAGGCGAGGCATAGCCGTCGGGCGACTCACAGGGCAATGGTCCCCGTGAGTCCCCCGGCCAGCAGGGTGCTGAAAAAGGGGAGCACCCCGCTAGGGCTCGATGGAGGCCTTCAACCCAGCTCTCCCCAGAGCCGCGTTGAGGGCGGGAGCGTCAGTGTCCACCAGCTTTCGGAAGGCCGTCCGCGCAGTGGAGATCCGGCCCCGGAGCTCCTGGTTCACTTGCCTCTGCTGGGCCGTCGGGCCCTGGTCGGCCCCTCCGCTCCCGCCGCCCGCCCGGCCGTCCATCTCGGTGATGAGCCAGGACAGGCGCCCGTAGAGCTTCATCGGGTGCCAGAAGATGTCCTCGCTCCGACCGGTGGTCCGGACGTCGACGAGCCGTGACTCCACCGCCACCGCCTCCTCCTCGAGCTTCCGGGCCGACGCCACCACGGCGGTGTCCGCGCCCGGGCTGCCGTGGAGGAGGTGCTCGAGGTCCTCTATCTGGCGGCGAGTGCGCTCGACGTGGTTGATCATGTCGGCCACCGTGTCGATCTCACCCCTCACCTGGAGCAGGAAGTCGACCTGAGCGCGGATCGACGTCGGGGTGCCTTCCGAGCGGGGGTCGGGCTTCACCTCGAGCTTCCGGCTCAGAGTGCCCCCGCCGGCCGCGAGCTCCACCGTGTACGTGCCGGGCGCGACGATGGGGCCGGGTTCCGGCGACGCGATGCCGTACGCCGTGTACTTCCGGTGGGCGTCGGCCCACGGGGCGTCCGGGGGTGGCGTCCGGAACTCGATCGTCTTCGCCGGCTCGTAGCGGAGGTCCCACCACACGCGGTTGATGCCGTGCCTCCCCTTGGCCTTCAGCTTCCGCACGGTGTCGCCCTTCGCATCCAGGACCCGGAGCGTCACGCTGTCCTTCGTCGCCTTGGCGAGCCAGAAGTCGAGGTCGGCGCCGTAGGGCGGGTTCTCACCGACGACCTGGCTTCCCTCGGGACGCTCGTGTCCGTCGGCCGTCTGCCGGAAGCGGTAGGCGGGCCGCGGACCGAAGAGGTAGGCGTCGTGCGCCCGGGCCTCCCCGTAGGCGCGCAGCGGCGAGACGTCGTCCAGGATCCAGATCCCGCGGCCGTACGTCCCCACCACCAGGTCGCCGAACGTGGGCTGGACGGTGAGCCACGTGACCACCGTCGAGGGGAAGTTGTTCCGGAGCCGCGTCCAGTGCGCTCCGTCATCCCACGTGACGTAGATCCCCTTGTTGGTTCCGATGTAGAGCATGTCCGGGTCGACGGGGTCCTGGGCCACGCAATTCACCGAGCTGTTCACGGACTTGGGCACGCCGCCCGAGATCAGCTTCCAGCTCCGCCCGAAGTCCCGGGTCTCGTACACGTAGGGCGCGTAGTCGCCCATGTTCTCCCGGCTGATGGCCACGAAGGCCGCGGCGCTGTCGAACTTCGAGGGCTCGATCCTCTCCACCACGCCCCACGACCCCAGGTCCGGGATGTTCTTCGTGACGTCGGTCCAGTCCTTGCCGCCGTCCCGGGTGACGTGTACCAGGCCGTCGTCGCTCCCCACCCATACCACCCCCTCCTTCACCGGCGAGGGAGAGATGGCATATACGGTGGCGCCGTCGTAGGTCACCAGGTTGTCGTAGACGAGTCCGCCCGAGTTGTCCTCGTGCGTCGTGTCATTCCGGGTGAGGTCGCCGCTGATCTTCGTCCAGCTCTGGCCGCCGTCGGTGGTCACGTGGACGGACTGGCTCCCGGCGTACACGCGGTTGTGGTCCAGCGGGTCGATGGCGATGGGAAACACCCAGTCCCACCGGTACTTCATGTCCTTGGGCGCCCAGCCCAGCGCCGACTCGGGCCACACCGTGACGTCCCGCTCCGCCCCGGTCCTCAGGTCCAGCCGGTCCAGCCGTCCGTTGTCGCAGCCGCCCCACAGGACGTCCGAATCGGTGGGGTCGGCAACCAGGTAGCCGTCTTCGCACCCGGCCGACGTGGTCCAGTCGCTGACGGTGATCGACCTACCTCCCAGGTTGCGGCTCGGACCGCGATAGGAGGGTCCGTCCTGCTTGTTCCCCAGGACGTGGTACGGCACGGCGTTGTCCGTGGCCACGTGGTACATCTGGGCGTTCGGGAGCACTGAAGCGTGATAGCTGTGACCGTGGTCGGTGCTGATGCTCGGCCCGCCGTCGTTGGCCACCAGGATCCGGCTGGGGTCGGTGGGGTCGATCCACACGTCGTGGTTGTCGCCCCCGGCGCTGCCCAGGCCGCTCGGATCGTGCCCGCCGTACCTCGGAACGTACACGCTCTCTCCACCGTCCCGTGACACGCTGTAGGCCACCGAAACGAAGTAGAGCAGGTTCTCGTCGTCGGGAGAAACGGCGAAGCGCGTGTAGTAGGGGGGCCGCTCGTCGGGAATGTGGGAGCGGTTCACGAGCTTCCAGCTCCCGCCACCGTCCTCGGACCGGAACAGCTCGGGGGTCGTGTCCTCCACCAGCGCGTACACGCGCTCGGGATCGCTGGGTGCCACCTGGACGGCCACACGCCCAAGCGGGTGGTCCGCCCCGGGGAGCCCGTGGCCCGTCAGCTTCTTCCAGGTGTCTCCACCGTCGTGGCTCACGTACACGCCGCTCCCGATTCCGCCGCTGTAGATGCCCCAGCGGCGGATCTGCACCTGCCACATGCCGGCGAACAGGGTGTTGGGATCGTGGGCGTCCATGGACAGCTCGGAGCAGCCGGTGCTGTCGTTGACCATGAGCACCTGCTTCCACGTCTTGCCGCCGTCCAGCGTCCGGTAGACACCCTGGTCGGTGGAGGGCTTGAACGTCTGGCCCAGAGCACAGGCGAACACGCGGTTCGGATCGCGGGGATCAACCACGATCCGGCCGATGTGGCCGGTGTCGTCCAGGCCCACGTTGTGCCAGGTCCGGCCCCCGTCGGTGGACTTGTAGATCCCGTCGCCCATGGCGTAGTAGGGCCGGATGAGCCACGTCTCACCGGTCCCCGCCCACACCTCGTTGTGGGCCGAAGGGGCCACGGCCAGCGCCCCCACCGGCGAGACGTCCTGGTGGTCGAAGACGGGCTTCCAGGTCAGGCCTCCGTCGGTGGTCTTCCACACGCCGCCGTCCGCCGAGCCCGTGTAGGCCACGGAGGGGTCACCCGGCACCCCCACGATCGAAGAGACGCGGTTTCCTGCCGGCCCCACGAACCGGAAGTGGAGCTGCGAGAGCGCGCTGGTGTCGGGCGCCGCGGACGCCTGGCCGTACAGGGCCGGAGCCCCGACGAGCAGAACGCCGGTGAGCGCGGCGATGATGGACAGCGGGCGCGTGACGACAGGCGAGCGGGCGGAAGGGTCGTGGATCACGGAAGCCTCCTCGGATTCCCCTCAGCAGGTGGGGGAAGAACCCGGCGGATGAGCTCGGGCCGCGTTACGGCGTGGCGGGACGGGCAGGTGACGTGGGTGCTGTCGGGTGCCGGCGCCGGTTGCCCCGGCACGGGACGGCATCGGACTCTCGAATCGCGGCAAGCTACGGATGCGTCGACGGGAGCCGCAACCCGGCTCTCGATGGATGGACGCCCCGAACGGTGGGGGTCGGGCACGGCCTTCTCCGTGCGCCGGCCTCCCCACGCCTGGGACGTCGGACGACAGCCGGGTCCGGATGAACGAGACCGCAGGAGAGACGGACCCCGCCCGGCGCCGTGGCACCGAGCGGGGTTCGCCTTCCCCGTCTGGAGGCTCGACTGCGTCCTAGAACGCGCCCGTGCCCTTGGGCGTGCCGTTCCCCGTCGGCCCGTCGTAGCCCGTGCCGGCGGTGCACAGATACGAGCCGCCGCAGCTGCCGTTGCTCCCCGACGTGATGTCGTTCAGCGCTGACAGGTGGGAGTACGAGAACGAGCCGTACGTGAGCGAGGCGGCGTTGCCGGCCAGCGCATACACGCCCGCGATGATCGGCGACGACACGCTGGTCCCGCCGAACACCAGCCAGCCGCCCGGATGCAGGCGGTACGTGTCGTAGACCGCCACGCCCGTGTTCGGGTCGGCCACCGCCGAGACGTCCCCCACCGTGCGGTTGGCGCAGCCGGCATCGGTCTGCCAACTCGGCTTCGAGATGTACGCGCTGCACCCGCTGCCGGCACCGCTCCAGGCCGTCTCGCTGTATGAGTTGCCGCTCTTCGTCAGCGAGGTACCGCCCACGGCCGTCACGTACCGCGAGGCCGCCGGGAACTCCACACCGTAGCCGTTGTCGCCCGTGCTCACCGTGATGGCGATGCCCGGATGGTCGTAGTGCGACTGGTCGCTGGTCTCACTCGAGTACTCGCTGCCGCCGTACGAGTTGGAGATCGCGTTGGCTCCCAGGCTCGCGGCCTCGTCCACCGCCGCCGCCAGGTTGGCGAACGAGTTCGACGACGCCTCCACCAGCACAATATTGCAGTTGGGGCAGATCGCGCTGACCATGTCGAGGTCGAGGGAGATCTCCTCCGACCAACCCGCATCGCTGCGCGGGTAGCTCGTGCCCCCGTTCTGGTCCACCTTTCTGAAGCAGCCGTTGGCCGTCGTGCACGCCGGCAGACCGAACTGGCTGCGATACACGGCCAGGTCGCTCTCCGCGTTCGGATCGTCGTAGGCATCGACGATGGCGACGGTCTGACCCGAGCCGGCGCTCGCCGAGGGCAGGTTGTAGGCGGCCTGCAGATCCGACGGCGTGTAGCCGCTGGGGGTGGGATTCGGCTTCGGCTTTCCACCCTTGTCCACCTGTACGATGGAGTGGCAGAGCGCAAAGCCGGCCGCCGCGGGACCTGGGCACACACGGGCGTGTAGCGCCCTCATGGCCAGCCCTGTGGCGCTTTGCGACGCAGTCACAGTTGGGGCGGTGATGGTATTCGGCTGGGTCGGCGTCTCTGAGCACGCGGCCAACGTGGCCAATGCCGCCAGGCCGAGCAGCGCTCGAGCTTTGGGGCGCATGGGACGACTCCTGAGCAGAGGAGAGCGTATAGAGACGCCCATTCTATGCTCTTCCATGCTGTAGTTGCAAAGGTGGCGTCATTGGGGCCGGCATCGAATCGCCCTCGCCGTCGCCACTACAAGTGTCGTCGTTATCGGCGTTGCGGCGCCGGAACGGCGCCATAGTTGGGCGCTCCCCGCACCTTTGACGCCGGAGCAAGGCAGGCTGCTTCCGCTCCCCCCTTGCCAAGGACCGTCTACGGACGTAGATGCGGATAACCAGAGTCCGATGAAGGTGGAGGTTCTCATGCGCCCATCGATCGTAGCGGCACTCGTCGCCGCAATGCTGATCGCGGCTCCGTCGTGCACTCCCAACGCCCCGGCCGGGCGCCCCGCCGTCGTCCTCATCCACGGCACGGTAGCTCCTGCCGAAGGCGGTCGCTTCGCCCTCGCCGAGGTGCGCCTCTTGCGGCCCAACTCGGCGCGTACCCTGGCCATCGCCACCGTCGCGCCCGACGGACGCTTCGCCATCGCCACCACGGAGACCGGCGAAGTCGGTCTCGCGTTCAGCGCGGTGGACCACTACTCGAAGTATGTGCCCCTCGTGGCGCCCGAGCCGGGCGACGTGGCCCTCGACGTACGCCTCAAGCACTACACCTACACACCCAGCGACAGCCTCGGCCGGGTCATGGCGATGGGGGACTTCACCGACTGGAAGAGGAGCGGAGCGCGTCCGCTCACCAAGCAGCCCGACGGCACCTATGCTCTCGACGTGGAGACCACCGCCGACTCCGTGGCGTACCAGATCCTGGGGCTGGAGGCGGGCGGTGGCCGGAGCATCAACGGCACGGAGTCCGACTCCTGGGTCTACGACGGCGGAGGCGACTACCGCTCGGTGATCGAGGGGAAGAACGGCCACGCGAAGATCGTTCTCGATCCGAAGCTCCTGAAGCGCGACACCACCGGCCAGGCCGTCGTCCTCTTCCCCGATACCACCTCGCGGGACGCGCGCTTGAGCGCGGCGGTGGGAAGGTGGATGGACATCCGCGAGGCGTACAGGGACTCGGTCCTGGCCCGCCACGCGCGCAAGGACACCACGCACGTCGACATGACGGCGGGTGTAGCGCACCAGACGGAGGCGTTCCACGCGGCGTCCGACCCGCTGGCCCGGCAGATCGACGCCCTCTCGCTCCTCGACGCCCTCGAGTGGGGAGCGAAGGTCGACACGTCGCTGGCGAGGGAGCTCACCCGGGCCGTTCCGGCCGCGTCCCCGCTATGGGGGACGCTCCCCACCCAACCGGGCGCGGTGCTCCAGGCGTACCGGGCGGCCGCGGGTGACACCTTCCACACCGCGGCCGTGGACTCGGCGGTGGGCCTCCCGACGCTCGCCTATCTCGACAGCATGATCGCGGTGCAGCACGACAGCATGCTGGTACAGGAGACGTTGACGCAGGCGATCTACATCGCGAAGGGGATGAAGGACCAGAAGCGCGCGAACGACTACTACGACCGGCTGGTGACGGACTATCCGAACTCGCCGACCACGGACTTCGTGAAGGCACAGCTGTCGCCCACCCGGGCGATCCAGGTGGGCAAGAAGATGCCCGAGTACTCCTTCGCCTCGCTGGGCGACTCGACGGTGACGTACACGCGCGAGTCCATGCTCGGGAAAGTCTACCTCCTGGACTTCTGGGCGACCTGGTGCGGTCCGTGCGTCGGTGAGGTGCCGAACCTCCAGGCGGCGTACGATACGCTCCACGCCCGAGGCCTCCAGATCCTGAGCGTGTCGCTGGACGACTCACCCG
>Ga0316583_10000087_pt1 | contig 19798 bp, 14 predicted proteins | sample J_170502JBrBrA_D_FD_204513 | JGI IMG/M metagenome (GOLD analysis project Ga0316583, IMG submission 204513) | Rhizosphere microbial communities from salt marsh grasses in Alabama, United States - J_170502JBrBrA | ecosystem: Host-associated > Plants > Roots > Rhizosphere | place: USA: Alabama... | reverse complement strand
CGGAACGGGTATGGCCCTGGTAGACCTCCGAGACCGCGACCAGGCGGTCGGAGTTGGGGAAGGGAAGGGGGCGCAGCACCGACTCGCCCAGGGCCAACACCGCCACCGCACCGCCCAGACCCAGGGCCAACGTGAGCATGCTGGCCAGCGTATAACCCGGAGCCCGCACAAGTCCGCGAACCGCCTGACGCAGATCCCTTGTCGTCCCTTCCATGACCCCTCCCTGTGCGCGTCCCTGCCAATGCCACGCCGCGGCCCATGCCTGGCGTCGGTACCACCGGTTTGCCGCTCGCCGCCCCCGGAGAGCGCACGCACGGCGGAAATCCTCTTCGATGTCCCCCAGGACGAACTCGGCTTCGGGTCCGCGCACGAGCGCACGCAGCAGGAAGCGCGTCAGGGGTGGAGGTCCGGGGGCGTTCACCGTCACGTCACGTCCGCCAAGCGATCCAGGCGCCTGGTGAGCCCCTTGGACATGTTCAGCAGCTCGTCACGGGACCGACGCAGCAGGTGCGCGCCTTCGGGCTCCAGGCGGTAGTGCCTCTTCCGACGGCCGCCCCGCTCGGGGGAGGGCTCGCCCACCCACGACGCCACCAGCCCGTGGGACTCCAGGCGCTCCAGCACCGTGTAGACGGCGCCGGCCGACACCGACCGTCCGGTGCGCTTCTCGATCTCCCGGCGCACCGACGCTCCGTAGGCATCTTCGCCCAGGGCCACCAGCGCGAAAAGCACCAACTGCTCGAATTCTCCCAGGGTCTTGCCCACGTCGCCTCGCCTTCGAGATGTCCGCCATCGGGTTACCGACCATTAGACCCACGATGTGGGTCAAACGTTGCATATGGATCACAACGTGGGTGATGTGGGCGCCTGGAAAGGCCTTTTCCTGGACGTGGTGGACCGGCGGCATCGCCTTGTCGATCCTGAACGAAGGGCTGATCTGGGTTCAGCTTACGAGTTAAGGTGAACCAAGGTACCGAGGGAGGTCAGGATGCGAGGCACGCTCGTCTCCCGGACCTGGACGTACGACCCAACCCTCTACGCTCCACCGCGGTACCGGAGAGCGTGCAGCTACGACGCGGTCGTCCCCGTGCCATTGGCGGGAGATGAATTCAGCCTGCTCTCCCGCGTCTCGGGAATCGTCTCGGACGCCGAGCAGGCGATCATAGGCCTGAACGCCATCGCTCGTCCCGCGCTGGCACCCCTGGCTCGCCTCCTCCTCCGCACCGAATCCATCGCTTCCTCCAAAGTGGAAGGGCTGCAGGTGGGGACTCGGCAACTGGCCCGGGCCGAGTCGCGGATGGAAACCGGGGGCAAGCACGGCCCCGACCGCCCTCGAGGTCATTGGCAACATCGATGCCATGCAGCTCGCTGTGGACGGAGCTTCCGGCGCCGCGTCCATCGGCTTGCCGCACATCACCGATATCCACGCGAGATTGATGGCCAACGCTCCCGACGCGCACGTGGCCGGGCTGCTGCGGACGAGTCAGAACTGGATCGGTGGCAACGACTACAATTCCTGTGGTGCCGACTTCGTCCCCCCTCCGCCGGAGCAGGTGGAGCCGCTGCTTCAGGACCTCTGCGCCGCCATGGCCGAGGAGTCTCTGCCGCCCCTTGTTCAGGCGGCGTTGGTCCACGCACAGTTCGAGACCATCCATCCATTCGACGACGGAAACGGCCGAACCGGCCGAGCCCTCCTCCACGTCGTCCTTCGACGTCGTGGCATTGCCGTATCGTACGTCCCGCCCATCAGTGTCGTTCTGGCCGCGCATCGAGAGCGGTACATCGATGGGCTGACGCGCTTCAGAGCCGGAGACATCAACGGCTGGATCGAGCAGTTCGCCATCGCTGCCGCCCAAGCTTCGCGCCTGGCAGAGGCCTACCTCGATGCGGTGACGGCACATATGGAGGCATGGCGTGGGCAGTTGGCGGCAGGGGACGCGCCGAGGTCCGACGCGGCCGCCTGGGCAGTCATCGACGTCCTGCCGGCACATCCGGTGATCACCGCGCCGGTAGCGGCCGCGGCCACGGGGAGGGCCAAGGCGGCGATCCACCAGGCGCTCCAGCAACTCGAGCGATGTGGCATCCTGGCGCCACTGTCGGCCTCGAAGCGGAATCGGTCCTGGGAGGCCACGGGCCTCCTGGAGCTTCTGGAAGGCCTGGAGGCGGGAAGATTGCCCGGTAGCTCGTAAGAGTCCTGCAAGCGCGCCGCCCCGCCTTGGTTGGAGGAGGCAGCCAGGGTGTGGAAACACGGACGGGCGTGTCCGGGAGCTCGCCATCCAGCATGCAGCTTGATCGTACCCAATATGGGGTGTTCGGTCGCCCCGACCGCAGCTTCTACGCTAACGAGATCATCGCGTGGGTAGGTGCGGGCAGCGGGGCGGTTCAACGCGAGTTGGCTCGCCTGGAGGCCGCCGGCCTCGTGACCGTGTCCCGTGTCGGAAGGCAGAAGCATTACCGGGCCAACGAGGCGGCGTCGATCTTCCCTGAGTTGCGGGGCATCGTGCTCAAGACGTTCGGCCTTCGTGATGTCCTTCTTGCAGCACTGTCTCCGCTGGAGGGCGACATCGTGGTGGCCTTCGTCTTCGGGTCGACGGCGAGAGGCGCCGACACAGGTACCAGCGACATCGACCTGACGATCGTCAGTGATCGATTGACCTACGGTGAGCTGTTCGGTGCCCTCGAGGCGGCATCTGAGCAACTCGCGCGTCCCGTGAATCCGACGATCTACACCTTGGAAACGCAACAGTGGCAATTGACTATTGTACAGATACATTATACAATCGTGCAAATGCTCATGGATGAAGCACCGATTCTTCGAATCGACCTCGGATCGGACGTGCCGGCGTATGCGCAGATCGTAGCGCAGCTCCGGGCGCTGCTGGTGGCCGGAGAGCTGGCCGCGGGCGAACGGCTGCCGCCCGTGCGGCAGCTGGGGATTGACCTGGGGGTGCACTACAACACGGTGGCGCTGGCGTACCGCGAACTGGCCGAGGAGGGCTGGCTGGAGCTGCGACGCGGGCGCGGTGCCACGGTGGTGGAGCGCAGTGGGCGGCGGCCGGACGCGCAGGTGCGAATGCGGTTCTCACGACGGCTTGAGGCTCTGATGGCCAAGGCGGCCGCGGACGGACTGAGCCAGGGGACTGTAACAAGCGAATTCGAGGTGCTGGCGCTCAAGCTGTGGAGAGGAACAGGGAGATGAACCGAATCGCGACGCTTCTCGGTCTGGTGGCCGTGGTGGGCCTGGCGGCACCGGTTGTTGCCCAGGAGGTCGGCCCTCAAGGCTCGGCGAAAGCGGCCCGCGCGGCGGTGCAGGAGCTCGTGGCTGGCGAATTCGGGAAAGTGACTGCGCGTTTCGACAACCGGATGCGCACGGCGCTCCCCGAAGCGCGATTGGCCGCCGTATGGAGGGGACTTGAAGCGAAGGCGGGAGAATTCGAACGGATTCGCGGCGTCGTGGTTGCAGACCACCGGACCCGTGTCGTCCTCGTCTGCCAGTTCGCGCGTGCCGACCTCGATGTGACTCTCACGTTCGACGCTGCCGGACGGATCGCCGGCATGTTCTTCCGGCCTGATGACGCGGCAGCACGGGAGGCGCCGGCCTATTCGCGGGAGGAGAACTTCATCGAAACGCCGGTGACCGTAAGGACGGGGCGATGGAAGCTGCCGGGGACGCTGACGATGCCGAAGGGCAAGGGTCCCTTTCCCGGAGTGGTGCTGGTGGCAGGGTCGGGGCCCGAAGACCAGGACGAGACAATCGGGCCGAACAAGCCGCTCAAGGACATAGCTTGGGGGCTGGCGGAGCGAGGGTTGGCGGTGCTGCGCTATGCGAAAAGGACGTACGTATACGGGGCGAAGAGCAGCAGCAATCCTGCGCGACTCACGATCGACGACGTGACGGTGGACGACGCACGGTCGGCGGTGGCGCTGCTCGCGCGCGAAACGAGAGTCGATCCGCACAGGGTCTACGTGCTGGGGCACAGCCTCGGCGCGACGATGGCGCCGGAGATCGCGACCGGGGACGAACAAGTGGCAGGGATCATTCTGCTTGCCGGCGCCGTCACGCCGATAGAGCGGCTGGCGCTCGAGCAGACCCGAGTGATCGACGCGCGCGAGCACGTGCCCGCGAAAGCGGCGGAACAGCGTGTGGCGCAAGCGGAAGCGGCGATCAGGCAGATCGAGAGCCCGTCGCTGAAATTGGGCACTACGGTGGACTTTCTCGGCCGCCCGATGCCGGCTTCCTTCTGGCTGAGCCTGCGGCGATACCATCCGGACCGGGTGGCGGCACGGCTGCATACCCCGATGCTGCTGCTGCAAGGTGGAAGGGATTACCAGGTGCCTCCGAGCGAGCTGGCGTTGTGGAAGAAGGCCCTGTCCGGGCGCAAGAACGTGACCTACGACGTGTATCCCTCGCTGAACCACCTGTTCGAAGCAGGGACCGGGCCCTCGACACCGAGCGAGTATATGAAGCCGGGGCGGCACGTCGACGTCCAGGTGATCGGTGAAGTGGCCACCTGGGTGAAGACCGAAGCTAGGAGCTAACGAACGTGAGCGGGATGATCGGCGGGTACTTCGTGGTGCTGGTGGCGTTCATCGGCGTACTGCTCTCTTGGCTGCCGCGGCTCTCGCGGCGGGAGTTGTTCTTCGCCGTGACGGTGCCAGCCCGTTTCGGCGAGAGTCAGACCGGCCGGGGGATTCTGAGGCGGTACCGCTCGCGGGTGCTGGTGGTGACACTCGCATGCGTGGCACTGGCAGCATGGGGTGCGGGCTCCGCACACTTCACGCCGCTGCTCGCGACCCCTCTCCTGGAGATTGGCGGCTCCTTCTGGGCGTTCCTGCGAGCGCGGGCCGATGTGCTGCCGCACGCGGTCGAGCCGACGGGCACCCGACAAGCTCGGCTCCAGCCGCGGCAGATTCACCTGCCGGGCCATTGGCCGGCGCAGATCGGACCGTTCGTCATTTTGGCCGCGGGAGCGCTCTACCTGCACGCCCAGTGGTACCGGCTTCCGGCACGGTTTCCAGTGCATTGGACGCTGGACGGACAACCGAACGGCTGGAGCACGCGCACACTGGAGGGCGTCTACGGGCCGCTGGTACTGGGCGCAATCCTGGTTGGGTTGCTCTTGCTGTTGGGCATCGGGATCCTCCGGTGGACGCGGCACGTGCACGCGACCGGATCAGCGGCCGAAGTGGAGCTGGCACGGGAGCGGCGGATTCTGCTGGTGCTGCTCTTCTCCGAATACCTGGTCGCCGGCATCGTCACGTGGAGCGGATTGCTACCGCTGCGAGGGCTACCGACGCGGTCCCCGTCCCCAGCGCTGCCGCTGGGTGCGACGGCACTGCTGTTGCTGATCCTGCTGCTCGTCTTCTTGGTGCATCGACCGGTGGAATCGGCGCCGCAGCAGGGCGCGGTCCCGGTGGGAGACCGCACGGAAGATCGTTACTGGAAGGGGGGCATCCTCTACTTCAACCCGAGAGACCCGGCGCTGCTGGTGGAGAAGCGGTTCGGCATCGGCTATACGCTGAACTTCGGGCATTGGGTAGCGTGGGTAGTCCTAGGCGCACTAATCCTGATACCGGCGCTGGCGCCCCTACTGTCGCGGCATTGACCCCGGCAGCGGCGGCGGACTCTGGACACGGGCGTGGAGCGAGCACCGTACCGACGGAACAGCGACCGTTGCAGGCGGCTGGCGCCGGGGTGTGTCTACAGGCACATCTCCCTGGAGCGCCAACCGCTGGTGCCGCCTCTGCAGCGAAGGCCCAACCTGTGGAACCCAAGGTGTGGATACCCACCCCCGATTTCAGCCCTTGGAGAGGCCTGACGCCCTCGACCACCGTTGAAAAGCGGCCAATTGCGGGCTTCAACCGGAATCACCCGGAAACATCGCGATCCGACCGCAGTCCTGGAGCGACCATGGCACCTTCTTGCTGAGTGATGACGCCCCAACGGCTACGCCGCCGAGTGGCTTCCGTTATAATAAATGTCTGTGCAGGTCCTAGAATCAGGGGGCGAACCGAATGGCGAAGGAACAAGCGATCGAACTCGAAGGAATCGTCAACGAGGTGCTCCCCAACGCGAACTTCCGCGTGGAGCTCGAGAACGGACACGAGATCCTCGCATACCTCTCCGGCAAGATGCGCAAGCACTACATCCGGGTTCTCGAAGGTGATCCGGTCAGGGTGGAGCTCTCTCCCTACGACATGACGCGGGGCCGGGTCACCTACCGATACAAGTAGCCTACCGACTCTCGAGCGTGAAGCGTGCAGCCGCCCGGCCCCGGCTCTGGCGGCTTCGACCTCGCGCTTTCTCGGCTTACCGCGAGTGACAAGAGGCACGAGCAGCTTGGCCGCTGCGGCGGATCCTCGCGGGTCCGCGGCTCGTGAGGCGGGGCACAGGAGCGACCGGCACCGACCATCCCACGCCGGATTCCATCGCAGGCGTGATATGCGCCCTCACCGACCCCGTACGCATGTCTGCTCACAGCGGGACGTCGACCCGGAGCGGGCGCCGAGTGGGAGGGATGGCGTGTCGGCTAACTACCGAGCCCGCAGATGGAGCCGTGCATCTCCGCGATCCCATCCTTGCTTCGAGTGGCGTCCGCCACCAAACTCGGCGGCACACCACACCGAACGCATAGCTCCGACGGGTCGGCGCGGACAGGCCGGAGGCCGCCGCACGTGGACGCATCGGTGCAGGTCGGTGCAGCGAAGATCCCTCCGGAGGATGAGGTCGGAGTTGGAATCCTGTCGGGCGCACACGGACGACCACGACGCCTTCAACCAGATCGTCGGCGTACGCGAGCAGTCGGGCGTCCTGGAGCCGATGGGCGCCACCGCCCGGGAGGGAGGAAGCTGAGGGCCGCGTTCCCGCGCGTCGCCGCGGCGGCCTTGCTGGCGGCCGCCCTCCTGCCTCTCCCTGCCCGCGCCCAGGGCGCACGAGCCGGCTCGACGCGCCGCGACGAGACGGACGCGTCGGTGCCGGCCGCCGGCCAGCGAGCTCCGGCGGGCACCCGGGCCGCGGCCTTCTGCGAGGCCTCCGGGTCGCGGGCTTCCGTGGACGGGGGCGGCGGCTCGTTCCAGCCGCTCCGAAAGCCCACCCTGCGTATCCACCGCGCTGCGGGGCCGATCCACGTGGACGGCATCCTTGACGATCCGGGCTGGTCTCGTGCCGCGACAGCGACCCACTTCACCGAGTTCACTCCCGACGAGGACGTCCGCCCCGCCCGCCGCAGCGAGGTTCTCGTCGCCTACGACAATCGGAACCTGTACGTCGCGTTCATTGCGTGCGACGACCCGTCCACGATCCGGGCCACGCTGACCGACCGCGACCGGGTGAGCGGCGACGACGTGTTCGGCCTCATTCTCGACACGTACGGCAACGACACGTGGGCCTATGAGCTGTACGTGAACCCGCTCGGGGTCCAGGCCGACTGGCGGCGCGTGGGCTCGGTGAAGGACAGCACGTTCGACATGGTCTACCACACGTCGGGGCGCATCACCCCTTCGGGGTATCAGGTGGAGATGGCGGTCCCGTTCGCGAGCCTGCGCTTCCCGGACGCGAAGGAGCAACGCTGGCGGGTCAACTTCGTGCGGAAGCGCCCCCGCGGCAGCTACGAGGAGTACGGCTGGTCGGCGCTCGACATCCACGACCCGTGCCTCCTGTGCGAGTCGGGCACCCTGACCGGGATCCAGGGCATCAAGCCCGGGGGCGCCCTGGAGGCGCTCCCCTCTTTGGTTGCTTCGAGCGCGTCACGCCTGCGGGATCCCGCCGACCCGGGCTCGGGCTTCGCCGGGGGCAAGCCGAAGGGGAGCTTCGGGCTGGGCCTCCAGTACGCCTTCCCGCGCGGCCTCACGGCCCAGGTCACGATCAACCCCGACTTCAGCCAGGTGGAGTCCGACGCGGCCCAGATCTCCGTCGACACCACCTTCGCCCTCTTCTTCCCGGAGAAGCGGCCCTTCTTCCAGGAGGGCGCGGACCTCTACCAGACGCCCATCCACGCCGTCTACACGCGGACGGTGAACGATCCGCAGGCCGCGGCGAAGCTCACGCTGCGCTCGGGCGGCACCAGCGTGAGCTACCTGGGGGCCCGGGACCAACACTCGCCCCTTCTCCTTCCGTTCGAGGAGGGGAGCTTCGTGGGCCAGACGGGCCGGAGCTTCACGAATATCCTGCGGGTGCAGCAGGACTTCGCCCAGGATTCGCACGTGGGGGCCACCTTCACCGACCGCCGGCTGGAGGGCGGGCCGGGGGCGAACACCGTGGCGGGGCCCGACCTCCAGCTCCATCTGGGAACCCACGAGACCTTCCAGTACCAGCTCCTGGCCAGCCATACGCACGAGCCCAACGCGGCCGGTCCCACCGCCTCGCTGGCCGGACAGACCTTCGATCGCGGCGCGCACACGGCCGTCTTCGACGGCGAATCCTACTGGGGCTACGCCCAGTACGCGCGCCTCGCCGAGGACTCGCGCCATTGGCAGCTCCACCTCCAGTACGAGGCCTACAGCCCCACCTTCCGGGCCGAGAACGGATTCGTGCCCCAGAACGACCAGCGGCGGTTGTTCGCGAGTCCGCACGTCACGGCATATCCGCTGAACGGGTGGCTCGATCAGGTGGACGCGGACGTGGCGCTGGTGAAGACGTGGAACTTCGCGGGCGTCAGGAAGGACGAGTATGTCCAGCCCTACGTACAGGCCCAGCTCACCGGGCAGACGCGGGCCAAGCTCTCCTGGTTCCGTGGGAACGAGCGTCTTCGAGGCACGGACTTACGCGGGATCGGCCGTTGGCAGGCCGATCTGTCGACCAGCTTCGCGCGTCAGCTCTCGCTGGGCACGAGGGTGCTGTGGGGCGAGTTCGCGGCCAGGAACGTCGCCACGCCCGTGGTGGGAGACGGCTCGGACGTACAGTTGTCCGCCACGCTGAAGCCGATTCCACGGCTGGTCCTCGCAACCACGTTCGAGTACTCCACACTGCACCGGAAGACGGGCGAAAAGCTGTTCAGCGGCTGGATCTTCCGATCGAGGAACAACCTCCAGTTCAGCCGGAACCTGTTCCTGCGGATCATCGTTCAGTACGACGACTTCACCAGGGAAATGGACGTCGAGCCGCTTCTCACCTATCGCATCAACCCCTTCACGCTGTTCTACGTGGGATCGAGCCTGGGCTACCACGACTACCGGCCGCTGCTGCTCGCCTCCCCGACCGAAGTCGGCCTGCGGCCCGACTCGCGTCAATTCTTCGCGAAGTTCCAGTATCTGCTGCGGTTCTGATCAGGAACCCGCGGGCCAAGTCGAGCCGCGCCGGCACCGCACCCTCGCGAATTTCTACAACTGTACCCATGATAGGCTGGAGGGCGGCGTAGACGCCGTTGATGCATCCACGGACCGGAAGGGGAATCAGCCATGCTCCGTCGAGAGTTGCTCCTGCCGATGTGTTTGGCCGTCCTGGTCGCTGCCTGTTCTCGCGAAGAGCAGCAGAAAGAGGACCTTCCGGTCACCCAGGCATCGTTCGAGTTCGCCCAGAACGACGATGGCGGGGTCGAACAGACCGAGACCATCGCCGTCTCGCCACTGTCCGATGGGACCATCCACTACAGGCTGACGCTGGTCACGGTGGACGTGAGCAGGCCCTCGAACCGCAACGAGATGGTCATGACGGACTATGTCGCGGACAAGGCGGGCTACGTCATCCGATTCTTCGACAAGGACAAGAAGTTCAACGCTCTTGGAGAATCGCAGGACAAAGGCCGGCTCATCCACATCTGGATGCCGACGGCCTCCCGCAAGGAAGGGGGCGAGCTCAGGCTCGAGGGCTTCCCCGATCCGCTGAAGGTCTCAGGGCCGATGGATTGGAAGCAGTGGAGCGTCTGGAAGGCGCAGTTCAGGGATCAGCAGTATCTCTACGATGTGAAGACCGGCTTCCTCGTCGGCAACATAGCGGGCTCCGACACCTGGACGCTCGATCAATCCACGGTTCCGGGACTGGTGCCCTGAGGACGTTCGAGCGAAGAGGAGGCGGTGTGTCGCGAGATCTCCGGGAGAGCTCCGGCTAGTCGTACGCTTCGCGCCACGCCCGAGGGATCGGGACGAGACGATGGTCAGCGACGGATGCCGGCCACGAGCGCGTCCCAGTTGCCGGCGGCGATCCGCTCCTGGTCGGCCCGATCGAGCCCGGCGGTCGCAAGAAAGCGCTCGACGCCACCGTCAGGGCCGGGCCGATACGGGTAGTCCGTCGCGAACAGGATGCGCTCGGCGCCCACCACCTCGACCGCCCAACGCAGATAGCGGTGGCTGTAGACGCCGCCCGCCGTGACGTAGGCATTGCGGCGGACATACTCGGAGAACGGCCGGGGCAGCTTGGCCTGCATGGCCAGCCCGTCGGTGCGGTCCAGGTAGAACAGGACGACCTCACCCCAGTGGCCGAGGATCACCCGCAGGTCGGGGAAGCGGTCGAACACGCCCGCCAGCGCGAGCCGGAGAAACTGCACGCCGGACTCGTAGTGCCACCCGATGCCGTACGTGGCGAACGCGTTGCTGACGGCGTCGTCGAACCCGGCGTACAGCGCATCCCGGACCTGCGCCTGCGGGATCTGGGGGTGGACGTAGAGCGGGGCACGGAGCGCCGCGGCGGCCTCGAAGAGCGGCCAGTTGTCGGGGTGGTCGAGGTTGCGCTCACCTGTGCGTCCGAAGATGAGCGCACCGTCGAGGCCGAGCTTCGTGACAGCGCGTTCGAGCTCCTGCGCGGCGGCGGCGGGCTCGGGCATGGCGAGGGTCGCGAAGCCCTGGAACCGATTCGGGTGCGCCTTCACGAGCTCGGCGATGTGGTCGTTCGTCTCCACCTGGAGGCGGCACGCCTCCTCCGCCGGAAGGTTGTGGAGGCCGGGCGAAGTCAGCGAGATGACCTGGATGTCCAGCCCCGCCTCGTCCATCGCCGCGATCCGGCGCTCGCCCACGTCGCGGAGCCGCTCCCCCATCTCCCCCGGAGGGACGCCAGGCCCCCAGTCTTCTCGCGCGGGGGAGACGAGGCGGCTCCACGCCGTGACGACCTCGTCGGTGACAAAGTGCTCCTCGGTCCCGATCGTCCGCATCTCGGTGCCCGCCTTCCGTTACTGGCATGATCGATGTCCCTGCGGAGAACGCGTCTCCGTGAGGGAGCGCTTCCGTACATGTAGGTCGGCATGGAGCTGGAAGGTCCGGCGGCTCTGCGACGACCTCCCGGACAGGGTTTGATGATCCGGACCGGCGTCGCGACGTTCGCTGCCCTCATCCAGACCTCCTCAGGTGTCGTCGACGCTCCCGGGATCCTGGACGGGATCGGTCCCGTATCAGGCAGGCACGCCAGTCCACGTTCATCCACCGAGGGTCTGTCCATGCCATCGCACGGCCGCGTCGTGTCGAAGTGTCCCGTGTTGCTCGCTTCCGTGGCAGTCGCACTTCTCGCGCTGCCGGCAGGAGCCAACGCACAGTCCGATCTCTACAACGGGATGCGCTGGCGCCTCATCGGGCCGTTTCGCGCCGGGCGGGTCTCGGCCGTCGTCGGGATACCGAGCCAGCCCAACGTGTTCTACATGGACGCCGAGAACGGCGGCCTGTGGAAATCGGTCGACTACGGCCTGACGTGGACCTCCGTGTTCAAGGGTGACGAGAACAATTCCCTCGGATCGCTGGCCGTGGCCCCTTCGGATCCGAACGTCATCTACGCCGGTTCCGGCGAAGCCACGCAGCGACCGGATCTGTCCATCGGCGACGGCCTCTACAAGTCCACGGATGCCGGCCGGACATGGCAGCACCTCGGCCTGCGCGACGGCCAGCAGCTCGCCTCGATCGTGGTGGATCCGCACGACCCGGACCGGCTGTTCGTCGCCGTGCTGGGTCACCCGTACGGGCCGAACGAACAGCGTGGCGTGTTCCGCTCCACGGATGGTGGACGGACGTTTCAGAAGGTGCTCTACAAGGACGAGAACACGGGTGCTGCCGAGGTGGCCCTTGACCCGTCGAATCCGGCCGTGGTCTATGCCGTGCTGTGGGCGACACGGGACGCGCCTGCGGTGGTGGCCGGAGTGAGGATGTCTTCGGTCACGGGCAGCGGCCTGTTCGAGTCGACCGATGGCGGTGACAGGTGGCATCGCATCGGCCAGGGGCTGCCGACGGTGGCGGAGGGCCTGGGCCGGATTCGAATGGCCATCGCCCCGAGCAACCCCGACCGCATCTATGCCAGCGCCGGCGGCGGCATCTATCGCTCGGACGACGCGGGCCGGACTTTTCGGCGTATAAGCAACGCGCGACGCACAGCCGGTGCCTTCCTCACGGTCGCGCCCGACAATCCGGACGAGGTCTATGCCAGCCAGACGTCTCTGTACCGTTCCATGGACGGCGGCAGGACCTTCACCGCCATCCGGGGCGCCCCGGGCGGGAACGACTACCACCACGTCTGGATCGATCCCGCCAATCCGAAGGTTATGGCGGTCGGTGTCGACCAGGGCGCATCGCTGAGCGTGGACGGCGGCAAGACCTGGAGCACCTGGTACAACCAGCCGACTGCCCAGGCCTATCACGTCGTCACCGACAATCAGTTCCCCTACCGCGTCTTCAGCGCCCAGCAGGACGCCGGCTCGTTCGGCATCCTGAGCCGCGGCAACGACGGTCAGATCACCTTCCGTGACTGGCACCCTGTGGGCGCGGACGAAGACGGCTATATCGCCCCGGACCCGCTGCACCCGAACATCATCTACTCGAGCCACGTCGTCCGCTATGACTGGACCACGGGAGAGAGCCAGTTCGTGGGTCCCCAGGTCGCGCGCTTCGACGGCAAGTACCGCTTCAGTCCTTACTGCCCGCTGCTGTTTTCCCCTGTGGACCCGCACCTGCTCTATCTCGGCGGAAACGTCCTGTTCAAGACCACGAACGGCGGCCACAGCTGGCGGGTCATCAGCCCGGATCTCTCACGCGCCGACCCCGGCATACCCGGCAACCTCGGTCCCTTCGGCGCCCATGTGGCGCCCCCCCATCACCGCGGCGTGATCTACAGCATCGGGCCCTCGTTCAAGAACGCGAAGACGATCTGGGTCGGGACCACGGACGGACTCATCTGGGTCACGCACGACGGCGGTGCGCACTGGGACGACGTGACGCCGCCCGGCATGACACCCTGGGGCACGGTTACGCAGCTCGTGGCTTCCCACTTCGACGACGAGACCGCCTACGCCTCCGTCAGCCGCTTCTTCCTCGACGATCTGAAGCCGTACATCTATGCCACGCATGACGGCGGGAAGACCTGGAAGCTGATTGTGAACGGCCTGCCGGAGAACGCTCCGGTGGACGTCGTGCGCGAGGACCCGGTACGTAGGGGTCTGCTGTTCGCCGGTACCGAAAGGGCCGTCTGGTTCTCGGTGGACGACGGGGCGCACTGGCAGTCCCTGCAGCTGAACCTGCCGGTGACCTCGATGCGTGATCTGGTCGTTCACGACAACGATCTGGTGCTGGGGACCCACGGCCGCTCCGACTGGATCCTCGACGACATCACGCCCCTGCGTCAGCTCGCGGCTGCCGCGGCGGCGACTCCGGCGTTCCTCTACAAACCCGAGGTCGCGTATCAGATCCCGCGGAACACGTACACCGATACCCAGCTGCCGCCGGAGTTCCCGGCGGGTCAGAACCCACCCAGCGGGGCGATCATCGACTACGATCTGAAGGCGCCGGCGAACGGGCCGGTGACGCTCGAGATCCTCGACGCCGGCGGCAAGCTGGTGCGCCGCTGGGCTTCGACGGACAAGCCCGCGTCGGTGAATCCCGACGAGCTGAATTTTCCGACCTACTGGCTGCGACCGCCCCACGTGCTGTCCGCGCAGGCCGGGATGCACCGGTTCGTGTGGGACCTGCACTACCCGTCACCGCGCGTGGTCCGTCCGACCGTCTCGATCTCCGTCATCCTGCATGACTCCCCCATCGGGCCGCTGGGCCCGGCGGCGCTGCCGGGCCGCTACACCGTCAAGCTCACGGCGGATGGACACACCTGGACCCAACCGCTGACGGTGCGCCTGGACCCGCGGAACAAGACGCCCATGGCCGGACTCACCCAACAGTTCCAGCTGGCGATGCAGCTCGGTCAGGACATGAACCGGACGTACGCGGCCCTGCAACAGGCCAAGGCCAAAGGGGAGAAGACGCCCGCCCTGGTGAAGCTGAACGGCGAGCTCGTGGCCCAGTACAACTCCCTCTATGGCGCCTCGTACGGCGGCACCGACGGCAACTCGTCGACCATGGCCACACCCACGACACAGCAGGTCGCCGCCGTTGCCAGCCTCCACCGCCAGGTGCTCGCCATCCTGGGGGGCTGACGCCCGGACCTACGACGCCACCATCAGATCCGGACCTCGGAGACCTGGAAGACCGGCTGCGTGTTCGTGTAGTTGGGGATATCGGCGAGCAGGGACTCCGCGTGGGGACCGAACGCGGCCTCGAACGCACCTACGCTTTCGAAGTGGAGGTGACCCATTGCGATGTACGAGGGTGGCTCACCCGGCTGAACCCCAGCGAGTCCCAACTCGAGCTCTACGCCCTTGCACGCGGCTCCGAGCTTGCTCTGCATCAGGGGGATGTGGCTGTTGAGGAAGTAGTCGGTGTCGAACGTCGCATCGGGGGTGTTGGGGTAGAGCACGCTGACCTTGATCATCGTTACGACCTCCCGCCTTGGATCCGGCGGTGCCCTGCGCGCCGCCTCTGATCCGATGCTAGCGGCGTACCGGGAAGGCATCCATGGGGAATTTTCCCTATGCGAGGAGCGCCCTGTTCTCCGTGGCGAAGATCGCAACCTGGGCACGCCCCTGCGCGCCGGTCTTCTTGTAGATCCGGCTGGCATGGTGGCCCACGGTCTTCACCGAAATACCGAGGCGGCGAGCGATGGCCTTGTCGCTGCATCCGGCGGCGAGGAGCTCCAAGACCTCGCGCTCGCGAGGCGTCAGGCCGGCCGGAAGCGTGGCCTTCGCCGCTCGCTGCGAGTGTCCGGCCGCGTCCAACACAGCGTGGACGACACGGTGTGGGAAGCGGAAGGCAGCGACTTCGCCCGCCATCGTTCGGGCCGCCTCCTCCGCGGAATGAGCGAGCCTCCAGGGACGATGGTGGGTGAGCGCATCGTACATGTCGGCGGTACCGAGGATCATCGTGGCCAGGTCCTCCAGCCGAACACGGCGGTGATACCCGGATCCGTCGCAACGCTCGTGGGTCCCGGACGCTCGCTCTGCCAAAGGTCGGAAGGCAGCGCTTCTCGTCAGGATCTCGTACGTATGATAGGTGTGCGTCTCGGCCTGACTGCGCTCGGGCAGGGTGAGGGCAGTCGGCTTGTCCCACACACCGTTCGGTACCGCCGACCGCCCGATGTCATGAACGAGCGCCGCGAGGCGGAGCTCCCGCACCTCGGGCTCGGCCAAACCCAGGCTATGCGCCGCGTGACTCGCCAGGTCCGCCACCCGGCGGGAGTGGCCCAGGAACCAAGGGCACTTGGCATCGATGAAATCGCCGAAGACCTCCGCGACCTCGCCCAAACCCTCTGGATCCAGCCTCGCGGCGGTGCCGGGCTCCGTATCGAGAAACAACTGCCAGTGACTCCCTGACTCGAGGTCGGTGAAGAGGGAGTCGGCCTCGCCCTGCAGCAGCCGGCACAGCTCCGGGTCGAGTTGGCGACCGCTGCGAGACCGAACGGCTTCGACGGCGGCCGGCGTACCCCCGATCCTGCGGAAGAGCTCCGCACACACCGCGACCGGGATGATCCGGGCGGGAAGAGGAATGTCCTCGCCCGCGGAGCCTGGGACAGCTCCGTCCCACCGGTCGTAGATATGGCCCAGGAGGCGCGTGACGCCATCTGGGACCTCCAGGCGAGACGTGAGAACAATCGCCTGAACACAGTGTAGAGCGGCGACGCCCGGAATCGCTTCGAGGCTCGTGAGAATTCCCTCGAACGCGCGCTCGCGTTCGGCCGGACTCACCCCTAGCGCGACGTGGCGCCGCAGCGCCTCCTGCACCTGGTCGATGTCCGTCCAGTCACAGACCGAGAGTGCGTAGTTGAGGGCTTGGTCTTCACCTAACGCCATGGACGCTTCCTCGGCGGCGGTCACCGTACAACCCAGGAACCGAGTCACCGATGCGTAGTACGTGGCCCTCAGGTCGTCCGTGGAGATGCCGCACATCTTCCCCATCCGCACAGCGAGGACGGTCGCCGCCAGCGCGCTCTCGGATGGCAGGCCGACGGCGAGGTCGGTGGCCAGGGAAAGGGCCCCGAGGGGCTCGGCGAGGCGCGTGCCGGGGTCGGTCATGCTCGGCTCGTGGAGGGACGGTTCGACGGGGGGCACGCCAAGATGCGGCGCCACATCGCCTCGGGCCAGGATCTGCATCCCGGAGCTCACGTGCGACCCCGCGGGCAAGGTCCCCGGGGAAGGGCCCGGCAGCTTCCAGAGGTTCAGGTCCCTTCCGGGCCCGATGGTAGGCCGAGATTCGGAGTGCGTTGGGGTGCTGCCTGGAACTCCGTGGGGTACGAAGGAGTCGGGATCCGCCGCGGTGACGAAGTCTCGACTCCCCTGGACCCGTATCGGTAGCGTCAGCCGGTACCAGCGCCACCCCCCCCTCCCTCTCGGCCATGATCCGAGGAACCTTCGACGTGCAGGCGCTCTGCTTCCACGTGGGCGGTGGACCGGCGAGCGACACGATCCAGGCCAGCGGCTCCTTCCGCGCGGTGAGCGACACGATCACCGTTCCCCTCGACGTGACCAGGCCACCGGCGCTGAGCGGGCGCTTCGAGTTGAGCACGGCAGGAGGAAATCCCGTGCCGGCCCCTGTCTTCGACGGGATCATCCTCATCGGTGAGGACGGATTCATACACCTGGAGACCACTGTGACCGACGGGTACATCGAGTTCGACGGCTCGGGGGCCTACGAGCATCGCGTCAGCCAGGAGGTGCGTGTCGACGGCTGGCCCGCTCCCTCGCTCGACTGGGTGGACCGCGGCCGCTGCGTCGCATCCGGCGCCGAGCTCCACTGTCCGTCGGCGCAGGTCTCGGGCCGGGCGTTCACGGCCACGGTGGGGGACGTACGGTGGAGCTCACACAGGACCTGAACGGAGAGGGCCTGGCGGTCACCTACCGATACGCTCGTGCCGGCTGAACCGCATCCGATCACTCGATGTCGGGGTTGTCACGCTTCGGGACCTCCGGCCGCGCATACCGCGTACCGGAGGTCCCGGGCGAGCCTGCGTTCCACTGCCGGCTCGCGAGCGTCGGCTCGGTGTATCAGGTGCTCGTGAGAAACACCCTGCGTCGCTTCCGCCGCCCCCTGCTCTTCACCGCTGCCGCGGTACTCGCGATCCCGTTGCTCGTATGGGTCACGCTTCCCTGGCCAGGTAAGCTCGCCTCGACGAATCCCACCGCGACTTCGTTCATGCGCTACCGCGAGCGGGAGGCCAGGGAAGCGGGCACCACGCTCACGATCCACCAGGAGTGGGTGCCCCTCGTGCGGATTCCGCGAGACCTGGTGCGCGCAGTGATCGTCTCGGAGGACGACCGCTTCCGCGAGCATCACGGGATCGACTGGAAGGCCCTGGCGACGGGGTTGCACTGGACCGGCGGCGACACGTTCTCCTGGACGAGCCCGAGAGACTGGGTCGCGTTGGCTCGCGCCCTCGGCTACTACTGGGCGCACCGGCACACGATCAAGGGGCGGAGCACGATCACACAGCAACTCGCCAAGAACCTGTACTTCACGCCTCGGCGATCCCTCCTCCGCAAGGTGGAGGAGTTCGTCGTGACCCGGCGTCTGGAGCACGACCTGAGCAAGGACCGCATCCTCGAGCTGTACCTCAACACGGTCGAGCTCGGGCCTGGCATCTTCGGCGTAGGGGCTGCGGCGCATGCCTATTTCGGGGAGGATGTGGGAGACCTGAACGCGTATCAGGCGGCTTCTCTGGCGGCGACGCTCCCCCAACCGCTCACCTCGAACCCCGCGCACCGTCCCGGCCGGATGGCGTGGCGGAGGGACCTGATCCTCCAGCGGCTCGCGGGACGCGACGTGGTCATTCCCGACGAGCCGCCACCGGTCCTCGTAACGCTCCCACCGCTGGATTCGCTCCCGCGCCCCGACACGGTCGACACGGCGGTCACGGGCGACTCCACGAGCCTGGCCTCGCCCGTGGACACGGCCGGCGCCCGCGTGCGCGTCGATACCACCCGCGACACGATTCCGGACGAGTCGATGAGCGTCAGGGTGTTGGGGGTTTACCCGCCCCCGAGACCTCCGAGCCGGAGGCCGTCGACACGCTTGCGACCGCCCAGCGTTGTCAGAACAGCAGCTGGTAGTCCAGCTGGAGCCCCCGTCCGGGCTGCGGCACGAAGTCTTTGATCACGGACAGGGCATTGCGGTACAGCGTGTTGAACACGTTGTTGCAGCGCAGGTTGATCTCCGACACCGTTCCGTGGCTGACGAGCCGTACGCCCGCGCCCAGATTCGCGACGGCGTAACCCGCGGTCGGCGTATCGCCGACGCCCAGACGGTTTTGGGCCGCCGCCAAACGCCACTCCATCGTCGCCCTGTACCTGGGTCCCTGGTACGTAGCGCTCAGGGTGCCACGCAACGGGGGGATGAAGGGTAGTGGCTCGTGGAACTGGGTGTCCTCGGCATTGACGTAGCTCGAGGTACCCCGGAGCAGCACCGACTGTACGGGCTCGTAGTTGAGGCTCACCTCGTATCCCCACAGGCGCGCACTCGTCGCTCCAAACTGCCGCACCGGGAAGCCCTCGATCGTGTCACCGCGCAGGAACCCGTAAATGTAGTGATTGATGTAGTTCACGTAGGGCGTGAGCTCGAAGGTGAGGCGCTGGTACCTTCCCTTGAGCGACGCGTCCACGCCCAGTCCCGTTTCGGGGCCGAGGCTCGACGTGCCGATGGTGTACGTCCCGCTGGGTGCGTCGAGGCCGTTGGCGAACAGCTCCTGTACCGTCGGAGCGCGGAACGAGCGCGCCACGCTGAACGAGCCCTCCAGGTGGTCCGACAACTCGTGGTTCAATCCCAGTGAAGCCGTGAGGGCGTGGTGGTACCGTGCCTCGTCGGACGTCCGAAACACCGGATCGGTGGATTGGGGGGCCGGGTGCGTGTGGATCCAGTTGTAGTCGAACCGAAGCCCGGCCTGAAGGCGTGTCTGAGGTGTGGCCGCGAATTCCTCGTAGGCATACGCTGCCACGTCCGTGGTCGTCGAGTTGGGGCCCAACGGCTGGTCACCGGAGATGTCGAGGGTCTGCAGATCTCCCCACAGCCCCACCGTGCCGGTGAGGTGGCCCGCATGCCGCTGCTGGAGCCGCAGCACACCGTTCAGCTCCTGCTTGTGGAAGTGGTTCGCCTGCGGGTCGGAGACGCCCGTGGAGTCCTGCGCCGTGGGGAACTCCGAGTGGTTGTAGTCGTTGTAGGCGGCGTTCAGCTTCACCCGCTCCAGCCACGAGCCGCTCGTGTTGAAGAGGCTCCGGAACTCCAGTGTCTTGCGCGTCTGGAAGATGCGCGAGGTCGTGGGCGGCGAGACCATCCAGTTGGGGTTCGGCGGCACGCCGGGAATCCCGTAGTTCGACCGGTAGTAGTTGCTGCCGAGCCCGACCATGCCGAAGTCGCCCTGGTACGAGTACCCCACGCCACCCTGCGCGGCGTGCTCCCACGACTGCGGGACCCGGTTCAGGTTGAACGGCGCGCCCGAGTCCGGATCCCGGTACGTGCCCTGCGGGATGCCGATGTCGTCCGAGTGCACCCCGCCCGCGGACACCCGTAGCGCCGACTGGCCGGT
>Ga0316583_10000085_pt1 | contig 19925 bp, 14 predicted proteins | sample J_170502JBrBrA_D_FD_204513 | JGI IMG/M metagenome (GOLD analysis project Ga0316583, IMG submission 204513) | Rhizosphere microbial communities from salt marsh grasses in Alabama, United States - J_170502JBrBrA | ecosystem: Host-associated > Plants > Roots > Rhizosphere | place: USA: Alabama... | reverse complement strand
CAGCCGAACCGCCCGGCTCCGCACCTCGGGTGAAAACTTGTTCGTCGTCTTGCTTGTCATGACCCCATCCTCTCAGGAGTTGGGGCCTCCGGCAAACCCGGGGCGGTTCAATTCACCAACGGGTGAAATGATGTCCCTCGCGGGACGACGAATGAGGTGAGTTCGAATAGTTGCTTGAACCTCCGTCCATTCGACGGCAAGGTCGCTTTCCAGATTGTTCCACCTCATTCTCGAAACCCATCATGGAAGAGCCTTGGTGCTGATTCCGAAGAGAAGCACGAGCCCGCGAGTGATATCGGCACTGCGATGGTGAATGGTCTAGAAGTGCTTGACTCCAACCGGCCGATTAGAGAAGCAACTATAGGACTTCATCCTCAGCCCGAAAGCGACAGGCACAGCTATTTCCAGATTGCGGCCAACCGTTTCTCACTGGCGGCATCACTTTAGATATTCATTGTTATGAGCGCCGAGCGTCGGCGCCGACAACGGCGTTTCCGGCGGAGCCCGAAAGCCTTGATCGATTGGCACCGGCAACGCCGGCATATTCTGGCCTCGTGCATTGGCCAGGCGATGCGCGAACACGCCGCGAGCAGCGAAATGCGGATCGGCGAGCGCCTGCTGCGCGCTCTGCACAATGGAGCAGCAGCAATCCTCGCCTTCGAAACGCGCGCGCCAATGCTCAGCGTCCTCGCCGCGGATGATCTCGGCGACGCGCTTTACCGTCGCGGCCGGGTCCTTCTCGTCGATATAGTCCGCTTCCAGGCCGATCAGCCGGCAGAACACCATCCAGAAGCGCTGCTCGATCGGCGCCGCAGCCACGATCCTCCCGTCGCGCGTCGGGTAGAGATGGTAACGCGCGGTGCCGCCGGTGAGCAGGCAATCGCCGTTGCCCGGCCATTGGCCAGTGGCGTGGCCCTCGCCGAATACCCAATACATGAAGGGAAACACGTTCTCGGTCATGGCGACGTCGAGATGGCGGCCCTTGCCGGTCTGCGCGCGCTCCGTCATCGCCAAGAGGATGTTCATCACCGCCGGATAGGCTGCGCCGGCGATGTCGGCGACCAATGCCGGCGGCACCACCGGCTGCTCGTGCGATCCCATCGACAGTGCAAGCAGCCCGGCATCGCCAATGTAATTGAGATCGTGACCGGCGACATCACGCTTCGGACCGCTCTGTCCAAAGCCGGTGATCGAGCAATAGACAAGGCGCGGATTGATCTTGGCGACACTGTCGTAATCGAGGCCGAGGCGCGCCATCACGCCGGGGCGAAACTGCTCGACCAGGACATCCGCGCGCGCGATAAGGGGCATCAACCGCGCGCGTTCTTCAGGGTCCTTTAGGTCGAGGACGAGGCTCTTCTTGCCACGGTTCAGCAGCGCGAAGCCGACGCCGTCGTCGCCCCAATGCGGCGCGTAGCGGCGCATGTCCTCGCCGCCGGTGCGCTCGATCTTCAAGACTTCGGCGCCGGCCTCCGCCAGCAGCAAGGTTGCCATCGGCCCCGGCAACAGGGTGGTGAAATCCAGAACCAGAACGCCTTGCAACGGTCTCAAACGTCAGCCCCCCGCGTGGTCTCTCATTTCTTGTCGCTCATTATGCCAGCGGCGCCAAGCAACGTCATAAGCGACGACATAAGCAGCGCGCGGCGTTGTCTGCGCGCGCCCGGGAACAGATGCCCCACCCGCGGGACTCAATTTCATTCATTGTCGAGACCACGGGCCGGATTTTGCATTGGCGCGCTCGCAACCGATTGCCGTACTGAGGTTCACACGGAAACAAGCAAGCAAGTGAATTTTGCGCACCGCAATCCGATACATATCCCGGCGGATGCCAACATAAGAGGCTTTCCACAGCGGCCGGTTCCGAATATGACTGGAACCTCTCTGGGGCGACGGAGTTTGGGTTGTAGGGGGCGCACAACAGCGCACGGCCCAAACAATAAGCTATTGATTCATAGCACAAAAGGCAGACCGCTGTGCCTCGGAGGACAATATGAAAAGAGACGATCTCAAGACCAACCAGCAAGCCCATGCCGGTCTCAACCGGCGCCAATTTGTACAGGTCGGGTTGGCCGGTGCCACCGCCGCGGGCGCGCTGTTGCGGGGCGGCAGCGCCTTTGCCGCCGGCAAGAAGTATCCGGCTCTCGGCACGTTCCCGGCCGGCATCCATAACAATTCCGTCTTTGTCGGCGGCGTCATGCCAATCACCGGGCCCTATTCAAGCTCCGGCAAGGACATGCAGTACGGCTTCGAGCTCGCCGCTAAGCACATCAATGAAGGCAGCGGAGTTGCCGAACAGATGCCGTCCCTGAAGGGACATAAAGGCGTGCTCGGCAAGAAGATCGAGACCGGCGTGGCCGACAGCGAAACCAAGCCGAACCCGGCGATCCAGGCGGCTACCCGCTTCATCCACAATAACAAGGCCATCATGCTGACCGGCGCCGTGTCGAGCGCGGTGGCGATTGCGCTTGAGAAGCTCGGCCAGCGCGACAAAGTCATCTTCATGGTCGGCAACAGCGGCTCCAACGACACCACCGGCAAGGACTGCCAACGCTACGGCTTCCGCTCGCAGAACTCCGCCTACATGGCTGCAAAGGCACTCGTTCCCGTGCTCGCCAAGGAGCTCGGCAAAGGCAAGAAAGTCGCCTACCTGACGCCGGATTACACCTACGGCCACAGCGTCTTCGACTCGATGAAAGAGTTCGCGGGCAAGGTCGGGTGGACGGTCGCGACCAATCAGCTTGCACCACTCGGCACCACCGACTTCTCATCTTACCTGCTCAACATCGCAAACTCCGGTGCCGACATCTTCGTCAACATCGCCTTCGGTGCCGATGCCGTGGCCTCCACCAAGCAGGCCGAGCAGTTCAACATTCTGAAGAAGATGAAGTACGTAGTGCCGAACATTTCCCAGTTCCAGGCCAAGGAGCTCGGCGCCAAGATCATGGGCGGCACCTACGGCACCCAACCCTGGTGGTGGAAAGAAGAAGATCACTTCCCGCTCGCCAAGATCTTCGTGACCGAATTCGAGAAGAAGTATGGCTACAAGCCGCGCTGGGGCGCCAGCGAAGCCTATGTGCAGATGATGGTATGGGCTGATGCCGTCACGCGCGCCGGCACCTTCTATCCGATCGAAGTGATCAAGGCGCTCGAGTCGGGCCACAAGGTCGACACCATCTACGGCAAGGTCTGGTACCGCGCCGGCGATCACCAGATGGTGCGCCCCGTGCCCGTCGTGCAGGGCAAGACGCCCGCCGAGATGCACGGCAAGGAAGACTACTACAAGATCGTCGAGATCGTGAAAGGCGAAGACGCCGTGCCGCCGCTCACGGCGACCGGCTGCAAGATGCCGGGTTACGGCGCCTAATCAGCGACGCCGATGCCAACGATTGCGGCCCGGTGAATTCATTTCACCGGGCCGTTGTCGAAAACGGCAGGGCAAGCCTTGCTCATTCGCACCGGTCCTGCCAAATTCAGCCGATCCACTCCGCGTGGAATTTCCCACGACTATGACACCTACGCGCGTTCGCGCGGCACTCCATCGTATCGAGTATCGCTCTTGAGAACCTTACCATGCCGACGCTAGGCCAGTTCCTCTCGCAAGCGTTCAACGGCCTCGCCTTCGGCAGCCTGCTCGCGCTCATCTCCAGCGGCCTCACCATCATCCTCGGTACCCTCGGCGTCCTGAACTTCGCGCATGGCGCCATGTTCATGCTCGGCGCCTACACCGCCTATATCATCCTAAGCCATTTCGGCTCCTACGCGGCGGCGCTGTTCGGCGGCGCGCTGGCGCTGTTCATCGTCGGCATCATCACCGAGCGCGTGCTGATCCGCCGTTATTACGACCGCCCGCCGCAGGACCAGATTCTGGTCACTTTCGGGCTCGGCATCATGCTGGTGGAGGCCACGCGCTACGGCTTCGGGGGCCTGAGCCAGCGCGTACCGCTGCCGAGCTGGGGCCACGGCATCGTCAACTTCGGCTATTTCTTCTATCCAATGTACCGCGTCGAGGTGATCGCCATCGTGGCGGTGATCCTCATCATCTTCTATCTCCTGCTCTACCGCACCTCGATGGGCCTGATTGTGCGCGCCGGCATCGAAGACCCGATGATGGTCGGCCTGCTCGGCATCCATCTGCGCCGCGTCTTCATGATCGTGTTCTCGCTCGGCGCCGTCGCCGCCGGCATCGCCGGCGTGATCTACGCGCCGCTCTCATCCGTTATCCCCGACATGGGCGAACCATTCCTGGTGCAGTCCTTCGTGGTGGTGGTGATTGGCGGCTTGGGCTCTTTTCCGGGCGCCGTGGTCGGGGGCATCGTGGTCGGCGAGATGCTCAGCCTCACCACCATGTTCAACCCGGCTTACGCGCAGGCCGCGATCTACGCCGCCATGACGCTGGTGCTGATCGTCAGGCCGCGCGGCCTGTTCGGCGCTCACGGACGGATGTGACAGCCATGAAGTCCTCGTCTTTGGCCCGCTGGATGCCCGAGATCATCGTGGCGGTTGCGCTCGTGGTGCTGCCGCTGGTGTTCGGCGCGAATTCGCTCGACCTGCTCACCCGTATCCTGCTCTGGGGCCTGTTCGGTCTCGGCTTCTCACTGCTGTTCGGCTTTGGCGGCCTGCTCTCCTTCGGCCAGGCTGCTTTCTACGGCACCGGCGGCTTCGTCACTGCCTATCTCTTGACTGGCAACGTCATCGGCAACGTCTGGCTTTCCATCGTGATCGGCGTCGGCGCCGCCGCGCTGTTCAGCGTGGCGGTCGGCGTCCTCGCCCTGCGCCGCGTCGGCATCTATTTTGCCATGATCACGCTCGCCTTCGGCGAACTCTCCTATTTCCTGGAAAACTCGCCACTGTCGCATTTCACTGGTGGCGAGAACGGCCTGCCCGGCATTCCGGCGCCATCGCTGCAACTCGGCTCGTTCAAATATGTCTTCACCGGAAGCTGGCCGAGCTACGAGCTGATCGCCGCGCTATTCTTTGTCGGCTACGTGCTCGCCCGCTTCATCATACAGTCGCCGGTCGGCAACGTGCTGATCGGTATCAACCAGAACCCGGGCCGCACCGCTGCCCTCGGCCATCACGTGCCCGGCTACAAGCTCGCGGCATTCGTGCTGGCAGGCGCCTATGCGGGACTTGCCGGCGCGCTACTCGGCATTTTCCAGAGCTATATGCCGCCCTCCGCCTTCGCGCTCGATACGTCCGGCCAGCTCGTCATCCAGACCGTTATCGGTGGCGCCGAGATTCTGCTCGGCCCCACTATCGGTGCCGCTATCTGGCTCTCGTTACGCGATTTCCTGCAGCAGGTGCCGGTGCTGGGCGATTTGTGGAAGTTCATCCTCGGCTTCGCCTTTGTTCTGCTGGTCACGCTCTTGCGCCGTGGCATGGGCGGCGAGCTTTACGCGCTGTGGCTGCGCAAGCGGCCAAGCGGCCTGATGCCCGCCACCGCAGCCGCGCATGAACGTCTGACCCCGGCCGAGGTCGTCGAGCTGTTGCAGCCGCTGACCGCGCCTGAGGACGGCGCGCTCGCGCTCGACGTCCAGTCGGTCAGCAAGAGTTATGGCGGCATCCACGCCAACTCCGACGTTACCTTCAAGGTGCCCGCCGGCGCGCTTTATGCCGTCATCGGGCCAAATGGCGCGGGCAAGAGCACGTTCCTGCGCATGCTGGCCGGCGAAGAACACCCCGACAGCGGCAGCATCCGCGTCAATGGCGTCGAACGCACAGCCACCGACGTCACCGCCGCTGCCCAGAATGGCGTCGCCAAGAGCTTCCAGATCAATCAGCTGTTCCCACACCTCACGGTGCGGCAGAACCTCCGCCTCGGCGCCTCAGGCCACTACCGCGGCCGCATCCGTTTTGACATCTTCCGTCGCGCGGATTCTATCGCTGCGGTCGAAAAGCTGGTCGATGCGCTGCTCGATGAGTTGGATCTCACCCAGCACGCCGACGTAGCGGTCGATACCCTCGCCTATGGCGAGAAGCGCCGGCTCGAGCTTGGGCTGGCGCTATCGTCGCGCCCCTCCCTGCTGCTGCTCGACGAGCCGCTGGCGGGTCTGAGCCCCGCCGAGCGCGAGGACGTCAAGCAGCTCATCAAGAACATTCGCAGGGGCCGCACCATCGTCCTGGTGGAGCACGACATGGACGCGGTGTTCGAGCTGGCCGAGCGCATCATGGTGATGCACGACGGCAACCGGCTGACGGAGGGCGACCCAGGGACCATCCAGAAGGACAGCCAAGTCCAGCAGGCCTATCTCGGCGGGATTGACTTCTGATGAGCATGATCGAACTCGACAAGGTCAACAGCTACTACGGCGACTCGCACATCCTGTTCGACGTCTCGATGGAGGTACGCGAGAAGGAAGTGGTTGCACTTCTCGGCCGCAACGGCGCCGGCAAGTCGACCACGCTGAAGACGCTCGCGGGCGTCCTGCACCCGCGCTCGGGCGCCATACGTCTCGCCGGCGAGCCGATCCACAGCCTGCCAACCTACGAGATCGCCCGCCGCGGGCTGCAACTCGTGCCGGACGAGCGGCGCATCTTCGGCAGCCTGACAGTCGCCGAAAACCTCAAGGTCGCTTCACTCACGGCCACCGATCCGTGGCCAATCCGGCGCATCTACGACATGTTCCCACGGCTGGAAGAACGCAAAGAGTCGCGCGGCGGCAATCTATCCGGCGGCGAGCAACAGATGTTGGCGATTGCGCGCGCGCTGATCCGCGATCCGCGCGTCATCCTGCTCGACGAGCCGTTCGAGGGGCTGGCGCCAGTGATCGTCAGGGACATCCTGGACGTCTGCAGGCGGCTGGTGCAGGAGGGCCCGACTGTCATCATCGTCGAGCAGAACCTACGCGCGGCCTTGAGCCTCGCCCACCGCGTCTACGTGCTTAACAACGGCCACATGGTGTTCACCGGCACGCCGGATGAATTGAAGGCCAACCCCGACGTCACCAGCCGATACATTGGCATTTAAGTTCTTGACGGCGGTCGCCTCGCCGCGGCTCCTTCTGTAGCGATCGGTCGATCAGACCTGCGGGAAGTCATAGAGCCGCGCCGGGTTATCTGCCAAGATTGTTTTTCGTGCCTGACCGCTCGGCGTCCAATCGAGAAAAACCTGCAAGAGGCGCGCGGCATCCGGCACCGGCCCCTCCGGTCGCGGATGCGGCCAGTCGCTGCCCCACACCAGATTGTCGGGATTGGCTGCAACGAGCGCGTCGTGAAACGGCCGCGCTTCGGCATAATCCGGCGGCGTCGCGCCCAGCCGATACGCGCCCGACAGTTTCGACCACAGGTGCCCCTCGCCGACGCCGCGCACGAGCGCCTGGAAGCCGGGATGATTGGCGCCGTTACGATGGTCAATGCGGCCCATATGATCGACCACCACCGGCATCGGAACCCGCGCCAGAGCGGGCGCTAGGTCGGGCAGGTCGCGCGCGTCGACCCATAGCTGCAAGTGCCACCCGAGATCGGCCATGCCCGGCAGCAGGTGCTCGATGTCCGACAAGCGCACGCCGTTCTGGTAATAGGGCTTGCCGTCGCGGCGGAATTCGTTGACACGCAAGGCGCGCACGCCACGCTCGTGCCATTCTCTCAAGGTCGTAGGTGTCAGCTCTTCCCCGCCAACCGCGACGCCGCGCAGGCGCCGCGGCTCCCGCGTCAGCGCGTCGATCATCGCCCGGTTGTCCCGCCCGTAGGCGCTGGGCTGAACCAGCACGCCGCGCTCGAACCCGAGCCGGTCGAGCAGCCCGAGATAGGCTTCGAGCGGAGCGTCATCAGGTGTGTAGCTGCGCGGCTCCGCATAAGGGAACCGCGCAGCAGGTCCGAAGACGTGGCAATGACAGTCGCAGGCACCCGGCGGCAGGTTGAGGGGGGTTCCCTCAACCTGTGCCTCGGTCATTTGCCCACCTTGATGCCGGCTTCTTTGTAGTACTTCAGCGCGCCCGGATGGTAGGGCACCAGATTGGCGGGTGCCATGTCCGCGCGCTTGGCGCGGCCAAATGCGACGAAGGATTTCTTGAGCTCGTCCTGGCTCTCGGCGATCTTTTTCGTCACCTTGTAGACGAGATCGGTGGGCTCCTTCGCATTGGTCACCATCACCCACGGAATCTGCATGATGTTGGCGCCATACTTATGCAGACCGTTGATGTTCTTATTCTGCTTCAAGGAGACGATCTTGCCGGCCGGCAGGAATTTCTTGAACGCGGCCTGTCCGGCAGCCGACTTGTCGAGCGAAATATAGCACAATCCGCCTTGCCCCTTGAGCTTCACCGCCGCCTGCTTGCCCGCGCCGGAATTGAGGCTGACAAGCGCGACATCGACGAGGCCGTCGCCAAGAGCCTTGATGCCGGCGACGAAGCTCGCAACCGGCACTTGCTTGAAGTCCGAATATTTCATCCCGCCGTTCGCGAGACCTCCGCGGATGTAAAACGGAATGATGGTCGAAGAGGTGTACTGAGACGCGATGCGGAGACCCTTGGCCTTGGCTTTCAGGTCGGCCACGGTCTTGAGGCCCAGGTCACAGGGCGCCATGAGCCCCGTCGCCAGCGGGAACATGACCCCCACCAACCGTATATTCGGGCTTTTGCGGGTGTAGTTTCCAGTGCCGGTCATGGCATAACCAGCCTCGACGCCGTTGGAAAATCCGAAATCGACTTCACCGGAGTTGATCAGAGGCAAATAGCCGACAAGAGGCTGCGTCCGCGCGATGATTCCGGCTTCGTTCAAGACCTTCGCCACAGCCTGACCGGAATTATAGGCAAGCGAGCCTTGCGCGCCCGTCGCGATCGTCACGACCTGCGCCGCTGAAGCCGGTGCGCCCATCGCAAGCGCAAACGCGCCCCCGATGACGGCGGCCATAAGCCTTGCTTTCATATTCGTTTCCTCCCTTGGTTGGTTGGCGCAATCGAGCGCCGGAAAATCACGAGGCGATTTGCTCGTCGATCGGTCGGGGTTGCCTCACCATCAGCGCGATCGCCAGCACGATAACCGCGAACGCCGCGGGCAAGTGCAACAGCGTATCGAACGACACAAACCCCAACGGCAGAGCGAGCGCGCCGCCGACGACAAACGCGGCCCGGGCGACAAGCCCCAACTTGCGCGACCAGAAGCCGACGATACCGGCCGTCACCGCGGTAATGCCGACCGCCGTCAAACCGAATGTCGTGGCAATCTCCACGGTATTTCCCTCGAACAGCAAAGCCGGGGACCCCACGAACACAAACGGAAGGATAAAGGCCGCCCAGCCCATGCGCATCGCGGCCACCGCCGTTGCAAGCGGTTCCGCCTTGGAGATCGTCGATGCGGCAAAGGCGGCAAGCGCGACCGGCGGCGTGATCATCGACATCATGCCGAAGTAGAGAATGAAGAGATGCGCGGCCATCGGATGGATGCCCGCCTGAACGAGTGACGGCGCGATCAGCGCCGCCAGCAGCACATAGACGCCCGACGTCGGCATCCCCATGCCCAGGACGGTGCAGACCACGGCCGAGATCAGAAGCAGAAAGACCACATTGGAGCCGACGAAGTCGACAAGAAGCAGCGTGAGCGCGAATCCCAAGCCCGTTATGTTGAGGATGCCGATAACAAATCCCGCCGCGGCGACGATCAGGATCAGATCCACCATCCCAACGCCCGTGTCGACGAAGACCTGCCCCAAGGTCGCGAGGGTCAGGCGCTTGCCCTTGTAGCCGCGCACAAACCCGACAAGAACGATTGCGACGGATGCCAGCAACGCCGCGCTTTCAGGATCGAAATTCCACCAGAACAGCGCAGCGATCAAAACGCCAAACGGAAACGCAAAATGCCATCCGTCGGCCAGCACCTGCTTGGCCGTCAGGCCTTCGATATCGGTCGGACGAATGCGATCGCGTCCCGCGATGAGATCGACCTGAACGAAGGCCCCCAGGTAATAAAGGATCGCGGGCAGCAAGGCCGCGGTCGCCACGGCCTGGTATGAAATATTGAGAAACTCGGCCATCAGGAACGCGGCCGCTCCCATGATCGGTGGCAGGAGCTGGCCGCCCGTCGAGGCAACGGCTTCGACGGCGCCGGAATCGGTTTTCGAATACCCGCCGCGCTGCATCAATGGGATGGTTATGACGCCCGTCGTGACCACGTTGGAAACCGCGCTTCCCGAGATCGAACCGAACAGCGCGGAGCCCACGATCGCGATTTTCGCGCTCCCCCCGCGCGTACGGCCTGTCGCTGCCATGGCGAGGTCGGTGAAGAACTCACCGCCACCGGCCGCGAACAGCAGATTGCCGAAGAAGACGAACAGCAGGACGACGATGGTGCCGACGGCCAGCGGCGTCGAGAAGACCGCGCTCGGATCGAACCCGACATACTGGACGAGCCCAACCGGCGTGAGCGCCTTGCCGATGAGCCGGCCCGGCACCTTGTCGGCAACCAAGGCGTACAGGAGAAACACGCCGACGATCGAAAATAGCGTCCAGCCGGTGCGACGACGAATCCCCTCCATCACAGTGACGGTCACAACGGCCCCGATCATGACGATCTGCCACGGACGGTAGGCCTGATCCGCCAAGAGCCACGAGAAATTCCAGGCGGCGTACATCAATACCGAGAACGCGACGAGCGCGAACGCGCCGTCGATCCAACCCAGATGATCCTTGACGTCGCCCTTCGCGTTGGACCGCAAAAACACGATCGTCAGGGCCAAGCCGAGCTCCAGGGCCATGTATTGCTGTTTGAGGATCGCGAAACCCAACCGGGTCGGCGCTTCAACATTCCACAACATGCATGCGACCGTCATCGTAACGGCCAGTATCGCGATAATGATGCGGACGATTTTGTCCATGCTTGCCACGGGTTTCGAAGATTACGGGAGAGAGGTTCGGTTCGCTTTCGGCAAACAGTCAAGCACCGAAACAAACAAGGCGCAAACGCCCAAACCCAAAGGAGGAGACCGTTCGGTCAGGCATGCAACCTGACACCAGGCCACACTCTGCGCGTCCCACGGAATGAAAGAAATCGTGGCCAGCGCCGCCGCGATTTGCGCCGGACGCATCGTGTTGATCATCGTCAAGCCGACCCACCAGCGAACACCCGCGCCAACGGCACCCCGTTAAATTCGTTGGACCGATCACTCAGTCCCAGCCGACCTCGCATGGCGCATTCCCCGACCTGGCCGCACGCAAAGCACGACACCTCACCCGCGCCGTCAAGATGACGGTGTCGGAGGGGTCACCGTGTCGCGTGCGCCGAGCCTTGATGCAAGGGTAAAAGCGACTTATCTATATTCAAAATTGATAATAGAAATGCAAGGCATTCATCGGCTGAATGAGGGCTGCGCGATCATGAATCTGGGCACCATCGATTTTAACCTGCTGAAAGTACTCGACGCGCTGATCGACGAACGCAACGTCACGCGCGCCGGCAAGCGTCTCGGCCGGTCGCAGCCCGCGGTCAGCAATGCCCTTCATCGGCTGCGTGAACTGCTGGGCGACGACCTGCTGGTGCGCGGGCCGAACGGGTTCCTACTGACCCCGCGCGCCGAAGCCATGCGCAAACCGTTGCGCGAAGCAATTACGTTGGTCGAGGGCTGTCTATCCGATGGAACGCAATTCAATCCCGCCAACGCGACCGGCGTCTTTCGGCTCAGCACCCCCGATCGACTGAGCCTTGCCGTTGTCCCCCAGTTGCTCGCGCGGCTGCAGAAGCTCGCCCCCAACATGTCGCTGCAGGTGCTGACGGCGGACCGCAAACAAGCGCTCGACCTGCTCGACGACGATCGAACCGATCTCGCGCTTGGCTGGCTCGACGAGAAGCCGAGCCATCTCAAGACGGAGTTCATGATCGAAGAAAGCCTGTTTTGCGTTTTTCGGCGCGACCACCCGCTTCTGAAGCGGCGCAAGGCCTTGGATATCGAGTCGATTCTTTCGTTTCCGCATCTCATCGTCAGCGCGACCGGCCAACGAACTGCGATTTTCGACGACCTTCTCCTGCGTCACGGCCTGCGGCGTCGGGCGCTGGTGGCGGTGACGAATTTCACCACAGTGCCTCACCTGCTGATGGGCAGCGACATGATTGGCGTGTTCACCAGCCTGGCTTCCAACGTGTTCGAGAAATCGTTTGGGCTGGCGAAACGGCCGGTGCCCATCAAGATCGGCAAGATCTCCACCAACATGGTCTGGCAGACACGCAACGACAGAGATCCGATGCACGTCTGGCTGCGCGAGCAGATCAAAGCCGTCTATCGAGATCTCTGAAGAGTTGCCGCCGCGGCAGTTTTCATCCCGCGGCGGCGGGCGCCCTCAGCCGCCCGTCGCCTGGTGATGCTTATTCAGAAAGTCGAGCGTGCGCTGACGCGCCGTGGCCGCCGCCGCTTCCACATAATTCGGCCGTACGTCGTTGGCGAAGGCGTGACCGGCCTCGTAGATGAAGGTCTCGGCGGACGGAAAGGCCTTGCGCACCGCCTCGATCGTCTCCGGCGGCGAGTTCGGATCGGTTGCGCCGAAGTGGAACATCAGCGGACATTTCGGCTTCTGGTCGAGATACGTCATCAGCCGCGTGCCGTAGAACGCGATCGCCGTCCTGAGCTTGAGCTCGGCGGCCGCACGCACGATGACGCCACCACCCCAGCAGAAGCCGAGGATGGAAACACCGTGCTCGTTGCCGACCTGCTGCACGGCGGCGGCGATGTCGAGCATCGCCTTATCGAGATCGAGGCCATAGGCCATGTCCCTGCCCCGATTGGGCTCGCCGAACGGCACGACGGTCCCGGGCGCGACGCGATCGAACAGGCACGGCAAGATCGTGTCATAGCCGTCGCGTGCATAGGCGCGGACGACGGACTTGAGCTGATCGGTCAGGCCGAAGATTTCCTGCAGGATCACGAGCCCGCCTTTGAGTCCCTGCGCGGGGCGCGCACGGAACGCCTCAAGCGCAAAGCCATCCGCCGCCGTCAGCTTGATTGTCTCTTCCACGATATCTTTGGTCTCAACCGTCATGCTTCACTCTCTCGCCCAAAAGGCCAAATGGATTGACAGGCTACACCGTTCAGACGCGCGAAATCCAACGGTACACCTTTTCGGCGGCACCATAGGCAGGCTTCGGGTATTGGCAAAATTGATATTCTATATGTCCTTCATTCGGAGTGTGAATGGCGGTGCGGTCTCCTGATCGGCGCCTGCCACCGCCGATAATGCTTCCTCAATGAGGCCCAGCGAGCTGCCCTGCAATCGAGACCGGCAAGGCGACACCGCCTCTGCTTTAAACGGCCGGCCTGAGGTTGACGTCGGGGAGCAGGTGTGCGGCAGTCATCACGATGGAAATTCTGCAGAACCCGTATCGCCGCGGCGGATTGACTCACCCCGTCTTGGCAGACGTGCCATGGCCCGTCGCTGACCCATCGGCGGCGCAGACGCTCGTTGCCCGCTGCCCGAAGGCAGGCGCGACGCCGCTCGTCGAGGAGCCTGGTCTGGCGGCGGAGGCCGGAGTCAGGACGCTCTTCGTCAAGGACGAACGCGACCGCATGGGGCTCGGCAGTTTCAAGGCGCTCGGCGCCGCCCACGTCGTCGCCCGCGACGCCGCGGAAGGACGGGCCCGCGGGCGCACCTACGTCACGGCAAGTGCCGGCAACCACGGCCTGTCGGTCGCCGCCGGCGCCGCCGCCTTCGGTGCGCACGCCCGCATATTCCTTGCCGACACGGTGCCGGAAAGCTTCGCCGACCGCCTGAGAACACAAGGCGCCCAGGTCGTGCGCGCGGGAGCAACGTACGAAGACAGCATGCGCGCCGCCGCGCAGGCCGCCGAGGCGGAAGGGCTGGAGCTGCTGTCGGACAGTTCCTGGCCCGGATACACGGCGCGACCGAAGGTACTGATGGAGGGCTATCTCATTCTTATGGCCGAGGTGGCTCAGCAGATCGGCGCGCCACCCAGTCATGTCTTTCTGCAGGCTGGTGTCGGTGGGCTGGCGGGCGCGGCGGCGGCCTTTGTCCGTGCGACGTGGGGAGACGGGCCGCGCATTATTGTCGTCGATCCAGCCTTCGCGCCGGCGCTTATCGCGTCGATCCGCGCCGGCGCACCGGTCGTCGCGGACGGGCCGGTATCCGTGATGGGGCGGCTCGACTGCAAAGAACCATCCTTGATCGCGCTGAAGGGGCTGGCGCGGGATGCCGACGACTTCATGACCATCACTGAGGAAGAGGCGGAGCACGGTGTGACGCGCGCGGCGGCCCACGGCTTGCCTTCGACGCCTTCCGGTGCGGCGGGGATCGCAGGCCTGCTTGCCGCCGGACAACAGAGAGAAACACTCGGCCTGGACCCGCACGCAAGAGTGCTGACGATCCTGACGGAGGCACCGTGAGCCCGCGCGGCTTCCCGGAAGCGGAATACCGCGCCCGTGTCGCGAGGGCGCAAGCCGCAATGACGGACGCCGGCCTTGCCGCCTTGCTGCTGACGACCGAGCCGGACGTTCGGTACTTCACCGGCTTCCTCACGCGGTTCTGGGAAAGCCCGACGCGTCCCTGGTTCCTGATCGTGCCGGCGGCGGGCGCACCCGTCGCTGTCATCCCGTCCATCGGCGCGGCGTTGATGGGCAAGACCTGGCTCACGGACATAAGAACCTGGCGCTCGCCGGATTATGAAGACGACGGAGTATCGCTGCTGGCCGACGCGCTGTGCGAGCTGGTGGCGGAGCAAGACATCATCGGCGTACCCAGCGGCGCCGAAACACATTTACGGATGCCGCTCGGCGACTGGCAAACGCTGCAAGCGCGCGCCAAGGGCCGCGCCTTCCATGGCGATAGCGGCGTGATGCGCCGGCTGCGGCTGGTGAAGTCCGAGGCGGAAATCAAAAAGATCGGCACCGCCTGCTCTATCGCCGACCGCGCCTTCGCGCGGGTGCCGGAAATCGCCCACGCCGGCGTGCCGCTCTCTGACGTTTTCCGCCGCTTCCAGATGCTCTGCCTCGACGAAGGCGCGAACTGGGTGCCGTATCTCGCAGGCGCCGCCGCTCCGGGCGGCTACGCCGATGTCATCTCGCCCGCGACAGAGCAACCGCTGGCCCGGGGCGACGTGCTGATGCTCGACACCGGTCTCGTGTGGGATGGCTACTTCTGCGATTTCGATCGCAACTTCGCGATCGGTCCCGGCGCGCCAAATGTGCAAGACGCTCATGCCCGACTGATTGAAGCCACGGCTGCGGCTTTCGAGCTTGCCCGCCCTGGCGCGACCGCTGCCGATCTCTTCGCTGTGATGGACCGGATCGTGACCGGTGGCGCCGGTGGCTCCGACGCCGGAAGGCTTGGCCACGGGCTCGGCATGCAGCTGACGGAACCGCCCTCGCTGATCCCCGCCGACCGCACGGTACTCGAACCGGGCATGGTGCTGACGCTGGAGCCCGGCATCGAGGTCGCGCCCGGGCGCATTCTCGTGCATGAGGAGGATATCGTGGTGCGCGAGACCGGCGCCGAATGGCTGACCGCGCCCGCGGCGCCGCGCATCCGGGAGATTCTCGGATGACCGCCGAACCGTTCCGCTACACCCTGACCGAGGAGAAGGCGCCACAGATCGGCTTGATCGTGCTGCAGGCGGACGAGTCGATCGAGCAGGATTTCCGCCGGCTGATTCCGCCGGAGGTCGACGTGCTGTTCAGCCGCGTGCCCTCTGGCACCGAGGTGACGGCCGAGACGCTCACGGCCATGGAGGCGCATCTGACGGCGGCGGCCGCGCTCTTCCCGGTCGCCGCGCGTTTTGCGGCGGTCGGCTATGCCTGCACATCGGGCACGGCACAGATCGGTGCCGCAGAGGTCGCCCGGCGCGTACATGCCGGAACGAAAACGCACGCTGTCACAGAGCCGGTCTCGGCGCTGATCGCGGCCTGCCAGATTCTCAATCTCACCCGGCTCGCGCTGCTGTCGCCCTATGTTGAACCGGTTTCCGAACGGCTGCGCCAAACCCTTGCGGCGGCCGGAATCGAGACCCCAGCATTCGGCAGCTTCGATGTGGCGGAAGAGGCGCGGGTTGTCCGCATCGACGGTCCTTCGATCCTGCGGGCGACCGAAGCGGTTGCGACACAAGAGAAGGTCGATGGAGTCTTTCTCTCCTGCACGAATCTGCGGACCCTGGAGGTGATCCCGTTGCTGCAAGAGAGGCTTGGCCTTCCCGTGCTCTCAAGCAATCTCGTGCTTGCCTGGCACCTCATGCGTCTTGCGAGCATCGCCGCGGCGGACGGGCCGCCAGAGCAGCTGCTTGCCTGAAGAACGTCGCCGCAAAAATCTGAAGATAATCCAAGTTATCGATTTTTCTGGCGCTCCCTAAGGGACTCGAACCCCTCGGCGCAGCCATCCTGAGATCGTCACTTCGCTGGTTTCTTGCCTTTCTTTTCCGCAGCCAGCGCGGCGCGGGCGTCCTTGATGATGGTCTGGAGGGTCGCGGCGTTGAACGCACCGGGCACGCGGTAGTGGCCGATGACAAATCCCGGGGTGCCCTGGAAGCCGAGCCCGAGCGCCTGCTGCTGGTTGCGCGCCAAGAGTCCGTCGATGGCCTTCTGGTGCGTGGCGAGATCACGCTCTGCCCGTGCCGTATCGACCCCGGTTTTGGCCAAGGTGGGCATGATCTTGTCGGCGCTCAACTTGCCCCTGATTGCCATCAGGGCATCGTGCGCCTGGACGTATTTGCCCTGATACTTGGCGGCGAGCACGAGCCTTGCCGCCCGGACCGAGACGTCGCCGAACACCGGCCAGTCCTTGAACACGAGCCTGATGTGGCCGTCGGCTTTCACCGCCTTGAGCAGATCCGGATTCATCTTCTTGCAGTAAGGGCACTGGTAGTCGAACCATTCGACGATGGTGAGATCGCCCTTCGGGTTGCCGGCGACTGGCGTCGCCGGATCGCGCAGGATGCTGTCCCGGCTCAATGGATCGGCCGACTGCGCCATGGCGGCAACCGGCTGCAACGCGGCCAGACCAACGAGCGCCACCAGCGCGGCAGTGAATATAGTGCGGGTGCGTGTAATCATGATGATTGTCATTCCTTTCGACGTGACAAGGATTTTGCGGAAGCCCGGTTGAAGACGGCAAGTACCGCCTTCTGGATGAGAAGCTTGGGCCGCGCGGTCCTGTATGACCCACCGGGCTCTCGACGCGGGCGACCTGACAAATTGTGCAGGGTCAGTGTCCGTTCACGGCAGCATCGGGCGCGCGAGCCGCGATCGCCATTTTCATTTGGATAACGGAATCCAGTTCGCGCGCCGTCAGGCTCGCACGCGTGGAGGCCGGTAGAAACCGAAACCGGATTGCTGTGGGGGAAGCGACGAGTCGTTCAACCGCCAGCCGGCAACCACAGAAGCCGGCGGCAACAGCGAACCTTCAGTTGCGCCGAACACGGCACCGAAACTGAAGCTCGACAACGGGCAGGTATTGACCGATCCCGGCAACGCCATGCGATGGCATATTTTTTCAGGGACTGTCTTCCCACCCGACAAGGCGGTTATTGCCGGGGTATCTGCGCGCACGACGGGTGACGCCCGCGCGGCGCGCGCAAACACGGCCGAAAATGATACGACGCCAAGGGTAACAACCATCAGCGCGGCGATGAAGCCGCGCAGCCGCGCCATCAGCAATGTCGATCGCCTACGCATAGCCCGCGCGCTTTGCCCTTATTTTCGTGATGCCTATGCCACTGCCGGTCAGCTTGGCCAACTGACAACATTGTGATCGTACGACATCAGAGCGCATTCGGTTCACGCGTAAAGCGAAAATTGGGCGGCCAAACGCCCGGAAGCAGCGGACCTTTGGACAAAGCTGAAGGTCATGATGCGACATCGGCGACACTGCTGCCCGACCCGATTCGCACGTCGCGCGTCCGCCAGGTGGCGAAGTCGTTGAAGCGCGAACGCTCCAGAAGCGCGATCGCCACCGCCGCCAGGAATGGCAAGCTCTGCACCACCAGCACGAAGGCGAAGAGATAGATTTCGTGGACTTCCTTTGCGTTGGTGAGGGTGAGGATTGCCGCGCCGGTCAGCAGCAACCCAGCCAGCACCGCTTCCACGGTGGCAGCGAAGCCAGCGCGCCGACCATTGCCGCCTTTGTCAGTCCGCACGAAGGGCAAATGGTCCTTGACGAGGCCCGTGCCGACCGCACGCGCCACCGTCCATTGCACCGCCATGGCGGTGACAGCCGAGGCGAAAAGCTGCGCCCCGCCGACCTTCACCCGCAGCCGGTAAAGCGTAATGAAGTGCACCAGCGACACGACGAAGCTCGCGACGATCGGCATCGTGAGGATGCGGTCCGGCACCGCGGTATCGAGGAAGGCAACCACCGGCACCCAGATGATGTTGAGGATCGCGACCACAACGCCGACACTCTCCGCGCCCAGCCAGTTGAACCAGCCGAGGGTGAAATCGCGCTTCTGCTCGCGGCTCAACCGGCTCGCGCCCGGCAAGAAGCGGCGCCAGTGTTTCTTGACGATCTGGAAGCCTCCATATGCCCAGCGGTCGCGCTGCTTCTTGAAGGCGGCGAAGGTGTCCGGTAACAGGCCGTGGCCATAGCGCTTGTTGGTATAGTGCGCGTGCCAGCCAGCTTCCAGCAGACAGAGGCCGAGGTCGGTATCTTCGCAAATGGTGTCGCTCGACCAACCGCCGGCCTGCTCCAGCGCCGTACGGCGGATGAGGCACATGGTGCCGTGCACGATGATGGCATTGCGTTCGTTCCGCTGCACCATGCCGATGTCGAAAAAGCCGGCATATTCGCCGTTCATGGCGTGGTGCATGACGCTGCGCGCGCCATCGCGGTGGTCCTGAGGTGCCTGAGCCAGGCCGACGCGCTCGTCACCGAAATGCGGCACCAGATCCTTCAGCCAGTCGGGGTCGACGACGTAGTCGGCGTCGATGATGCCGATGACTTCGGCATCGGGCGCGGTATGGACCATCGCAAGCCGCAGTGCGCCTGCCTTGAAGCCGGCGAGGTTGTCCGCGCGCACGAACTTGAAGCGGGACCCGAGCACAGCACAGTGCTCTTCGACCGGCCTCCACAGCGCCGGATCGGGCGTGTTGTTGATGACCACCACGCACTCGTAATTCGGGTAATCGAGACGAGCCAGCGCATCAAGCGTCTGCTTCAGCATCTCTGGCGGTTCGCGATAGGCCGGGATATGGATCGAGACCTTGGGCGCAGCAGTGCCGCTCGCTGGCGCCGGAGCGATGAGACGTTTGGGGGCGCGGCCGAACGCAACTGCGGCGATCTCCTCGATGCGTCCGAGGGCAATGGCGACGAGCGGAATGAGCAGCACGCCGCCAAGGCCGAGTGCGAAGGCCGTCCCGGGCACAAAGTAATGCCCGTTCCAATAGGCAAACACCGCGGCCACCCAGGCGCCCACCACGTTGGCCGCGGCGGCGATCAGCGTCGCCTGGCCGAGGGTGAGATCGACCATGAGCAAGAGTGGGAGCGACAGCAGCACGCCGATCAGCACGGCAATGCCCGCGATGCGCCAATAATCAGGGTCATCGATGGGGCCGCTCCAGGCGAACTTGGGCGTCCCCTTGGCGTCGAACAGGCCCCAGTACGGACCGACGCCGCCCTCGAACACCTTCCACGGCTGATCGATGGCTTCGACGATGTTGTACTCCATGCCGTAGGTGCGGGCGCGCGCGACGAACCCGCGCAGGACCTGCGCCTGCTCGAGCCGGCCGGGTTGGGCTTTCTTGAGGTTGTAACCGGCGCTCGGCCAGCCGAACTCGGCAATGACGATGCGCTTGCCGGGATAAGCCTCGCGCAGCATGTCGTAAACGATCGCGGCTTGGTCAACGGCCTGGTTGGCGGAGAAGCCCTCCCAATAGGGCAGGATGTGCGCGGCAATGTAATCGACGGCGGAGACGAGCTCGGGGTGCTCAAGCCAGACGTTCCAGATTTCACCTGTCGAGACCGGCACGCGCACGGCACGCTTGACGCGCCGGATCTTCTCGATCAGCG
>Ga0316583_10000084_pt1 | contig 19981 bp, 15 predicted proteins | sample J_170502JBrBrA_D_FD_204513 | JGI IMG/M metagenome (GOLD analysis project Ga0316583, IMG submission 204513) | Rhizosphere microbial communities from salt marsh grasses in Alabama, United States - J_170502JBrBrA | ecosystem: Host-associated > Plants > Roots > Rhizosphere | place: USA: Alabama... | reverse complement strand
ACCCGCTTCTCGTAGTGCGGCGCGGTGTTCGTCTCCTTCTCCACCAGGTCCCACTTGTTCACGAGCAGGATGACGCCGGCGCCCGCTTCCCACGCCTGCTCGGCGATGCGCACGTCCTGATGGCTCAGCTCCCCCTCCGACGCATCGACCATGACCACGCACACGTCGGCTTCGCGTACCACCCGCGCCGTCCTCAGGGAGCTGTAGTACTCCAGGGAGTCGCTGACCTTCGACTGCCGCCGCAGCCCCGCGGTGTCCACGAAGACCAGGGAGGTATCGTGGTAGCGCATGGGGGTATCCACCGGGTCGCGGGTGGTGCCCGCGTCCTCGCTCACCACCACGCGCTCCTCGCCGAACAGACGGTTGACGAAGCTCGACTTGCCGACGTTGGGCTTGCCCACGACGGCGACCCGGATGAGCCCTTCCTCCTGTGCGCCCTCTGGCGACTCCGGGGACGCCGCGACGATGAGGTCGAGGAGATCGCCGGAGCCCTTTCCGGAGATCGCGCTCACAGGAAGCGGCTCCCCCAGGCCGAGGGACCAGAAGTCGTGCTGACCCACCTCGTCCGGGAGGTTGTCGAGCTTGTTCACCACCAGGAGCACCGGCTTGGACGCCTTGCGGAGGACATCGCCGAGCTTCTCGTCCAGGGGATGGACGCCGGTCCTCCCGTCCACCAGGAAGACGATGACGTCGGCCTCCGCCACCGCCGCCAGCGCCTGCTTGCGGACGGCCCGGTCCAGGGGCTCGTGGCTTCCCTCGATGACGCCGCCGGTGTCCACGACGAAGAACGCGCGGCCGTTCCAGTCGGCCCGGGCGAAGTTGCGGTCGCGGGTCACACCCGGCCGGTCGTCGACGATGGCCACGCGCCGGCCGACGATTCGGTTGAAGAGCGTGGACTTGCCCACGTTGGGGCGTCCCACCACCGCGACCACGGGGAGACGCTGGCTCACAAGGACGCCAGCGCCTCGCCGATGTCGTAGCCGCTGAGCACCGTCGCCGGGCTCAGCGCGGCCTCCAGCCGGGCCAGCGGGAGGGAGTCGATGAACAGGCCGTCGGCGTTGAGAGCCTCCGCCGGCAGCAGCACGATGTCGTCCTCCCTGCCCTCCCCGAGCGCGTCGCGGACATCGGCCCCGGCCAGGAGGCCCGCGGTGCCCACGGTCTCGCCGAAGAACGCGTTGGCCACCTCCACCACGTCGACCTCGGCGCCCGTGGCGCCCGCCAGGAGGGACGCGCGCTCCCGCAGGAAGGGGGCCATGGAGCGCCCGGTCACCAGCCGCACGCGACGGCCCTCCAGGCGTGGCATGTGCAGGAGGGCCTCGGCGAAGCGGTCCACGAAGCGGCGCACGGCCCCCACGCCGTTCTCGTACAGGGCGCCGCCGTCGTAGTAGTCCGCCTGCGGGACGGGAAGGCCGGCGATGAGGTACATCTCGTCGGCGCTGTAGCACCAGCCCAGATCTCGCCGGGCCAACGCCCGTGTCCGGGCCTCGTCCACCTGTTGGATGGCCCGGCGTGCCTCCTCGCGGCGCAGCAGCCTCACCGGCCTGTCCACGTTGTAGCGTGTGAGCCCCACCGGCACCACCGAGAGGGAGCGGATCCCCTCGCCCAGGCTCCACAGGTCCTCGATGGTGCGCTCCAGGTGCTCGCCGTCGTTCCACCCGGGGCAGAGCACGACCTGCGTATGGACGTCCAGGCCGCCTGCCAGCAGAAAGCGCAGGCGCTCCATGATGTCGCCGGCCGTCTCGTTCACCAGGAGCCGGGCGCGCACTTCGGGCTCGGTGGCGTGCACCGACACGTACAGGGGTGAGAGGCGCTGGTCCACGAGGCGCTGCATCCCCTTCGGGCCCAGGTTCGTGAGCGTGACGTAGCTGCCGTAGGTGAAGGACAGGCGAAAGTCGTCGTCGCGCAGCCAAAGGCTTCCACGCACGTCCGGCGGATTGCCGTCGATGAAGCAGAAGACGCACTTGTTGGCGCACTCCCGGACGGTGTCCGGGGCGGGTACGATGCCCACGGGGCTCCCCGGCTCCCGCTCGATGTCGTAGACCACGGCCTCGCCGGACGGCGTGAGCGTCTCCAGCTCCAGGCCGGTGTCGGCGAGGAGGAAGGTCAGGTCGATGCCGTCACGCACGCGCTCACCGTTGATGCGGACGATGCGTGTGCCGATCTGGAGGGAGAGCTCCTCGGCGATGCTTCCGGCTTCGATCTCGGCGATGCGGACCACGGGAACCTCGGGACCTCGGGGACCTCGGAAGTGCGGCACGCCTGCGGCGACTGCTCAGCGGCGAAAGCTAACAGGATGCCTGAACGGTCGGGCCCCCCGGGACAGGCGTGCGCCGGTGTCTCGGAAAGGCCGACGCCGGGCCCTCCGGGACCTCCCGGACGCCCAGCAAAAACGCCGCAGGGCCCATGACCCCCTGCGGCGGCGTCTTACCTCAGAGCGGGCGACCGGGTTCGAACCGGCGACCCTCAGCTTGGGAAGCTGATGCTCTACCAACTGAGCTACGCCCGCGTGGAGGCGAAATCTAGAAGCCCCTTCGGGCAACGCAACGGGCCCGGCACGGAAGACCCGGGAACCCGGGAGCCGGAACGACGGTGGACCGCGCCTGGCCTCCGCGGGTCGGGACGCGGGCGGCCCGGCACTTGGCCGGACCGCCCGCGGACACCCGGACGAAGCCTCCTGGTCAGGAGGTCGTCAGCGTATACCCGTACCCCGCGACCTTCGCATCCGACTTGAAGTCGACGGTGAAGTTCGTCGTCTTCCCTTGTGCGTCCACGGTGACCTGTTGCGGCTGCGTGCCCACGGAGTTGCCGGAGTCATCGTAGAACGTGAACGTGATGTTCACCTGTGCGCCCGCGGCGAGCTTGTTGTTGGTCATGGTCCCGGTGACCATCGCCCCGCCCTGCGGATTCCGCTGGATGTTCAGATTCTCCACCGACACCGGCAGGGACTGGATCTTGTTCACCAGCTCCTGCGCCTTCTGTCCGTCGCCGGCCTGGTTCACCGACTGGGCCAGAATCAGGTACGCGGTCCGGTTGTTGGGATCGAGGTCGATCCAGCGCTGTGCCACCGGAGGCACCTTGGCGTATGCGGAGTCGATCTGCAGGCAGCGAGTCCACATCTCCAGCGCGTCTCGGTCCTTGGGACTCTTCGCTGCGGCTTCGGAGAAGCCCTTCACCGCGTCCGCGTAGTCCGACATCTGGTAGAAGCCCACGCCGATCTGGTAGTAGTCCAATGCGGTGAGATCCGGTGACGCCAACAGCTCGTTGTAGATCTGCTTGGCCTCGTCGCTCTTGCCCGTCTGGATGAGCAGCTGGGCCAGGTTCCGCTTGTAGGTGATGTCGTCGGGGTGCTGCTTCACGAGGTCCTGGAACGCCGTGACGGCCTGGTCGTACTTGCCGGCGTCGGCCAGCACCTCGGCGCGGGTGACGTTGATGGCGTCGAGCCGCTGCGTCCAGTCCGCCGCCGTCGCCGAGTCCACCGACGCCAGCTTCGTGGAGTCGGTGATGATCAACTTGGCCGAGTCCAGGTTGGCCAGGGCGCGGTCGTCCTGGTGCAGCTGGCCGTAGAGCTGTCCGAGGACGAGCATCACCTCGGGCCGCTCCCGGTAGATCATGTTGGCTTTCTCGAAGAGGGGGATGGCTTCCTTGTACTGGCCGGCCTGCACCAGGGGCGCGGCCTTCTGGTACATGGCGAACCATGCCTTCTCACGGATGCTCCCGGTCTGGAGCTGGTAGAGCGGACGCAGCTTCTCCGCTATCGAGAGCTGCTTGTTCGCCTCGGCGTAGTCGCCGGTGCCGATGGCTGCCTCACCCGCCTGGAGGTGGGGAAGCGGATTGGTGGAGTCGGCGGCGATGGCGGCGTGTGCCGCGTCCAGTGCCTGCTGGTAGAACGGCTTCGCCGCCGTCTGGTCGGTCTCCTTCTGGGCCTGCTGGAGGAGGCGCTGCGCCAGCCTCGTGTTCGAATCCTGGCGAGGACTCTCACCAGGCGCGAGGGACTGGCCGCCGGGGATGCCGGCGGGCGCAGCAGCCTCCGCGCCCCCGGAAGGGGCACTACCGGCGGCGCAGCCTGCGACACCGACTCCGAGCGCCAGTGAAAAAACCAGTCCAAAGCGGATCTTCATCCGGGATTCCCTCCCTTGAGGGTCGGGGTGTAGGGGTATAGACCTAATAAGCTAGAAACGCGGAAAAAAGGCGTCAAACCGCAGGTGCGTCGTCAATGCCCGACAGCCGTCGCACGGCTTCCGCACGTCCTATTGCAGCAAGGATCTTGCCGAGATCCGGCCCGTCCTCGGAGCCGATGAGCGCCTTCCTCAACGGGTGGAACAGGCGGGGTCCCCGCGCACCCACGGCGGTTCCGACCTCCCGCACCGCGGTACCCAGGGCTCCGCTGCTCCATTCTGTACTCCGTTGGAGGCGATCTCTTACCGCCTCCAGAAGCGCGCGACTCTCCGGGGACGCCAGGACCTCCGCCCTTGCCCGCGCCAACGCCCCGGAATCCGGGAAGAGAAGGGGCAGGTGGTCGTTCACCTCGGCGTAGGTCCCCAGGCGGGTACGCAGGGCATCCACCACCTCCGGGAGCCGCTCTGCAGCGCCCGGAAACCGTGCCCGATCCACGAAGGGGGCCACGTGGGCGACCAGCTCCCGGAGCTCCTCCCGGGCGAGGTGCTGCGCCGAGATCCAGCGGAGCTTCGCCGGATCCACCTGGGTGTCGCTCCTGCCGATCCGGTCGAGGCCGGAAGCGGCCACGAGCTCGTCGCGGGTGAGCACCTCGCGCTCTTCCGGGTGGGACCATCCGAGCAGGGACAGGTAATTCAGGACGGCGACGGGGGGATACCCCTCGGCCCTGAGCTCCGCCACCGAGGAAGCTCCCTCGCGCTTGGAGAGCTTGCGGCCGTCGGCTCCGAGGACCGTGGGAAGGTGGGCGAACGTCGGTCTGGGACGTCCCAGGGCGTCGAATACCAGGGCCTGCTTGGGGGTGTTGGAGAGGTGCCCTACACCGCGGACGACATGGGTGATCTCCATGTCGATGTCGTCCACGACCACGGCGAAGTTGTACGTGACCCGGCCGTCCGAGCGGCGGATGACGAAATCATCCAACTCGCTCATGGGAAATGATATGCGCCCAAATACCTCATCCTGTATCTCGACACCGTCCACACCCTCCGGCACGGCGAAGCGGATGAGGGGTGCGGGGCCCTCCGCGCTCCGTCGGGCACGCTCCGCGGCGCTCAGGTGCCGGCAGCGCCCCGGGTATCGATGCACCTCGCGTCCCCCCTTCCCCGCTTCGGCGTCCGCCCCGAGCTCCTCCTCGACGCAGAAGCACGGGTAGGCACGTCCCGCCGCCAGCAGGGCGTCCACCGCGGCATCGTACCTGGCCCCGCGCTCGCTCTGGCGGTAGGGGGCGTGGGGGCCCCCCACGTCGGGCCCCTCGTCCCAATCGAGGCCGAGCCAGCGGAGGTCCTCGAGGATGCCCTTCTCCCCTCCGCGGACGTTGCGGGACGTGTCCGTGTCCTCGATGCGGAGGATGAAGCTCCCGCCGCCACGGCGGGCGAGGAGCCAGTTGATCACGGCGGTCCGGACGTTGCCGAGGTGGAGCCTGCCGGTCGGGCTGGGCGCGAATCGGGTGCGGACGCTCACATGGGCTCCTCGAGCTTGTCGTGGCAACGTCGAACGAGATCGGACGGTGAAGTCGGTGGAGTCGGCGCGGCGCTCACGGCTCAACGTCCAAGGTAGGTGAGGATCCGGCTCGCCAGGGCCTCCGAGAAGCCCGGCAGGCGTGCGATCTCGTCGCGGGTGGCCGCCCGCACGCCCTTGACCGAGCCGAAACGGCGGAGCAGCTCGGTCTGGCGGCGAGGGCCGATCCCGGGGATGTCGCCGAGGTCGCTTCTGAGCGTGCGCTTGCTCCGCAGCTTCCGGTTGTAGCGCACCGCGAAGCGATGGGCCTCGTCCCGGATGCGCTGCAGGAGATGGAGCGCCTTGTTGCGACGGTCCAGGCGGACGCTCTCGCGACGACCCGGGACGAAGACCTCTTCCTCCTTCTTGGCCAGGGCGACGACCTGGACGTCCGCCAGGCCCTCCGCGGCGAGGGCCCCGAGAGCCGCGGAGAGCTGCCCCTTGCCACCGTCGATGACCGCCAGGTCCGGCAGCGGAGCGCCCTCGTCACGCCGACGGCGGAAGTAGCGTCCCACGGCCTCCTCCATGCTGCGGAAGTCGTCGTTTCCCCAGTCTCCCTTGATGCGCATGTGGCGATAGTCCGCCTTGCGGGGCTCCGCGTTCTCGAAGACCACGGCGCTTGCCACGGTCTCCGCTCCCTGGGTGTGGGAGATGTCGAAGCACACCATGAGTCGGGGGACGACCTTCAGGTCCAACTCCTCCTGGAGGCTGTAGAGCGCGTCCTCCGCGCGGTCGGCGGCCCACGCCAGAGCCACCACCCGATCCTCCAGGATATGGCGGGCGTTCTGGCTGGCCAGATCCACGAGGCGCACCTTCTCGCCGCGGCTCGGAGCCGTCACCCGGACCCGACGGTTCGCGGCCTCTCCCAGAATCTCCTCCAGGAGGTTCTGATCCCCGAAGCGCCCCGGCAGGAGCACCTCCCGGGGGAGGTCCGCCATGCGGGCGGAGCCGCTCCCCAGATAGTGGCGCGCCATCAGGGAGGCCAGGAGATCCGCGTCCGACTCGTCGCCCACGCCGGCGAAGCGCACGGAGTCGCGCCCCAGGAGGAGGCCCTTGCGCACCCGCAGCACCACCCCCGCCGCGATGTCGCCGTCCCGTGCGATCCCCACCACGTCGAGGTCGCCTCCCTGGGCCCGGTGCACGCGCTGCTCCCGGGCCAGGGTGTCCAACCCGTGGGCCACGTCGCGGAGGCGCGCCGCCTGCTCGAAGTCCAGGGCCTCGGCGGCGACGCGCATGCGCTCCTCCACGTCCCGGCGCAGCTCCTCGGTGTCGCCCTCCAGGATGCCGAGGATCTCGTCGATCATCGCCCGATACGACTCCTGGCTCTGGAGGCCGACGCAGGGGGCCCGGCAGCGCCCGATGTGATAGTCCAGGCACGGGCGCTCGGGGCCCTCCCGCGGGAGGTCGTAGCGACACGAGCGCACGGTGTGCAGGCGCTTCACCACCTCCAGCGCCTCGCGCATGGGCCCCACCGAGGTGTAGGGCCCGAAGTAGCGCGCGCCGTCGTTGAGGACCCTCCGGGTGACGTACACGCGCGGAAAGGGCTCCTGCATCGTCACCTTGATGTACGGGTACCTCTTGTCGTCCCTGAGCAGGATGTTGAAGCGCGGCCTGTGCTCCTTGATGAGGTTGGCCTCCAGGATGAGCGCCTCGGCCTCGGACCCCACCACGATGGTCTCCAGCGACTCCACGCGCCTCATGAGCTCACGGGTCTTGGCCGTGTGCTCCGCTTCCGCGCGGAAGTAGCTCCGCACCCGCGAGCGCAGGGCCTTGGCCTTGCCCACGTACAGCACGGAGCCCCGGGCGTCCCGGAAGAGGTACACGCCCGGCTTCGTGGAGAGCGTGGCGAGGATCTCGGGTTTCAGGAGCACGGTAGCGGGGATGGGATGCTCTGGCAGGCTCGACGTGGGGTGCCGCTGTTCCGCCGCACCTCCCTCATGCCGGGCGGCCGCGCCGGAGCGGGAACGGCACGCCCAGCAACGCCGCGGTGGCCACGTAGACTACCCCGAACGGAAGGAGCGTTTCCAGCCCGAGAAGGATGGGGTGATCCCCGGGCAGGGCGAGCTCGAGGCCCACGCCGACGGCGCTGGCGACCGTCGCGGCCAGCGTCATTCTGAGGATGGGACTGGTTCCGGGTCCGTGGGATCCCAGGTGGCGGCGAAGCGCCCGGCGGAGCAGGTAGTACTCGAGGAACCCCGCCACCGACGCTCCCAGCGCAAGGCCGGCCGCCCCGAGATGGAGCGCGCCGACCTGCACGTGGTCGATGGGGAACATGAGCAGGATTCCCAGGGCCGTCGCCACGGCGACCCGCAGGTAGGCAATCCTGGCCGGCGTGCGGGTGTCGCGCAACGCATAGAACGCCGAGGACAGGACCCTCGAGCTCGCGGTGGCGCTGACCCCGAGGGAGAACGCCCCGAGAATGCCCCATGTCGCCAGGGATTCGGCGGTGCCGAAGGCCCCGGTCTTGAACAGTGCGCTGATCACGACGTCGCCGAGACAGAGGTACGCCAGCGCGGTGGGGATGAGAAAGTAGGAGACGCGACGGAGCGCGCGCGCCACGCGTCTGGACAGCGCCGCCTCGGCCTCGGAGCGCATGCGCGAGAGCTCGGGAAGCTCGGAATCGGCGACCGACATGCCGAAGAGCGAGATCGGCAGCAGATAGAGGAGCTGAGCGTATCCCAGGAGCGCGACGGCTCCGCTCGCGAGCAGTCCGGCCAGGATCGTGTCGACCCACGACGTCAGGTTCACGACGCCGCGCGCGGCGACCACCGGGGTGAAGTTGTGAACGGCCTCCCGCACACCGGCCACCCCCCGTCCCAGGGAGATCCTGATGCCCCTGAGGTACGGGCGCAGGAACGGGACCTGCACGCCGACCTGGAGAAGGCTCCCCACGAACGCGCCCCCGGCGAGTGCCACCACCAGCGCGTGCCTTCCGAGCGCGAAGTAGGTGCCGCCGCCGATGAGCGTACCGATCATGGCGAGGTTCCAGAACACCGGAGCCACGTAGGAGACGAAGAAGCGGCGGTGGCTGTTCAGGATGCCGAGTGCCCAGGCCGAGACCACCAGCACGCCGGTCATGGGAAAGAGGATGCGGACGAGCGTGGTGGTGAGCGCGCGCTTCTCGGGGCTCCACTCCCAGAAGAAAAGCCTCACCATCCAGGGGGCGATGAGGACGCCGATGAGGGTGAAGGCGGCGGCCGCCGCCATGAGGAGCCCGAGGGCCGCTCCCGCGAAGCGCCTCGCGTCCTCCTCCCTGCCCTCTTCGAGGAACTCGGCGTAGACGGGGATGAGCGAGGCGGAGAGCGTCCCCTCGCCCAGGAGGTTCCGGAGCACGTTGGGGAGGCGCAGCGCGGCCTGCCACGCATCCGCGAACATGTCCGCACCGAAGTAGTGGGCGAACACGCGGCGGGCAACGAAGCCGAAGATCCGGCTCAGGAAGATGCCGGCGAAGACCCTGCCGGCGGCCGGGGTCTCCCGATGCCCGCTGGACTCGGCGAGCGTCGTCACCGACTCCGCCCGTGTCGAGCCCGTGGTGCGTGCATGTCGCCCTCTCGTACGCTGCGGATCAGCGGAGCTTCACGTCGAAGCTCCGGTGGATCTCATCAAGAAATGCGCCACCGTAGCGGGCCAGGTAGTAGAACACGTTGAAGACCCGTTCCTGCAGCCTGTCGTCGGGGTAGAGGTGGAGCCGTGCCTTCTCCAGCTGGGCCAGCGCGATGTCGTTCTCCCGCTTCACCGCCTGGACGACCTTGCGCTCGACCTCGTCCAGCGCCGCGAACGCCTGCGCGCGGACGTGCTGCGCCGGTCCCTTGAGCGTGGGATCGAGCGCCTTCACCGCACCCTGGAGCTCGCCCGTCCCCTTGCCGATGGCGCCTCGCAGAGACGCCAGCGCCGCCTGGATCTCCGCGGGGATCTCTTCGCGGGCGATGTCACCGGCCACCTCGTGGAACGGACGTTCCAGAGCCGTGGGCTCCAGGCCGAACTTGTCGAGCACCTTGCGCACCTTGCCCTCGACCACGGTGGCACCCAGGCGCGGGTGGACCACCGGCATCCGCATGCCGAAGGCCCCGAAGAAGTCGCCGAGCTGGCCGAAGTAGGCGGTCTCACCGGGTCCGGCCACGTAGGACAACGTGGGAAACACCGCGCTCTCCACCACGGGCCGGAAGAGCACGTTGGGGCTGAGCACCGACGGATCCCGCGTCACCCGGGCGCGCACTTCGGACAGGGTGAGCAGGTCCCCGGAGGCGTGCAGGCGGACGCCCCCGTTCTCGCGGTAGAGGCGCTCGCGCCCCAGCGGGCCTTCCAGGAAGAGGTTCACCCCTCCCTCCATGAGCGCCACCTGCAGGCCGTACCCGGCCTCCTCCAGCCGCGCCGCGGTGGCGCCGAGGACGGCCTCCGTCTCCTCCGAGCGGCTCAGCTCGTCCAGGAGCAGCTCCACCGACGCCGCCTTCACCACGGGGTCTGCGGCATCGGTGAAACACAGGCCCATGGGCCCCAGCAGCTCCTCCATGATCCGGAGGAAGCTCCCCGGGAGCGTGGCCCCCTCCGCGACGGCGTCCCGGAGGAGCGCGACGTAGGGTGCGCTGAAGTCGGTGCGCGGCAGCGCGTCGATGAAGGCGTCCCTGACGGCCACGGCCTCCGGCCCCAGGAGGATGCGGTGCAAGGGCGGATGCACGTCGCCGGGCCTGTCGCCCAGGGTGGAGAGGTGGAGCTCGTTGTCCACATCCACCAGGTAGGTGTGGTTCGCCTCCGCCCAATCGTGGTCCTCCGACGCCACCCAGAACAGCGGGAGCACCGGCTTGCCCAACAAGGGTTCCAGGGCCTCCGCCAGGCGCACGGTGGTGATCCCCTTGTACAGGCTGTAGAGGGGGCCACCGAAGAGGCCGGGCTGCTGCCCCGTGGTGACCACGTAGCCGCCCTCCTCCACGAAGCGCTCCCTCCGCCCGGCATCCCCGCCGGCGGGCACACGGATCGCCTGGGCCGCGCGTTCGCGGGCGGCACGGTCAAAGCGCCCGTCCACCTCCTGGGCCTTCTCCCGGTAGGCCTCGGGCTCGTCGAAGTGGCCGGCATAGAAGTCCTGCGCCGCCGGAGCGCCCTCCAGGTAGTCGCGGACGAGAGGCGCGCCCGCGGGGCGCCCTGCCAGGATCTCCAGCTTCGGGGCGTCGGCCACTCGCTCAGTCTCCTTTGTGATAGGGCTCGCCCCTGACGATGGTCCCGGCGCGGTACAGCTGCTCCGCCAGGACCAGACGTGCCAGCTCGTGTGGGAGGGTGAAGGGAGACAGCGAGAGCCGACGGGCCGCCCGGTCCAGGACCGCGTCGCCGAGCCCGAAGGCGCCCCCGATGGCGAACGCGACTCCGGGGGAGGCGGCCACCGCGTGCTCCTCGAGCCAGTGCGCCAGCTCCCGCGAGCCCATCCCCTTCCCGGCCCGCGTGAGCGCCACCAGCTCCAGCCCCGGCGTGAGGCGCGCCAGGATGCGCTCGGCCTCGGCGGCCATGACGCGATCGCCGGAGGGGCTTCGTCCGGCGGCGCCGGCGTCCACCTCCGCGACCTCCAGCTTCCAGTACCGTCGGGCGCGCTCCTCGTACTCCGATACGGACGCTTCGAGGGCTCCCCGCACGCGCCCCACGGCCACCACCTGGATCTTCACCAGGGGAGTCCGCCGGCCCGGCTGATCACTGTGTCCCGCAGGGAGCGCTCGTTGTCCCGGTGGGGGTGGTCCAGGGTGTAGTGGAGCCCCCGGCTCTCCCGCCGCAGGCGGGCACACCGCAGGATGAGCTCGGCCACCTGGAGCAGGTTCCTGAGCTCCGCGCCGTCGGCTGTCCATCGGCTGCGCAGCCAGCGCACGGCCTCTGCCGCGGCGAGGCGGGCCACCTCGCCCTCGGCCCGCTCCAGACGCTCGTCCGAGCGCACGATGCCCACGAGCTCCCACATGAGGCTCCGGAGCTCGGCTCGGCGGGCCGCGATGCCGGGCAGGCCCGGATCCTCCGAGCCCGGCCTGGGCAGCTCCCGACGCAGCGGCGGCGGTTCGTACGCGCCGTCGGTCTCCAGTCGGTACGAGACGAGACGCGCGGCGCGGTCGGCGAAGACCACGGCCTCCAGGAGGGAGTTCGAGGCGAGCCGGTTGGCGCCGTGCACGCCGGAGCACGCCACCTCCCCGGTGGCGTACAGGCCGGCGAGGCTCGTGTGGCCCACGCTGTCCGTGAGGACACCGCCGCAGACGTAATGCGCGGCGGGCACCACCGGGATGCCGTCGGCCGGATCGAGACCTCGGTCCCGGCACGCCTCTACGGCGGCGGGGAAGCGGCTCTCGAGCGTCTCGGGCGGGATGCGCGACACGTCGAGGACGACGTGGGTCTCGCTGCGCTCCTTCAGCTCCCGGTCGATGGCTCGGGCCACGATGTCGCGGGGAGCCAGGGAGCCCATGGGATGGTATCGCGACATGAACGCCGTGCCGTCCAGCGTGCACAGCTCCGCGCCCTCGCCCCGGAGGGCCTCGGTCATGAGGAAGGCGGGGTCGTCCGTGGGATACAGCGCCGTGGGGTGGAACTGGATGAACTCCATGTTCGCGATGCGCGCCCCGGCCCGGTACGCCATGGCGATGCCGTCGCCCGTCGCGATGCCGGGGTTGGTGGTGTGACGGTACACCTGTCCGCACCCCCCCGAAGCCAGCATGGTGAAGCGCGCACGCACCACCGAGGTCTCACCGACGCGGTGGTCCAGCACCAGAGCGCCCGTGCACACCGGGCGGCCCGCGGGGTCCGGTGTGACCAGGAGGTCCAGGGCCAGGTGGTCCTCCAGGACCTCGATGTTCGGCTCGGCCTCCACCGCGGCCAGGAGCGCGGTCTCGATCTCGTGGCCCGTGTGGTCGCCGGCATGGGCGATCCTCCGCCGGGAATGGCCCCCCTCGCGTCCCAGGGAGAGCTGCGCGCCCTTGTCCCGGTCGAACTCGGCGCCCCATTCGATGAGCTCCATGACGCGGGCCGGACCCTCGCGGACCAGGACCTCCACGGCCCGGGGGTGACAGAGCCCCGCCCCCGCGACCAGGGTGTCCTGGATATGCAGCTCGTAGCGGTCGTCCTCACCGAGCACCGAAGCGATACCGCCCCGCGCGTAGTTCGTGGAGGAGTCGGCACGCTCCTTCTTCGTGATGAGAAGCACCCGAGCCCGTGGCGCCAGCTTCAACGCGAAGGTCAGCCCGGCGATGCCGCTGCCGATGACCAGGACGTCGGTGGACCGCTCCAACTTCTAAGCCTCCCGCGGCGCCAAGGCCGCAACCAGGGTCCTCACTTCGCCTTCCCCTGCTTCCCACTCCAACCGCACTCCGAGGACGCGCACGGAGCCCAGGGTGCTGGCGTGGGCCTCCAGCTTCACGGCGTCCTTCTCCGTGACCACCAGCGTCCGCGTTCCCGCCCTTCTGCGCAATGCCCGGATGTCCGCGGGGGTGAAGCCGTGATGGTCCGGAAAGGCCATCAGCTCGACATCGGATACCCCGTACCCCGTGGCTTCCGCCACCTGGCGGCGGAACGTCTCGGGCCGCGCCACGCCGGCGGCCGCCAGGACGGCGCCCTGCGGCGCGTCGGCCGGCTCGCCGGCCAGCGTCGACCAGCCGCCGGGCGGCAGGCTGAGAACCGCCACCGCCAAGGCGGGGTGCCGCCGGAGGATCTCCCGGGCCAGGCCCGCCGCCACGGTTGCCGGCGCGGTCCGCCGCGTCACCACCACCGCGTGGGCGCGGGCCAGCGCTCCGGGGGGCTCCCGGTAGGGGCCGCGCGGGAGCATCCGGCCCGGGAACGCGTCCTCCGCCGCCAGCAGCACCACGTCGACGTCCCGTGCCATGCGGCGGTGCTGGAAGCCGTCGTCCAGAACGGCCACGTCCGCACCCTGCTCCCTGGCGGTCTGCGCCGCGGCCAGCCGGTCCGCACCCCCGTGCACGGGAACGTCGGGGCTCCAGCGCCGATGCAGGAGGATCTCGTCCTCGCCGTATCCCCGGGAGAGCAGAACGGGATGCGCTCCGGCCTCCGCGAGCAGGCGCACCGCCCAGGCCGCCATCGGCGTCTTCCCTGTTCCCCCCACGGCGAGATTGCCCACCGAGACCACGGCCAGCCCCTCCACCCGGGCTCCCGGTCTCGACCGGTAACGGAGGTCCCGACGGCGGACCTCCGCCGCGTAGACCCATTCCAGGGGCGCCGTCACGGCCGAGAGCACGGCGCCGGCAGCGCCCATCTCGCCCGCCCACCATCGGCGCACGCCCCGTTCCAGAGCACGCCTCATGATTCCGCCTCGACGCGCGCGCTCACGAGGTACCCGTGGCCGCCGCGACGGCGCTCAGGCGGTCCAGCTCGCGGCCGATCTCCTCCGCCATGCCATCCAGGGCCTCACGCCCCGCTTCCCGGGACACCCATCGGGGCTCTCCGTACACGATGCGCACCCGGGAGAAGGGCCGGGGCACCATGAAGCCGTCCCAGCTCGAGAAGTGCCATGACGACGTGGCCCCCGCCGCCAGGGGGATGACGGGAAGACCCGTCACCTGCGCCACCGCCAGCGCCCCCGCCTTGAACTCCCCGGCGGGTCCCTTGGGCCCGTCGGGGGTGAGCGCCAGATCCCTGCCTGCCCTGGCCTCGCGGATCAGTCCCCTGAGCCCCTGGGTGGCACCCCGGGTGCTGGAGCCCCGGACGGTGCCGAATCCGTGCCTTCGGATGACCTGGGTGATGTACTCGCCGTCGGCGTGCTCGCTCACGAGAACCACGACCCCCTCCCCGCGGTGCGCGTACACCAGGGGAAGCATCTGACCGTGCCAGAACACGAACACCACGGGCTTCCCCTCCCGGCGGAAGCGCAGATAGTGCTCGTCCCCCACGCGCTCCATGCGGATCGTGGTGCACAGGGCCCCGAGGAGCCCCAGGCCCAGGACGCCCACGGCCTCGAACTTCAGCTCGCTCACGCTCCCGCCTCCGCGAGCAGCTCCTGGGCCAGGGCCGCCACGCGATCGGAGGCGCCGGGGGTCCCCAGTGCCCCCTTGACCTTCGCCAACCCCGAGACCTGTCTGGCCCGCTCGGGGGAGGACTCGTCGAGGAGGGGCAGGAGCAGCTCCGCCAGCCTGCCGGGTGTGGCCTCGGACTGGAGCACCTCGGGCACGACCCCGTCTCCCGCCACCAGGTTCGCCAGCGCGACGTGCTCGACGCGTACCAGCCGCCGTGCCAGCCAGAACGTCAGCGGGTGGGTCCGGTAGGCCACCACGAACGGTGTGCCGGCCAGCGCGGTCTCCAGCGTGGACGTGCCCGACTTCACCAGCGCGGCGCGGGCATGCCGGAGGAGCGCACCGGTGTCGTCCACCACCGGCAGGTGAGCCTTCGCGAGGGCCGTCGAAGAGACGCTGGAGGCGCGGGCCAGGACGGGCTGGACGTCCGGCATGCGTGCGCGCACCTTGCTCGCGGCTTCGACGAAGACGCGCAGGTGTCTCTCGATCTCCTGCCTGCGCGACCCGGGCAGCAACGCCAGGATCGGGCGTTCCGGATCCAGATCCCAACGGGCACAGAACGCCGACCTGTCCATCACGTCGTCGTCGCGCTCGAGGAGCGGGTGCCCGACGAACGTGACCCGAGCACCCACGGAGCCGAGCACGTCCACCTCGAACGGCAGGATGACGGCCACCCGTGCCGCGTGACGGGCGAGCTGCCGCGCCCGCCCGGCCTTCCATGCCCAGACCTGGGGGGAGATGTAGTAGAGCACCGGCACGCCGCGCTCGTGGGCGGCGCGGGCCACTCGCAGGTTGAAGCCCGGGTAGTCCACCGGGATCACCAGGTCCACCTCGCCGCTCTCCAGCAACCGCGTGACGCGCCGCAGGAGGCGGCGGAAGAACGCGAGGTGACGCGCGACCTCCACGAAGCCCATGACCGCGAGGTCGTCCAGGTCCGCCATGAGCTCCACGCCCTCGGCGCGCATGCGCGGCCCCCCCAGGCCGCTGAGCCGAGCCTCCGGAATGCGGCGTCGCAAGGCCCGCGCCACGCCGGCGCCATGGTCGTCTCCGGACGCCTCACCGGCGAGGATGAGGATCCTGGGGGCGAGGGACATGCCGGGTGACGGCGGGCCGCTCAGAAGCGGCCCAGGTACCACATCAGGGCCACCACCAGGATGAGGAGCAGGAGCAGCTTGCTCCCGGCCATCCCCTTCTTGGTGTCGATCCAGTTCTGCTTCCGCCTACGCCGGACGCGTATCAGCGACATGGGACTCGATCCGTTCCTGGATGGACAAGGCCACGGACAGGGCGGCACGACCGTCGGCACCGCTCACCGCCGGCGGGGCCAGGCCGCGCACGGCGTCACGGAAGTTCTCCAGCTCCCTGCGCAACGGCTCAACGCCGTCGCCATGGAGCGGGACACGCTCGACGATCTGCGCCAGATCCGTGGCGCCCACGCCCTCGGCCGCCTGGGCCTGGAGCGTGCTCAACTCGCTCTTCAGGCGGAGGAACTCACCGGTCCCGTCCGCCAGGTTCAGGCTCACGTACCCGGACCGCTGGAAGAGGCGCAGCTTGCGCATACGCTCCAGCGAGACCCGGCTCGCCGTCAGGTTCGCCACTGCTCCTCCCTCGAAGCCGAGGCGCGCGCTGGCGATGTCGACGTTGGGGGTCAACACGGGCACCCCCGACGCCGCCAGCTCACGTAGGGGGGTACCCACGAGGCTCATCACCAGGTCCACGTCGTGGATCATCAGGTCCAACACGACGGCGACGTCCGTGCTCCGTGGCGTGAACGGCGCCATGCGATGCGACTCCACGAACATGGGCCGGTCCAGGAAGGGCTCCGCTGCCAGAACGGCCTGGTTGAACCGCTCCACGTGGCCGGTCTGCACGAAGGCGCCCGCCGCCTCCGCCTCGGCCAGAATGCGGTCGGCGGCTTCCAGGTCCGGCGCCAGCGGCTTCTCCACGAGGACGGGAGCGCCGCGGCCCAGAGCGGCGGCGGAGACCTCCTCGTGGGACGACGTGGGCACCGCCACCACGAGGGCGTCACAGCCGTCCAGGAGGCCATCCAGGCTGTCGTGGATGCGGACACCGAGCTTATCCCCCACCTCGGCGGCGCGCTCCGGGCGGATGTCGAATATCCCGCACATCTCGACGTCGTCCAGCGAGGCCAGTATGCGCGCGTGATGGAAGCCGAGAGCTCCTACCCCGGCCACGCCGATTCTGGGTCGTTCCACGGGGTTCATGAGCCGCTCGTCAGACGGTGATGCCGCGCTCGCTCGCCTTGATGAACTCGAGGAGGTGGCGGACTTCGGGGATGGGTGGGGCCTCGGCCTCCGCGCGAGCCATCGCCTTCGACAGGTTGAGCTTGGACTGGAAGAGGATCCGGTACGTGTCCTTCAGAGCCTTGCGCACGTCCTGGGAGAAGCCCCGACGCTCCAGCCCGATGGAGTTCAGCCCGTGTAGCGCCGACGGGTTTCCCGCCACCAGGCAGTAGGGGGGCACGTCCTGGGCGATGCGCGAGGCGCCTCCCACGAACGCGTGGGCACCGATGCGCACGAACTGGTGGATCGGCGTGATGCCGCCCACGCTGACCCAGTCCTCGATGGTGACGTGACCTGCCATGTTCACGGCGTTGGACAGGATCACGTGGTTGCCCAGCTCACAGTCGTGGGCTACGTGCGCGTAGGCCATGAGCATGCAGTCGCTCCCCACCACGGTCTTGCCTCGGGCATGGGTCCCGCGGTTCAGGGTGGCGAACTCGCGGATGACCGTGCGGTCCCCCACCTCGAGCGTCGTGCGCTCGCCCTGGAACTTGAGGTCCTGGGGGTCGGTGCCCAGCACGGCGCCGTTGGAGACGCGACAGTCCTCACCGAGCACGGTATCGCGCTCGATGAGCACCCTGGGGCCCAGCTCCGTGCCATCTCCGATCCTCGCCCCTGGCCCCACGATGACCCACGGTCCGACGATCACACCCTGGCCCAGCTCCGCGTCGGGATCCACCAACGCGGTGGGATGGACGATCGTCTCGCCTCGGGTTCCCACTGTGGTCTCACTCATCTATCTACGATCCTCGCCATGAAATCGGCTTCAGCGACCAGGTGCCCGTCGACGAACCCCTGCCCGCGCATCTTACATGTATGTCCACGGAACTGAACCATCTCCAGCTCGAACACCAACGTGTCCCCCGGAACCACCGGGCGGCGCCACTTCACGTTGTCCATGGTCATGAAGTAGACGACCTTCTCGTCCGGATTCTCCACCTCCTCCATGAGGAGGAGGCCGCCCGCCTGGGCCATGGCCTCGATGATGAGCACGCCCGGCATGATGGGGTGCCCGGGGTAGTGTCCCTGGAAGAAAGGCTCATTGATGGTGACGTTCTTGATGCCGACGATCCGCTTGCCGTGCTCGAACTCGGTGATGCGATCCACCAGGAGCATGGGATAGCGGTGCGGCAGGTACTGCATGAGCTTGGCTACGTCGATGATCGGTACGCGCCCGGACCTGCGTGTATGCTCCGCGAGGGCGCGTGCGAGCGCCACGTTCCCGGCGTGGCTCGGCCGCTCCGCCACCACGTGGGCATCGAGGCGGGCACCCAGGAGCGCTAGGTCTCCAACGATGTCCCCCACCTTGTGACGGAGGAACTCGTCGGGGAACCGCAGGTCCTCGTTCATGATGCCGTTGTCGTCGAGGACGACCGTGTTCTCCAGGGAAGCGCCCAATGCGAGGCCGCGCTTGTGCAACGGATCGGCGTCGGCGCGAAAGCCGAAGGTGCGCGCAGGTGCCAGCTCCGTGGAGAAGGCCTCGGCCCTCACTTCGAAGGAGCCGAACTGTCTGCCGATGAGGGGATGCTGAAAGTCGATGGTCGCCGAGATCCGAAGTCCCTCGGCGGGCGTCACCACGTAGCTCTCCCCGTCGTCCCCGCGGACCTGAATGGGAGTCTCCGGCGCGAGGACCCGCACGTCCGCGTCCTGCTCGGACACACCGGCGTCGCGGAGGGCGGCGACGAAGTCCTGGAAGCTCCCGTCCCGGATCGGGATCTCCGGGCCCGTGAGATCCACGGTGACGTTGTCCACGCCCTGGCTGTAGAGAGCCGCCAGCACGTGCTCGACGGTGAGCACGCGGACCCCATCCCTGCCCAACGAGGTTCCAAGCTCGGTGGCCACGACGTGGTCGAGAGTCGCGGGGATCTCGGGCGTTCCCGGGAGGTCCGTGCGCCGGAAGCGAACTCCCGCGCCGGGGCCTGCCGGATGGAACGTGAGCGTGGCGGCCTCACCCGAATGGACCCCTGTCCCCTCGAGCGTGACCTCCTTCGCCACGGTCCGCTGTCTACCACGGTTCATGAGTGTCCGGAGTGCGGGAGTCCACGGCTTCCGTAACCAAAACAAAGAAAGCTAATCACAATCGGGTCACGGACGTAACGGGCGTCGACGAGACGACGGAGCCTGGCAGAGAGCCCACGGCGGGAGCCTCACGCACCGGAGCCGTCGCCTCTTCTCTGGTCGCCCACGGCGGCCTCGAGGGCCCTGACCCGCTCCACGAGACCCGGGAGTCGCTCGACGTAGGCCTCCTTGCGCAGGTATTCACGGTTCGGCCTGGCCGGGTGCCCGGAGACGACGGCTCCCGGCGGCACGTCGCGCATGACCTTGGCGGCGGCGGCGACGCGGGCGCCGTCCCCGATGTTGATGTGGTTGATGACACCGACCTGCCCCCCCATGAGCACGCCCTGCCCTATCCGCGTGGAGCCCGCGATCCCCACCAGAGCCGCGAGCATCGACATGGCTCCCAGGCGCACGTTGTGTGCCAGATGGATGAGATTGTCCAGCTTGGCCGAACGTCCCACCACCGTGTCGCCGATGGAGCCACGGTCCACCGTCGTGTTGGCGCCGATCTCCACGTCGTCCTCCAGGACCACCCGGCCCACGTGCGGCATCTTCCGTGGAGCGCCGTCCACCATGGCCCACCCGAAGCCCTCCACCCCGACGCGGGCGCCGGCATGGAGAACGACGCGGTCACCCAGCACCGTCCTGGGGTACAGAACCACCTGGGGATGGATGACACAGCCCTCTCCCACCTGCGTGTCGCGTCCCACCACCACGTGGGAGCCGATGCGTGTTCCGGATCCCACGCGGACCCCGTCCTCGAGCACGGAGTAGGGCCCGATGCCCACGTCCTCGGCGAGCTCGACGTCCTCGCCGAGCACGGCGGTGGGATGCACCACCGCGGGGCCAGGTACGTCCGGGTAGAGATGACTCAGGATGTGGTAGAGCGCCAGGTGGGCGTCCTCCACCACCACGAGGGGTCTGCCCTCGCCCGCGTGACGCTCCAGGTCGCTCTCGACCAGGAGAGCCGCGGCC
>Ga0316583_10000083_pt1 | contig 20035 bp, 13 predicted proteins | sample J_170502JBrBrA_D_FD_204513 | JGI IMG/M metagenome (GOLD analysis project Ga0316583, IMG submission 204513) | Rhizosphere microbial communities from salt marsh grasses in Alabama, United States - J_170502JBrBrA | ecosystem: Host-associated > Plants > Roots > Rhizosphere | place: USA: Alabama... | reverse complement strand
GGACCAAATGGATATATAATCCAAGCCAAGAGTGGAGTTACGTGAACAGCCGTCTGATGGAAAAAAACTTTCACGTTCGGTTCAGAGAGCACTTTTTTCGTTGAGAAGAACTCCTTCCCTTTTGTGTTCATTCCCCAGCGGCGAATTCACAACTTTTGGGCACTATTCAATCTCTCGAGCCCCCAAGAAAACCCCCCTCTCCTTCGGACTCAATCTCTCTTTTGACTCTATATATGTGGGCACCTGATATCTATGAGGGTTCACCCACCCCGGTGACAGCATTCCTTTCTATTGCGCCGAAAATCTCGATTTTGGCAAATATGTTACGTGTTTTTCTTGTTGCTTCCTATGGAGGTACATTGCAACAAATCTTCTTTTTCTGCAGCATTGCTTCTATGATCTTAGGAGCACTGGCCGCCATGGCCCAAACGAAAGTCAAAAGACTTCTAGCTTATAGTTCGATTGGACATGTAGGTTATCTTTGTATTGGTTTCTCATGTGGAACCATAGAAGGAATTCAATCACTACTCATTGGTATATTTCTTTATGCATCAATGACGATAGATGCATTCGCCATAGTTTTAGCATTACGGCAAACCCGTGTCAAATATATAGCGGATTTGGGCGCTCTAGCCAAAACGAATCCTATTTTAGCTATTACCTTCTCCATGACAATGTTTTCATACGCAGGAATACCCCCGTTAGCCGGCTTTTGTAGCAAATTCTATTTGTTCTTCGCCGCTTTGGGTTGTGGGGCTTACTTCCTAGCCTTAGTGGGAGTAGTGACTAGCGTTATAGGTTGTTGGGCGGCCGGAAGGTTGCCATGAGTCAGGTTGGGGGACCGAAGTTTTCCGTGCACCGGACACGTAGCTTACCGAATCAGTTGCGACACAGATGGGAATGCATGCTACGAAAGACAGGGTCGAGTCTGATACATCAACCTCAGACTCCATATCCTTGTACGAGTCCACAATCACTACACGAGATGAACCTGGGTTTGGTGAATGAATGGGAGTTGGCGTTAGGTGTAATAGGACCCCCAGTTACTGCGCGCGATCGTATACTGGGGTGCTCCCCGTCGGTTGTTGGAACGACGCGAGCCGGGCCTTGATTCCATTCATCAAGATGAAGGGGCAGAGGTAACTAATTCCCATCTCATTTGGGGCGGAAAACGAATCGACATCTCGATGTGATACAGCCCTTTCCTTTTTCGTTGGGAAAGAACGGCGAAGTCCATCCGAACCGTCCAATGAAGAAATAAGAGGAGAGCAAAGCGCCAATGGCGCGCGAAGCGCATGCGGAAGCGGCGCGGAGAAAGAAGGGTGGAGGAGAAGGAGCCGAGCTCATTCCCTTCACTAGGATGTCTTACCAAAGCAGTGCTTTGTTTCCTGGCCAAAGCGCCGGATTTGGGGCTGATCGCAAAAGAGATATGAATAGCGCCTCCAAAGAATCGATTTCGATTTCTCCTGGCGCTTCAAAGAAGCTGAGCCCCCCCTCTCATGAAACGGCTCTGCTGCAATGGATGGCAGAGGGTCCGTAGTACCCGAAGCACTGGAGTGATCAAGTAGCCGGGAAGGGGCCCAGAAGTGCCTACTACTACACCACCACATTCAACTTGGCTCTACACATTGACAGATCTGACTCCTGTCCAGTGTCTGGCAGAACGTTGGGGGCTTCAATCCTGACTCCTTATCCCCCAGTCCAGGCTAATGGAGCCTGACTGATTCAGGGGAGAGAGTGGAGCCTATCGAAGCACTCTGGAGAGTCAGATCCTTGGCCCCTCTTCATTCTCTACAGGGGTCTCTGCCCACGGGGCAAAGATGGAAAGGATCAAAGGCGGGAATCAGAACCAAGCTCGCCTTCCTTTTTTCTCATTTTGAGGGCAGGGGGATGGCGAGTGTCAAAAACAGACTAACATTTGACAGGGGTATGGGCTTCGAGACAAAGACAGAATCATCTTGAGCTCCGCGGCCCCAATGATTATGACCGGGCCTGAATGTATGGTAAGTGATCCGAACCCGCCCGGAGCGAGCCCCCCATAGAGGCAAGTTCAGTTGGTGAGCCGTATGATGGGCGACTATCTCCTGCGGTTCGGAGAGGACTCAGCTGTTAGTTATTACCGGTCGGGGTGGACCCTTCTTGACTTTGGAAAGCCAATGAACCCAACGAGAAACATAGAATGTTTCGAGTACAAGGCGATCAACTACTAATGTTGAGAGCAAGGGAGGGACGTAGTGAGTCCCGACCAAAGACCAAACTTGTCTTCTCAAATTCACCCTGACCCTGACCCTTTCACTCTATTTTATTATATACGCTTAGTGAAAAGAATGTTTTTTGATAAACCTAGGACATGGATTCTATATGAACCAATGGATCGTGACAAGTCGTTACTACTAGCAATGACTTCCTCTTTCATTACTTCATCCTTTCCATATCCCTCTCCCTTGTTCGATCTTACTCATCAAATGGCACTCAGTTCATATCTGTAAGTTCGATCATTTACAAGGTTCAAAGAAAGGGTGGACTGAAGGTAAGCACTAATTACAACCTCTGCTTTTCAGTCCGGAAAAATCAGGTCTAAATCATGCGGTATTTTTCAACCTGTGCGGGAATATGTGAAGCTGTCAGTCCATACTTTCATCCCTCAAAGTCCCCGACTGCTGATGTATCTGTAACTGCTGCGGGTAGGGGTGGTGCCATGGTGGCCTGTGGATCCTGAGTCAGAGGCAGAGGCAATGTAATGACGGAACCGTGGTATTGGGAGTGGCAGAATCAGATGGACTGGTAAGGAGTCCAGGTGAAGTAGAGCCTGGCCGTTCTCCAAAAGGAAAGGACAGCTCATCAAAAATCACATGTCGAGATATATAGACCCGACCGGAAGAGGGATTCAAACAGCGATAACCCTTATGAACTTCACTGTACCCAAGAAAAACACTAAGGAAATTGACAAAAAGCAAAATGGAAAACGATGCTGTGGAGATACAGGTCCCTCATCCACCTACGCATCTCAAACCAAAACCTGTCCTCTGAAGCATTTAATCCAGGAAGGTCCAATGATCATTAGCCTTCTCTATGTCTAACTTTAGCAATTGATAGCGAGAAAGCCCCGATATCGCGTAGACCGGTGGTGAAGCTGATTCCCCCTCGGAGGGGGGGCAGAAGACTCATATATGATGGGAAGGGAAGTCACTCCTTATGAACAAAAGGCATATTTGATAAGGAGGAATTGCGCTTGGCAGCTATTCCACGCCGCTTATGGGTGATAGGATGGTAACCCCAGGCAAGATTGGTTAAGAGAGATTGGAATTGTTAGATTTGCTGACAAATTAGTGGGTTTCGGAGTTTGTTTGTAATAGAAAAGGAAAGAAATATGTGGACCTCGAGTGAACATCTATTTTCGGAGTTTGTTGAGCATTGACTCCGGGGCTCAGATCGTCCTTCCTGAAAAGTAGAGCATTCCCGGCCCATTGCCAGAGGTGATTGACCTTATCTCTACGAAGCCTATCTCATATGCAACTAAAGAAACTCTGACCTAGTTGAGAGAGGAGTTGGTGACCTGCTTCTTGGCCTGACTTTTGACTACTTTCGTTCCCTAGTTTCTTGATTTGACCTAGTGCTATACTAATGCCAGGTAGCTTTCCCCATTCCCTAGCCTAAGTAGCTTATCTTAGTTAGTCCCAAGCTTCTTTCTGAACAGAACTCATGAGATTCGAGTAGGTTACCTAAATCAAGCACTATTTTCCTTATTTGAGAGAGGTAGGCCCCATCAAAGTCCTACTCTTTACCCATAACAATCAGACCCAATGCTCTATCGTACTAGTTCCGGCGCATGTGTACTATGGCAGGTAGCTGACCGAGTGCCAACTGAACTGCTGTACTTCTTTATCCCCACCCAGCAGATCTACTTGACCTGTTTTTAACAAGCTTATTTGGTTGGTTCCAACGAAAGTCTTATTCGACTTGAGTTAGACTACTTTCCTAATTACACCTATGTTGACTAGTCCCCAGCAATGTTCCGCGCTAGCCCTGCAAGAAGGGACCACTTTCACTATCCTTTTTCTTGACATCAATTCTTCTTTCACTACAGATCCACTCCTTTGATACCCGATTACCTAGAAAAGTAGAGAAACTGCCTTGACGGTCGATTTGTCAACAGAAAGACAGAAATGTGAGTCGCACCGAGGAACTACGGCATGTTCCGAGGACAGAAGAGAAAGGCGGAGCGTTTCGAGGTTAGAAGGAGTCAGCTACTAATCTCCATGGGGCTCGGAACATTAGAAGAAGGAGTCTTTTTCCGGCTCTACACATTAGACCTTCCTTTTCGGTTGGGAGAGAACTGAATCAATATACGGACTCCTTCTGAGATTCTTCCTCTACTGAAAGACATTCTTCCGACGAAGGTCCCTGACTAATGTGCCGAACACTTCCAAACTGCGGAGACCAAGTGCCGGAACTCGGAACTCATCACTCGGAAAGGGAAGTAAGCTGATTTGATTGACGACAAGCAGAAAGACGGTCAAAGAATCGAGAGGTTGGGACTGCCTGCAAAAGTTGATAACTGGGATCCACGTATAATGGGGAGCTCACTAAAGGTACCTTTCTCTGAGGAAAGGCTATGGCACGTATTGAGTACAAGAAGAGGGAGGGGTACCACTATGTTAGTCCCGAGAACTAGAGCTTTTCTAAAACGTTCTTCCGACGAAAGATATGGACTCGCTTTCTAAATGAAGGGGCAACCTGCTTACGTCTCTTTCTTGGTAGGAATACCTCAAGCCTACCAATACCTCTTTCTTTCTTCCGATTGATTTGCTGCCACACATGCAAGTAGAAGGTTTCTCATTTGCTTCTCTTTCTCATTTACCCAACTGTTACACTTAACTGACTATTCAAGCAAAAACAACTCATACACTCCTGAAAAAAGGACTGACTCTCAAAGCACGAACTCCCTCCTCATACTCACAATCGTCGAAGGAGGACCAACTCATCCGGGTCTCCTTACTATCAAGAACTCTTCCTCTGACTCGAATTCGAGAAGGACAAACTCAGACTATCAAGAACGTCTATTACTCTACCATCAATAAGGAAGGAATAATAGCCAAGAGGATTCTCTCTGCATGTTAATAGGCATCAAAAGGGGTCCAGGGTCTGTGTCATCCCTCTAGGTCATTCTGGGACTGTCAAGCCCCTGTCTTGTCAAATGTTCTCAGAATCCCTTCGCCGGGGGGGTCTAGTTCATTATCATTGATGGGTCAAAGCCCTTTCTTCAGTAGGAGATTAGGGGTCTATATACCTTTTCTTTTTCGAAAAGAGAGAGCTAGTCGTACAAACTAATATTGATCTTCCTCGCATTCATGACTCTCCCTTTCTTTCTATGGGCAGATCGTCTCACTATCTATTTCTTCAGAGAAGCTAGATGGAATGGAATTCTAGCGCAAGCGTATAAAAGAGATAGGACCGCAGCCCGCCTAGTATAGGAGCAAGCAGATAAAGCATCCCTTTTCTTCTTTGAAGAATCTCGTAGGTCGACGGGTTGAAAGTAGCAAGCAGGATTTGCATGCATATGTGGCAGCATATAGAGATTGGCTTTCTTCCCGAAATCATTAATGGCTTTGCAAGATTCCTTACTCTTCTTTTGTCTCGACTAATGGTACTTTCTCGCACTTTGACTACTCAATAAAGGAGAGACTACTAGTGTTTCGAGCTGGGTGAAGAAAGGTGATCTTCACAATTGGAAGTGACCTTAAACTGTACTGATTCTCATCGAGATTTGCTTGGTGTTCAGTCTACCGCATCAGTCACCTCTCTTCTAATTAATTAAGAAGAATATTCAGGATAGCAGCCAAGGCCAATTCATAGCCGTATGGTATGGAAGTGATTCTCGCTACAGGAGCAAAGGTATCGAAGTGGAAGTGATCGATTTTGGAGTCTGCGCTCACCCTTTTTTGAGGTATTTCATTATGGTTGGTCGAGTGAAGTTCAGTGATTCGCCAAGTCTTTCGTGGCTGTCTTTCATTCAAGTAGTTCTTCTTATCTTGAAGCTTTCTAGCTCCCTCTTCCAATAGTCTCATTAGCATCACTAGCTACGGGAACAGATGAGTCTATAGCAGCATATTCGGATTAATCAATAGCAGCTGCTTATTCCACTTCGGGAACTGAGTCCATAGCAATAGTGAAGGGAACTGCTTCTTCTTTCACAGCTGATTCTACTTATTTTCTTTTCTTGGTCGAATAGTAGTAGGGTGAAAGCCTGATCTCCCTGCTCAGACTCTAGGTCCTTCGCTTGCTGGAAAAAACGAAAGGTCCCTTGGAATATTGAAAGAAAATAAGGGCATGCGGCTACGGGGTGACATCTTTCGCAGTATAGGTTGAGAAGACAGGAGGAGATTGCCTATTCTCGATAAAGACCTTTCCTTCACTTTCTTGGAAAATCATCTTGTCAGGAAGGCTAGATCAAGCCCTTAAATACCCGATTGCCTATCAAAGCAAATCTCTTTACGCTCCATTTGTCTGAAGACAAACTGATCGTTCCGACGGGTATGTGAGGTCCACCTTAGACTTTGACCTAGGGCACGTCGAGAGAACAAAGTCCCTTTTCGTCTCCGTCTTCCTCTCTGTCTCCCGAGACGATGATACGAAGTCTAGATCAAGTCTGAGTCGAAGAGCGTTCTCAGTCGAGAGGAGGAATGCGCCAGAACAAGGGTAGGGGTAAATCAAATCCTTTACCTCAATCAAGTCACTGGCTTTGCTACAGCATTTTCTGAGAAATAAGGAAAAGTAGCGAACTTATGGACTGCAGGAAGCGGGGCACAATGTTCGTGTGGATGCGGCACAAGACCTTCTGTGTCGTCGGTCGGAGCTCTTCGAAAGAGCTGTGGAAAGGCTACCGGAAGAGATGCTCTCTTTCATGGAGTGTAGCCATGACGGTGAGTAAAGGTGAGGGCAACTTGTGTTGGCGGTATCAGGTTGAAGCCGCTCTCGACACTGGGTTGTGCGGGGATAGGAAGATGGTATACCAATTCCATTTCATGCTACTTATGAGCCTATTCTGTGAGAAATCGTTATGCGCCAGGAGTTCCCCGTGGAAAGCGATAGAGCTCTTTTGACCTAATAAGCTTTGTTTGCGATTCTTTCAAGGATTCATATGATCATATGGGCTCTATAGCAGAAAAGGTCTTTCTTTCATGGACTAGATCCCAGCCAAGGTTTTGAAAAGGGTATAAAAAGAAAGAAGAGATGGACCTGGCAAGTGTCAGTCTTAACTGAGAGTAAGGACTCATGGGAGTGACGAAATTCCCTTTGTCCCTCTCCACTTCTGGATGGGGGGAGCTTAGGAGAAATATTAAGAGCTCTTTGTCTAAGAGACTGCAATTGGCTCTTCTGAAACTGGCTTGACTGGAGGGGGACTGAAGCAAAGCAAAACGAACTCCCAATCAATTAAGCAGACTCCCCATGCCTGGTAGGAATAAGAACTAGATCTCAGACTAAGACGACATGAAAGACTTATTACGCCCTCAATAAAAAGCGCTAGAAAAGAAAAAGAAATATCCAATATCTTTTTGTACCCGAAAGAAGAATCTATTATCTTTTTCCAAATTGACCTCAGCCTTGCTTTTGTTTCATTACAATGGCTTGAAGATCAAAAGAAAACTGGGAACGTGATCGCCTCACTAGAAAGGGAGACCTTGATGCATTGAATAATGGAAAAGCAGAAAGGCAAGCAAGCCGGCGCATCGACATATTCTCTGCGTGTAGTTTGTATGATTTGTTTTCTCTTTTCGTATGGTTGAGTTTGTTTCTGACTTTCTCTGGACTAGCTGTTCCTGACACTTGCGTACCTAGCGTTGAACTAGCTTGTGTTCAAAGTTGCCTACTTTTGTATTCTCATTCGGCGAATCCTCACTCAACTGCCTCCGGCGCAGTCGTTCCGTCACTCCTTGCACTTAGTAACTTGCTACCAACTCAGGACGTCGTCATTCAGTTCAGTCAAAACAAGACAAATAAGCGCTGACAGGTATCGAAGCCTTTGATAGATACCTTCTCCTTCCCTCTGGTCAAAGAGTTGGTTTCACTCGTTCCGGCTTTGACTGTAAATAGTCACCAGTCCCAAACACTAGATAATCTGTACAGTAAACACATACCATAAGTGCAAGTACAGATTCTGGAAAAGCAAGTACTGCGGTGTACATATTCACAGGCTGAAAGAGCAATAGCGGCCGGCTTGATCTTTCTTCAGTCTAATTCTGGAATGACTTCTTTCTGAGTTCATGGTTATGCAATAGCTGTTCTGTCTGGAACCAAAATTCTATATAGGCAGGAAGGGAAAGACTTTTGTAGAGTAAGGAAGAACAACTGCAATTCTATATAGGCAGGAAGACGCTTTTCAGATTCAAAGGAGGTCGGTCCTCGATGAAATCAAACACCTTTTCGCACTGACGTATCAATTCCCGCTTCAAGAAAGCCGAAGGAATGAAATGAAGAACTTCTCTAAGCGGATCCACCCAATAGGAAGATCGGAGATAGAGGAAAGAAAGAAAAGACAACTAGAGATTCCGTGGGTGGGAACCTACCAATGTGAATCAAGTTCTACTTTACCGGAATGCTAATGAGCCCTTACTTGAGCTGTAGAATGACCTAGCCTAGTCGAGGACGGATCGACCAACTGATCCAGCGAGAGGCTACCGATGCATATTCCCACCTTACTCTAGGCCTCTGTCATTGGGTTCCGTGATTCCATTCAATGCTGTTTTGGTGGTTAGAGGGATTACCACTTACATAAATCAAATGAAAAATGAACATCATCATGTTGGACAGTTAGCTTATTAACCTCACCACCTAATTCTTTGAATCTCACTCACATTCGTACTATGTGTGATGTTAGAGATATTGAGTAGGAGCTCCTTACATCAGCTATGCCTGATACCGTCAATCCTATCGGGTTCTTAGAATCTCAGGTCAAAGAAGAGAGTTGTGCTGAACCGCCCGCCGTTGATTATTCTTTCTGCCACCTTGAATGAACCTTTCCCTCCGTCAGGTGATGTTTCTATTATATATTTGGAAGTTGTACAGTTATTGCACAAGTATGTGGTCAATTCTATAGAGGGTTATGCGAAGATGAATGTGGCATGTGTTATAAGGAACCCTGAAGGGAATATTACGTACACGCTGGGGGAAGCCATATCTTTGGAAGGATGAGAGGATCTTACGACTTCCTTCTATAATCAATTACTTTACGACATCACAAATCAGAGAAAGTGCAAGGACTCACAAAGAGCGGATCTCTCAGGTATAAGTATTCGGATATATAAGACGTCGTCAAAAAAGATGGATATGGGATAAATCCCAGGGGAAATAGCTCAGAAAATTCCATCCTTACTTGGGCAGGATCTCAAGCCGGTTAAGCCTGAATCAACGCTTCAAATCAGTAATCTAGCCATACCTATCCTAGTAGTATTGTCTCCAAGATGAAACCAAAACCTAGTCAAGAAAGATGAGGATTCCTGGTTGGTGATATCGAAACTGTCATAAATGTTCCAGGGTGAAAGAGGAAGTTCAGTCAAGTCTGATGAGATGGAAGTCAATCTTTATATCAGTGGAAGACGCCCCTGATCCTAGCCCTGACCGACCCAGCTATCCCAAGTATTTGACTTAGTGACAATAGAAGAGAACAGACCATTAATCGATGCATTCTAGTAGACTAATGGGTGACCTCCTTTCCCTATGCCATTGGTTGAAAAGAATCCGGCATATATATCTTTCTTTCATCACTATTTTCTCTCACTAGAATGGAATACCACTTATCGCCTAAATCAATTAACTCTTTGACCTCTTTTTGTACTCGAGACGTTAGTAGTCTCTCGTTTGGTCTCGATCGACTCCCTTTGATCGTTCACTTCCATGCTTTTCATCACATCGGTACCCTCGCTTGGGCAAAGGAGATAGGATATCGACTAACAAGCTAGCAAAGATAAGACGAGTGGCCGCCTACTTCTAGTTATAGATTCTACTACGACCTAAGCTCAAGATAAGAAAGAAGGGTACGATCATAACCATAATCCGACCCTACGACTTCAGAGCTGTCTCGACCAGGAGATGTCACATCGCTTGACCCTCATTCCTGTATGGCATTCCCTCTATTGCTTTGTATGTTGTCACCGTAGGGAAAGAGAAAGAACTAGAAATGTCAGGGTTGATTCCTAAAGGCTTAGGTCGATACAGTTACGAACCTAGTTTGATCCTTCTATTATGATAGGAATTATTAAAGAACCGCTTTCCGAATCTTAGCCTTAGTCAATTCCGGAATGAGGTCGGGCATATTCTTTGATAGTTCGCTCGATTTGGCATGATGAGAATCGACTCGAAGATCAAAGACTTCGCCATCTCGATTGCTAAAAGCGAATTCAAAAGATCGATTTCCTGCTTCTGCAAAGGGTGGAAAAGGCTCATCTGCTCTCTTCATTCTACCTTTCTTTCTCACTAAGATCGTTTCTGGAGAGGGAAGCGTATAATGGGTAGTTAGTTTTTGAGAGGGCGGGCTTTCTCAATTCTATATCATTCGCGGGGTGTCAGATGGCTCAAACGTGGTGGAGGTCGGTCAACATACATGCTTGGTCTTGGGTGGTACCGGGCATGAAGAGAGACTGTTGTGCTCAGATATCAATAGCTGCCACTGCTCGACTTCGTGATAAAGGGATGAATATCACATTGAATATCATATATAGTACTTGGACAACTTACGACGTTTCCAACGAATGATGTTGCTTAAGAAATAGCCATATGTAAATCAACTCCTAGGCCATTCCTTTTGAGGCACTCCGGGGCCGAAAGAAGAGAGATAGAGAGAGGCCTCTTTCGCGTCTCCCTTCCTCCTCCCCCCCAGGCAGGGGCCAACCATATGGAGTATAGCCAAGTGGTAAGGCATCGGTTTTTGGTACCGACATGCAAAGGTTCGAATCCTTTTACTCCAGATTCAGAACTCCTGACTCCCTGGTATCCTGCATTATCCAAGTATCCTGTTATATGTGTTCTTGTCTATACCGACTATATGGCTCGAGGACAAAGAGCCCCTTGTGTTCCCAGTGTGTGTCGTTTATCCAATGTGTTTGATTTATACCGACTATATGGCTCGAGGACAAAGAGCTCGTCCTGTTCAAGTGTCTTTCCAGCTCCCTGTAGTGTAAGTTGTGTTCTGGAGGGTCTGGTTGGCGTAACAAGCCCAGGTTCTCATCTAGCCCTATGCTGCTCCTCGTGAATAAGCTAAGAGAGAAGTAGCTCAGTGATTGTTGAGTATGGCTACGATTGTTTCCGTATGAGTTTGGAGAGGAGCTCTTGTTATGAGTTCCGAGTAGCTCACTGGTCCATAGCATTGACCATGAGCGTTAAGCGAGGGATGGAGGAAATCTTGTATTAATAATACTCTCCTCTCCCTACGCGCTGTTTGTGCTCCCCTTTCTTTTGTAACGTAAGACGTCTCATATCGCCAAATCTCTGGTCTCCCATCGTGCTGCCTTAATGGGTGGAGATCTTCATGTGTGCTGCGATTACGTTTGTTTGTTTGTTCGTTGTAGATCCAGCCTAGGAGTTGAATGTCCCCCATAATCAACCATGTTAAGTTGTGTCCGTAGTTATTTCATTGTCAACGCAATGTTCATACGGGTGGAGTCAAGTACTCTATTCATCCATCGTTTGTATGCTAGCGAGATGGATGTATTATGTATTAATCGTTCTTACTGTACCGATATTCCTGGAAATTCCAATGGTAATGGTAGTGATGATAACCCCTCTGGTCATAATGCTAATGGCAGTTATAATGGTAATGGTCATGATCATGGTAGTGATAACCGCTCTGATAATAATGCTAATGGAAGTTCTAATGATGATGATGATAAAACGTACAATCCCAATGATGCGAAGAAGTTCGCTACGCATCTATTCTATATGGAATGGGATGAATTATATAAATTGATTGTTAAGGAATCTTATAGTGATCCGTATGCTGGGTTGAGGTTAGCTGAAATGAACTTTACCAATCCTTACCTCGGTTGTTCGGATGCCACTAAGATCACCTATGGCGTGATGAAACTCCTCATCAAATATATATACGATACAGGCTTAGAATATGGTAAGTTGACTCTAGGGTATAAAGAAAGTGTATAAAGCTATGGGTGAGAGTTATTCGTTTACTGTCGGTACGGCTATCTCTTTGCTAGATTCTAGTGGTAACGCGGTGCCCAACATGGATGTCTTTAATGAGATCTATAAGCTTGTGGAGAAGAAGGCTGCGGAGTATGATCAAGATGTGTTAGAGGGTTTGTTTGTTCGAGTCTACCTTTCCCGTTCCATCAGGAAGAAAGAGTTTCCTAGCGACGATCAAATCGGTATTGTGCTTTTGAATTGGATCTTAGCAGGTTACTTACTCCCGTTAATTCCGTTAAGTAGATCCCAGACAACCGGCGGATGTATCTAATCCATCCTCCTTTGGCTCCTATGTACCAACCAGATTGTTATGGCCACCCTGTTGGTCATCAAAAGCTGTATTACTGCAGCTGGTTGTCCACTGCCTTTCGTATCCCCCAGCCTAGGGACGTTTGCCCTACCTACCTTGATTATGGTGGAAATACAAAAGAGATTAGGAATCGGATTACGGTCGTGATAGGGCGCCGGCCTGGCCTTATTCAAAAGCACCAGGAAGGAGAAGAGTCAGCATTACCTCTGTTGAAGGAATAAGCCCTGCTATTTCTGTTCTGGGAGGAAGGACTACTTCTTTTCAATCTTTCGAGATGCGTAAATACATTTCTTTCGAGATAGCCAGTCCAGGTGCGGGGCAAGAGCTAACCGTAGCAGTCTAAGGCCGAGATGAATCGATTGAAGAAGAAATTGACGTAGATGATAGAGAAAGAATAAGCGCAGTTGGTGCTTGAGTTGTAGTCAAATCAGTCAGAATTTTCTAATCAAACTAACTTCTTGTTCACGCTCTCCTGCAATTGAATCAGAAGCTATGGGAGGAGGTAGCACTGGTTCTATTAGTTCAAGCGCTTTATTTCACTTCTAAATAAAGGCAGTGAGCTTGCTTGCCGACAATTGAATCTGCGACACTTGTACCTCCTTACTACCTCATCTTTTTGCTTACACCTCTTGCGCTCCTCCAACTTCCTTCTACTAGAGAGCTTGCCTACATATCGGGTTCAGCTTAACTGAGACGGAGACAAGAAGACTTCCTTATTTCTTTCTAAGGCATGAGGTTCGGAATCCTTTTGAAGCTCAGTGTTGGATTCACCTTATGCAGGGGGATAGCAAACTTTCAGTAAATCAACCTGGTCTTTCTTTGATCATGTTATCTGATTAGGCTTGACAAGTCCGCAATCACTTCCATTTCTTTCTATTCTAAGTAGGGAGGATTTCGACCAGGCAATCAAAAAAGAGATATGATGAGTTGCTCTTTCCTTGGCCGGCCTAGGGCAGGATGATCAGCAGCAGAAGGAGGATCGGGATCAGAGCAAGAAGGTTCGAAAAGTGTTGTGAGGGTGGAATCTCATCGCTTTGAAGCATCCGCATTAGCAGCATAAGCGCAAGGTTCGGAGAGGCTTGACGTAGTTGAATCATACCAAGGGGTTCGAGAGCGAGAAAAGCCCGAGTCGTCTTTCCTTTCGAAGCATATAAGGCTTTGACAGGTGTAATCTATTCACGAAGATATAGAGGCAATCCAGGTAAGTCTGCATCACCACAGACCGAGTCGGGTAAGCAAAAGAAAGAATTGCTCGAGAGTATGAGCTTGAGATGAAACGGAGGAGTGTTGATCCGAACGAGAGTCTTGACGGACATATTCAAAAGATCTTTCTGAACAAGGGATCCATCCAATCTATAAACGTCGAAAGAAAATGTTTTCGTGGCGCAAGGGTAAGGTCTTTTTCAACCCGAGCTAAACTCAAACTAAGCAGATCCTGCGCACTCCGAGAAAGGGTGGTGACGCAAGTTTGAACTCGACGAAAGAGGGCCTTCTAATTCGATCTCGTGTCACATAATCTCATTCAACCGCGTGGTTATTACCTTTTGACTATGCTTCTCTCCCCAACCCGAATTCACTTCACTTTCCTTGCCTTTGATACCACTTCGTTCCTGATGAATCTTCAGCATTGCTGGCCTTGGCTAAGTTGAGAACTTGTGATGGGACTAAGATATTCAATCGTTGGGTGATATTTAGCGAGTAATGCGAATAAACAAGAAGGCATAACTCAAACAAAGCAATTCCCGCAGACGAAATGATGAACAAGCACAACCTACCTACCCTTAGTCTATTCAATGCCACCCGGAGCCCTGATACAGTACAATCAGTTGTTGAGGGAGAAGAGGTTTGATTTCCAGTGAGAATGATAGTGGATTTAGATTTACCAACCACTCTATTTATGTAAGAAACCAATGAAGAAACGTAACTAGTGGATATTTCCAATCAATACCCAAGAACTGATCCTTGGCTAGGAAACTAGGCTGTGCCCCGCATTCAAAGAACTAGCTCTTAATTGAATTGACTATATAGGATAGGATAGGAAAAGTCTGTATTGCTCCAGGCTTTCTTTCATTAGTTTCAAACTTGTTGTGGTACAGCCCGTCCTTGCTTGCCTGGATTGCTTGCTCAATAAAGGACGGCTTCAGAAGGGAGACTGGCACTGACACTGGAAGGATATCTACTACTGCTTAAGAGACTCTTTTTTTCCATTTTCAACCTTTTTCCACATCGATTGCTATAGGAGTTCCATCCTCAACCTATGCTCAAAGAACTGGATCACGGAACTCTCTGCCCTTCGCCCCAAGGCACTTTCTTTTTGATATTAAGCAAAGCCGCCTCTTACTATTGAAGTGAAGGTTCGATTCTCCTTGCATTTCCTTTGATTCGGTGATTCGCATCGCCCCAGCACATTCTAACATAATATACACACATTTGCCCTGATCTGATGAAGACCGACCACATCTAATTCGTGTGATTCGGGATTTGAAGGCATTGGTTCGCTGATTCAGTCGTCTAGATATGAGATTTTTGATAAGGAGATGCGCCGAGAGATGAAAGAGACATTGATCTGATCTCAACTTGGACCAGGAAAGGAAAGAGGTTTCGTGAGGAAGAATCAACGAGTAACGAAAGAAAGATTTGCTAGCCCCATTGCTGATGCTTGTCTCAGATTGCAATGAGGAAGAGGGAACAAGGTTCTGAATTGGCTTGTTGAGTGGCTTGCCAATCTCCGTCCTTTCTATCGATGCCGAAGTCAAGGTGAGAAGCTAATCAAGTCATTGGTTTGGATGGGGTCGGGTACGACAAGGAAAATGAAAATACATGTGCGCCGGTATTCAAAGACGTTCTCTAAGCGCCCTGGAATTCAGTGATACCGTGGGCAAGGTAAGGAAAGTAGGGGCCTTTGGCGCCCAGCTTTCCCTTGTACAGATACCTCGATGCCTGCACTTCCCTGAGAGTCAATGCCATTACCTGCAATGCTGCTTTGTCCGTGAGAGAGGTAGGGCCCCTAACAGCTCCTGCATAGCTACCGGCCACCCTCCCATTGGTAGTACTGAGTGCAGCTCCAGCTTGGTTGGTGACAAGCGGTAGATCTTTGGCCGCCCCAATGTTGTTGCCTTCAACCACATGCCGGCTGACCACCCCTGTAGCTCCAGGTGCATAGCTAGTTGCCTCCCCAGCCTCTTCTGTTTTGCGATACACTCCAGAACTTTCTATTTGATCCGTGGAGGAGTTTGAACCCCAACCAATGCCAGCCGCCACTCTCCCGCCTCTTTGAGCCCATTGTCTGGGCCGGATAAAGTGGGCTCAACTGGGCCTAGCTCGACCCAAATCCGAATGAAGCAGTGACCCAAAACCAACATGCAAGAAGTTGACGGAAACTTCAAATGACCAGAAAATCAAAAACAATCCACGTGGTAGAATTTTCTGTCCAATTCAGTACGAAGATAACACAGAATATCCTGAATTGGCAGGGTACCAAGTATACGTAATTGGAAGTTGGAACAACCCTACTATCCGTCTTTCTTTTCCTCCCTGTTATGAGCACAGCTTCGACTGGCGCAGTTCTTTTTTTTTCCCTTTGTTTTGTCTTAAGGTTCGTTTTTCTGAAACCCAACAGGTAGCATACCAACGTTATACCAGTACAATACATCTCGCCGCTACTAATACATCAAAAAAAAAGCATGGTTGATTTGGAAAGAAATGCGCCAGAACTTGCCATACCAGATTCTGAAGCTACATGCCAGAACATTAGTGACGAGTATCGCATCATATACCAGATTCGGTCAGTATCTCACTAGCCGATTCTTGCAAAATGGCATAGCAGGTGTCACTCTTAGGGTACTGAGTGTGATACTGAAAGGTCAAAACTGGCGCATAGCATCTGTCATACTGGCGCATAGCATCTGTAGTATAGCAGGTGTAACTGTGCATTTCAAATGGTTATATGCTGAATGGCGGTTTCTGTGATCCTCCCATAGGAAGTTCAAAACTAGCACATGATTTTGTGGACTAATTGAGAATGTATAAGATTAGTCGATTCATAAGAACCGTGCAGTATCATTGGTATGAAAATTCATCTTTGAAGCAACTCCCTCAACTAAGCTCCCAATTCAGCAATAGCACCCCGATTAAACATCCACTTTGACCGTCTTGGTTACTAGTTGAGTGGCGAAAGAAAGAATCAAAGAGGAAGTCAGGTAGGAAGACGAAGGTTGCCGGATTTCATGCAGTAGCGCGCTTCTTTGCTCCCCTTTTGTCTTTCAAACCAAGGCTGAGCTGACTCGGGAATTCTCCGAGGTCTTAAATCGCTCAATCCCCTCGTACACTGTCAGGGATACGGCTATGATGGTTGGTTCGCATCCCAGGCCGGCCCTACGAGAGCAAGGGGTCAGTCAAGCCCCATTGGGAAGTTATATAAACCCGGGCAAATGAAAATGAAATGAAGCCGACCACCACGGGGCACACTATGGCTTTGACGAAAGCTCTTCCCCTTCCATGCTATGTGTAACTTGAAGAACGGATACTTGATTGAATCTCAGACATAGTTCGTCTAGCGAATAAGCGGGAGAAAGGTAGAATGTTGAGAGCATAGAACGATGAGTAAGCAAATCTTTTTCCTATCCGTTCCGTGGCATGAACGAGAAGCATCCTCTGATCAGATCTCAGTCTATCTATTCAATGGCCTTCTCTATAGCCTTCGACTCGTCAGTGTGAGGCCTGTCACGTCAAATCAAGTGCTAGTAAGAACAGAAGGGCACCTAAGCTAAGGTATGAAAACCTGTGACGGAAGAATGTACCGAAACATCATACTAGCCTGAAAGCGCAGCCTTACTAGAATAATGTATGAGGATGGACAGATCGAGTGCATTTCCACGAATATAAAGAAGAGGGGGACCTATCCGAGTCCTCCACAACTGATTGTGTAAGAGTTGGGCGGGGGATGAGTTGATGTTGCTGGAGTTCAGCGATACGAGCATAAAGGAAAGAAAGCAGCCATAAGATTGTGTAACAGACTAGTTCTTTTTCCGACAGGAAAGACTAGGGTGCCCTACTAATTGTCTAAGAGACTAGTTCGCTCTTCCTGCGGCCAGGCATCAATCTAAATAGAGTGAGGCCTCCCCTAGCCCAACCCAATAAGTAGAAGTTCTCTTTTTGGCCCCGAATATGCCTTCGTCGTCTTAGTACAAGAATATGTCTATCTCCGAGGGAAATAGGCTGCGAAGGAGTCTCGATTCATTCTGCGACACAAGGCTTTTGTCGCATAAAAAGCCGGTCCCCTCCTGATCAAGCTGACCTACCTCTATCACTAAACTAGACCAAAGTCGTGTAAGAATTCTTCGGGTACTACACAGTATTGAGGTTCCGGCTGAGTTCTGACAATGGACGCCCCAATCAGAAAGATTACAAGGCCTAGTGTTGCTAGAGTATGCGTATTGGTTGATCTCTTTCAGGATATGCCCACTCGTATTTGGCTGGGGGTGGGAAAGTTTGGGCGCTGGCAACGAATCAAAAACGAAAATCCCCCGACCCGAAGTCTTGCTCCTTCTGTCGTATGAGAGGCCACAGCCTAGATGAATGCAAAGCCAGACCTTTTTGAAATAAAGGCAAAGAACCTTTGCAGGATGATACTACGAACCCTAATGGAGCCAAGGAGAAAGCAGTTGCAGGCCCTTTTATGGGGGAAGAAACGTGCCATAGTGGAGGGCTAGGTGCGACGGGTGGAACGAAGCTGAACGAAGCAGAATCAGAGAAAGAAAATTCAGAAAACACGATCTCATCCTCGCTGAGGTTATTTGGGTATGGAAAGGCAGAGGAGACACTTGTGGAAAGGCCAGTTGACTTTGATAGGTCTAGTTGAGTCCTTTGTTTATCCACTACTCTGCTAGTAGGCCTTGGGATGAAATAGAGCTTGTGACTGACTTTCATGAATTCCATTTCCCCAGGATTCGCCATGCCCGAGACGACAGCCGTTAACTATTGAGCAATCAGAGATTTCCTGACTCAAAAGTAGGCGAGTGCGGTATAGCAAGAGTGAATGCTCCTACCTCCTTCGTTGGCTTATATCTTTTCTTGCTTCCTTGCTTGAATCCAATAAATAGGCAGCGCCGGCCTGATTCCTTGCTTGAGGAGAGTTGACTACAGGGCTTAAGGTAAGGAGAGGAGAGATTCGCTATTGGATAGCACTCAGAGGCTACACTTTCAACGCTCGAACTCGTCGAACTACTGGAATAGACAGACCGCAAGGTTTTTCTTACTAGCTTGGTCTTCCCTTTCTTCTTTCCTGTAAATCAATCTTCTGCTTCTGGACTCGGGCTGCAACAAGTCTGTCTTTCACTACCACCTGCAGATAGGAAGGAAGTGTAACAGTATGTGTTGTATACTTTTCCCTCTACTCGAGACATTATACGTCTCTTAATTGTTGATATATTCAAACCAGGAAAAAAGAATGTTTGGATGCCCATCTTTCTTTCCGTAACTACATATCTCTGTATATTAGAGAATTGAATGAAGATGCTGTGGCGATTGGGAATCGGTATCTCTTTCTGCGTCTTCGGCTTGGGATGCGGCTTCGAGAAATGTGGTTTCCTAGTATAAAGTGAGAAATCTCGATCTGAAAGGAAAAGGGACAACTCTTTAGAAGTCGCTAGAGCAAGAACAGTCTGAATAGTCGTGAACTTGACAACAGGGCTGAATCTTTCTTCGTAGTCGATCCGCAAGTCAAGGAAAGACCGATTGATATATGCTGCCAGACAAGTCTCTTGGTTCTCCCCTTAGCCCTCAAAGGTGCCGGTGCGCTGGCCTCGCCTCATCATCTCTTCTTTCTCGAGGACACTGCTTTGGTATCTTAGCCCTCACTCTCACTGGTAGGTCTTTCTTTGGTCGAGACTCAGGTACGAGATGATCCCTTCTCTTCCTGCTCGTCACCCCGCCTACTAACCGACCTATAGGAGAACTTCAGTCAATCAGTCGATGGAGTAATGAATTGGCTTGCCCGTCCATTCATTGGGCAAAGGGTCCGGGGAAGGCATTGACTTGACTAGACCGAGCTATTCTTTCTTTCGAACCGAAGACAATTCGATTCATCCCTGGCGGAAAAGCACTTGATCACTCCGCCTCAGCCCTACTTACAATCCATTCTCCGACTACCAATTAGCAGTCCAGCTCCTGATTTTCACTGGTAGATCAGCCCTAGACAACAGCAGACAAGGACGAAAGGAAGGGAGAGACAGTTGCCAGTGATCGGACTTTTGACCAAACAAAGTCCGAACTCCGAGATTCCCAAGGAAAGAAATATGTGGACCTCGAGTGAACATCTATTTTCGGAGTTTGTTTCAGTTGAATAATAAGAGGTTTTTGAAGGTTTGAAAGTGAGAATGGAGAAGTTTGTATACAGACGGTGGTCGAAGTCTTTATAATGTCACCGATGCGGAAGTTTTCTAGGGTCTACAGCCACATGAAAACCTCGAAGAACTTCATATCATGCGGTACCGAAGTGCCACATCACCGAGATGGATGGAGCAGAGAATTTGG
>Ga0316583_10000082_pt1 | contig 20140 bp, 19 predicted proteins | sample J_170502JBrBrA_D_FD_204513 | JGI IMG/M metagenome (GOLD analysis project Ga0316583, IMG submission 204513) | Rhizosphere microbial communities from salt marsh grasses in Alabama, United States - J_170502JBrBrA | ecosystem: Host-associated > Plants > Roots > Rhizosphere | place: USA: Alabama... | reverse complement strand
CTCAAGGGAATCCCTCTCGCGATTCCTGATCACGATCCGATGCTCTAGCGCTCCACGCGCGTCCAGCCTGAGGCCATCAGTCGTTCCTGCGGCAGGAAGCGGCCTTTGTAGTCCATCTTGCGCGAGCCCGGCACCCAGTAGCCGAGATAGACGTAAGGCAGGCCCATCTTGTTCGCGCGCGCGATGTGGTCGAGGATCATGAAGGTGCCGAGCGAGCGGTCGCCGGCGTCGGGATCGAAGAACGAATAGACCATCGACAGTCCGTCGCTCAGCACATCGGTGAGCGCCATCGCCATCAGGTCGCCGGTGCCGCGGCCGTTGAAGCCGCTGTCGGGTCCGCGCCGCCGGTATTCGACGATGCGGGTATCGACGTGGCTGTCCTCGATCATCATGGCGTAGTCGAGCACGGTCATGTCGGCCATGCCGCCGTCACGGTGGCGGGCATCGAGATAGGCGCGGAATACCGAATACTGCTCCGAGGTCGGGTTCGGTGACCGCATGGCGCCGATGACGTCCTCGTTGCGCTCGGCGACGCGGCGCATGTTGCGTGACGGCTTGAAGTCGTTCGCCACCACCCGCACCGACACGCAGGCGCGGCAGCTTTCGCAGGCCGGCCGGTAGGCGATCGATTGGCTGCGGCGGAAGCCGCCATGGGTGAGCAGATCGTTGAGCTCGCTGGCGCGCTCGCCGACGAGGTGCGTGAACACCTTGCGCTCCTCCTGGCCCCGCAGGTACGGGCAGGGCGAAGGCGCCGTCAGGTAGAATTGCGGCGTATCGCGGGAGTGCTGGGTCACTTAGCTCGCGTCTTGGGACGGCCTCCGATTCGACGTTAGCATCGCCCGGCCTTCCGATTTCGTCAAAGCCATTATACGGCTCCCGCGCCCCGCATGGTTCCCCGCAAATAGGAGGCCCGTGCGGCATTATTGACCACCACAGTGCCGAGCAGGATATCGTGCAACAGCCGCCGGCGGTCGTTGAAGAAGGCGACCAGCAGGATGAACGGGGTGAGCACGGATAGGGTGATCCAGAACACGATGGCATGCACGGCGCCGAGCACGAAATAGGCCGGCGCGCCGTACCAGGTACGCATTTCGAGATCCACGACCCGCATGCCGAGGGTGGCTGAGGCCTCGCTCCCGAGCGTTGCCCCAAAATAGACCAGCGCCCAGATCACGGTTGCCGGCGGCAACAGCCAATATAGCGCCCAGCCGAGCCCCAGGGTCACGATGCCGAACGCGAAGATGAACATGGCCGCCAGGATCACCGGCACGGCCAGGATCACGAAATCGATGACGAAGGCGATCACCCGGCGCGCCAGCACGCCCTCGAACAGCTCGGGCTGCGCCACCGGATCATAGGCATGGGGTTTGATGTCAATCGACAAGGCGCCACCCCCTCTCAAAACGGTTGCCGGACCCGGAAAACGCCCCGGTCCCGGCCGGGAATACTCCCGACATGGATAAAGAATCGGCTGCCCGCAAGGGGAGGTCAAGGGCGGCGGCCCCGGCGACTGGAAGCGCCGCGGCGATTGCGGCATGGTGCCGAGGCGAGTGGAGCGAATTTGACATTGGATACCCACATGCCGCGGGCCGCTTATTAAATGTCGAATTCAAAGCTCCACTAGAATCAAATTGCTGCTAGTGGTCCTTTGAGCCCGGCATTTCGGCCAGAGCTTGCAGCAAAGGGGCGAATGTCGGAATCGGATCACTTGGAGCCCGTATTGTGACGACCACGATCACCCTTGCCGACATCGAAGCCGCCCGCCGCGTGATCGCAGGCGCGGTGCTCAAGACCCCGACGCTGGCGGCGCCCAAGCTGTCGGCGCTCACGGGCGCGCAGGTCTACGTCAAATACGAGAACCTGCAGGTCACCAGTTCGTTCAAGGATCGCGGGGCGCTCAACAAGCTCACCTCGCTGTCGGAAGCCGAGCGCAAGCGCGGCGTCATCGCCATGTCGGCCGGCAATCACGCGCAAGCGGTCGCCAATCACGCCTCCCGGCTCGGAATTCCGGCGATCATCGTGATGCCGGAAGCGACGCCGTTCGTGAAGGTGGCGGCGACGCGCTCCTATGGCGCAGAGGTCGTGCTGCACGGCGAGACGATCGCGGAATGCTGGACCGTAACGGAGCAGATTCAGAAGGAGCGCGGACTGACGTTGGTGCATCCCTACGACGATCCGTACATCATCGCGGGGCAGGGCACCATCGCGCTCGAAATGCTGGAGGCGGTGGAAGACCTCGAGGTATTGATCATCCCGATCGGCGGCGGCGGGCTGATCGGCGGCAACGCCATCGCCGCCAAGGCGATTCGGCCTGACATCGAGATCGTCGGCGTCGAGGCCGCGCTCTATCCGTCCATGTGGAATGCGCTGCATAACGAGCAGCGTCCGGCCGGCGGGCCCACGCTCGCCGAGGGCATCGCGGTGAAGAAGGCGAGCGGGCTCACGATTTCGATCGTGCGCGAGCTGGTCCGCGATGTGCTCCTGGTTGACGAGACGGATCTGGAGCGAGCGGTGAACGCGTTCGCCACCTTGCAGAAGACCGTCGCCGAAGGTGCCGGCGCGGCAGGGCTCGCCGCGATGCTGGCCAACCCAGAGCGCTTCGCCGGCCGCAAGGTCGGTCTTGTCCTCACGGGCGGCAATATCGATCCGCGCATTCTGGCATCGATCACCGTGCGCGAGCTGGAGCGCGCCGGCCGGATCATCTCGTTCCGGCTCACCTCGCCGGAAGACCGCCCTGGCGTGCTCGGGCGCGTCGCCACCCGGCTCGGCGAACTCGGCGCCAACATTCTGGAGGTCGATCATCGCCGCCTGTTCCTCGACGTGCCGGCCAAGGGCGCCAAGCTCGACGTCACCATCGAGGCGCGCGACGCCGGACATGCGGACGAGATCATGGCGGCGCTCAAGGCCGACGGTTACCAGCCGGTGCGCATCGTCGCCGGTTTAGCGCAGGAATTTGAGTGACGAATGAGCCTCCCGCGGGAATTTTTCTTGGGTGAGGGCCGGCGTGGAGGAAAGCCGGCGCTCGCACGCGCCGGCGTGGAATGATCGCATTGCGTCCGATCGGTTCATTTCACGCCGCGGCATTAGCGAACAAGAATTCGCTGCGATTGGTGCGATCGGCGACAACAATCTTGTCTGCCGCGAAATTGATATTCTTGGAACGATCATATCGCCACGCATGCCTTCGATAGAACGGGCGTCGCGTTGTCGGCGCGTCAGCGCGAATGAGATTTTCCATTTGACCGACAAGTGCCGACGCTCCTACCTCGGCGCATGTTCGACGCCAACGAAGCTCGGACCGAAGTTGCCGAGGCAAGCCATTCCGTTATGCTGGAGCCGCCCGCGCCGCCGGAGCACGGGATCGACGCGCGCATTGCGGGTTACGCTGAGGCGTTAGCGCCCTTGTCACCGCCTGAGCGGCTACGATTCCTGCGCGAAGCGCTCGACGGCCGCATCGTGTTCACCCATGGCTTCGGCATCGAGGGCCAGATCATCCTGCATTGGATTTGCGAGCAGGGCCTCGATATCGATCTGGTGACCCTCGACACCGGGCGCCTGTTCTCCGAGACATACGAATTGTGGGCTGATACCGAGCGGCGCTATGGCCGCCGCATTCGCGCGATCTATCCGGAGCAGGCGGCGCTGGAAGACCTGGTCGCGCGTGACGGCATCGACGGCTTCTATATGTCGGAGGAGGCGCGTAAAGCCTGCTGCGGTGTGCGCAAGGTGCGTCCGCTCGATCGGGCGCTCGCCGGCGCCGAGGCCTGGGTCACCGGCGCGCGTGGCGATCAGAATGAGGTGCGTCAGGGGGCCGGTCTGATCGGCTTTGAGAAAAGCCGAGGTCTGATCAAATTCAATCCGCTGTTCGACTGGACGCGCGAACAGGTGCTCGCCGTCGCACACCAGAACCGCGTGCCGCTCAACCCGCTCCATGCCAAGGGCTTCGCGTCGATCGGTTGCGCACCCTGCACGCGCGCGCTCGAGCCCGGCGAGCCGGAGCGAAATGGCCGCTGGTGGTGGGAGCAGGACGGCCACCGCGAGTGTGGGTTGCACCTGCCGCGCCAGCCCTACAGCAACATCTAGGGCGTCAGTTTCCCGATAGCTTCATTTCGGCGGCACTAGGCCGCCGACGATTGCGCCAGGACGTCGATCTGCAACTGGGTCAGCGTCTCGTCGCTCCGGTGGATGGCGAGCAGGTTGAGGCCGGCGTCGACGGTCACGTACTCGCGCTCGGTGAGCCAGGCGCGCAATTCCTCGCGGTCGGCCTTGGCGGTCTCGACCAGCACGATCGGCTGGCAGCGCGCAATGGTTTGCGCGGCACCGGCAAGCGCTTCCGCCTCCATGCCCTCGATATCCAGCTTGATCAGGTCGACGCGGGCCAGCTCCAGCGTGTCGATGGCGATCTTCTGCACAGGCACGCAGCTCTGCGGCGAATAGTCGATGTCCTGGCCGATGTATTCGTTGTCGTCGCTCGGCTGCAGCTCTAGATTGCCGAAGCTCGCGGGCGCGAGATAGTTGGGCGTCGGCACTGAGATGATGCCGTTTTCCGCGCCGACCGCCGCGTGCATGGCAACGGCATTGAAGCAGTTGTTGAGTGCGATGTTGCCGGCGAGGGCGTAGTAGACGCGCTCTTGCGGCTCGATTGCCATCACCTGGCCCCATCCGGTCATGGCGGTGGCCCATTCCACGGCGAATGCCCCGATATTGGCGCCGCAGTCGAGCGCCAGAACGCCGTCGCCTTGGTAGCGTCGGCGCAGCTCGAGCAACTGCACGGCGAGCTCGCCTTCGATCGCCTCGTAGGCGCCCGTCTCCAGGAGCTGGTGGCCGACGCCGTAACCGCGGTCGGTGTCGAGCATGCGCTGGTCGAACCGGTTGACGATCATCGAGCCGTGATTGGTAGCGGCCAGCACGAACGCCAGCTTGCGCCCCACATTGCGCATGGAGTGTCTCCTCGGACGGTCAAAGTGATCGAATACGCGCCGACAATGGGCAAAGACTACGCGAACGGACGCATCACAAATGTGACGCAGCGCGAATCGAATCGCGCTGGCGTCAAGTTAGTTTAGGGCTTTCCGGTCGCTTTGTACCGGTCCGTGCGCAAGAAAACGCTGCGCCAGGCCAGGATAAGCCGCGAGACGCTGCGAATCATGCGGTCGGCATCAGCCCTGCATCGCGCGCCAGATGCGTTCCGGTGTCGCCGGCATCTCGATGTGCTTGACCCCGAATTCCGAGAGCGCGTCTACCACCGCGTTGACAACCGCGGCTAGCGCCCCGACGCAGCCGGCCTCGCCGCAGCCTTTGACGCCGAGCGGATTGGTGTTGGTCGGCACCGGGTTGCTCTCTACCGTCATGGCGGAGAAGTTGTGCGCGTGCGGCATGGCGTAGTCCTGGAACGAGGCGGTGACGAGTTGCCCGGCACCGTCGAACTGGATGTCCTCCATCAGCGCCTGGCCGGCCCCTTGCGCGATGCCGCCGTGGATCTGGCCGTGCAGTAGCATGGGGTTGATCACCGTGCCGACGTCGTCGACCACGCTGTAGCGCACAATCTGGGTCTCGCCGGTTTCGCGGTCGATCTCCACCTCACAGACGTGGCAGCCATTCGGAAAATTGGCGACTGAGGCGTTGAAGACCGCGGTGGCCATCAGGCCGGGTTCCATGCCGGCGGGCAGGTTCTTCGGGTCGATCGAGGCGATTGCGATCTCCTTCACGCTCAAGGTGCGATTGGTCTTGGAGGTCGAGAACACGCCATCGTCGAATTTAAGGTCATCGCTTGAGACCTGCAGCATGTGGGCGGCGATGGCGCGCGCCTTGTCGACGATCTTGGCTGTGGCGTCGTGGAAGGCGGAGCCGGCGAGCGTCATGCTGCGCGAGCCGCCGGTGCCTTCGCCGAAGAACACCTCGTCGGTGTCGCCCTGAAGGTAATGCGTTTCTTTGGGGTCGATGCCGAGGCGGTCGCAGACCAGTTGCTTGAACACGGTCTCGTGGCCCTGGCCCTGGCTGTTGGAGCCTGAGATCAGGGTGAGCGTGCCGGTATTGCTGAAGCGCACCTCGGCGCCTTCCAGGCTCGCCGCGGCCGCGCGTTCGATGGTGTTGGAGAGGCCGAAGCCGAGCAGCTTGCCGCGCTTCTTGGCCTCGGCCTTGCGCTTGGCGAGGTTCTTGGCGTCGGCGATCGCCAGCGCCATGTCCATGTTCTTTTCGAACTCGCCGTTATCGTAGGTGAAGGTGAGGCCGGTCTTGAACGGCATGGCGCTCGGCGGAATCGTGTTGCGCCGGCGCAATTCGACCGGATCGATGCCGAGCTCGGCGGCAGCGATATCCACGATGCGCTCGATGACGAAGGCGAATTCGGGCCGGCCGTTGCCGCGATATGGCCGCATCGGGTTGGTGTTGGTGAACACGCAGGTGCAATCCACGTGGATGGCGGGCGTGCGATAGACGCCGGCGAGCGAGCCCGCGTTGAAGATGAAAGCCGGCATTGCCATCTGCAGATAAGCGCCGATCGCCACCCGCGATGTCACCCGCAGCGCCAGGAAGTGGCCGTCTTTGTCGAGCGCGAGCTCGGCTTCGTCGACGTGATCGCGCGCCTGCGCGTCGGAGAGGAACGCCTCGGTGCGGGTCGAGACCCATTTCACCGGCCGGCCGGTGAGCCTGGCGGCGAGCATAACGAGCGGTACTTCGTTGAAGATCGGCGACTTCATGCCGAAGCTGCCGCCGGTGTCGCCGGTGACGATGCGCACCTGGCTTTCCGGCACGTTCATCACCTTGGCGAGCGCGGCGCGCGTCGGCTGCGGGCGCTGCATGGCGGTGTAGACGGTGTAGCGGTCGTCGCCGACGTCGTAATGACCGATGGCGTTGCGCGGCTCCATGGTGGCCGCGGTGACGCGGTTGATGACGAAGCGCTGCTTGACCACGTGGGCGGCGCCCGCGAAGGCCGCATCCACCTTGTCCTTGTCGCCGACAAGGCTGACGAAGCCGATGTTGTCGGGGCACTCCTCCCACACCGGTGGTCCGTCCGCGGTGGCCGCCGTGTCCGTGGACGTGATGGCCGGCAATTCCGCGTAGTCGACCTCGATCAGTTCGGTAGCATCCATCGCCTGCGCGACCGTTTCGGCCACCACGAAGGCGACGCTGTCACCGACCCAGCGCACCTTGCCCTCGGCGAGGATCGGATAGCGCGGCTTGAAGGCCGCCGATCCGTCGCGCCGCTTGAGCCCGCCGGGGACGGGGAGATCGCCTAGCCCAGCGGCCTTGATGTCGGCGGCGGTCAGCACGGCGAGCACGCCGGGCGCGGCCTTGGCGGCGGCAGTATCGATCGACTTGATGGCGGCGTGGGCGTGCGGCGAGCGCAGCACCACGCCGTGCGCCATGCCCGCTAATTGGACGTCGTCGACGTAATGGCCGGCGCCGCGCACCAAGCGCGGATCCTCGAAGCGCGAGACGCCTTGGCCGATTGCGAATTCACCCATGTCTTGATTCCGATTTTTAATGCAGGCCTATCAGCGATCCGCTCATCCCCACGAAAGCGGGGACCGAATGGAGAAACATCGATGTCGAGAGGGACCCTCTGGATTCCCGCTCGCGCAGGAATGAGCGGTGAGTGACTGCAAGCCCTTGGCTTAAAGTTGTCGAAGTTTCTCCGCCACGCGCGGCGAAAAATAAGTGAGGATGCCGTCGCACCCCGCGCGCTTGAAGGCGATGAGGCTTTCGAACATTGCCCGCTCGCCATCGAGCCAGCCGTTCTGGGCCGCCGCCATCAGCATCGCGTATTCCCCCGACACCTGATAGGCGAAGGTCGGCATGCCGAAGGTTTCCTTCACGCGCCGGCAAATATCGAGATAGGGCATGCCGGGCTTGACCATGATCATGTCGGCGCCCTCGTCGATGTCGAGCGCGACCTCGCGGATGGCCTCGTCGGTATTGGTGGGGTCCATCTGATAGGTGCGCTTGTCGCCGGTGAGCGTCTTGGCGGAGCCGACCGCGTCGCGGAACGGCCCGTAGAAGGCGGAGGCGTATTTCGCCGCGTAGGCCATGATCGACACGTTGGTGAAATCGTTGTGATCGAGGGCCTTGCGGATGGCGCCGATGCGCCCGTCCATCATGTCGGAGGGCGCGATGATGTCGCAGCCGGCCTCGGCCTGCACCAGTGCCTGGCGCACCAGCACCGCCACGGTCTCGTCGTTGAGGATGACGCCGTCGCGGATGAGGCCGTCGTGGCCGTGGCTGGTGAAGGGATCGAGCGCAACGTCGCACAGAATGCCAATGTCCGGCACTTCCTTCTTGATGGCGCGGATGGCGCGGCAGACCAGGTTGTCCGGATTGGTCGCTTCGCTGCCCACCTCGTCGCGCAGTTGCGGGTCGGTATAGGGGAAGAGCGCGACGCACGGGATGGTGAGCTTGGCCGCGCGCTCGGCCTCGCGCACCGCCTGGTCGACGGAAAGCCGCTCCACCCCTGGCATCGAAGGCACCGGCGTGCGGGCGTTCTCGCCCTCCATGACGAACAGCGGCCAGATCAGATCGTTGGTTGTCAGCACGGTTTCGCGCACCATGCGGCGCGTCCACTCGTGCTGCCGGTTGCGCCGCATGCGTATGGTGAGGTCGAGCGGGTCGGCCTTGACCTCATGCGCATCCGCGTCAGCCGACACAAAACCGATCTTCCGCTCCAGAGGGCGGCCGAATTTGATGGCCATGGGTAGCTCCATGATGAAGTGAGCCTGTTTTAGCCGTTCCGATTTGACCTGACTACCCGGCCCCGAGCGGGTTTGACATGCGGTTCAGCGCGCGGCAGCGGGCGGCAGTCTCTTTCGCGCTCCGGTCCTGTCGTAAATTTGCGGGTCTTGTCGGCGCCCGATTCGGCGACGCCGGCGCGACCTTTCCAGGAGCCGGTGCATGGCGTTTCCGGGTTTGTCGCAGGAAGAGATGCGGGCGGGGCTGTCGCATCTCGAACAGGCGATGTTTCACCACGACCAGTGGTATGAGGGCATCAATCGGACCTTGATCTGCGGGCTCGCGCCGGATCAGCGCGACGCCGTGGACGACGCGCATCGCTATTGCCGGTTCGGTCAGTTGCTCTACGGCGTTGCCTTCAAATCCATGATGTAGCATCCCGGTTTTGCCGCGATCGAGGTATCCCTCCAACGCATGCATCATTGCGTCCGGGAGATGCTCCTGGCGTCTGCGGCCGGCGAGCCGATCAGGATCGACGTCTACGAGCGGTTCGTTACCTCGCTCAAGCAAATGCGCCTCGAAGTCCAGACGATGAAGCACGAGCTTGAGGATGCCATTTTCAATCTCGACCCGTTGACCGGCGCTGCCAGCCGCATCGGCCTGCTGACGAAGCTGCGTGAGGAGCAGGCCTTCGTGCAGCGCAAGATGCATTCCTGCTGCCTGGCAATGATGGATCTGGATCACTTCAAGGAGGTCAATGACCGCTACGGGCATTCCGATCGGCGATCGCGTGCTTGTTGCGGTGATCAAGCACATCCAGGCGCACATGCGGCCCTAGGACATGCTGTTCCGTTATGGCGGCGAGGAATTCCTGATCTGCTCGCCGGACAGCGATCTCAATGCCGGCAACGAGATGATGGATCGGCTGCGGTGCGAACTGGCGGAATTGTCTCACGAGGCCAACGGCAGCCCGCCTTTCCACGTGACCGTCTCGTGCGGTCTCACCCTGATCGATCCTGACGTGTCCGTTGAAACGTCGATTGATCGGGCAGATAAGGCGCTTTACGCTGCCAAAAACGACGGCCGAAACCGGGTCGCCGTCTGGATGCCGTCCATGTCCTGACTGCGCTACGGTCGGCGCGTTGACCTCTGCCGGGCTTGCCCTTATCGGTCCCATCATGGACTTCAATCTCACCGAAGAACAACGCGCTTTCCAGGAGACCGCCAGGGCCTTCGCGCGCGACGCGATGATGCCGCACGCCCGCGCCTGGGACGAGGGTGAGGTGTTTCCGGTCGATTGCATGCGCGAGGCAGCGTCCCTCGGTTTCGGCGGCCTCTATGTGCGGGAAGACGTCGGCGGCTCGGAGCTGACCCGGCTCGACGCCGCCATCATTTTCGAGGAGTTGGCGCAGGGCTGCACGTCGACCGCCGCCTATATTTCGATCCACAACATGGCATCGTGGATGATCGACGCTTTCGGCAGCGAAGACTTGCGGCGGAAGTATTTGCCGAAGCTCTGCACCATGGAGCATTTCGCAAGCTACTGCCTCACCGAGCCAGGGGCGGGCTCCGATGCTGCGAACCTGTCGACCCGCGCCCGCCGGGACGGCGAGCATTACGTGCTCGACGGCGCCAAGGCCTTCATCTCCGGTGCCGGCGCCTCCGATATCTATGTGGTGATGGCGCGCACGGGTGAAGCGGGCCCGCGCGGCATATCCTGCATCGTGGTCGAGAAGGGCACGCCCGGCCTTTCGTTCGGCGCGCCGGAAAAGAAGCTCGGCTGGAAAAGCCAGCCGACCGCCATGGTGAATTTCGAGAACTGCCGGGTGCCGGTCGAAAACCGCGTCGGCGCGGAGGGCCAGGGTTTCAAGATCGCCATGGCCGGGCTCGACGGTGGACGGCTCAATATCGGGGCCTGCTCGATTGGCGGTGCCCAGTTCTGCCTCGACCGCACAATTGATTATATGCGCGAGCGCAAGCAGTTCGGTTCGCGTCTCGCGGATTTCCAGGCGCTGCAATTCCGCGTCGCCGATTTCGCCACCGAGCTCGAGGCGGCGCGGCTGCTGCTGCATCGTGCCGCGGCTGCGGTAGGCGAGCAGGAGCCGGGCGCTACCCGCCTTGCCGCGCAGGCCAAGCGTCTCGCCACCGACACCGGCTTCAACGTCGTCAACGGCTGCCTGCAACTGCATGGCGGCTACGGCTATCTGCGCGACCACCCGATCGAGCGCGTGCTACGCGACGTGCGTGTGCACCAGATCCTCGAAGGCACCAACGAGATCATGCGGCTGATCGTCAGCCGGCAGATGTTTGGGAATTGAACCGCGTGGACGTCAGCAGTTCCGAAATCCTGTTCGAAAAGCGCGGTGCCGCCGGCGTCGTCACCCTCAATCGTCCGCAAGCGCTCAACGCGGTGACGCATGAGATGGTGCTGGCGCTGAGCGCGCAGTTGAAGGCCTGGGATGACGACGACAACATCACCCGCGTCGTCATCACGGCGGCGGGCGAGCGCGCGTTTTCCGCTGGGGGCGACATCCGCCATCTCTACGAACTCGGCATCGCCAGCCGGCAGGCAGAGGCGCTGCTGTTCTGGGGCGACGAATATCCGCTCAACGTGCTGATCAAGAACTACCGCAAGCCTTATGTGGCGCTGATCGACGGCATCGTCATGGGCGGCGGCGTCGGTGTCTCCATCCATGGCTCCCATCGGGTGGCCGGTGACCGCTTCTCCTTCGCCATGCCGGAAGTGGGCATCGGCTTCTTTCCCGACGTCGGCGCCACCTGGATGCTACCGCGCCTGCCGGGCGAACTCGGCACCTATTGCGCGCTGACCGGCGACCGCTTCAACGCCGCCGACGGTGTTTCCGCCGGCGTCGCGACCCACCGCATACCGTCGGCGCGCTTTGCGGATTTGCTGGAAGGTCTCATGGGGACGGTCTCGGTCGACGCCACGCTCGCCGCCTTCGCCGAGCCGGCGGAGGAGGGCCCAATCATGGCGCGGCGGGGAATAATTGACCGGCTGTTCGCGCACGACCAACTGGAAGACATTCTGGCCGCTCTCGATGGGGAAGCTACCGCTGGGGGGGCCGATGCCGAATGGGCCGCCAAGACGGCTGCCACCATACGGGCCAAATCGCCGCTCAGCCTCAAGATCGCGCTTCAGCAGATGCGCCGCGGCAAGGGCTGGGACTTCGAGACGTGCATGCGCGCCGAATTCCGCATAGTGTCGCGCATTATCGAAGGCCACGATTTCTACGAGGGCGTGCGCGCGGTGATCGTCGACAAGGATAACAAGCCCCATTGGAACCCAGCGACGCTGGCTGCAGTGAGCGAGGAGGACGTCGCGCGCCATTTCGCTCCGCGCCCCGACGGGGAGCTCAGGTTGCCATGAGAGCCAAAAGGGATTTGGCATGAGTGAGCCCTTCTCCGGCGTCCCGATGGACGGCATTGAGGCGCTCGAGCCTGTGCACGAAGGCGAGGGCAAGACCGAGGCCGGCCTGTGGACGCGGCGGCTGGTTCTGTTCCTGCGCGTGATGGCCGGCATCTCGATGCTCAAGGGGCTATATCACTGGTCGTGGCTGTGCGGCATCGGTGTCAGCCGCAACGAGCTGTTCGAATTGCATTCGATCGCCTGGCAGACGGCGACCGTGTTCTTTGCGGTGATCGATCTGGTCGCCGCGGTCGGGCTCTGGCTGGCGGCGGCCTGGGGCGCGGTGATCTGGCTGATGTCGGTCGCTTCCATGCTGGCGGTGGACATGTTCTTTCCGCAGGTGTTCGGCGGCGGCTGGCTCGTCGCCATCGTCGACGGCGGGCTGCTGGCGCTTTATCTGTGGCTTGCCCTGAAAGCGGCGCAGGAGCAGCCGGCGTAAGCTTTTTGACGACAAGCGTGCGCGCATGATCCCGAAAAGTGGGTACCGGTTTTCGGATAAGATCATGCGCAATAAAAAGGGGAGGAGACTATGGCGCGGATCGGTTTCATCGGGCTCGGCAATATGGGGCTGCCCATGGCGCAGAACCTGATCAAGGCGGGCCATACGGTCGAGGGTGTCGACATCAACCAGGAGGCAGTCGAGAAGCTGAAGGCCGCGGGTGGTGTGGGCGTCGAGACCGCCAAGAGCGCCGCCGCGCGCGCCGACGTCGTCATCACCATGCTGCCCGCCGGCCAGCACGTGCGCGAGGTCTATCTCGGTCCCAATGGCATCATTGAGAACGTCAACGAAGGCACACTGCTGATCGACTGCTCGACCATCGACGTGAAAAGCGCGCGCGCGGTTGCGGCGGAAGCCGAGAAGAAGGGCCTGCTGATGATCGATGCCCCGGTCTCCGGCGGCGTCGGCGGCGCGCAGGGCGGCACGCTCACTTTCATGGTCGGCGGCTCGACGCAGGCCTTCACCCGCGCGGAAACGATCCTGCAGAAGATGGGCAAGACCATCGTCCACGCCGGCGGCGCCGGTAACGGCCAGGCCGCCAAGATCTGCAACAACATGATCCTGGCGGTTTCCATGATCGCGGTGAGCGAAGCCTTCGTGCTGGCCGAGAAGCTCGGTCTCGACCACCAGAAGCTGTTCGACATCGCCTCGAAGTCGTCGGGCCAATGCTGGGCGATGACGACTTACTGCCCGGTGCCGGGGCCGGTGCCGACGTCGCCCGCCAACCGCGATTATCAAGCGGGCTTCACCGCGGCGATGATGCTGAAGGACTTGCGGCTCGCGCAGGATGCTTCCAAGGCGAGCGGCGCCAACACCGCGTTCGGCGCCAACGCGGAAAAGCTCTATGCGCAATTCGTCGACAGCGGGGAGGCGGGTAAGGATTTCTCCGGGATCATCCGCTATATCCGCGGCGGCTCGGAATTCGAATAAGAGCCGGCGCTGTTAAGGCTCGCTTATTCCGGGGCCTGCGCGCCCCGGAATGATATGATGTGTTGTGACATCATACGTGGCGACACGACGCATAGTGAATGAACGGTAATGCCCTTCGTTGCAATTTGCATGATCAACGAACCATTCACCTTCGCAAATAAACCTAATCTTTATGGTGTTATTTAAGCCGTTTTTAGAATGCGCCCCTTAGTGTGGCCAGGTCAGGCAGCGGGGAAACAGGGCCGCGTTGCCGATGCAGGACCCATAAATAACCCATAAGGGGCGTTGAACATGAAAGCCGTTGCCAAGACGGTCGAGCCCGCCGAACGCGACGCGGGGCAAGACCAGATCCGGCCTCTCTATCTGGAGGCCCTTACCTTGGTCGAGCGACTGCATCGTCGTCTGCTCGACGTCATCAAGGACGAATTCGACCGCCGCGGTCGCGCCGACATCAATTCGGTGCAGGCGCTGCTGTTGTACAACATCGGCGACAAGGAACTGACGGCCGGAGAGCTGCGCACGCGCGGCTACTATCTCGGCTCGAACGTCTCCTACAATCTGAAGAAGCTGGTCGAGATCGGCTTCCTCGATCACCAGCGCAGCCGCGTCGACCGCCGCTCGGTGCGCATCAAGCTGACCGACAAGGGTCGCGAAGTGCGGGATATCGTCGAGACGCTCTACCAGAAGCATGTGCGCACGGTCGAGCAGGTCGGCGGCATCAATTCCGACGAATTCACCACGCTGAACAAGTCGCTGCATCGGCTTGAGCGGTTCTGGACCGACCAGATCCTCTACCGGCTCTAAGCGTTTTTCCCGCTGGAAGACTTGCCCCGGCCGCCCACGCGGCCGGGGTCTTGTCGTTTGCGGACTTTTCTCAGCCACAAATTCGCCCCTTCGGGGCACTAGCGGAAAAGTGAGCCTCAAATCCGCCGCGGCGCTTGCCCGGGCAGCGTGAACCGGGGCATGAGGGGGGTCGGTCGGCGCATTCCGCGCATTCGGTCGAGAACGCGATGGCAAGAGCTCCTCACTGGCCCGGTGGCGGCCATGACCGCCGCAGGTTTCTGACCCTTTTCGGGGCGGGCGTCGCGTCGGTTCCGTTCATGGCGCGGACGGCGGCGGCCCAGCTGGCGCACGGCTCCGGCGCCAGCACCGACAGTGCCCTGCAATCGCTGATCGAGCAGAACCAGAACCAGGCCCTCGGGCAGAATTTCGACAGCGCCTCGCGGACCATCCACATGCCGCAGGCCTCGTTGCCGACGCTTGCGCCCTCGACCGTGCAAACAACGGAACTCGCGGTCGGCAAATACGAGGGCATCCTCGCGCACGGCGGGTGGCCGAAGGTGCCGCCGACCGACCGCCTGCGCCTCGGCAACCGCCACCCCAGCGTGGTGCCGCTGCGCCAGCGGCTGATGATCGTCGGCGACCTCGCCTCCAACGCCGGCGAGGGCGACGTGTTCGACTCCTACGTTGAAGCAGCGGTGCGCCGGTTCCAGGCGCGCCACGGCATCACCGTTGACGGCATCGTCCGCAAGGAGATGTTCGCGCGGCTCAACGTGCCATGCGCGGACCGGCTCGCGCAGCTCAAGATCAATGTCGGCCGTTTGAAGAAGGCGACCCGGCATCTCAAAGACCGTTACGTGATGGTGAACATTCCGGCCGCGCAGGTGGAAGCGGTTGAGGACGGCGTCGTGGTCAGCCGTCACACCGCCGTGGTCGGCCGGCCATCGCGGCCATCGCCCGCGGTCGACAGCAAGATCATCGAGATCAATTTCAATCCTTATTGGACGGTGCCAGTGTCGCTGGTGCGCCGCGACCTGATCCCGATCATGCAGAAGAATCCGGATTACCTGAAGCAGGAGCACATCCGCATCTTCGACATGAAGGGCAACGAGCTCAACCCGTCGGAGATCAACTGGTACTCGACCGATGCCGTCAGCTACCGCTTCAAGCAGGACCCCGGCAGCTTCAACGCGCTCGGCTCCATACGCATCGATTTCCCAAGCCCCGACGGCGTCTACATGCATGACACGCCGGAGAAGGGCCTGTTCGGCGAGGACATGCGCTTCCACTCGTCGGGCTGCGTGCGGGTACAGAACGTGCGCGAGCTGGTCTACTGGCTGCTCGACAAGACGCCCGGCTGGGACCGCCAGCATATCGACCAGGCCATTGCCTCGGGCGACCGTATCGACGCCAAGCTCAAGCGGCCGGTGCCGGTGCACTGGGTCTACATCACCGCCTGGGCGACACCGGACGGCGTGGTGCAGTTCCGCGACGATATCTACCACAAGGACGGCATCGGGCCGGTCGAAGGCGTGGCCAAGGGTTGAGCCGGGCCTTTAGCCCTAGATATTGCGCCACACCGCGCTAACCATCCCACAGCTTGGCGCGTTGCTGCCGATATGGTATTGGCGGCAGTACTCCCGGATTTTTCACCATGTGACGCCGGCTTCTATGGCGGCGTTAGGAGACTGAGATGTCGGCGACGTCCCGCCCTGCTTCCGCGTCCCCCGAAACGGCCTTCTTTTCCGCTCCGCTTGCCGAGACCGATCCCGAGATCGCCGATGCGATCAACAAGGAGCTCGGCCGCCAGCGCGACGAGATCGAACTGATTGCGTCCGAGAACATCGTGTCGCGCGCTGTGCTGGAAGCGCAGGGTTCGGTCCTTACCAACAAGTACGCTGAGGGGCTGCCGGGACGGCGCTATTACGGCGGCTGCCAGTTCGTCGACATCGCCGAGAACCTGGCGATAGAGCGCGTGACCAAGCTGTTCGGCTGCCAGTTTGCAAATGTGCAGCCGCATTCCGGCGCGTCTGCTAATGCCGCCGTGTTCTTTGCGCTGATGCAGCCGGGCGACACCTTCATGGGCCTCAATCTCGCCGCCGGCGGCCATCTCAGCCACGGCATGGCGATCAACCTGTCCGGCAAGTGGTTCAAGCCGGTGCCGTACAACGTGCGCCGTGACGACCATCGCATCGACATGGAAGAAGTCGAGAAGCTGGCGAAGGAGCACAAGCCGAAGGTCATCATCGCCGGCGGCTCGGCCTATCCGCGCGTCATCGACTTCAAACGCTTCCGCGAGATCTGCGACGAGGTCGGCGCCTACCTGATGGTGGACATGGCGCACTTCGCCGGGCTCGTCGCCGGCGGCGCGCACCCGTCGCCATTCCCGCACGCGCATGTCGTTACCACCACGACGCACAAGACGCTGCGCGGTCCGCGAGGCGGCGTCATTCTCACCAACGACGAGGTGCTGGCCAAGAAGCTCAATTCCGCTGTGTTCCCCGGCTTGCAGGGCGGTCCGCTGATGCACGTCATCGCCGCCAAGGCTGTGGCTTTCGGCGAGGCCTTGCGGCCGAGCTTCAAGACCTACGCCAAGAACGTGGTCGAGAATGCCAAGGCGCTGGCCGAGACCCTGAAGAGCCACGGGCTCGACATCGTCTCCGACGGCACCGACACGCATCTGATGCTGGTCGATCTCCGTCCCAAGAAGCTCACCGGCAAGGTGGCGGAAGGCGCGCTCGGGCGTGCCCACATCACCTGCAACAAGAACGGCGTCCCGTTCGATCCGGAAAAGCCGACGGTGACCTCGGGCGTCCGGCTCGGCACGCCCGCCGGCACCACCCGCGGCTTTGGCATCGCCGAATTCAAAGAGGTCGGCAGCATGATCACCGAAGTGCTCGACGTGCTCTCTCAGAAGGGCACGGACGAGGACACGCTGGTTGAGAGCGCCGTGCGCGAGAAAGTGAAGACATTGCTCAATCGCTTTCCGATCTACCAGTGATGCATCACGGTAGGGGGAGATAGGGGGACGTGATGCGTTGCCCAAGTTGCGGAAGCCTCGACACGCAAGTGAAGGATTCGAGGCCGACCGAGGATTCAGCGGCGATCCGCCGCCGTCGCGTGTGCCTGAGTTGCAATTTCCGCTTCACGACCTTTGAGCGCGTGCAGTTGCGCGAACTCACCGTGATCAAGCGCAACGGCCGCCGCTTGCCGTTCGACCGCGACAAGCTGATGCGATCGGTGCAGATCGCGCTGCGCAAGCGCTCGGTCGATCCCGAGCGCATCGAGAAGATGGTGTCCAAGATCGTGCGTGAGCTGGAAAGCCAGGGCGAGAGCGAAGTCACTTCGGAGACCATCGGTGAACTGGTGATGGAGCACCTGCGCGAACTCGACGACGTCGCCTATGTGCGCTTCGCCTCCGTCTACCGCAATTTCCGTGAGGCCAAGGACTTCCAGGCCGCGCTCGATGAATTGCAGGTGGAAGAGGGGCGTCCTGTCGTGCCGTCGAAATGACGGAAGAACCGACAGAAACGGCGGTGCAAAGCGCCGCTTCGGCCGGCGAGTCCGACGATGACGCGCGTTTCATGGCCTTGGCGCTGTCGCTCGGCCGGCGCGGCTTGGGCAACACCTGGCCGAACCCGGCCGTCGGCGCGGTGATCGTCAAAGATGGTCTCATTGTCGGGCGCGGCTGGACGCAAGCCGGCGGGCGGCCCCATGCCGAGGTCGAGGCGCTGCGCCAGGCCAAGAAGGCCGCGCGCGGCGCGACGATGTACGTCACGCTCGAGCCCTGTTCGCACGAGGGCAAGTCACCGCCCTGCGCCGACGCGGTCATCAAGGCCGGCATCAAGCGCGTGGTTTCGGCGCTGGAGGATCCCAATCCGGAGGTGGCCGGACAGGGCCACGCGTGGCTCAAGGAAAAAGGGATCGCGGTCGATATGGGCCTTGGCGCCGACGAGGCGCGGCGCGCGCACGCCGGGCACATCGCGCGCGTTTCGCTTGGCCGCCCGCATGTGACCCTCAAGCTCGCCATATCCGCCGATGGCAAGGTCGGCGCCGCCGGCCGCAAGCCGGTCCCCATCACCGGCGAGGCGGCGCGCGACCGTGTGTTCCAGATGCGCGCCCAGAGCGACGCCATCCTGGTCGGGATCGGCACCGTGCTCGCCGACAACCCGCAGCTCACCTGCCGACTGCCGGGCATGGAAGCGCGCTCGCCGGTGCGCGTGGTGCTCGACGCCGGTCTGCGGCTGCCGCTCGCGACCGCCGTGGTGGCGACGGTGCGCGAAACGCCGACCTGGGTATTCTGCGGGCGGGCCGCATCCGAGATCGCGCAGGACATCCTCGAGCATAAGGGCGTGCGCGTCTTCCGCGTCGACGACGAACAAGGCCGGCTCGACCTTGACGCGGTGCTTAAGACGCTCGCCAAGGAGGGCATCAGCCGGCTGATGGTGGAGGGCGGCCCGACCGTGGCAGCGTCGTTCGTCGCCGCCGATAAGGTAGATGCGGCGGCGCTCTTTTATTCCGAGAAGCTGATCGGTGGTGATGGCATCGCGCCGCTCGAAGACATGCCGCTCGACGTGCTGGCGTCTCGTCTGCATGTGCGCGGCAGCGAGAAGGTCGGCGCCGATACCTTGGAACAGTACGAGCGACGCTAGATGTTTACCGGCATTGTCACGGACCTGGGTGAAATCCGCAGCATCAAGGCGCGGGCCAATAATCTGAGCCGGCTCACGATCTTCTGCCGCTATCCGCGCGCTGGCATCGACGAGGGTGCGTCGATTGCCTGTTCCGGCGTCTGCATGACGGTGGTCGATACCGGCGAGGAGGATGGCCGCACCTGGTTCGCGGTCGATGCCGCCGCCGAGACTTTGGCGCTTACCACGGTCGGGCGCTGGAAGAAGGGCACCCGCGTCAATCTCGAACGCGCCTTGAAGATCGGCGACGAGCTCGGCGGCCACATGGTCGCCGGTCACGTGGACGGGCTCGCCACCGTGGTCGCGCGCGAGGACATGACCGACATGGCCCGCTTCGTGCTGCGCGCTCCGCCGGAACTCTCCCGCTTCATCGCGGCCAAGGGCTCGGTCGCGCTCGACGGCGTTTCGCTCACGGTCAACACGGTCGAAGGCGACACCTTTTCGGTCCTGATCATACCGCACACCCTGGCGGTCACGACCCTCGGGGCGCTGGCGAAGGGCGACGACGTCAATCTCGAAATCGACACCATGGCGCGCTATGCGGCACGGCTGATGGAAACGCGGTAAAGCGGCAGCGGATGGCCCTTGTTCGGCCCGCGGGCGCTTGCTACGACCCCGGCCGAAACAAGGAAAAACAGACCCCATGGCCAAGAAACGCGCTGCCGCTAAGACGGCGGCCAAGACCAAGACCAAGACCGCCGCGAAAATGGCCGCGCCCCTGCGCATGCTGATCGTGGAAGCGCGCTACTACGAGGACATTTCCGAAAAATTGCTCGCCGGTGCGGTCGCCGTCTTGGAGGGCGCCGGTGCGACCTACGACCGTCTGACGGTGCCCGGTGCGCTCGAAGTGCCGCCGGCCATTGCCATGGCGCTCGATGCCGCCAAAGCCAAGCGCAGGCCCTATGATGGCGTGGTGGCGCTCGGCTGCGTGATCCAGGGCGAGACTTACCATTTCGACCTGGTATCGAACGAATCCGCGCGCGGCCTGATGAATCTGGCTATCGACCGTCAGCTTCCGCTCGGCAATGGCATCCTCACCGTCGACAATGAGGCGCAGGCCTACGCGCGCCTCGGCGGCGACCATGGCCACAAGGGCACCCAGGCCGCGAAGGCCGCGCTCACCATGGTAGCCCTCAAGCAGACGCTGGC
>Ga0316583_10000081_pt1 | contig 20405 bp, 19 predicted proteins | sample J_170502JBrBrA_D_FD_204513 | JGI IMG/M metagenome (GOLD analysis project Ga0316583, IMG submission 204513) | Rhizosphere microbial communities from salt marsh grasses in Alabama, United States - J_170502JBrBrA | ecosystem: Host-associated > Plants > Roots > Rhizosphere | place: USA: Alabama... | reverse complement strand
ACGTGCTGGCTTTGAAGGCCAAGATCGTTGACGTACTCGCCGAACAGGCCGAGCTCGAATCCGCACAGGCGCTCCAGACAGGCGGAATTGAGCAAGTAGCGAGCAATTGGTAGCGAGTGACTACCGACGCTCCGCTTCCTTAATACGCCCACAACAACAGCCCGACCCCAATCACCAGCAGCGCCATACCAGCGATCTCGCGCGGCGTGGTCTTCTGCCTGAACAGGTAGTGGCTGACGCCTTGCGCGAATAACACTTCCACCAGGCCGAGCGTGCGCACGCTGGCCGCGGTGGCGATCGCAAAGCCGAGAAACCAGAACTGCGAGGCGATCGCGCCCATGAAGCCGGCGAAGCTCGCCGGCTTGTAGGCCTTGAAGATGGCGGTCAGCCGGCCCGGCTCGCGCACCGCCAGATAGGCCGACAACACCACCGACTGCATCAACAGCCCCACCACCAGCGTGAACGTCGCCGCCACGACGAAGGTGTGGGTGTGCTCGATTTCGAGGATGGCGCCGCGGAAGCCGGTCGCCGACAGCCCGAACAGGCCGGCCGACACCAGCCCCAGCACCGTCGGCTTGATGCCGTTCTGCTGGACCGCGCCGCGCTTGAGCGACATCACGATGACGCCGGCAGTGGCGATGACAATGGCGAGCGCGAGCAGCGGCGTCACCTTGTCGCCGAGCAGCAGGAAACCGAAGATCGCCACCTGTACCGGCTCGGTCTTGGTGTAGGCGATGGTGACCACGAAGGAGCGGTCGTTCATCGCCGCCAGCATGGTGGCGGTGGCGGCGATCTGCGTGGCCATGCCGAGCACGACCCAAGGCCAGAACGCTGACGGCGGATGCGGCAGACTGGCGCCGGTCACCGTCAGCACGCCGATCAGGAACACGACCGAGAACGGAAAGCCGTAAAGAAAGCGCACGTGCGTGGCGCCGACGGTGCCGAGCGTCGCCGTGAGATGACGCTGCATGGCGTTGCGCGCGGTCTGCGCCGACGCGGCGATGATGGTGAAGACGGCCCAGAGCATGGTCTATTCCACTGTCATGCGCGGGCTTGACCCTCGCATCCACGATCACTTTCGAAAAATGAAATACGTTCGGGAGACTGAATGTTGAGGTGGGGCATCATGGATTGCCGGGTCAAGCCCGGCAATGACGATGCTGATATGCACTCTGATCTGTTTGCAGCGCAGCGAAGCTCAAGCCGCGGCAGACTTGATTTCCGCCGCGGCGGGAAATTCGCTGACCTTGCCGTGCTCGTTGTCGATCAGCAGGAACAAATCGAAATAGCGGATGCGCGGCGCAGATCCGGTGCGCTTGATGATCGACTGCCGCCAGGCCTCATCGTGCGCCTTCTTGGCGGCTTCGACGGAGGGCCAGACATAGACGCCGCCGCCGGTCTTGCCATCGAGCTCAAGCACGAAGTGCTTGCGCAGGAGGTCCTGGTTGGCCTGCCACTTGGGAATGACGTGGCGCGCATCTTCCGCGACCTGCTCGCGCGTCCAGCCTTGCGGCGAATCGAATTCCACGAATTCCAGGATCATGCGCTTTCCCCCTGATTTTCAGCGACCAGCATGTAGTTCACGTCCATGTCCGACGAGAGCTGCCAGCGGTCGGCGAATGGATTGTAGATCACCCCGCGCTCGCTGGTCACCTGAAGGCCCGCCTGCTCGATCGAGCGCTCCAGCTCCTCCGGCGTGATGAACTTGTCCCACTGGTGGGTGCCGCGCGGCAGCCAGCGCAGGACGTATTCGGCGCCGACAATCGCGAGCGCGAAACTCTTGAGCGTACGGTTGAGGGTGGCGGCAATCATCAGCCCGCCTGGCTTCACCATCTGCGCGCAGGTCCCAACGAACAGATCGACATCGGCGACGTGCTCGACCACCTCCATCACCAGCACCACGTCGAAGCGCTCGCCCGCCTCCGCCAGCGCCTCCGCGGTGGTAGCGCGGTAGTCGACGGTGACGCCGCTCCGTTCGGCGTGGATGCGCGCCACCTCGACATTCTCTTCCGCCGGATCGGCGCCCACCATGTCGGCGCCGAGCCGCGCCAGCGGCTCCGACAGGACACCGCCGCCGCAGCCGATGTCGAGCATGCGCAGGCCTTTCAGGCAGTCGAGCGTTCTGGAGTCGCGGTCGAAATGGTCGGCGGCCTGGTCGCGGATATAGCCGAGCCGCACCGGATTGAGCTTGTGCAGCGCCGCCATCGGCCCGCGCGGGTCCCACCAGTCGGGCGCGTGGCGCGCGAAGCGCTCCACCTCGGCGGCGTCGATGGTGGTATCACTGCCGTAACGGGCGTGTCTGGCGGCCATTCTCGTTCCCCAACCTTGAGCGCGGGTTCAAGTTGCGGGCCCCCGCCCCCGCCGTTATGTATACGCGGCTTTTCGGGCCGGCGCTCGGGGCTTTTCGCCTCGCGCCGGCCGCTTGTTAGCGCGTTTCGGCGCGTCCGGGAACGTTCAATGGCTCGGCTGGTAATGAAATTCGGCGGGACTTCGGTCGCCGACCTCGACCGCATCCGCAACGTAGCGCGCCACGTCAAACGCGAGGTGGAGGCGGGCTACGATGTGGCCGTGGTGGTCTCGGCCATGGCGGGGGTGACCAACCAGCTCGTCGCCTGGTGCCGCGAGGCCGCGCCCCTGCACGACACCCGCGAATACGACGCCGTGGTGGCGACCGGCGAGGAGGTCACAGCCGGCCTGCTCGCCATGGTGCTAGAGGGCATGGGCGTCAACGCCCGCTCCTGGCAGGGCTGGCAGCTTCCGATCCTGACCAGCAACGTGCATGGCTCCGCCCGCATCCTCGACATCAACGGCGCCGAACTGATCAAGCGCTTCGCCGAGCAGAAGCAGGTGGCGGTGATCGCGGGCTTTCAAGGGGTGCACAAGGAGACCAACCGCATCACCACGCTCGGCCGCGGCGGTTCCGACACCTCGGCGGTAGCGATCGCGGCGGCAATCGGCGCCGAGCGCTGCGACATCTACACCGACGTCGACGGCGTCTACACCACCGACCCACGCGTGGTGCCGAAGGCCAAGCGCATGGACCGCATTGCGTTTGAGGAAATGCTCGAGCTCGCCTCGCAAGGCGCCAAGGTCATGCAGGTGCGCTCGGTCGAGCTCGGCATGATGCATAACGTGCGCATCTTCGTGCGGTCCAGCTTCGAGAAGCCGGAAGACATCGACCCGCGTCTGCCGCCGTCCGGCACGCTCATTTGCGACGAGGAAGATATCGTGGAACAGCAAGTCGTCACCGGCATCGCCTTCTCCAAGGACGAAGCGCAGGTTTCCATCCGCCGCGTGCGGGACAAGCCCGGCGTCGCTGCCGCCATCTTCGGCCCGCTCGCCGACGCCAACATCAACGTCGACATGATCGTGCAGACGGTCTCGCCCGACGGCGCCACCACCGACCTCACCTTCACGGTGCCATCGGCCGACTTCGAGCGCGCCAAGGGCGTGATCGAGAAGAACAAGGCCGACATCGGCTTTGAGGCCATCGACGGCGCCACCGAAGTCGCCAAGATCTCGGTCATCGGCATCGGCATGCGCAGCCACGCCGGTGTGGCGGCGAGCGCCTTCAAGGCGCTGTCGGAGCGCGGCATCAACATCCGCGCCATCACCACGTCGGAGATCAAGTTCTCGGTGCTGATCGACGCCGAATATACCGAACTCGCCGTGCGCACCCTGCACACGCTTTACGGGCTGGATAAGACTTAAAAACGCGCCTCGCCTCGGCGCGTTCCCCCGCTTGCCGCGGACGCGGGCGGATGCGACAAACCGATCATAATAAAGAGATCGGGAGGCCGTCAGCCCATGCGTGTCGTCGCGCTCGAAGAGCATTTCACCGTGCCGGAACTGGTCAAACGGATCGATCCCGCCGTGGTCAAGGCGCGCGGTTTCATACCGCGCAAAGTGCCCAAGGACCGGCCCAACCCCATGGAGCTCAACAAGGAGATCGGCGAGATCCGACTCAAGTCCATGGACGACACCGGCATCACGTTACAGGTGCTGTCCAACACCGGCCCCGGTCCCGACCTCGTGCCCGGTCCCGACGGCGTCGCCATGGCGCGCGAGATGAACGACTACCTGGCGGAAGCCTGCAAACGTCATCCGGACCGCTTCGCTGGCTTCGCCGTATTGCCGTTGATGAGCCCAGAGGCCTGCGCCGCCGAGCTGACGCGCTGCGTCAAGGAGCTCGGCTTCCCCGGCGCGCTGGTCAACGGCACCACCGACGGACGCTTTCTCGACGATCCGGTCTACGACGACCTGCTGGCTGAAGCCGTGAAGCTCGACGTGCCGATCTACATCCATCCGCACATCCCGCCGGCGCCGGTGCGCGAGGCCTACTATGCCGGCCTCACCGATGGCGCCAGCCGCGTGATCGCGACCGCCGGCTGGGGCTGGCACTCGGAAACCGCGATCCACCTGATGCGCCTGGTGCTCGCCGGCACCCTCGACAAGCATCCCAAGCTCAAGATCATCATCGGCCACATGGGCGAGATGATCCCGGTGATGCTGGCGCGCATGGACGCGGTGTCGTCGCTCGACATCGGCCACCTGCAACGCACGATCGGCCAGACCATCCTCGACCAGACCTGGATCACCACCAGCGGCATCTTCACCCAGCCGCCGTTCCTGGCCGCGCTGCAGACCTTCGGCATCGACCGCATCATGTTCTCGGTCGATTATCCCTACGCGCCCAACCAGGCCGGCCGGCGCTTCCTCAATGAGGTCAGCCTGTCGCCGGACGACAAGATCAAGCTCTGCCACAGCACCGCCGACGCGCTGCTCAAGCTGAAGGCGTGAGCGGAAAAGCGGTGCGGCCGGATACCCTCCCCCCGCGAAGCGGGGAGAGGGGAGCGATGCGCCGTGCCCGGCTGGCGGGTTCTACCTGGCTTGCCCCTTGCATGGGCCATTCGCTATAGGCTGACCCAGGACGCGGGCCCGGGGCCTTTGTCGCACCGGGGTCGCAGTTCGTTCACTTTCGGGCCGTAAACCGAGGCCGAAGGGCCCAGATTCCGGCCCAAAAGCCGGACTGAGAAGGCCGGGGCTAAACAAGGACTTCATAATGCGTGGCGCGCTAGGCGGTCCGCGCGTGCTGTTGCGGCGGCTCCGCGAGGTGATGGCGGAGCGGGTCAGCGCGCAGGAACGCCTCGATAAGATTGTTGTCCTGATCGCCGCCAACATGGTGGCGGAAGTGTGCTCTGTCTACGTGCTGCGCGTAGACGGAACGCTCGAGCTGTACGCCACCGAAGGCCTCAACCGCGAAGCCGTCCACCAGACCGTCATGAAGGCCGACGAGGGCCTGGTCGGCCTGGTCGCGAGCGAAGCCAACCCAATCAACCTCTCGGAAGCGCAGGCCCACCCGGCCTTCTCGTTCCGCCCGGAAACCGGCGAAGAAATCTACCACTCCTTCCTCGGCGTGCCGATCCTGCGCGCGGGCAACACCCTCGGCGTGCTGGTGGTGCAGAACCGCGCGCGGCGCACCTACACCGAGGAGGAAGAGGAGGCGCTGCAGACGACCTCCATGGTGCTCGCCGAGATGATCGCCTCCGGCGAGCTGTCGGCGCTGGCGCCGCCCGGCGCCGAACCGGCCGCCCGCCATGCCACCTACGTGACCGGTACGCCGCTCTCGGACGGCATCGCGCTCGGCCATGTGGTGCTGCACGAGCCGCGCGTGGTCATCACCAACGTCATCGCCGACGACGTCAAGCGCGAGTCCAAGCGCCTCGACGCCGCGATCGCCACCTTGCGCGCCGACCTCGACCGGTTGGTCGAGCATCGCGACCTCGCCGACGGCGGCGAGCACCGCGACGTGCTCGAAGCCTATCGCATGTTCTCGTACGACCAGAGCTGGCTGCACAAGATCCGCGAAGCGGTGATGACCGGCCTCACCGCCGAAGCCGGCGTCGAGCGCGTGCAGTCCGACACCCGCGCGCGCATGCTGCGCGCTTCCGATCCCTACTTGCGCGAGCGCCTGCACGATCTCGACGACCTCGCCAACCGGCTGATGCGCGTCCTGACCGGCAAAGACCACGCGCCGACCAAAGAGCAATTGCCGGACAACGCCATCATCGTCGCCCGCGCCATGGGCCCGGCGGCGCTGCTCGACTACGACCGCAACAAGCTGCGCGGCCTGGTGCTGGAGGAAGGCGGCCCGACCTCGCACGTCTCGATCGTGGCGCGCGCGCTCGGCATCCCGACCGTGGGCGAGATCGACAACGCCACCGGCTTGGTGGAATCGGGCGACGCCATCATCGTCGACGCCACCACCGGGCAGGTGCACATGCGCCCGCCGCAGGACATCGAGTCCGCCTACGCCGAGCGGGTGAAGCTGCGCGCGCGCCGGCAGGCGCAATACCGCGCGCTGCGCGACCAGCCCTGCGTCACCAAGGACGGGCAGAAGATCGCGCTCATGATCAATGCAGGCCTCGCTATCGACCTGCCGCACATCGAGGAGACCGGCGCCGCCGGCATCGGCCTGTTCCGCACCGAGCTGCAGTTCATGGTGGCCAACGCCTTGCCGCGCACCGGCGAGCAGCTTGCGCTCTATCAGGACGTGCTCGACGCCGCCGGCACGTTGCCGGTGACCTTCCGCACCCTCGATATTGGCGGCGACAAGGTGCTGCCCTATATGCGCAACGTGGAAGAGGAAAATCCGGCGCTTGGCTGGCGCGCCATCCGCCTCGGGCTCGACCGCCCGGGCCTCTTGCGCAGCCAGGTGCGCGCGCTGTTGCGCGCCTCCAGCGGCCGGCGCTTGAAAATCATGTTTCCGATGATCGCCATGGTCGAAGAGTTCGACAAGGCCAAGGCGCTGGTCGAGGTCGAGCTGACCCATCTGCGACGCCACGGCCATACGTTGCCCGAGCGGGTTGAGATCGGCGCCATGCTGGAAGTACCGTCTCTTCTGTTCCAGCTCGACGAATTACTAGAACGGGTGGATTTCCTGTCGGTGGGCTCGAACGACCTGATGCAGTTCCTCTATGCCGCCGACCGCGGCAACACCCGTGTGAGCAACCGCTTCGATCCGCTGTCGACGCCGGTGATGCGCGCGCTCAAGGACATCGTGGACAAGGGCGAGCAGCACGACAAGCCGGTGACGCTGTGCGGCGAACTCGCCTCGCAGCCGATCGGCGCGCTGGCGCTCGCGATCCTCGGCTACCGCGCGTTGTCGCTGTCGCCCTCGGCGGTCGGCCCGGTGAAGGCGCTGCTGCTCGATCTCGATTGCCGCAAGGGCGAGGAGGCCATCCTGCCGCTGCTCGAGCAGCCGGTCGGCAGCGTGTCGATCCGCCACAAGCTGGAAAGCTTCGCGGCGTCGGAAGGCCTGCAGTTATAGCTAATTATCTGTGCCAAGGCGTCGTGGCCGGGCTTGTCCCGCGCATCCACGCCTTCTACTTAATTGTGCCGCTTGAGGGCATGAATGCCCGGCTGAAGCGGGCCAAGACGAAATCGAACGAGACGCTGACTTTGATCGCCCTGCCGCAACAGAAGCTCGACGCGCTGCTTGCCCGCCACGAAATGCTGGAGGGCGAACTGGCGACGCCGCTCGATCCGGAAACTTACGTCAAGCGGTCGCGCGAGTTCGCCGAGCTCGAGCCGGTGATCGCTGCGATCAAGGCCTATCGTGCGGTCAATGCCGAAATCGCCGACGTCGAGGCGATGATCAACGGTAGCGACAGCGAGATGCGCAAGCTGGCGGAAGCCGAGAAGCCGGAATTGGAAGAACGCCGGGAGGCGCTCGAAAAGCAGATCGGCCTCGCGCTCGTCCCCAAGGACGCCATGGACGACCGCAACGTCATCCTCGAAATCCGCGCCGGCACCGGCGGCGACGAAGCCGCGCTGTTCGCCGGCGACCTGTTCCGCATGTACGAGCGCTACGCCGCCAGCCGCGGCTGGAAGGTCGAGATCATGTCGGCAAGCGAGGGCACCAAGGGTGGCTTCAAGGAAATTATCGCCGAGATCCGTGGCCGTGGCGCCTTCGCGCGGCTGAAGTTCGAGTCCGGCGTGCACCGCGTGCAGCGCGTGCCCGACACCGAAGCGTCCGGGCGCATCCACACCTCGGCGGCAACGGTTGCGGTGTTGCCGGAAGTGGAAGACGTCGACATCGAGATCAACGACGCCGATCTACGCATCGATACCATGCGCGCGGGCGGCGCCGGCGGTCAGCACGTCAACAAGACCGAGTCGGCAATCCGCATCACTCACATCCCCAGCAACATCGCCGTGGTCGTGCAGGAGGAGCGCTCGCAGCATAAGAACCGCGCCAAGGCCATGGCGGTTCTGCGCGCCAGGCTTTACGACATGGAACGCACCAAGCGCGATTCCGAACGCGCGGCCGCGCGGCGCGGCCAAGTCGGCTCCGGTGACCGTTCCGAGCGCATCCGCACCTATAATTTCCCGCAAGGCCGCGTCACCGACCACCGCATCAACCTGACGCTCTACAAGCTGCCCGAGGTGATGGCAGGCGAAGGGCTCGACGAGCTGATCGATGCTCTCGTCACTCAGCATCAGGCAGAATTACTGGCAGCGCACGGCGCGGCGGCATGAACGCGGTGATGCAGGCGCCCGCCACCATTACATCGTCGAGGCGGACGCTACGCGAGTTGCTGGCGCAAGCGGGCATCGAATCCGCTGACGTCGACGCGCGGCTGTTGATCACGCACGCGCTCGGCATCGACCGCGTCACCATGATGACGCAAGGCGAGCGCGCGCTTTCCCCCGACGAGATCGCCAAAATCGACGCCCTCGCCGCGCGCCGCTTGAAGCATGAGCCGGTGGCACGCATCGTTGGCAAGAAGGAATTCTGGAGCCTGACGCTCACTGTCAGCCCGGACGTGCTGGTGCCGCGGCCGGAAACCGAAACCGTAATCGAGCTTGCGCTCGATTTGATCGGCAGCGAGCACCGCCTGGAGCGCCTGCGCGTTCTCGATATCGGCACCGGTTCCGGCGCATTGCTGCTCGCGCTGCTCAAGGAGCTTCCACGCGCCACGGGCGTCGCCACCGACATCAGCGAAAGCGCCTTGAACGTCGCACGCGCCAACGCGGAACGGCATGGCCTCACGTCGCGTTGTCAGTTCGTCAACGCCGATATCGCAGCGGGCGTCGAGGGGCCGTTCAATCTGATCGTCTCAAATCCACCCTATATCGTCCGGAACGATATTTCGGAGCTCGAGCCTGAGGTCCGCGATTACGATCCGGCTCTTGCCTTGGACGGCGGACCGGATGGTCTGGACTGTTACCGCGCCATTGCCACCGAAGCGCGCCGCCTGTTGGCGCCGGGCGGCTATCTGGTGGTCGAGATCGGCATCGGCCAGGATCGGGCGGTTAGCGGATTGTTTTCCGGCGTTGGGTTAACGGTCGTTGAAACACGGCCGGATTTGGCGGGAATCCCACGCGCTTTGGCCGTATTTTTCGCGTCATGAGCGCGGCGCATTGGCGCCACGCGAAAACGCTAGGGCTCAGAAACAGCGAAAAAAGCACTTGGATTATGCCCTGGAAACGACTAGCTTCCTGCCACGGAATCGACCCGGGAATGGGTGCATCGCCACGACCCCTGAGCATAACCTCGGAGACATGGTCTCGGAAACGAGGGCTCTGTGCGGCGGCGGTACATCAGGGCGAATGAGGACATGCCGGACGCCGGCAAGACGAAATCGCCAGACGATATCACCAGATACGGGTCCGGATGCTTCACCGGTTGGGCGCATCGAATTTCTAAACGGAAGCGATGCGTGTAACAGAATGTAGGCAACGCCGCGGCAAGTTCGCGGCCATGGGGTTGCTGCTGCTATCGCGATAACGTTCGCAAACACTGAGTTCATGGGCGCGGGGATCCGGCGTAGCGCCGGCGTCTGCGTCATGGCGGTGACTTTGATTTGCAGCTTGCAAGGTCACCAACGGGGCGATTTGCAAGAATGCGAAAGGTGAACTGACAGGGATATCATGAGAAACGGTCAGAAGCGCATGCGGGGCCGCAGTAGCCACCGCAAAAGCCAGAACCCGATGACGCGCGTCTATGAGTCGAACGGACCCGACGTGAAGATTCGCGGTACGGCTTCGCATATTGCAGAAAAATATATTCAGCTTGCCCGTGACGCCCAGAGCTCCGGCGATCCCGTCGCTGCCGAAAACTACTATCAGCACGCCGAGCATTATTTCCGTTTGATCGCCGCGGCGCAGGAACAGCTTCGTCAGCAAAACCCCTACTACAACCAGCAGCCACAGGGTCCGCAAGGCGCCGCCGACGAATACGACGAAAGCGAGGACGAAGGACAGCCCTACGCGAACGAGCCGTCGTTCACGCCGCGTGGGCCGCAACCACAGCCTTACCTGCCGCCCGACGCGCAGCCCTTTCCGCCGCGCGAGCAGCCGGTAGCCCAACCGATCCGCCAGCTGCAACCGGCCGAAGGCGAGGAGGTCGGCGGCTTGCCGCCCTTCATCACCGGCGGCCAGCCGCAGCCGAGCGGTCAGCAGAACGGCCACGACCAGGCGGAGCGCGGTGCTGGTGCGGGCACCGGCCATCGTCGCCGCCGTCGGCATCGCAGCAACTTCCGCAGCGAACGTGGCGAAGCCGGCGGTACCGTGCAGGCCGAAGGCGAACAGCCGAGCGAATAATTTTCGGAACAACTGCTAAGGCGCCCGCGCGACTCGCGTTGCGCGGGCGCTTTGCGTTTAGCCACCAGGTGACGGCGCGAGCGCCGGCTCCAAGGCCGGCACCAACTTGCGCTTAAGACCCCGCGCTGGAATAGCGCGATAGACCTGCTTGGTCGCCACCACCAGATGCACGCCCGCGAACGGCGCCGACACGCTGGCGCCCGCGCGCTCCCATGCGAGCGCCGTGCGTAGGAACCAGCCGCGGTCGACCGGCGGCACATAAAGCGCTTCGCTCCAGCCGGTCGGCGTGAACCAGGTCTCGCGCAGGAGCTGGTTGATCTGCGCGCGCGAATAGGGCCGGCCGTGACCGAACGGCGTGGCATCGGTACGCGCCCATACGCCACGCCGGTTCGGCACCACGGTGAGCAACTGCCCGCCCGAGGCCAGCACGCGCCACACCTCGCGCAACAGCGCCGCCGGGTCGTGCGTCATTTCCAGTTCGTGCACCAACAGAATGCGGTCGACCGCAGCGTCGGCGAGCGGCAGCTCGAACTCATCCACCAGCGACGTCAGCGCCGGCTTCTGCGACGGCCATTTCACCACGCCCTGCGCCGCCGGCATGAACGACAGGCAGCGCTCGGCCTCCTCGCGGAACAATCCGAGATAGGGCGTCGTATAGCCGATGCCGAGCACGCGCTGGCCGCGGGTATCGCTCCATAGCCTGCGGATACCGCGGCCGATGAAACGGCGCGCCACCACGCCCCGGCGCTGGCCATAGAAATTCCGCAGGTCCACGACGTCGATCGACATGGGTTGAAAATACCACGAAATGCGCCGACAAAGCGCCCGCCGAGGCGGCAGGCGGCGTGCGCCCGCGCCTCACTCCGTGTTACGGTTAACGCAACTGAACTACCAGCGACGAGGACGATTGACCGATGGCTGCCGAGACCCGCCTGTTCAAGTGCCTGAGCGACAATTACGGCGTGCTGCTGCACGATCCCGACACCGGCGCCACCGCCTCGATCGACGCGCCGGAAGCCGCCGCCGTCGAGCAGGCACTGCAGGAGACCGGCTGGAAGCTGACCGACATTCTGGTCACGCACCATCACGCCGACCACACCGGCGGCATCGAAGAACTGAAGGCGAAATACAAGTGCCGCGTGGTGGCGCCCGCCAAGGAAGCCGGCAAGATCCCAGGCGTCGACAAGACCGTCGCCCAAGGCGATTCCGTCTCGGTCGGCAAGCTCGCCGGCACCGTGCTGGAGACGCCCGGCCATACGCTCGGCCACATCACCTATTGGTTTCCGCAGGATCATCTCGCCTTCGTCGGCGACACGCTGTTCTCCATCGGTTGCGGCCGCCTGCTCGAAGGCACGCCCGAGATGATGTGGAACTCGCTCAAGAAGCTGCGCGACCTGCCGAACGAGACGCTGGTTTATTGCGGCCACGAATACACCGCCGCCAACATCCGTTTCGCGCTGTCGATCGACCAAGAAAACCCGGTGCTGGCGGCGCGCGCGGCGCAGGTTGAGCAACTGCGCGAGGAAGGCGAGCCGACCATTCCCGTCACCATCGGCGACGAGAAGCTGGCGAACCCGTTCCTGCGCGCCGACGTGCCCGACCTCGCCGTCGACATTGGCATGGCCGGCAAGCCGGCGGCGGAAGTGTTCGCGGAAATCCGCGGACGGAAGGATCGGTTCTAAGCTGGCGCCATGCCGTCCTCCTCCACCACCGCCGCGGAGATGATCGCCAAGCTCGATCTACATCCGCATCCGGAAGGCGGGCACTTCCGCGAGACCTTCCGCGACACGCACACCGTCAACGGCCGTGCGGCCTCGACCGCCATTCTGTTCCTCTTGGCGCGCGGCGAGCGCTCGCACTGGCACCGCGTCGATGCGGTGGAGATCTGGCACTATTACGCCGGTGCGCCGCTGGCGCTCTCCATCGTCAATGGCGCCACCGAAGAAATCGTGCGGCTCGGCGCCGACATCCATGCCGGCGAGACGCCACAGGTGACGGTGCCGGCGCGCGCCTGGCAGGCGGCGGAAAGCCTCGGCGACTGGACCCTGGTCGGCTGCACCGTCGCGCCCGGCTTCGAATTCGCCGGCTTCGAACTGGCGCCGCACGACTGGTCGCCGAGCAACAAATAGCCTGAGATCGCTTCCGGTCATGCCCGCACGTTCGGACCGCCGTCGCGGCCGGCTATGCTATGAATCGCGCGGGCGTTGTCGCATCTGCAAGAGGAGATTCCGATGTCGAACGTGACTGGCCGTAGCGACAATTCGGACGAGAAACTGCCCACTGCCAATACGGTCGGCCAGTACCTGGTTTATTTCGCGGCCGAACGCACCTTGATGGCCTGGATCCGAGCCGCGCTCGGCCTGATGGCCCTCGGGTTCGTCATTGATCGTTTCGGACTGGTGGTGCGCACCATCACGCCGCATGCCGGCAAGATGGTTGGGTCATCGACGATGTCGTTCCTGGCGGGCGCGGGCCTGGTGCTCATCGGCGCGTTGCTCGCGGGCGTCGCGGCGGTGCGATACACGCACTTCATGCGGCGCTATAAGCAAAGCGGTGAAATCGACCCGGGCTACGGCCTGGAGCCCGCGATAGCCTTCACGGTGGTCGTGGGGCTGATGGGGGCGCTCATCGCCGGTTACTTGATGTCCGTGGGTCTTTGACCCGAACGATGAAGCGGGATGGAGGGGGCCGCAAGTCACGCGCCGGGCTGCGGCGATTGTAGCTCGGTCAGCCTCTCGACCGCCGCGGCCGAAAGGGGACGCGACTTGCGTGTCGCTTCGTCCATCAGCACGATCACGGTCTCGGCCGTCGCGGCACAAGTGCCGTTCTGGAATATCGCTTGCTCGAGCGAGAGGGAGCTGCGGCCGACTTTCTGCACCCGCGTGCCGATGTGCGCCTCTCCGGGCCAGTTCAGCTCCGCTTTGAACTCCAGCAGCAGCCGCGCAATGACGAATGCGGTGCCCGGCTCGAGGATCGGCCTTTCCGGATTGTAGAGGATTCTCACCCGGCCGGTTTCCAACAGCGTCGCGAACACCGCGTTGTTGACGTGTCCCTGGCGATCCGCGTCGTTGTAGCGGATCGTCTCCGTGGCCCATGAGGGGTAAGCTGCAAGCTGATCGTCATCGATCACGTCGGAAACTCCGGAGACTCGTTGATCGCCGACGCGGCTTGCCATCATGGAACCCGCGTTTCAAGACCCCGCGCGACTGAAACAAGCCGCCGCCGTGCTGATCGACGCCCTTTTCTCAGCCGAGAGAAAAGGCGCCAAGCGCGCGTGCCGCAAGATCCGCTCTGACAGAATTGCCGACAAACCGCTCTTATACGATGTACTGCCCGCCGTTCGCGGTCAGCGTCGAACCGGTGATGAAGCCGGCGTCGTCGGAAGCCAGGAACATGACACAGCGCGCGATCTCTTCCGGCTCGCCCAGACGGCCGACCGGGATCTGCGGCAGAATGCTCTTTTCCAGCACGTCCTTCGGCACCGCCTGCACCATCTCGGTGTTGATGTAGCCGGGGCAGATCGCGTTCACCGTGATGCCGGCGCGCGCGCCTTCCTGCGCCAGGGCCTTGGTGAAGCCGAGCTCGCCGGCCTTGGCGGCGGAATAGTTCACTTGGCCCATCTGGCCCTTTTGGCCGTTGATCGACGAGATGTTGACCACGCGCCCGAACTTGCGCTCGCGCATGCCTTCCCAGACCTGCCGCGTCATGTTGAACAGCGAGCCGAGGTTCGTGTTGATGACCTGCGTCCACTGCTCCGGCTTCATGCGGTGGAACATGCCGTCACGCGTGATGCCGGCGTTGTTGACCAGCACGTCAACCGGCCCGAGCTCGGCGGCAACCTTGCCGACGCCGTCGGCGCAGGCCTCGAATGACGACACATCCCACTTGAATACCGCGATGCCGGTCTCGGCCTTGAATTTCGCCGCCGCCTCGTCGTTGCCGTGATAGACGGCCGCGACGTCGTATCTGGCGCCCTTCAGCGCCTTCGAAATCGCGGCGCCGATGCCGCGGCTGCCGCCGGTGACCAATGCTACGCGAGCCATCTGTCGTTCCTCCCAGAGAAGCTTGTTCGTTGCGCCACGGCCGGGACGAGCCGGCCATGACTTAGATCAAAGGGCTTTGAATCAAAGACCCTGGATCAAAAAACTAACCGCGCCGGCCTTCCTTTGACCGGCGCGCTTGCATTCTAAGCTGATGTCTGCGCCGCTGTCAGCGTTCGACGGCGGCTTTTTCGTGCGACTTTCGGATCAGCGCTCGGCGCCCTTTTTTGGGCCACGTATTTGCTTTCCGCTCGGCGACCTTTTTTGCAGTGCGTCTTCGCTACCGCTCCACGCACATGGCAATGCCCATGCCGCCGCCGATGCACAGCGTGGCCAGGCCCTTCTTGGCGTCGCGCTTCTGCATTTCGAAAAGCAGCGTCGTCAGAACGCGCGCGCCGGAGGCCCCGATCGGGTGGCCGATGGCGATCGCCCCGCCGTTGACGTTGACCTTGCTGGTATCCCAGCCCAGGTCCTTGTTCACGGCACAGGCCTGGGCGGCGAAGGCCTCGTTGGCCTCGATCAGGTCGAGGTCATCCTTGCTCCAGCCGGCCTTTTTCAGCGCCGCGCGCGAGGCCGGGATCGGTCCCGTCCCCATGATCGCCGGGTCCACGCCCGCCTGCGCCCAGGAAACGATGCGCGCCAGTGGCGTGTGGCCGAGCTTGGCCGCTTCCGAGGCCTTCATCAGCACCACCGCGGCGGCGCCGTCGTTGATGCCGGAGGCGTTGGCCGCCGTCACCGTGCCTTCCTTGTCGAAGGCCGGCTTGAGCTTACCGACCGTTGCCATGGTCACGCCCGCCTTCGGGTACTCGTCGGTGTCGACCACGATATCGCCCTTGCGGTTCTTGATCGTGACCGGGACGATCTCGTCCTTGAACTTGCCGGCCTTCATGGCGGCCTCGGCCTTGTTCTGCGAGGCGACCGCGAACTCGTCCTGCATTTCGCGGGTAATCTGCCACTGCCTGGCGACGTTCTCGGCCGTGTTGCCCATGTGGTAACCGTTAAAGGCGTCCCACAGGCCGTCCTTGATCATGGTGTCGATCATCTTGAAGTCGCCCATCTTCACGCCTGTGCGCAGATGCTGGCAGTGCGGCGCCATGCTCATGGATTCCTGGCCGCCGGCCACCACGATGTCGCTGTCGCCGTTCGCAATCGCCTGATAGCCGAGCGCGACCGCCCTCAGGCCCGAGCCGCAGAGCTGATTCACGCCCCACGCGGGGCTCTCGACCGGGATGCCGGCGTTGATGGAGGCCTGGCGGGCCGGGTTCTGGCCCTGCCCGGCGGTGAGGATCTGGCCCATGATCACTTCGGAGACCCGGTCGCCCTCGACCCCTGCGCGCTCGAGCGCGGCATGAATGGCGGTGCGGCCCAGTTCATGGGCGGGTACGTTGGCGAAGGCCCCGTTGAATGCGCCAACCGGCGTGCGCGCGGCGCTCACGATGACGATATCGTCCTTCATGCGAAACTCCTCTGGCGATCAGTTGCGGGGCTAGGCCGTTTTGGCACTGCCGCATCCTTAGCGGCGGCGAGAACCCTGTCAACAACGGCCCTCTTGCAGATATGCTAGATAATTGGCCCTTTTTTCGGGCTCCCGCAAGGGATGCCGCAGCGCCCCATTTTCCTGCCGCGCCGCCACAAAACGGCTGGCCCAGCCCGCCGGATTGCGGTTATGCTTCCGATCTGGGCAGGGAGGAACGAGTGATCTCATGGCAGAAAACGAAAAAGAGCCAGTTACGATCAAGAAGTACGCCAACCGGCGGCTCTACAATACTGGGACCAGCACCTACGTAACCCTCGAGGACTTGGCCACCATGGTGAAGGCCGGCGAGGACTTCGTGGTCTACGACGCCAAGAGCGGCGACGACATTACGCGTTCGGTGCTGGCGCAGATCATCTTCGAGCAGGAGAACAAGGAAGGCCAGAGCCTGCTGCCGATCACATTCCTGCGGCAGCTCATCCGTTTCTACGGCGACAGCATGCAGATGCTGGTCCCGCGCTATCTCGAGCAGTCCATGCAGTCGTTCACCGGCCAGCAGGATAAATTCCGCGAGCAGATGGCGCAGGCCTTCGGCGCCACCGGTCTCGGCCCGATCGAGGAGCAGGCGCGGCGCAACATGGAGATGTTCGAAAAGGCCTTCGCCATGTTCACGCCGTTTGCGCGCGGCGGTCAGGAGAAGCCGGCAGAGGAAAAGCCGCAGGCCGGCGGATCTGGCGGCGGTGAGATGAATGAGCTCAAGCGCCAGCTCGAGGAGATGCAGAAGAAGATCGACCGCCTGAGCGACAAAGACTAGCGGTCTGATTCCGACAATCGCCTCCCGTTACTGCAAGCGTCGGAACAAATGTCGGAACCAAAGGACCACTAGCAGTCGTTCGATTCTAGTGGCGCTTTGAGTTTGACATTTGATGAGCGACCCACCGCACGTGGGTATCAAATGCCAAATTTGCGCTACTAGGAACGGCGCATTTTGCGTCTCGCGGCCAAGCCACGCCGAAGGCGCGAGCCCGGAATGACAAACCCGAAGGTCAGCCCTGGGTCGCCGTCCTCGCGACGGCGCCCGACTTCTGGCTTTGCTGCCACGGTCGCTCGGCACCGCCAAGGCCCATCAGCGCGCCCTGCAGGTAGTCGCAGCCCCATGCGCCGAGCTGCGCGGCAGCTGCGTCGTCCTGCACCCATTCGGCAACCGTCTTCAGCCCGAGCCGGCGGCTCAGATCAATCAGCGTCTGCACGAAGGCGCGATCGTCAGCCGACTTGGCGATGTTCTGCACGAAGGCGCCGTCGATCTTGATGATGTTCACGCCTAGCTTGCGCAGGTTGCGGAACGAGGTATAGCCGGCGCCGAAATCATCGATGGCGATGCGGCAGCCGAGATCCTTGACGCGGGTGACGAAGCCGCGCGCCTCGTCGATATTCTCGATCGCGGCGGTTTCGGTGATCTCGATGATGAGCCGCTCGGCAGCCCGCCGGTTGGCGCGCAGCAGCGCCCCCAAACCATTCCACCAGTTGGGATCGATGGTAGAGGCGGGCGAGACGTTGACGCTGGCCGTGAGGCCGGGCGCATCGACCAATTCGTTCACGACGAGCTCGAGCATGCGGTAATCGAGCATGCGCACGAGGCCGAGTCTTTCCGCCACCGGAATGATCTCATTGGCATTGAATACGTGGCCATCGGCGCGGCTGGCCCGCATGAGGCATTCGTAGAAGACGACCTGGCGGCTGTGGGCGTCGACCACCGGCTCGAAGGCGAGCGCGATGCGGCGCTCGTTGAGCGCGGCGCATATCTCGTCTGTCACGCGCGCGGTATCTCGCCGGAGCGTGTCGCGCTCGACATTAGGCCGGTACGCCTCGAACGAGCCGGGGCGCTTGGCACGCGCGGCGTGCAGCGCGTCCTGGGCACGGGCGAGGATTTCCGTCACCGAACGCGCGTGGCGCGGCGCCGTCACCCCGCCGATCGTCAACGTCACCGCCACCGGCCCGGCGTCGGTAGCGAAGGTTTCGTCGCGCACGCTGGCCAGCAGCCGCTCGGCGGCGGTCGCCAGTTCGTCGGGCGCGCAGCGGGTGAGGATGATGCCGAACTTGTTGCCGGAGATGCGGCCCAGATGGTCCTTGGCGCGCATGCGCGTACGGATGCGCTTGGCGACCTGGCTGATGAGATCGTCGGTGACGTCGAAGCCGTAGGCCTCGTTGAGGTGGCCGAGCCGGTCGATGGCGATCAGCATGAAGCCGCAAGATTCGCGGAAGCGCGTCGTCTCGTCGAGGGTCGCTTCCAGCGTCTCGGTGAGATAGGCGCGGTTCATCTCGCCGGTAAGCGGATCGAACTTGGCGAGCCGCGTGAGCTGGAATTCGCGCTCGTGCCGCTCATCGATCACCCGCACGATGCCGTGGGCGCGTACCGGCTTGCCGTCCGGACCGGCAAACCAACGCCCGCAATCTTCCAGCCAAACCTTGTCTGCGGATCCGCTGCGACGGAACGCGTATTGCGCGACATAAGGCGCGCCCTGGCCTGTGTCGGCCGTTTCCGAGCGCGTGATGGCGTCGATGCGGCTCAGGCCGTCATTATCGTCGACACGCTGGGCGAAGGCGCGGCCGTTGGCGACCGTCGCGATATCGATGCCGAGCACCGCGCCCGCGTTCGCTGTCCAGGTCAGCGCATCCGTGTCGAGGCGCCACACGTAGGCGGCCTCGCCGATCGACTCGAGAATCGCGGTGGCGTCCGGACGCGCAGGCTGAGAATTGTCGTGGGTCACACTCGCCCCTTATTGGCACGCCTCGGCCCGGGTCTGTCGACGGTTGTTCGGCTGACGCGGGCGACGCTACCAAAAATACCTAAACAATCCGCAAAACCACGAATTTTGCCCGCCGAATCGCGCTCCCAACTTGCGGCATGAGGCTTGCCACGTCGAGGGTAGACAGCGCGTTGCTGTCCCGAAATGAGACAGGCTGGGCCATGACGACAGACCAGGCGAGACAGGTGGAAAAAGGCGAGCCGGCAGGCGAAGGCCGGGCGCTGATCGCGCTTAATGAGCCGACTGCTGCCACGCCGTCGCCCTGCCATCGGCAGGCGCCCTTCCTGGCCCACCTGATCGCCACCAAGCAGCAGTTCCCGCAGACCCGCGCCCGCCGCCGCGCCGAGCCCGAACAGGCGGCGACGGCCTACCGGGCCACGGCCGACCGGGCGAAGTGGGGATAGGCGTTTAGTAGCCGAGCGCGCAGCCGTCCTTGCGCGGTTCGGAGCCGCCGATCAGCACGCCGCGATCCCAGTCGATCTTGACGGTCTGCGCACCGCCCCACGGCTGGTCGGCGATTGCGACGTTTTGGCCGCGTGCCTTCAGGCCCTCGATGGTCGCGGCCGGCGTGCCGGTCTCGACCACGGTCTGCTCGCCCTCGAAGAAGAAGCGCGGGCAATCGATCGCCTCCTGCACGTCCATGCCGTAGTCGAGCATGTTGGTGACGATCTGCACGTGGCCCATGGGCTGGTAGTGCGCGCCCATGACGCCGAAGCTCATGTCGCAACGGCCGTTCTTCATCGCCATCGCCGGAATGATGGTGTGCATCGGTCGCTTGTTGGGCGCGAACTCGTTAACGTGACCGGCATCGAGCGTGAAGCAGGAGCCGCGATTGGTGAGCAGAATGCCGCTCTTCTCGGTGCAGAGACCAAGACCGAAGCTCGAATAGAGCGAGTTGATGAACGAGCAGGCCATACGGTCGCGGTCGACGACAGTGAGATAGACCGTGTCGCTTCCCGGTGTCGGCGCGCTCGGCAGCGCACTGCGCTTGTTCATGTCGATGAGACCGGCGAGCTTCTTGCCGAAGGCTTTGTCCAGCAGGTCAGGCACCTTGACTTGCATGGCCGAGGCTTCCGCGATGTGCGTATCGCGCACGGCGAAGGCAAGCCGCGCGGCCTCCAGCACCAGATGCAAACGCTCAGGACCCTTGGGATCGAACTCCTTGAGATCGAAGTTCTCCAGGATGTTGAGCATTACCAAGGCCGTGATGCCCTGCCCGTTGGGCGGAATCTCATTGATATCGAGACCGCGGTAGCGCGTCGCGATGGGCGTCACCACCTCGCCGCGGTGATTGGCGAAATCCTCTGCGGTCAGGAACGAGCCGCGCTGCGCCACGGTCGCTGCCATTTCCTCGCCGATCGCGCCTTCATAGAAGCCATTGGCGCCCTTGGCGCCGATGGTCTTCAGCGTCTCAGCTAATGCGGGGAAGCGAATGACGTCGCCTTCCTGCGGCGCCTTACCGTCAAATAGATAGTG
>Ga0316583_10000080_pt1 | contig 20541 bp, 20 predicted proteins | sample J_170502JBrBrA_D_FD_204513 | JGI IMG/M metagenome (GOLD analysis project Ga0316583, IMG submission 204513) | Rhizosphere microbial communities from salt marsh grasses in Alabama, United States - J_170502JBrBrA | ecosystem: Host-associated > Plants > Roots > Rhizosphere | place: USA: Alabama... | reverse complement strand
CCGTCTAAGAGCGAGAAACCACCTTCCATAAGCGGCCGTTTAGCCGGGGGAATGGGAACCTGGCGATGGTCCAACCAGGCCTGTATGCCAGCGCGATCGTTGCTGTAGGAAACGGCCGTTTCCCGGTGGCAGTAGCTGCAGTGACTACATGGCTGCGCGCTTTCGTCGCCCAAGACCTGGCGCAAGGTCTGCATCAGACAGCCCGTTTCACCCTGCCCGTACAGGATCATTTTTTCCAATTCCTGGCTGCGAACTACATGCTGCCGCTCATATCGCGCCAATTCCGGCATTCCTTGTTTCGAGGTGCGCACATAGACTTGCCGTCTGTTGATCAGCTGTTTCTCTAAAAAAGATTGTTCTTGCAGCTCGGCGAGGATGACAGTGACCATGGTCGGATGCAGGCCGCTTCGAGCGCGAACCTGGTTCCGCGAGGGCCAGGATACGGCGGCGTCTGAGCTGATCGCGTTGAGCACGGTGTCGAAATCGGCGGCAGTAGGTTGGGCGGAACGAATGAAATGTTCCTGGATGCGGCGGTCCTGTATATCGAACAATAAAATCCCTTGCGCGGGCAGCCCATCGCGGCCGGCACGGCCGACTTCCTGGTAATAAGCCGTGATCGATCCCGGAACATCGACGTGAATGATGAAGCGGATATCCGCTTTATCGATGCCCATACCCAGCGCATTTGTGGCGGCAATCGCTTTGTGTCCGCCGTTCATGAAGGCATTTTGCAAGGCGCGTTTGCGCTCTGCATCGTAGCCGGCGTGATAGGATACGACGTCTACACCCTGCTGGGAGAGATATTCAGCGACGATTTCCGTGTTTTCGCGCGTTGCGCAGTAGAGGATGCCGCTGCCCTCAAGCTGCGGCAGGCGTTCAGCCAGAAAAGCGAGCTTCTCAACCATACCTGAAACTTCTTGGACGGCCAGGCGGATATTCGGCCGATCCATGGGCATGCGCTGCACGACGAGCGCTGCCTCCGGGGAGCCGCGTAACTGGGCGGCGATATCTTTCTCTACACGGCCGTTTGCCGTTGCCGTCAGGCCGAGGACATGCAGCTCGCGGTTGTTCTTCTCGAACTCCCTTACAGCCTCGATGATTTGCCGGTAAGCGGGGCGAAAGTCATGCCCCCAGGTCGAAATACAATGGGCCTCATCGACAACGACCAGGCCAATAGGTAAACGGGTCAAGAAGGAGAATATTTCGATGTTATCCAGTTTCTCCGGGGCGATAAAGAGAATGCGCAGGCGCCCATTCAGCGCGGCTTGAATCGCCGCCGCGTTTTCTTCCTCTGATTGGTCGGAGTTGATGCTCGCGGCGGCAATCCCAAAGCGGGAGTTTAGCTGCGCCACCTGATCGCGCATTAAAGCGAGCAAAGGGGATATGACCAGCGTCAGCCCATCAATAAGTAGGGAACTAAGCTGGTAGATGAGTGATTTGCCATAGCCTGTGGGCTGAATACACAAAACGCGCCCGGTGGAGAGCAGCGCTTCGATTGCCTCTCGCTGCCCAGGCCGGAATTCGGCCATTGCGAACTGCTGCTGCAGCAGCGATTGCAGGTCTGTTGTTAATTTCTTTTCCATGATTAGATCAGGTTTATGTCCTTTCGCTGCTCATACAACCAGCTTTGCAGGGGTTCATCAATCGGGATGGTCTCTTCCCAATGCGGCTCGTCAGCCATGGTGTCATAGCGGAGAGAGATCACATCATTTAACTTTTCAGGGCGGCGGGATTCAGGATGAGAGGCGTGCATATGTAGAGGATAATTGACCAGACAGGGCAGTTCATGGCGCTCTTGAGGGTTGGTTTCGGCCAGTATCGTCCCCGCCAGAACAGCCTGATGGATAAATAGGCGGTATAGAAAGTCCTGTTCATAAAAAGGGTTAAAGGCCGGCAAGGTGTAATAAGACCTGAAGTTAGCAGACCATGTTTGTAATAATTTCCGCCGTGGCCGGACAACCAACATGCCGGCGTTGAAATAGGGGCGGATCATTTTTTCGTCCACGGAAGTACGCATCGGCTTAATGTGCTGTGCATCGACCGCGCAGTAGTTGTAGATCAGGTCCCAAAAGGGATCCGGCGGCGCGGAGGCCGGCGAACCAATTAAGGTGTGATCAACCGGCCGGTAGCCAAAGATTTTACCGTCGGGGAGGAATAAGACTTCCGGTTCTTGAATAATCAGGCTGTCACGATCCATCCAGACCAGGATCGCCGCCCGTTCCTGAGCCAGGTATTCAGCAAATCCGGCAGCGATGGTTTTGCCCGCAAATGGGAAATCAAGTTCCTCCTTACTCACTTCAAAAGCAAGCAGACGGACCCCGGCCTTGTCCAAGTCCAGACGTAATGAGGTCGGCAGTCGTTCAATGTATTCGGGGATCATGAGCCAGATCGGCGTAGCAGCATAACGGCCGCCAAAGGCGCGGATGCTCCTAGCCCAAAGCAGCGCCTGACGAGCGGCGGCGGTTGAGGTGGCCATTGTGGCGAAAACGAGGTCATTCATATTTTAGGGGGCTCCTTTACTTTGTGGCATCGGCCGTAAAATCGAGTTCCAGAATAACATTTTCTTCGACGCCGGCTACGCCGGTCGCACTGGGTACGAAGAGATTAAAGTCCGCACGCTGGATGGTTGTTTTAGCGCTTCCTTCAATGCGTGTGTCTGAGACGGTAACGGCCGTGACGTCGAAAATCACAGGTTTTGTGTATTCGGTGATTGTCAGATCTCCGGTGATTTGGAAGTTAAGCGGTTCGCCAATTGTGGTGGTATCCGGCAGTCCTGAAACGGCCGTGGGAGTGAAGGTGATAGTTTGAAAGACAGAAGTGAGCAAGATGCGGGTATCGATTGACTGGTTACGAAAGCCATTGTCTGTCAGCAGCGTTCGCGCATCAACCTGGATAGGACCCACGGCGGCTGTGGATAGGTTTTGCAGATCAAGTGCGATTTGTCCGCTGACCTGATTGGTTTTGCCGACCACGGTGGTCGGTTCGCCGAGCAAGATCTCGTCTATGAGAAAGCGGGCCTCTGTCGAGTCGGGATTAAGATTATAAATCGTGCTTGCTTCAGCAAAGGACATGCCCTGGGGTACTGGAGAAGCTTCTGCATCGCCGGCTACATCTTCGGCTGCATTGGCACACGCTGTAGGGACAACAAGCAGTAGGAAGATAAGCAGCAAAACTGATTTGTAAAATTCAGGTTTCAGTGGTTTTGATTTCTCCATTTTCTCCTTTAAATTAAGTCGAACAAAAAATTGAACGACGATTCATCCGTTGTCAATCTCTATCCCCACCGCCATTGTTACCCTGAAATTCCAGATCCGCAACCGTAGGATCTTGAACTGTGAAATTGCTGTGGAGTCATTGACTTAGCCCCTGGCTAATGTATAATGCAATTGAGCTTAATAAAGTTAAATATTTCCTTCGGGGCAGGGTGAAATTCCCGACCGGCGGTAAGGCCAAGCGCAGGCTAAGCCCGCGACCTGATGGCGCGACTTCTATCGTTCGCGATGTGATATCGTTAGTCACGGTGGATCCGGTGTGATTCCGGAGCCGACAGTTATAGTCTGGATGGGAGAAGGCAAACAATCGACGCGTACCCGTTTATGCATGCCCCACAAATTTGTGGGGTTTTTGTTTAATGGGCGGAAGCGTTGGCATTCGCGTTCTACCTTCCCCTTGCTCCGAACTTAAATCATGAAAAATATAAAGCGGTTTCTTGACGCTCAGCCGACGTGGCTTACAGTTTTGGCATCACTCATTGTCTTATTGATTGCCTGGCAGCTGCTGGTGATCCTGGGAGATTATCCGGCTTTTATCCTGCCGGGACCGGCCGATGTCTGGCGGCAGTTTCAGATTGTGCTCGCCGACGGCCGTCTTGTGCGCCACAGTCTGATTACCATCAGTGAAATTATCCCCGGCCTGCTCATTGGTTTATTCATCGCCGTTCCCTTGGGATATATGCTGGCCAAGTCGCCGCTAGCTGAACGTTTGCTCTCGCCTTACCTGATTGCCTCCCAGGCAATTCCGGTGATTGCTATTGCCCCCCTGTTGACGATCTGGATATCTTCAACCTATTGGTCGCGAGTGACAGTAGCCGTCTTGGTGGTTTTCTTTCCCATCTTGATCAACAGTATTACCGGGATACGTTCCGTACCTCCAGAAATGTACGAGCTGATGGCATCGCTGCATGCCACGCGCGGCCAGGTTTTCAGCAAAATGGAACTGCCGGCGGCCATGCCTATGCTGTTGACTGGGCTCAAAGTTGGAGCGACCCTGGCCGTGATCGGTACATTAGTCGGTGAATTTGTGCAGCCGCGCAGTGAAGGTCTGGGGTACCTATTGGTAACGGCGCGCTATCAATTTAAAACCGATCTGGTGTTTGTCGTGTTAATTGCTTTGGGAGCGATCGCCCTATCGCTGTATGGCCTTGTCAGCCTGTTAGAAAGACGCCTGTTGCGCTGGCAGCTGCGAGATGGTAAAAGTGCCTCAGCCCTCCAGAGAGAGAAGGTGGTGGTTATCTCTCAAGGATCTTCCGAGAGCATAAAATACGTGGAGAAGGAAATTTGAATCGCTTCGCTAGACTCTTAATTCCCCTATTAATTATTTTACTTGTGCTGGCTGGCTGTAATTCGACGGCCGTTGAACAGGAAGCAAGTTCCGGAGGATTGACCCAGCTTCGCCTGCCCATGGGCTATATCCCTGATCCGCAGTACGCGCCGCTTTATGTTGCCGTGGATAAGGGTTATTTTGCCGAAGAAGGATTAGCGCTGGAATTTGATTATAGTTTTGAGACGGACGGCATGGCTCTTGTAGGAGCTAATGAAGTTCCATTCGCGCTTGTTGGTGGAGACCAGGTGATCCTGGCTCGCGCCCAAGACTTGCCGGTTGTCTACATTCTGGAGTGGTTCCAAAAATATCCGATCGCTATTGTCAGCCGCCAGGCCGCAGGAATCGAAACCCCACAAGACCTGATAGGACGCAGCGTTGGCCTTCCAGGTTTCTTCGGCACCAGCTATGTTGGTTATGTTGGTTTGTTGTCCGCCAATAACATGACGGAGGATCAGGTAGAGGCAAAGGATATCGGCTTCACGCAAATTGAAAATTTACTGTCTGACCAGGTGGATGCCGTTGTGGTTTTTGCCAATAATGAGCCTATCCAGCTAGAGAATATGGGTGAAGCCATCAATAATTTGCAGGTCGCGGATTATATTGATCTTGTCCATAACGGCGTTGTTACCAATGAGGAGACGATCGCCAACAATCCGCAGTTGGTAGAAGGGTTCACGCGCGCCTTTCTGCGTGGGCTTAAGGATACAATTGCCAATCCCGATGAGGCTTATGAAATAAGTAAGAAATATGTAGAAGGGCTTGATAACAGCCGGCGCGATGTACTTGATTCTTCAATCGAATTCTGGCGTGCGGATACTTTAGGCCTCACGGACGGCCAATCCTGGAAGCGGACCGAGGATCTGTTGATCGAAATGGGGCTTCTCGATCATCCTGTAGCCGATCTTGAAAAGGCTTATACAAACGACTTTGTCTTAAAGGTTCAACCTTAATGGCTCAGGAAGGGAACATAGAAACGGCCGGAGTCTTCGCGGCACAGGGTCCGGCAGGCCAGAGCGATCCACTGGTGACCCTGAGAAATGTCGCTCACGTGTTTGCCGATAACGGGACGCACGTTCTGACCGATATTTCTTTGTCCATGCAGGGTGGGGATTTTACGACGCTGGTTGGTTCTTCCGGCATTGGGAAATCAACACTTTTACGCATTATTGGCGGTCTGCTTCAGCCCAGCAGCGGGGAAGTCTTGTTTGAGGGACAAAACCCGAAGGAATCAGATCTGACGGTCGGGGTTGTTTTCCAACGCGATAACCTGATGCCCTGGCGTACAACGTATGATAATGTGCGCCTGCCCCTGGAACTTCGTGGTGAGAAGGGAAACCACGTCGACCGTCGTGTGCGTGAAATGATCGACCTGGTTGGGCTGACCGGCTCTGAGGAAAGCTATCCGGCGCAGTTATCAGGCGGCATGGCGCAGCGCGTGGCCATTGCCCGGGCGTTGATCCACCGGCCGTCCTTGTTGCTTCTAGACGAGCCGTTCGGTTCGCTGGATGCACTCACGCGTGAACGTATGGGACAGGAGCTGCTGCGCATCCGCCGGGCGATGCCTGTGACCGTCTTCATGGTGACGCACAGTATCAGTGAAGCGGTTTTCTTGAGTGATATGGTGTTAGTTTTGGGCGCTGTTAATGGCCCGAGCTCTCCGGCTACGATCACGGATCGTTTCCCAATCGATCTGCCCCGCCCACGCCGTTTTGAGATGGTGCGGACCCCTGAATTTCAGGAATATGAGGTTGCTGTTCGTTCAGCGATCCGCACCTAAGATTTCACTGAGCAGCCGCTGCGTTATTGAAAGTGAATGAGCGAAAGCATCATACTCAAAACAATGACGATACCAATGACAATGAGCAATATGCGCGTCCAATTGGTAGATTTGCCATCACCCGATTTCATTGATTGGTGAGTCCTTGTTTTTTGTACCCGCCGTTTTCTTGTTTTAGTCATAAAATTTAATAATTCTCCTCAAAATTAATCCTAAAAGCCTTAACCGGCCAAGTATATCACAATTAGGGCTGGCTTTAATCCTGCTTAAGATATTTCTCAAACCAGCGCGCCATATGTTCCAGGCGGGCGACACGCCTGTCAGTACGGCCGTTTCTGGAAAGGCCATGCGATTCGTCCGGGAATAAGACCAGCTCTGAATCTACCCCTTTCTGCTGCAAGGCAACGAAAACCTGTTCCCCCTGCTCGCTGGGGACACGGAGGTCATTGAGACTGTGGATGATCAGGGTCGGTGTGCTGGCATTGCCGACAGCGCTCATCGGCGATTGTCGCCAATAATTTTCAATATCCTCCCAGGGCGGCGCCAATGTACCGACAAGGTGTTCCGAAAGCATGTTCATATCACTGGAGCCGTGGAAGCTGATGAAATTGCTGACCAGGCGTTGGGCGACGGCCGCTTTAAAACGATCGGTGTGACCGATAACCCAGATTGTCATATACCCGCCATAGCTGCCCCCGGCGACACCCATGCGCGATGAGTCAATGTAGGGCTTTTCGGCGATTAAGTCAGCCCAGGCCATGATATCGTCATAGTCGACGGTTCCCCAGTTGTTAAAGATGGCGCCGCTGAAATCTTCACCATAGCCCTGGCTGCCGCGGGGATTGCACCAAGAGACCACATATCCCTGGGCGGCAAGATAATAAAATTCATGCATAAAAACACGGCCGTATTGGGTCTGTGGTCCGCCGTGGATTTCTAGGATCGAGGGATACTGCCGGTTGGGATCAAAGTCTGGGGGTTTGAGTATCCAGCCGTCCAATTCTTCACCCCCAGGACCGGTGAAGGTGATTTCCTCAATTTCGCCAAGTTCCAACTGCGTCAGCAGGTCCTGATTAAATTGGGTCAGGATAGTGATGCCGGGCTTGTTTTGCTCTTTCAAAACGACCTGTCCGGTGCTGCTGAGAAAACTCCAGAGCGCGGCGATACCGTCCTGGGTGGCATCAAAGGAAAACTCGCCGATGACACCGGGTTCTTCAATGACGCGTTGTGGCTCGCCACCCTCATCGCTAACAGCTATTGCCAAAAGCGGCTGGTCTCCGCGGCTCACGGCCATGACATAGATGAACTGCCCGTCGAGAGACCAGATCGGTAGGTTCGACCCTTCACTAAGGTCAATATCGGCCACAGTCGCCAGCTCCAGATGTAGGTCGTAAGGCTTTGTCAGATTGCGTGATTCTCCGCCATTGACCGGCAAGATGTAAAGGGAATTGTTTTGATAAAATGCGCCTGTTTTCTCACGGCCAAGGTAAGCAATCCACTGCCCGTCCGGTGAAAAAGAGGCATTGAATTTTCGGCCGTAGGGCGCCTCGATTTTTGTTTCTTCACCGCCCTCAGCGGGAATGAGAAAGAGGTCGATGGCGTCAATATCTTTGTCGGGATGAGGGCTGCGATTGCTCAGGAAAAGTATTTGCGATCCATCCGGCGACCAACGCGGGCCGGTATTATGATGATCGCCCTCGGTGAGCTGCTGCGTTTCAGCGCTGCTTGTATCGACGGTCCAGATGTGCCATTTTTCTTGTGGTAAAAAGCCCGCGCCTTCCGCCTTATATTCCAGACTTGTGATACGCCTGGCGACAACACCTAGCTTCTTTTTCTGTTCATCCGCTTCCCGCTCGACTGCTTCGGCGTCTTTGCTGCGGAACTGAAAAGCCAGGGTTTCTCCGCCGGGCGACCATTCAAACCCAGCGAAGGAGCCTTTTAATTTCGTTAACGGCCGTGCCTCGCCACCGAAAAAGGGAATGATGTAAATCTGCTCCTGCGTTTCCTCCTGGCGATTAGAAAGGAAGGCGATCTCTCGCCCATCAGGAGACCAGCGCGCGTGGCGATCTCGCTGGTCGCCATAGGTGAACTGCCTTGTTTCGCCGCCATCGGTGGGCACAATCCACAGGTTTGAGTATTTCTTTTCGCTGTCCCGATCGACACGCTGCACATTGAAGATAATGTGCTTCCCATCGGGAGATATCTGGGGATCGGTGATGACTTGCAGATCGTATAAGTTTTCCGCGGTAATCAAATTTTTATCACTATTCATCGATTTTCCTTTGAAAAAGTTCTTTGATTATAGAGTGCGGATCATAAATGAATCCTGGATTCTGCACAATCTTTGTAGGAAGGGAGTAGTAGTTCATAAAAATAACCCTGCGACGGCAATGGCGACAAAGCCGCCAACCAGGGATGCCAGGAGATTAACCATGTCGTTGCTCATCCAGGACCAGCCGCGCAAAGGCCTGTTTGGTGTGCCGTCCAGCTCGATTTTCTTCTCTGTTTCTTTCTGGCGGCTATCGCTGTAATAGATTTGTTGCACCGTCGCACCGAGCAGGCTGTCTATAAGTGAGCCGGCGAGCCCGCTTAGGGCGCCGGTGACAAGCATGGCCGGCAGGCTGAAGCTGGTGAACAGTCCGGCTGTTAAGCCGATCACCAGACCGCCTAATAAGGAAACGGCCGTGCCCAGGAACGACACACCACCGGAGGTTCCGACCTCGACGATCCGTCCGTTGGTGATCAGGCGTGGCGGCTGCTTGCTCAAGGTTCCCAGTTCGGTAGCCCAGGTATCGGCCGTAACGGTAGCCATAACACCCAGGTACAAAAAATACCAGGTGTTGGTGGGGACAAGGGAAGTGGGGACGAAGACGCTTAAAGTGGCCAGGAGAGCGCCGAGGCCGCCATTGGCCAAAGCCTGACCCAGGTCTCGACGGTGTCCTTTTTCAAACTTTTCGGCGGCTGCCTTTTTCTCCGCTTCTTTAAAATGGGATAGGAGACTGGAGCTTGTGAAAAATACGGCCAATAAGGCAGCCCACGACCAGCCGCCAAAACCAAGGGTCAACGTGCCTACAATCAGGGCGCCAATGGCACCGGATTTGGAGAGCGATCCGCGCCAGTAAGCCAGGGCGACGACAATCGCACTGAGGAGAAAAGCATAAAAAAGCTGCATAAAATCTATCATTTCCCTAAGCCCCAAATGGGGGCGGCACGGAGTTTACCAGAGGCGCAAAAAGTTGGGAAGAAACTGGCCTGGGACATGCCCTTTGTCATGGAAAAGCACATGACACTTATCACTTGACAGGCAGAATAAATTTATTCACACTGTGATCGTGCCGTACAATAGATGCGGTGAGAACTTTCCCAACTTTCCCACACTTATAGGAGCTGAAATCTAATGAGTGAAAAACTGAATCCATTTGCTATTGCGCAAGCGCAGCTTGATGAAGCCGCAGAGGTTTTGCAGCTTGATCCTGATATGCATGCCTTCCTGCGGGAACCGATGCGTGAATTTCACTTCACCATCCCCGTACGAATGGACGATGGCAACGTGCGTACCTTTAAAGGTTTTCGCGTGCAGTACAATGATGCGCGCGGTCCTGGAAAAGGAGGTATCCGTTTCCATTGGGAGGAGACGATCGACACAGTCCGCGCTCTTGCGGCGTGGATGACCTGGAAAACGGCCGTCGTGGATATTCCTCTTGGAGGCGCAAAAGGGGGTATCATCGTCGATCCGCGGCAGTTGACGCAAACGGAGTTGGAGCGGCTCTGTCGAGGGTATATGCGTAACATTGCCCGCTACGTAGGCATTACCAAGGATGTCCCTGCTCCTGATGTTTACACAAACCCACAGATTATGGCCTGGATGATGGATGAATACGAGGTATTGGTGGGCCATCATGAACCGGGCGTCATTACCGGAAAGCCGTTGGAACTGGGTGGATCGGCGGGGCGTGAGGATGCCACGGCGCGCGGCGGCATCTATACCTTGCGTGAAGCGGCGGATGTCCTGGGCTTCGATTTGAAGGGTAAAACGGCCGCTATCCAGGGATATGGAAATGCAGGCACTTTCGCCCACCAGCTCGCCGAAGACATTCTGGGATTAAAAGTGATTGCCGTGAGCGATTCCCGCGGCGGCATCATCAACACCAAAGGCCTGCCTTACAAAGAGACCTATGCTCACAAGCGCAACACCGGAGCCGTGGCCGATTTTAAAGGCTGCGATGATATTACCAATGAGGAGTTGTTGGAACTGGATGTTGACGTCCTGTTCCCTTCGGCGTTGGAAAATGTCATTACGGCCGAAAATGCATCGCGGATAAAGGCTAAGATTTCGGCCGAATTGGCCAACGGCCCGACAACGCCGGAAGCGGATGAGATTTTGTATGAGAACGGCATCTATGTGATTCCGGACTTTCTCTGCAACGCCGGCGGCGTGACTGTGAGCTACTTTGAGATGGTGCAGAATGCTTACCAGTACTACTGGTCGGAAGACATGGTTCATGACCGTCTCGATGAGAAGATGACCAAAGCCTTCCATGCCGTGCATCAAATGGCCAAGGCCCAGAAGGTAAATAACCGCGTGGCTGCTTACTTGGTGGCGATCGATCGAGTTGCCCGTGCGGTTCGTCTGCGCGGCTGGGTGTAGTAAGTAGAGTGCCTGACACTTGATCCTTCTCCTTAACCCCTGGAATTAATATTCCAGGGGTTTTTTCGTTAATTTGGCCTAATTTCAGGCACTCTGCTATGCTTGAGACCTGCCGCAAAATAGTTGCCGGCATAAGAAAATGTGTAGAAGCATGATCCCACGTGCAAAACTATACGATCCCCGAATTATTGAAAATTGAGGTGAATTCCCATGAGTGAAAACTTGAACCCGTTCGCTATCGCGCAAGCCCAATTAGACGAGGCGGCGGCCGTATTACAACTTGATCCTGATATGCATGCCTTTCTGCGCCAACCGATGCGCGAGTTTCATTTTACGATCCCGGTGCGCATGGATGATGGCCATGTGCAGACTTTTAAAGGTTTTCGCGTGCAGTATAACGATGCCCGCGGTCCGGCAAAAGGCGGCATTCGTTTTCACCCCGACGAAACAATCGATACGGTGCGCGCCCTGGCGGCATGGATGACCTGGAAAACGGCCGTGGCTGACGTGCCCCTTGGTGGTGGAAAGGGCGGTGTTATATGCAACCCGCGCCAGATGTCGACCGGTGAGCTGGAACGTCTCAGCCGTGGTTATATGCGCGTACTGGCCCGCTACGTCGGGCTGACCCGCGATGTGCCCGCCCCGGACGTCCATACCAATCCGCAAATCATGGCCTGGATGTTGGATGAATATGAAGTCTTGCAGGGACACCATGAGCCCGGTGTCATCACCGGCAAGCCGCTGCCGTTAGGTGGATCGGCCGGCCGTACCCCGGCGACAGCCCTTGGCGGCCTCTTCACCATCCGCGAAGCGGCCAAATTGCAAGGCATGGACCTAAAAGGTGCCACCTGCGCCATTCAAGGGTATGGCAATGTGGGCTCTTTCGCCCACAGCCTGGGTACCGAGCATTTTGACCTGAAAGTTGTGGCTGTTAGTGATGAGTTCGGCGGCATTTACAATGAGAACGGCCTGGACCCCAAGGTCGTCTCCAAAAATGTGCGCCGCAGCGGACGAGTTGAAGGCTGCCCGGACACGGAGCCGATCAGCAACGCCGACTTGTTGGAATTGGACGTTGATATCCTGATCCCGGCCGCGATTGAAAACCAACTGACGGGCACGAATGCGAACAATGTAAAAGCGCCCATCATTGCCGAACTGGCCAATGGCCCAACGACGCCCGAGGCGGATAAGATTTTCAAAGAGAAAGGCACGACAATTATTCCTGACTTTTTATGCAATGCCGGCGGGGTTACCGTTTCCTACTTCGAAATGGTGCAGAATGCCTACCAATATTACTGGGATGAAGCGCTGGTTCACGAGCGTCTGGATCAGAAAATGACGACGGCTTTTCACGCGGTGCACAAGATGGCGCAGACGCGTAACGTGGACACGCGCGTCGCCGCCTACCTGGTGGCTGTTAATCGCGTGGCCGAGGCTGTGCGCCTGCGCGGATGGGTGTAATTGTAAAAAATTCGTTCCATTTGAGTATTGCACATTTAGAACTTATGTGCTAAAATAATGCCTAGCAATTGAGGCTTGTTTTAGAAACAAATATTTTATTAACTTAGCGTAATACAAGTCTAATAGGGAGTAAAAGGCACCATGTATCAGAAAATTGTTATTTTGGGTAATCTGGGCGGAGATCCCGAGATGCGTTATATGCCCGACGGCACGGCCGTCACCAATTTTAGTGTTGCGACGAGCCGACGTTGGAATGATCGTCAAACAGGTCAACCGGTTGATGAAACAACCTGGTTCCGCGTTAGTGTATGGGGAAGGCGGGCTGAGGTCGCAAATCAATATTTGCAGAAGGGCAGCCGCGTTCTCGTTGAAGGTCGTTTGCGTCCCGATCCTGCTACTGGAGGACCACGCTTGTGGACCGGCCAGGATGGAACGGTTCGTGCTTCTTACGAAATAAATGCGACAGATTTTAGTTTTGCTAGTGGACGCGATGAGGTGTCTAGTGTGGATAGTGGTGGCAGCAGCTTTGGCGGCGGCGCCCCGGTAGAGGAAGAGGACGATATCCCCTTCTAAATTGTAAATAGCCGAGTCAATTGCTAAAAGATTGAGCGTGGTCGTCTCGGAGAGGCGGCCACGCTTTTTTTATAAGGAGATCAAGGCTTTTGACCGGCAGCGATGAAGATGCTCAAGGCGATAGGGTTTCCCTCGAGTGCGGAACAATCGCAGGTGCCGTCGGCACAGTCTATGTCCACGTGCAGCAGTCCGGCAGCTTCGAACCAGCTGCACACAACCTCTCGTTCAAAACCTAACCAGCGGTCGGCCATCGCTTCGCGCATCCACTCTTGGTCGTGGCTGTCGAGGTCGGTGATGATCAATTTGCCGCCGGGTTCGAGAATACGGGTCATTTCTCTCACGGCCGCAGCGGGATCGGGTGTATGGTGAAGGTACATATTGGCGAAGACGGCATCAAAGCTATTATCCGGCGCGGGAAGGGTACGGCCGTCCGTCAATTGGAAATGGACCTCCGGAGTGCTGGCGAAGCGACGCCGGGCAACATCCAGCATATCGGGACTTTCATCAAAACCGACCAGACTTTTCGCTTTGCCGAGAAGACCTTGAAGGACGAAACCGGTGCCGGTGCCTACATCGGCGACGACTGCATGTTGACGCAAGCCGGCTTTCTGAATGGCGGCATCGCGCATCGCTTCGGTAAAGTAGCCGCTGCGCAGTCGATCCCAGTCATTGGCGACCTGAGCAAAATAGATTCGTGATTCAGTCATAAAAACTCTCCTTTGGCTAGTCTCAATGACTAGTTGGGTTTTTCGGCCGTGATGCGGGCGCTGAAAGGCCTGGCCGGTTCGCTTGAAAGTATGCTGGCTGATAACTCGACGGTCGGGGCGGCTTTGTCACGGATGGAGATGTTGACAAATCCGGCGGATTTCAATGCGGCGACATAATCGCTTACTTCTTCCGCTCCGCTAACACAGCCTGACCAGGAATCCATGTTGGCGCGATCTTCGGCCGTAAAGCGCCCCTGGGTGAGAATGTCCGATACGGCCAGCCGGCCACCAGCTTTCAGCACACGGTAAGCCTCGTTGAACACAGCTTGCTTATCAGGGCTGAGGTTAATCACGCAGTTGGAGATGATGACGTCGATGGAGTCCGATTCGACCGGTATCGCTTCAATCTGCCCCAGGTGAAATTCGACATTTTCGATTCCCAACCTTTCTTTGTTCCGGTTAGCCCTGGCGATCATCGGTGGTGTCATATCTACGCCGATTACCTTCCCTTGAGAACCGACTTTTTCTGCAGCCAGGAAGCAGTCAAGCCCGCCGCCTGAACCTAAATCAAGGACGTAATTGCCCGGCTCGAGACCGGCCAGGGTAATCGGATCGCCGCAGCCTAGAGAGAAACTGACCAAATCCTCAGGAAGGCTGCTGAGATCCGCTTCATAGAGTGAATTGTCCGAACAGCAGGAACCATCATCGCTGCCGCAGCAACTGTCGAGGACATTGAGTTGGAGTGACTTTTCGGCGAGACGGTCATAATGATCCTGGACGCTTTTATGAATATCCGCGTTTGTTATCTGTGCCATTTTTACCTCATATTGATAATTGTCTATATTTGAAAGTAAAAAAATTTAGGATGGCTCAGCATTTATCGAGTGCAGCGGAATCACGACGCGTTCCGGTGCAAATGTCTGCATGAGCGTGCCGCAGCACACAGCGACCGCATCCTGGTTGAGAGAATAAAAAATCTGCTTGCCTTCGCGCCGCGCATGAACAAGCCCCGCCTCACGTAAAACGGCCAGGTGGTGTGAAACAGTGGGTTGGCTGACATGTCCCATTTTTTCCACGACGTCGCCGACGCACAGCCATTGGCAGCATAAAAGACGCATTATTTCCTGCCGGGTCTCGTCGGCCATCGCCTTGGCAAAGGTGATCGAATTCATAATCCCTATCATTAACATATAGATATCTATCTATATGTTCGCTACCAATATAGACGATTCAACGCTTGATGTCAAGAGAAAATTAACTTCTATATGTCCAGTCTCCCGCGTTTTGTTTCCGGAAACAAAAACAATACGCGGGAAGCTATTGCTTTTTTATCGCTCTGATACCACGAACGTGGGGACCGAAGAACCGCCACCGGCGGATACATTGAGTAAGGGATCGTTGGATAGGCGGGTCAGGCAGCCGTCCACGTAATTGCCGTAGAAGATAAAAGGAGCCGTATCCAGCATGCGGTCGAATATCTGCAGCCGGCCGTCAACCATGCTTGGATAGGGTTCTTCAGGAATAGGCACGCGCTCTTGGACGACATAAGGGGTCTTCAGTGCGTCTTCAACAGCCTGTTCCCAACCGCTGGTATTTGTTTGCCAACCAAGGACGATGCCCCGGCCACCGTAATCGTCGTTGGGTTTGAGGACGAAGCGGTCTTGATACTTCAATATGAAGGGGATGAGATCGACGGGCACGTCGCCATAAGAAGTCTTGCGCTCTTCCATAACCCGCGTCCAGGGGATGTGTTTACGGATGGCTGTATATTCTTCTTCTGAAAACATATGGCTGTTTCGTTCATCACTGAGAACGGCCAGGCTCGCTTTTTTATAGAGGATCTTGCACTGAAAGGGGTTGACCATGCAGACGTTACCGTCAGCGACCGCCTTGACGACCGGGTGATCAAGCCCACCGCGCTCGATTAATTCGGTGATCAATACGCGCTTATAGATGAGGTCGATGGGAAAATCTGCGGCGGATAAACGGCCGTTTTTGTATTCCACATCGCGCGGATCGATAATGCGGCAGACGAACCCCTGTCCTTCGAAGAAACGAATGAACAGTTCAAATTCGCTGTAGGTCGGTACCTCCCGCCAGTCCAGAATGGCGATATTCGGCCGACCTGTGCCACCCCATTCTTTATAGGCCTGCAAAAGGACGTGCAGCACATCGTGGCGCGTCATCAAGGGGTTGACGACGTACTCGCGCAGGAATTGGCCCATGACTGGAAGTCCTAAAAACACCTTGGTCAGGACATCGTTGTAAGCCGAAGCCGCGGGAACCTCGGCATTGTACTCTGTGAAATTGAGATCACCGCTTTCGGTTAAGAAGAATGCATCCAGTCGTGAGAGCGGCGTATGGCTGCTGTAACCGGGGTTGATCTCCATGAGCTTCTCTTCCCACTCATCGAGTCTAAATTGTTGGCGAAATTCGGCGTCCTCGACAGCAGCGTTAGAAATTTTACAAAAAGCTTCCAAGAGCGGGTGAATAGAGCGCCGTAAATAACTGTATTGGTCGGGCATCAAAAAGCGCGGGCGCAAGACGGTGCATAAAGGGCGGTCACCGAAGTAAAGGCCGCGCCGCTGTAATTGGTCGTCCAACTGCGCTTGCGATTCGGCTGCCATCTCATCGGTTAGGAGATCGTGATAGGTTTTAATTGCATCTTGCAGTGACATGACACTCCCTCAAAATTCTCGTTCTGATCATGCTTTCGAAAAATTCCGTGAAATGATTTTAATTGTTATAGAACTGCGACCACTTTAACTCCCTCAATTGTGGGCGCGGATTAAGGGCCATATCGATGACCATATCAGCCATATGCTGGACAACCCAATCGAAATAGACAGGCGTCAAAGAATTAATGTCCATATCCGGCGCGGGATTCATGAAATCGATCGCGTAAGGGATGCTGTCGCGGATGGCAAACTCCACCGTGTTCATGTCGTAACCAAGGGCGCGGACAAGTTTAAGGGCATCGTCTACAACTCGCGCGCCGAGTTCGGGGCTCATGTGCGCGTGATCGACATGGTATTGGCGCTCGCGCGGATCATATTTCATGGGCAAAACATCTTTTTGACCGAGACACATGCAGCGCACATAATGTTCCCAATGAATGAACTCTTGAAGAACCATGGTCAGCAGACCTGACTGGTTATAGCTGTTCCAAACGTCTTCCTTAGTGTGGCAAATATAAACTTCCTTCCACCCACCCCCATGAGCATCCTTCAGAACGCAAGGCAAGCCAATGTAGTCAAGAATCGTATCCCAATCAAGCGGGTAAACGAGGTTACGGAGGCTTTCCCCATGGACGATCCCGGGTACGTATTCCTTATTGGGTAAGACATAGGTTTTGGGACTGGCTACACCAAGTTTGTCGGCCAGGGAAGCCTCGAAGAACTTGTCATCGGCCGTCCACATGAAGGGATTATTGACAACCGTAGTACCCTGGAGCACCGCGTTCTTCAGATAGGAACGGTAGTAAGGTACCTCATGCGAGATGCGATCGACAATGACGGCATAGGGGTTGGGCTCATTCATGCGGGTTCCGCCGAGGCGGACAAATTCAGCTTCTACACCGACGTTCCGTCTATTGACTTCCTCAATAAAAGCCGGGGGGAATGACCACTCACGTCCCACCATTAATCCTACCTTGATTGCCATGTTTTCCTCCGTGTCTTGTAAAGTTAGTCAGTTAGTTAGTTGGTCAGTAAATCAGAAAAAACTGATACACTGACTCACTGAAAAACTGAAATACCTGACTAATCATGCCCGCCGATGTAATTCAGCAGCATATTGTGCCAATAATGCCAATCATGGGCCCAGCCGTCCCATAAGCGCAGGGCGTTGCCGATATCTTTATTCCATAAGGCTGTTGACAGCCGCTCGCTGCTGTGGCGGAGGCTGTCGTCACGGCCGACGGCAAGGATGATGTCCATTCTGCGCAGCGCCGCCAGGCGCCCCCAGTCATGCTCATTGGGAATGTAGGCGTTAGGGTTGTTGAAATAGATATTGTCGTCGCTGTAACCGTCGGTCCAGAGATCGACTTCGTAAATGCCGCTCATGCCCAGGGTACGGCCGACCAAGTCCGGGTGGCGTAACGCGAAATTCACCGCATGATAAGCGCCGAAGCTGGCTCCGGTGGTAATCAGGTAAGGGGTTTGGTTCTTTTGCCAGGAGAGAGGAAGTACTTCATGCAATAAGTACTGCTCGTATTGCAAATGGCGCCAGGCACGTTCACCAGGATGTCGCCAGCGCGCATACCAGCTCTCCGCGTCCACGCTGTCTACGCAGTACACTTGCAGCCAGCCCCGTTCAAGATGCTCGCCCAAGGTGTTCATCATTCCCCGATCTTCCCATTCGTAAAATCGGCCTTTTGAGGTTGGAAAGACGAGCACACGAGCGCCGCCATGGCCAAAAACCAACAGTTCCATGTCCTTTCCCAGGGCAGGGCTGTACCATTTATGATATTCACGATTCATAGACATTCTCTTTCGCTAAGCCATCATGCTCCTGAAGTCGGACAAATTGTATCATAAATGAGAAGCGAGACGCCTATTAACTCGAACACGCAACCATCCATGAGAATCAGGTGTTTTACTCCATACCATTATTAAAGCCCGATTGGCTGAAAGAGCGGAAATCGGGATAATGGATGAGATAGGAAATTCGAGGAGTAGGAATTATGTCCAAAAGAAAAGTTGCTGTCGTGATGGACAGCACAGCCAACTTGTCGCCGGAGGTACTTGCAGAGAACTATCTGCAGACCATTCCCCTAAATCTAATCTGGGGTGGTGAGAGTTACCGCGACGGCATCGATATTACCACCGATGAATTTTATAAAAGGCTCGAGAATTCCAGCGAGCTGCCGACCACGTCGCAGCCCTCTGTAGGTGATTTTCATGAGCTTTATACGAGGGTGGCGGAAACGACCGATAGTATCGTTTGCGTGACTTTGTCCAGTGGCATTAGCGGCACTTATGCGTCGGCCGTTGGCGCGGCAGACCTGATGGAAGGCTTTCCTATTGAGGTGGTGGACTCTTTATCGGCTTCCGTGGGTCATGGTTTCATTGCTCTCGCTGCCGCAAGGGCAGCAAAAGCAGGGGCTGGTCTCCAGGAAGCTGCCCAGGCAGCGCGTGAACTGGTCCCCAAGATGAATGTCTTTTTTGCGGTTGATACCCTGGAGTACCTTCATCGCGGCGGGCGAATCGGCGGCGCCAGCTGGTTGATCGGCTCGGCGCTTTCGATCAAGCCCGTGCTGCAAATATCGGATGGCTTGATAGACAGTATGGCCAGAGTACGCACAAAGAAGAAGGCGCTTGCTTACCTGGCTGATCTGGCCGAAGAAAGATTTAAAGGACATGATAACGTCCACCTGGCCGTGGTTGATGCAGTATCTCCTGATGAGGCACACTTACTCGGTGAGGAACTGCAAAAGCGGCTCAATCCCGTAGAATTCATGTATGGTGAATTGAGCCCGGTTATTGGTACCCATGCCGGCCCGGGAACTGTTGGTTTTGGTGGTTATTACGAATCATAAATAGCAGCATGGTAAGGCACGATTAATATATGCTAGAGCAAATTGAGAAAGTTGTAGCGCGTTACGAAGACGTGGAGCGCCAAATGACGGATCCCGCGGTTTTGGCTGACCATGTCCGGCTGACCGACCTGGCCCAGGAGCGCTCAGATCTGGCCCCACTGGTTGAGGCTTATCAGCAGTATAAGAAAGCGAACCAGGAACTCGCTGAGGCGGAAGAGCTGATTGAGCTTGAAGAGGATCCGGACATGCTGACCCTGGCAAATGACGAGGTCGCCAGATTAACTGCGCGTTTAGAAAGCCTGGAAAATTCGATGCGCAGGATGCTGGTTCCTAAGGACCCGCGGGATGACAAGAATGTTTATATAGAAATCCGTGCCGGCGCCGGAGGGGATGAGGCGGGAATTTTTGCCTCGGACTTGCTGCGCATGTACACCCGTTATGCGGAAGACCATAAGTGGAAAACGCAGATCATGAGCGAAAACAGCACGGGTGTTGGCGGTTATAAAGAAGTTGTTTTGCTCGTGAGAGGAAAAGGCGCTTTTTCACGTATGAAGTTTGAAAGCGGCGTCCATCGCGTGCAGCGCGTACCGGTGACTGAATCACAGGGCCGCATCCATACCAGCACGGCTACCGTCGCTGTTATGCCGGAGGTCGATGACGTGGAGATAACTTTGGATGAACGTGATCTGGAGATCACGGCCGAGTTTTCTTCCGGCCCTGGCGGGCAGCATATGCAGAAGAACGCTACGGCAGCGCGCATCGTCCATAAGCCGACGGGCATGATGGTCAAGATCCAGACGGAACGCAGCCTCACCCAAAACAAACGCCTGGGTATGGCCATTATTCAGGCCCGGCTGCAGGAAATGGAGGAGGAAAAACAACATGCGGAACTGGCCGCCGACCGTAAAGCACAGGTCGGCAGCGGCGATCGCAGCGAAAAAATCCGCACGTATAATTATCCCCAAAGTCGTGTCACCGATCACCGTATCGGATTCTCCAGTTATAATCTAGCGGCAGTGATTGACGGTGACCTCGACCCCTTTATTGATGCCCTTATCCTCGCCGATGAAGCTGAGAAGCTGGCCGCCGTGGAAACCTCCTCATAGAGATATGAAGGATATTTGGAGTTCATTATGAGTAGTGATCCGGTTTTTAACCCGCGAGGATTGTATTTTGAGGAGTTTGAGCTTAGCCAAAAACTAGCCACGGCCGGGCGAACTATAACCGAGGGTGA
>Ga0316583_10000078_pt1 | contig 20629 bp, 22 predicted proteins | sample J_170502JBrBrA_D_FD_204513 | JGI IMG/M metagenome (GOLD analysis project Ga0316583, IMG submission 204513) | Rhizosphere microbial communities from salt marsh grasses in Alabama, United States - J_170502JBrBrA | ecosystem: Host-associated > Plants > Roots > Rhizosphere | place: USA: Alabama... | reverse complement strand
AGCTTTCCGTGAAGGGCATTGCGCTGACGCTCGCCATTATGTGGGCAGCCTGCATCTTCCTCGTCGGCATCGGGAACCTGATCTGGGCCGGATACGGCGTGGCGTTCCTCGACATGGCGCGCTCCATCTATCCCGGCTACGCGGCCATGTCCGGCTTCGTCGGCGTGATCGTGGGAACGTGCTACGGCTTCGTGGACGGCCTGGTGGGCGGCGCCGTCTTCGCCTGGCTCTACAACGCCCTCAGGGGCGATGGGGCGGCCGCCACGAACGCCTGATCCGGAGGCGCCCGCTCCGGGCGCGAATCCAACCCCAGAACCACACGGATAGCGGACATTGATGACACGCCGGCGGGAGAGCGTGGCGGAGTTCACGCTCAAGGCGGTGGTGGCCGGCGCCGTGCTCGGCGTCGTCTTCGGCGCGGCCAACGCCTACATCGGACTCAAGGTGGGCATGACCATCACCGCCTCCATCCCCGCGGCGGTGATGACGGTGGTGGCGTTCCGGGCGCTGCGGCTGCGCTCCACGATCCTCGAGGCCAACATCTCGCAGACCATCGGGTCGGCCTCCACGGCGTTGGCCACCGGGGCGATCTTCACGCTGCCCGCGCTATTCCTGTGGGGGATCGTACCGCCGTACATGCAGATCACCGCCCTCACCTTCCTGGGAGGCGTCCTGGGGATATCGGCGATGATCCCCCTCAGGCGCATCCTCATCGTGGATGCGCACGAGGAGCTCCCCTACCCCGAGGGCACCGCGTGCGCCGAGGTGCTGCACGCCACCGAGAGCGAGGCGAAGCACGGCGCCTGGATTTTCTGGGGGATGGCCTTGGGCGGAGCGGTCAAGCTCGGGCTCTCCGCTCTCTTCCTCATTCCCTCCACCGTCGCCGCCGCGGTGCCCCTCCTGCCCAAGGCCGAGCTCGCCCTCGAGTTGGCCCCGGCCCTGTTCGCGGTGGGCTACATCCTGGGATATCGGCAGTCCGGCGTATTGGTTGCTGGCTCCATCGTGTCGGCGCTGGCCCTCACGCCCCTCATCGCCATCGTGGGCGCGCACCTGGGCACGCCGCTGGCGCCGGAGCACACCAAGCTCGTGGCGGACATGACCGCCACCGAGATCTGGAGCAAGTACGTGCGCTACATCGGCGCCGGCGCCGTGGCCGTCGCCGGGATCCTCACCGTGCTCCGGGGGATGCCCACCATGTGGGGCGCGCTCTCCGCGGTCTTCAAGGGAATCCTGGGCTCGCGCCCCGGCGCGGCCGCCACCGAGGTGGAGGAGACCGACCGCGACATGCCCCCCATCGTCATCGTCGTGGGCGTGGCCTTCGTCATCGCCGCCGCCGCGCTGATTCCGGGGATCTTCGGCGGCGCGCTCACACCGGTGCAGCGCGCCATCTGCGCCGCGGGGGTGGGGCTCTTCGGGCTCCTCTTCGTCGCGGTGGCGGCGCGCATCGTGGGCATCGTCGGCGTGTCGTCCCAGCCCACCTCCGGCATCACCCTGGTGACGCTCCTGGCCGTGGCCACGGTGTTCGCCTACGAGGGCTGGACCGGCCCCGGCGCCATGGCAGCGGTGCTCACGGTGGGCACCGTGGTGGCCATCGCCGCCTCCAAGGCCGGCGACATCAGCCAGGACCTCAAGACCGGCTGGCTGGTGGGCGCCACCCCCGCGAAGCAGCAGCTCGGCCAGTACATCGGCGCGGCCATCGCGTGCTGGGCGGTGGCGGCGGTGATCCTCCTGCTGGGCAAGACCTATACGTTCGGCTCGCCGGAGGTGCCCGCTCCGCAAGCCACGCTCATGAAGACCATCATCGAGGGCGTCCTGGCGGGCAACCTGCCGTGGCCGCTGGTGGGCACCGGCGCCGGCGTGGTCATCTCCGCCATGCTCTGCGGCGTGAGCGGGCTGGCCTTCGCCATCGGCGTCTACCTGCCGCTCTCCTCCATGCTGGCCATCTACGTGGGCGGGTGCGTCCGGCTGGTGGTGGAGAAGCGGCGCACGACGCCCGCCGGCGAGGCGAAGAGCGATCCGGGGATCCTGGCGGCGTCGGGCCTGGTCGCCGGCGAGGGGCTGGCCGGGGTGTTCATCGCGTTCCTGGCCTTCGAGCAGTGGATCCCCAAGGAGAAGCCGCCGATGGTGGGCGGCGTCACCGGCGAGATCCTCACGCTCGCGGCGGGGGTGGCGCTGTGCGCGTTCCTGTACGTGGCGGGACGGAAGGGGGACGAGGCGGCCTGAGGCCCCCTCCGGGCGGTCAGGCCGACCGGTGGCTGGACGCAACGGGCGGCAGGCCCGAGCCGGGCCGGTCGACCCCGCTTCGTCACTCCGGCTTCATGGTGATCCCCAGGACGAGCCAGAATATCCAGATGACCACCGTTATGGCCGCCACGGTCCTGGGGAAGCGGAGCGCCAGCACCGCGCACAGAGCATAGATCACCAACGCAACCCAGCCGAAGCGACCACTCGCCCGGATCTGGGCGGCTGTGCGCTCGCTCCTGGCCAGGCTACCCCAGCGGACCGTTTCGCTCATCAGGATCCACGCCACACCCTGCACCGCCAGGACGGCGTTGTAGAGCGCGACCGCCGGGCTCGCATGGTCCGTCAGCACGTACTCGCCCAGGAGCCCAGTGGGAAACGGCAGGAAGACCACCGAGAGCAGCAGCAGGCCGTTGGCGTAGATGAACGCCGGCGAGGACTTGCCCACGAGCTTGAGCGTGGCGTGGTGGTTGACCCAGGTGATGAAGATGATGGCGAAGCTCAGGACGAACGCCGCGATGGCGGGTCCGGCGTGCCGCAGGGCGAGCCACAGCCCGGCCGTGCTCTCGATGGGCGCGGTCGAGGGAAGCTTCACGTCGATGACGAGCAACGTGGCGGCGATGGCGAAGACGCCGTCGCAGAACGCTTCCAGGCGGGCATTGGGGTTGGCGTCCGACATGGGTGTTGATGCTACGACCGCGGATCACGGACCACCAGATCCAGAGGGCGGCTCCCCGGATCCCCGCGACCCCGACGGGCGCGCTGCCAGGGCAGCGCACGGCGGTCCCGAGCCCACGAGACCCTGGCGCGTAGGCGCTGATCGCCCAAAGGTTGACGGTCATGGCCGACCCTCCCGGCATCCTCGACCGCCTGAACGCGGCCCTCACGGGCCGTTACCACCTCGAGCGCGAGCTCGGCGAGGGTGGGATGGCTTACGCCGCGAGCGTCAGGCCGGCATCCACGAAGCGCTCGAAGTCACCGGCGTTCGACGTGGCGAGCTCCGCGCCGGAGACGATCGCCGTGCCCGCGATGACGCAGTCGGGGAAGCTGCCCCGCCGGCGGCCGCCATGGTTGAAGAGGCGGGCCGCCTCCGTGATCTCTTCCGTGCCCACGGGCACGTGCGTGTGGGCTATCCTGCGGGCCGTGGCCCTGTCCGCTTCACCGAGAGGACCGCACAGGAACTCGCCCCAGGTGACGGTGGAGACGGCCACGGGCCGCCGCTGCCGCAGCCAAGCACGCAGCTTCTGCGACTCCTCAGAGCCCGCCACGAGCGCGCGGATCAGAAAGCTGGTGTCCAGGTGCACCACCGGCGTGCGGGGCGAGATCACGGGCCGGCGGCCTCACGCTCCGCGCGGACCTCGCGGATCCACTCCTCGGCCTGCTCCTCCGTGAGGCCCAGGCGCTTCTGCAGCTCCTCCAGGGCAGTGACGGCGTCCGAGGCCACGTCCGCCTCCTCGATGACCGCGGCCGCGTGCACGATGCGCCGCACGACCTCGGACTTCGACACGCCCCAGCGCTCGGCGAGGTGGTCGAGTGCGGCCACCGTCTCGGGGTCGAGGGCGAACGTCGACCGGATGGTCATCTTGGCCATGCCGGATGTTATGGCCATAACACGTTCCTCGCAATTCTGCTCGGATTTCCGGGTGGTACAGGGAGGATGGGCCCGCGGACGAGACCCTTCCATGGCGCGGCGGGACCATGCCTGACGACGCCCCCATCCTCGAGCGCCTGAACGCGGCCCTGACGGACCGTTACGTCCTCGAGCGCGAGCTCGGCGAGGGCGGCATGGCGCTCCCAACGCGGGGGACTCCCCCTTTTCAGCACCCTGTTAACGTCCCACGCACCCGGCCCGTCTTCTAACCATGTCTACCTCCCCTCGCTGGAATCGACCCCGTCTTGCCCTGGTGATCGCGGCGCTCTGCGCCGTCGCGGCTCGGCCTTCAGACGTCTCCGCCCAGTCCGCCGGCACCTACAAGGTCACCGTCCGCGACGAGACGTGGCACGACGCCCAGCGCGACCGAGACGTGCCCGTGCGCCTCTACCTTCCGCAGGACGCTCCCGCCGCTCCGGTGGTCCTCCTCTCCCACGGTCTTGGCGGCACCCGCGAGGGGATGGCCTACCTGGGCAGCTACTGGTCGGCGGCGGGCTACCTGGTGGTGGCGCTCCAGCACCACGGCAGCGACGACGCGGTCTGGAAGAACGTGCGCCCCCTCCAGCGCATGCGCGCCATGCGGCAGGCGGCCAACGGACAGAACCTCATGCTGCGCGCCGGCGACGTCTCCTTCGCGTTGGACCACCTGCACGCCGTCACCGAGGACGGCATGGGCCTCGGCATCGCCCTGGACCTCGACCGGGTGGCCGTGGCGGGTCACTCGTTCGGCGCGCACACCGCGCTGGCCGTCGCCGGCCAGAGCTTCCCGAAGGCGCCGGGCGCGAGGCTCCTCGGCGGCGATCGAGCTCCCTTCCGCGACCCGAGGATCCTGGCCGCCATCGCCATGAGCCCCCAGGGGCGCCCCGGCGACGACCAGGAGGCCGTCTGGGGTGGGATCCACATCCCCGTGATGTCGCTCACCGGCACCGCCGACGCCGACCCCATCGGCCGGGGCACCAAGCCGTCGGATCGGCTCATCCCGTTCCAGTCCATCCACGGCGTGGACGAGGTGCTGGTGGTCTTCGACCATGGCGACCACATGCTCTTCAGCGGCCGCAGCCAGCCGGGGCGCAACACGGCCCGTGACGCGCGCTATCACGCGGATATCCAGCGTGTGACCCTGGCCTTCCTGGACGCATACCTCCGCGACGACACGGCTCAGCGCGACTGGCTCCTGGACGGCGGCGCGGCAAAGGCCCTGAAGGGAGATGCGCGGGTGGAGGTGAAGCCTACGGCACGTCCATCCGTCTGAGCCGCCGCGTCGACAGGAACGCGAAGAGCACGCACACCGCCACCGCGACCACCACCGCCGCGCCGAGCCCCACGTTGGGCTGCGCCACGAAGCGCCTCGGGTCCAGGCCGTGCATGAGGGCGATGGAGTAGTAGCGGATGCTCAGGAAGCGGATCCCCGACACGTAGCCCGAGAAGAACCCCTCCCAGAGCACGATGTAGAGCAGGCCGGCAGCCATGGCATGCCGGGTGACGAGACCCAACCAGACGAACACCGACGCGTACATGAGCAGCCCGGCCAGCGCCCCCACCGTCACCGCCCAGGTCGCCAGCACGTCGTGGTTGAACGCGAGCCAGCTCGTGACGAGGGCGCTCACGAGGATGAACGGCAAGGCCACCGTCACCGAGGCGGCCAGCTTGGGCAGCACGATCTGCCACCGGGGGATGGGCGCGAGGGTCAGGTTGGCCAGGGTGCTGTCCTCCACCTCGTTGCCGAACGCCACGCTGGCGATGGCGACGACGATGAGGGGCGAGATGGTACCCACGAGCATGGTGCCGAGGACGATGGTCTCGAACTCCTCGATGAACGGTGCCGTGGAGTCCCGCACCACCACCGCCGTGAACACCACCGGCAGCGCCGCCAGCACGGTCATGATGACGAGGCGCCAGCGGCCCGAGAGCTGTCGGAGCGTCAGAGAGTAGACGGCGCCCATCGTCAGCGCTCCACCAGGTAGCCGAACACGCTCTCGAGGGAGTCGTCCAGGGGCTCGACGCGCCGCAGGCTGATGCCCTCCTCCTTGGCGAGGCGGGGCAGCTCGACCTGCAGCTCGCGTACCTTGCGGCTCAGCACGATGAGCGCGCCGTCGGGATCCACGTTCACCGCGTCCACCGAGTCCAGGCGCACGACGGCGGCCGCGAGCTCCCGGGGCCGGTCCGCCATCACGCGCACGTGGTAGGGACGCTTGTCCAACGCGGCCCGGATGGCCCGGAAGCCTCCCGACGCCGCCAGCTTCCCGTTGACGATGAGGAGCACGGTCTGGGCGATCCGCTCCACCTCCTCGAGGATGTGCGACGACAGCACGATGGTCCGGCCCTCGCCGGCGAGCCGCTTCAGGAGAGCCTGGAAGTGGACGCGCTGGCGCGGGTCGGCCCCGTTGAGGGGCTCGTCGAGGATGAGCACCTCGGGGTCGTGGACCAGCGTCCCCGCCAGGCGCATCCGCTGGCGCATCCCACGGGAGTACGTGCCCATGGGCAGCTCCGCCGCCGCCGCGAGGTCTACCAGCCCGATGGCCTTCTCGGTGGCCGCCTCCGGGTCCTCGACCCCCCGCAGACGCGCCATCATGCGCACGAAGTCCCGGCCCTTGAGGAAGGGGTAGACGGCCTCGTGCTCGGACATGACGCCGACGCGCCGGTACAGCGGCGGATTGTCCCGCACGGGCTCGCCGAACATGGTCACCGTGCCGTCGGAGACCTCGGCGAGGCCGGTCATCATGCGCAGCAGCGTGGTCTTGCCCGCCCCGTTGGGACCCAGGAGGCCCGTGATGCCGGGGCCGATGTCGAAGGTCACGTCGCTGACGGCCACCACGCTTCCGAACCAGCGCGACACGTGCTCGACGCGGATGACCGCGGAGGCCGCGGCGTTCGCGGAGAGCGCCGAGGGTGCGACGCCCGTCGCAGGTGTTCCCACGGCCGGAGCCGCCGAACCGTTCGTGCTCACGAGATCGGCCTCCGGTACCGCCCCCACAGAACGCTCCCGGGGACGACCACCCAGAGGAAGTACCAGGCCACGCGGACCCACGCCGGTAGCTCCCGGGCGGGAGCGCCCCGGGTGATGCCGCTGACGTCGTTGAAGATCAGGTCGTTCACGTGGACGGGGATGTTGCTGAGGTTGAACATCGAGATCCACCGGCCGGCCGTCCCGCCGATCTCCGATGCCAGCCCGGTCGTGAACGGCGTGGTGATGACGAAGAGCCCCACCAGGAAGACCGAGGCGTACGCGCGGCGGGTGGTGAACGCCGCCACGAGCATGCCGAGGGTGGTGGTGTACACGGCCAGCGCCGCTCCCGACGCCAGGATCCGGGGGATATCCAGCCAGTTCGCGGCCAGGTAGCCGACGGGGTCCGGGTTGCCCATGACCCGTCCCACCAGCAGCACGAGCTGCGGGAGCCAGGCCACCCCGAGAGACACCGCCAGGAAGGCGAGCCAGCGCGCCGCGATGTAGTCCGATCCGGTGAGGGGCCGAACCAGGTACAGGTTGATGACGCCGTCCCTCCGGTCGGGACAAAGAAGCTCGGGTGCCACGACGGCGGAGAAGACGAAGAAGAAGATGGACGCGATGCCGTAGAAGTCCGAGTGGGACGGCATGTGCGCCGCGGCGTCGGGGCCCCCCAGCCGGAGCATGGCGCCCGTGACGAGCGCCATAATGAACGCGATGGACACCAGCAGGATGATGAACGTCCACGGAAGCACCTTCGCGCGTACGCCACGCCCAAGGCCCAGGGCCGTGCGCACCCCGTCCTTGAACACGGCCATGCGGGCGCGTGCCCGCCCTTCCCGGGGTCCGTCATAGCTCTGGTAGCCGATGTCGAAGACGGTGCCCGACCCCGCCACCGTCGTGGCCTCTGCGGCCACCGCCCGTCCTCGCGCGTCCGCTGACGCGGCGGTCACGGCTCCACCTCCTCGCCCTCGTGCATGAACAGCTCCGCCAGCGCCCGGCGTCTGGGTGCCATCCGCCGCAGGGGCGCCTTCGCGTCCACCACCGCGTCACGCACCAGGTCGTAGATCGACTCGTCGGCGCCGTCGACGTGCAGTCCGCTCCGTTCCACCCGAACGGTCACTCCCCGAGCCTCGAGCTGGGCCACCACCGCCTCGCGGCCGGAGTCCACCTCGATGAACACGCTCTCCGTCTCCGCGGTGAACCCGCTCACTTCCCCGGACCGCACCAGCCGTCCGCTCTGCAGCACCAGGATGCGATCGCACGTTCGCTCCACGTCGGCCATGAGGTGGGACGACAGCAGGATGCTGATGCCGAACTCCCGATGCGTCTTCCGCACCAGGTCGAGCATCTCCTCGCGGCCGGCGGGATCCAGGCCGGCGGTGGGCTCGTCCAGGAACACCATGCGCGGGTCGTGGACCAGCGCCTGCGCCAGCTTCACCCGCTGCTTCATCCCGGTGGAGTAGCCGCCGATAGGGCGGTACCGCTCCTCGAAGAGACCCGCGTGGCGCAGGGTGTCCGCGGCGCGGGTACGCGCCCGGGACGGCGGCAGGCCGCTCGCCTCCGCCAGGTGCGTGAGCAGCTCCGCCGCGGACACGTTGCGTGGGAGGCAGTCGTGCTCGGGCATGTACCCGAGGCGTTCCCGCACCGTGACGCTCCGGCTGGAGTCCTTCCCCAGGACCATGGCTCTGCCCGACGTGGGCTGGAGCAGTCCGAGGAAGATCTTTATGGCCGTGCTCTTCCCGGCACCGTTCTCGCCCAGGATGCCCGTGATCCCGTCGAAGATCCCGAACGACACGCCGTCCAGAGCGACGACGTCGCCGTAGTGCTTCGTCAGGCTCTCGGCGGCTACCAGAGGATCCACCGGCTCACCCTCCACGTCGGAGACAGGGGACATCACGAGCGTTTCCTGCACGCCTCTTCGTATCCGAGGCTGCAGGCGCGGTAGAAGAACCTCGACGCCCGACCGAGGTTGCGCTCCACGCCGGTGGCGTTGGCGTACATGTTGCCGAGGCGGAAGCAGCTCTCGGGGACGGGCGCCGACCCGCCGTCGCGGGTGAGCGTACCGCTGCACGCCTTCTCGTACAGCTCGGCGGCACGGCCATTGTCCTGCGCCACACCGGTGCCGCTCTCCAGCAGGCCGGCCAGGTCGAAGCACGCCACCATCTCGGTCTGACACGCCTTCTCGAAGAGCGTGGCGGCCCGGCCGGGATCGGTGTCGACGCCCGAGCCCGCGACGTACGCCTCGCCGAGGTGGGCGCATCCCACCTGGTATCCCGAGTCGCAGGCCCGGCGGTACAGCTCCGCGGCGCGAACCGGATCCGCCGTCACCCCGGTTCCGTCCCGGTACAGGAGGCCCAGGCGGTCACACCCCTCCATGCCGTCGCCGTCGCAGGCCCTCCGAAAGAGACCGATGGCACGCGGGATGTCCTGCCGGGGGCCCTCGGGCTTCACGGAATCCGCGCCCGCCACCACGCTGTCCCTCTCCAGATACATGACGCCCAGCTCGACGCACCCGTGCGTAGTCCCGAGGTCGCATGCCCGGTCCAGGAGGCTCGCCGCCACCATGGAGTCCAGAGGCACGCCGTGGGCCCGTCCCCGGCTGTCGATGCGCAGCTCGGCGAGACGGAGACACCCGTCGCCCACGTCACCGTCGCACGCCTGCCGGTACAGGGCGCTGGCGCGACGCCAGTCACGAAGCACCTGGTCACCGCGGGAGACCTGCTGGCCCAGCGTGTCGCAGGCTGCCGCCGAACCGCCGGAGCATGACGCGGCCAGCCGCCGAGCCTCCCGGGCGCCGGGGTTGCAGGCGGACAGGCCGATCGCCACGGCGACCATCGAGATCACGCCCGGTTGTCTGCCCAGCGGCTTTCGTTCCATCGCTTCCATTCGGTGCTCGGTGATCGCGTCGGGGAGGCGGGGACATGCGCCAGGGAGGGATGTAGCCGATCAGCAGCCGAAGCGCCACTACCGGCCATGGGCCACCCTACGAGGGTCGAGGCATTCAGGATTCGACACCGGACCCCGGAGTCGGGGAGAGCGCCCTACACCGCCCCCGAGAAGATGTCCATCTGCGGCGGCTGCAGCGGCAGCCCCACCGCCCGCAGCACCGCGTCCACCCATCCTTCGCGGTCGGCGGGATCGAGCCTGTGGCACGCGATCCCCAGCGCATCGAGGAGCTCGTCGATGACCCGGTCCACCTCCCCCTGGAACGTGGCGCTGGTGTCCCGGGTGCCGTCGAAGGAGGGCTCCGCGACGATGGGCACCTTGAAGAGGCCGTCGTAGCTGCCCATCCACGTGCGTATCAGCTCCTCGTACTCGGGACGGCGCCCCACCTGGTGGACCAGGTAGGCATAGTTGTCCAGCACGGAGCGGTCGCACACCACCACCTGGTAGCGCGACGCCGCCGCGATCTCCTCGGCCACCTGCGTGTGGAGGATCCACGCCTGAGCTTCCAGGGTGGTGTCCCGGTTGATGGGAAGCGGGCACGAGCGCGCCACCTCCTTCACCAGGTCCACCGACATGTCCAGGCGCTTGAGGCGCGCCGCCACGTCGAAGCAGAGCGTGGTCTTGCCCACGCCGTGGCTGCCCAGGAAGGCGATCTTCACAAGAGGGCCCCTCCTTGTCCGGTCTTCTCCAGGATCGCGAGGTAGCTGGGACCTTCCTCGGTTACGTGTCTCGTGAGGTGCCAGCCGCTGTCCCTGATCAGGACCCTGAGCTCGTCGACGGAGACGAAGAGGTAGTCGAACCAGGGCGTGCGATAGGTCTTGTAGCGCACGCGCATCCGGATCTGGCCGCTCATGCGCCCACGCTCCCGATTCCGTGCGTGGTAGGCCAGATGCAGTGGATCCCGCGTCTGGTACGGGTCCATCCCGTTCGCGATGATGCGGCCATCCGGTCCCGTGACGTCCCACATCCGCCGCAGGAGGCGGCGCATGCGCTGCTCGCCTCCGAACAGGCCGAAGTTGTGCCCCATCATCACGATGCTGTCGAAGCGGCCCAGCCGGCGATTGATGCTCGTGACCGAGAGCACGCGAGCATCCCGGACCCCGCGGCACCGGCATACCTCGATGGCCAGAGGGGACGTGTCGATGGCGACGACTTCGTGACCCCGGCGTTGCAGCTCCAGGCTGAATCGCCCGGCGCCGCTGCCCGCGTCGAGGACCCGGCCACGGGCCGCGGCCAGGGCCGCTTGGTCCAGGTCTCCCCACGCCGGGGGGTCGCTGAAGTACTCTCCCGCCCCGGCGGAGAGGGCTATGAAGCCGTCGTCCCGCTCGACGATCTCTACGGCCCCGTGATCGCCCTCCAGGTAGTCGAGGAGCACGTGGCCGAACGCATCCTGCTGGTCGCTCAGCGGCATGTGGGCTTCACCTCCTTGTGCCGGGTTCTCTCGCCCCGGGTCCGGTCGTGTGCTCGGGGCAGCCACCGTCCCACGTGGTGCCGGTAAGCCTCGAAGGCCGCTCCGAACGTCCGCCTCAGCGTCGGCTCCTCATAGGCTCTGACGAAGACATGCGCCAGCGCGAAGAACAGCACGCCATACCCGGCCAACGCCACCGACCCATAGTACAGGGCCGCGCCCATGAGGGCAGCCACGGCACCGAGATACATCGGATTGCGCACCCACCGATACGGCCCCGAGACCACCAGCCGACGAGGAGCGTCGAACGGCGCCGGAGTCCCCCGCCCGACCAGCCAGAACGTCAGGACGCACCACACTGCCAGTGCGGCGCCCCCCATCGCGATCGTGCCTCCCGCCCACTGTGCGACCCCCATGCCCGCCGGGCGGGTGATCCCCGACCACTCCAGCACCCGAGCGGGAACCAGCACGAGAAGCAGCGCCACGAACAGCGATCCGTACGTCAGGCTCCGGAGCAGAACGAACACCGCTTTCACACGCCCTCCGGAAGAAGCCACCGGCGCCACCCCGCGCCTCCCGCCCGTGCCTCTCACGAAAGCATCCGGGCTGGGCCACCGCAACTTGCGCCGGACCCGCGATGGTGCTTTCTTCCTGAGCGTTCACTCAGTTAACGGGCTGCTGTGGGAGTGCGCTATGGCACGGCTGACTCACGAGCGCCGGCATCAACAGATCCTCGACACGGCCATCGATGTCTTCGCGGACTTCGGCTTTCGCGGGACCACGACGAAGCAGATCGCCAAGGCCGCGGGCGTGAGCGAGGCGACGATCTTCCTGCACTTCCCGTCCAAGGAGGCGCTCTACCAGGCGATCCTCGAGGAGGTCTCCCAGAGCCAGGAGCCGTTGCGAGGGCTCCTCGACGCCGACGGCGACGCGCCTCTGGCCGATCTCCTGGCGCGCCTCGCGCAGGCATTCCAGCGGCGGCAACGCAAGGACTCGGCCCTGGTACGCCTCGCGCTCTTCAGCGCCCTCGAGCGGCACACGCTGGGACGCCGGCTGGTCGACCAGCACCTGGCCGGTCCGGTGCAGGGTCTCACACGGCTCATCCAGCGGGCCCAGGAGCACGGCGAGGTCCGCGCCGACCTCGATCCGAAGATGGCGGCGCGCGCCCTCGACTCGATGCTCGTCCACCAGGTTCTCCTGCAGGAGGTCCTGGGCGAGAAACACGTCTCCTCCGGAGACATGCAGTCTTACGTCGATATCTACCTGCGGGGCATAGCGCCCCGCGATGCGCAGGAGGAATGATGGCTCGCTTGGCGCTCACGTTGGCTTGCGCCGCGCTCGTCACGACCCTTCCGACCCCGGGCGTCGCCCAGAGCCCCACGGCGCTCGTCAGGCTCTCCGTCGAGGATGCGGTGTCGCTGGCGCTCGAGCACAACGATCAGATCCACCTCGCGTCCGCGAGCGTGGATCAGGCCAGGGGAGCGCTCATCGCGGCGGAAGCCGACGCGCTGCCCAAGCTCGACTTCTCGTACAACTACGCGCGGAACATCCAGCGCCCGGTGATCTTCTTCAACCAGGGCGGCCAGATCCAGCAGATCTCCATCGGATCCGCGAACGACAACACCTTCGGCCTCACGCTGAAGCAGACCCTCTTCGATGCCGGGCTCGCGTTCACCACGCGCGGAGCCAGGCTCTCCCGCGAGTACGCGGCCTACAACCTGGCCGCCGCCAAGGATCAGGTCGCCCTGGCGGCCAAGGTCGCCTACTACCAGGTCCTGCTGGACGCCGCCATCGTCGAGGTGCAACAGCAGGCCCTCGATCAGGCGCAACGCCGCCTCGACGTGGTGCGACAGCAAACGGTGGCCGGGCTGGCGTCGGAGTACGATTCCCTCACGGCCGTGGTCGCGGTGCAGAACCAGCGCCCGCCGCTCATCCAGGCCCAGAGCGCCCTCAAGCAGGATCGGGACCAGCTCAAGCGGACCCTCGGCATCGAGCTGAGCCAGGATCTCGCGCTCACCGATTCCCTCTCGTTCCAGCCCTTCCAGCGGCCCGACTCCGCCACGGTTGCAAAGACGATCGCCGCTCGTCCCGATGTCGTGGCCCAGGAGCGCATGGTTCAGCTCCGGGACGCCGCGGCGGGCGTGGAGCGCACCAAGGGATGGCCGACGCTGTCCCTCAACATCGCGCTCCAGCGTCACGCCTCGTCGCAGAACCTGATCCCCGGAGACGCCAACTTCTCCCAGAGCCTCCAGGCGGGGTTCTCCCTCGCATGGTCACTGTTCGACGGCCGGGGCTCGCATGGGCGCCTGCTCCAGGACCGCGCCCAGGTCGAGGCCGAGCAGGCGCGGCTCACCGCCGCGCGCCAAGACGCGCACCTCCAGGTCCAGCAGGCGGCCGACGCCCTCGACGCGGCGCAGGCGCAGGTCCAGGCGGCGCGGGGCACGGTCTCCGTCGCCGAGCACGCCCTCGACATCGCCCAGACACGCTTCCGGAACGGCCTCGCCACGCAGGTCGAGCTCGGCGCCGCCGAGCTGGCGGCGACGCAGGCCCGCACCAACTACGCCCAGGCCCTCTTTCAGTTCAACGTCGCGCGTGCCCAGTGGAGCGCCGCGCTGGGGACATACTGATATGCGTGTACGCCGCTGTCCGACCGTTTTGCTGCTGGCTCTCGTCGCCTCCCTCGCCGTCCCCCACACGGCGGGGGCGCAGACGCCCGCCAACAACGCACCGCTCTCCGTCTCCCTTCCGCCGTCCTTTCACGTGACCGTGGGGTTCGCCCACGCCGGCTGGAGCGACGCGGCCCTCTCCGGCGCCAACGGCATCTCCGTCACGGTCTCACGCCGTTTCGCGGGCCCGGTCCAGGTGGCCTTCGACTTCGCGAGCCTGTCGGGCAACACGCTCGCCGGCTCGGGAGTGGAGGCGGCGCGTCACTATCTGGTGAACGCCGTCGTCGCGGTGGCGCCCCGGCTCACCGCGCGCGGCCACCTCGTCCAACCCGAACTGGGTGCAGGAATCGGAGCCCTGGCGAGCGCCCCGGCGGCGGACTCGCTGACCACGCGCTCGCAGAACACGTGGGAGCTCGTCGCCGGAGTGGACGTCGGCGTGGCCGGCCCCTTCACCCTCGGCCTGGCCTACCGCCACGTATCCGTACGCCTCCAGGACGTCGCCACGCCGGGGCCGACAATCCCGAGCAAGTCGGTGAGCGCGAACGTCCTCGAGGCGCGGGTCGGTGTGAGGTTCTGAGGTCGGAGGGTATGAGCGGTCGCGGCATTGGGAAGGCCGCGAGCGACGCCGCGGCCGCTCCGTTACCGCACCCTACCGTTCGCCGCCGCCCACCGGCGCCCGCGCGCCCCCGAAGATCCTCCGCAGGAGACCCGGCACCGCATCCATGTACGTGTAGACCACCGGCACCACCACCAGCGTCAGGAGCGTGGAGCTGAAGATCCCGCCGATGACCACCACGGCCAGGGGCGCGCGCATCTGGCTTCCGGACATGAGCTGCGTCGCCACGGGGATGGCGCCGAACGTGATGGCGGCCGAGGTCATGAGGATGGGCCGCAGCCGGCGGGGGCACGCCTCCTTCAACGCCTCGTAGATCCCCAGACCCGCCTCCCGGCGTTTGTTGGTCAGGTCGATGAGCAGGATGGAGTTCTTCATCACGATGCCCATCAGCAGGATCATCCCGATCATGCCGATGATCCCGAGACGCGTCCCCGTGATCAGCATCAGGCCGAACGCGCCGCTTATGGCCAGGGGCAGCGCGAACATCAGGGTGAACGGGTGGAGGAAGTGCTCGAACTGCACAGCCAGCACGATGTAGATGATGATGATCGACAGCTCGATGGCGAAGATCAGGCTCTGGAACGACTCCTCGAACATCTGGGACTGCCCCGTCACCGCGACCTTGATCCCCGGCGGGGCGATGTGCTGTGCGGCGGTCAACGCCTCGCTGAGCCCCGTGCCCAGCGGCAGCGAGGGGTCGAGGTCGGCGAAGATCGTGGTCGCCCGCTCCTGGTCCAGCCGCGGGATGGCGGTCACGCCGGTTCCCTCGCTCACCTTCACGACGTTCGCGAGGCTCACGATGGACCCGGTCGCCGAGCGCGTGGACAGCTGGTCGAGGTCGCTCGGCGTCGCGCGCTGGCTGCGCAGCGCCCGTACCCGCACGTCGTACCTCTGCCCGTTGCTCTTGAAGTTGGAGACCTTGAGCCCGCCCACCATCGCGTTCACCGTCTGCGACACGTCGAGGGCGCTCACCCCCAGCGCCGCCGCCACGTCACGGTTCACCGCGACGTTCACCTCCGGCTGCTGGAGCTGGAGGTCGTAGTCCACGTCCACCAGCCCGGGGATCCGCTTCAGCGAATCCACCACGGCCTGCCCCGTCTGCGCGAGCTGCTGGAGGTCGCCTCCCTTCAGCACGAGCTGGATCGGGGTGTTCCGCATGCCCCCGCCCACCCCGCTGGAGCGCTCGACGTACGCCTGGATGCCGGGGATGGTGTTCAGCTTCTGCCGGTACTCGGTCATGATCTCGTCCTGCGTACGCTTGCGCTGCGAGGCGTCCACGAGCGTCACGACCATCTGGCCGTCGTTCACCCCCGCTGTCCCGCCCAGGCCGATGGTCGAGAACACCCCGGTCACCGCCGAGTCGCTCATCATCATGTGCTCGGCCTGCCGCAGATACCGGTTCGTGTAATCGAGGGACGAGCCGATGGGCGCCTTGATCCGGACCGTGAACTCGCCCTGGTCGACGTTCGAGAGGAACTCCCGCGGGATGAACATCCCCATGACCAGGGCCGCGGCGAAGGTGCCCAGGGCCGCGAAGACGATGACGAGGCGGTGGTCCAGCGCATAGTCCAGAAGCCACCGGTACCCCGCGTCGATGCTGTCCAGGGCGACGTCCAGAGCGCGGTGGACGCGGCCGCGCTTGGTGCTGAGCCGGAGGATCCGGGCGCTCAGCATCGGCGTGAGCGTCAGGGCCACGAACAGCGAGAAGAGCACGGCGATGGCCACCGTGACGCCGAACTGGAAGAGGAAGCGCCCTACGAGCCCCTGGGTGATGGCCACCGGGATGAACACCGCCACGATGGAGAGCGTCGCGGCCAGGGCCGCGAAGAAGATCTCCGACGTGCCGAAGCTCGCGGCGTCCGGAGACGGGCGACCCTGCTCGATGTAGTGGAAGATGTTCTCCAGGACGACGATGGCGTCGTCCACCACGATCCCCACGCATAAGGAGAGCGAGAGCATCGTGATGTTGTTGATGGTGAAGCCCAGCACGCGCATCATCCCGAACGTCGCTACGAGCGAGGTGGGGATGGTCGCCGCGATCACCAGCGTCGAGCGCCAGCTCCTGAGGAAGATGAACACGACCAGCACGGCCAGGAGCGCGCCCAGGATCAACTCGTCCCGCGCCCCGACGATGGAGTTCCGGATCATGTTGGACTGGTCCGACGCCACCGTGACGTGCATGCCGGGGGGCAGGTCGGCCTGGATGTTGGCCAGCTGCCCCTTCACCAGGTCCGCCACCGCCACGGTATTGGCGCCCGGTCGGGGCGCGACACCGAGTCCCACCGAAGGCACGCCGTTGAACCGTGCGAGCCCGCGTCGCGGCTCCAGGCCGTCCTCCGCGTATCCGACGTCCCGGAGCCGGATGGCCCGGCCGTCCTGGTACGCGATCACCATGTCGTCGAACTGGTCCGGCGTGTCGAGTTGGCCGTGCACGTTCACGCGGAACTCGTTTCCCGGTGACTCGAGGATGCCGGCGGGCAGCTCGACGTTCTTCGACTGGATGGCGTGGATGACGTCCGTGGCCGTCAGGGAGCGCGTGCGCAGCTTCGCGCGGTCGAGCCAGATCCGCATCTCCCGGGCGCGGTAGCCCGCGAGCTGCACGTTCCCCACGCCCTCCAGCGTCTGCAGCCGCGGCTTCAGGACCTCGTTCGCGAAGACGCTCATCGTCTTCACGTCGAGCCCGGTGAGGGCGACCCATACCACCGGCTGCGCGTTGATGTCGAGCTTCTGGACCAGAGGGTCCTCCGCCTCGGTGGGGAGGTTCGCCCTGGCGAGGGCCACCTTGTCCCGCACGTCCTGCGCGGCGACGTCGACGTTCCGGTTGAGCTCGAACTGCACCAGGATCTGCGAGACGCCCAGCGCGCTCGTGGAGGTTATCTGCTTCACACCCTCGATGGTGTTGAGCTGCTCCTCGATGGGCCGCGTCACATCGGCTTCCGTGATGTCCGGGCTCGCTCCCGGCAGGATCGTCGTCACCGTCACGTAGGGGAAGTCGATCTTCGGGAACTGGTCGATCCCCATGCTGCGAATCCCGAGGTATCCGAAGAGGAGCATGGACACCACGAGCATGGTGGTGAAGACGGGCCGCTTGATCGCGGTATCGGAGAGGATCATCCTGGCGACCTTCCACTGGGACGCGCTTGACGCCCGCCCCGGGCGAGGCTAGCGTACGTTCCTGAGTAAACGCTCAGTTCGCCAAGCTAACCGGGCGGGTCGGTGGTGACAAGGCCGACACGTGACTTCCTAGGAGTGGGGCATGCGACGCAGTGTGGCTGGAGTGTTGGCGCTCGTGGGGCTCATCGCGGGATGCCGACACGGAGCCCAGGAGGAGGTGGCGAAAGCGCCGGCGGTGGAGATCGCCGTGGCACGCGCCGAGGACGTCCCGGTGGAGGTGGCCGCCGTCGCGAGCCTCGAGTCACCGCACAGTGCCGAGGTGCGTGCCCAGGTAGCGGGACAAGTCACCAGGCTCTATGTGGACGAGGGCGCACGCGTTGCCGCGAAGGGTGCCATCCTCGCCATCGACCCGGAGCGCTACCATCTCGTTCTGGAGAGCGCGGAGGCGCACCTCGAGCAGGCGAAGGCCCAGTACGCCAACGACTCCCTCACCCTGGCGCGGAGCCGGCCTCTCCTCGCCACCGGCGGGATCGGCCCGCAGGCCTTCGACGACCTCAAGACGAGGGTCGGTCTCTCCAAGGCCAACCTCGACCAGGCCCGCGCCGCCCGCGACATCGCACGCCAGGACGACCAGAATGCGTCGGTGCTCGCGCCCTTCGCCGGCCGCTTCGCCGAGCGCAAGGTCAACGTCGGCGACTACGTGAAGGTCGGCGACCTCCTCGGCACCATCACCAACGCATCGGTGCTCGAGCTCATACTCCACCTTCCGGAGACCGAAGCGGGTAACGTACGACCGGGCGATTCCGTCGCCTTCGACGCCACCGCGGTGCCCGACCACGCCTTCACCGGCATCGTCTTCTACGTGAGCCCCATCGTGGACCCCCAGAGCCGCACGGTCACCATCAAGGCCCGCGTGCAGAACGAGAAGGGCCTGCTGCGACCCGGGATGTCCGCCACGGCCGATGTCTCGACTCGCATGCTGCACCACGCGGCGGTGGTGCCCGAGGTCGCGGTGCGCCGCGAGGCGGGCGAGCAGTACGTCTTCCGCATGGCTCAGGACACGGTGAGCCGGGTCAGCGTGACCCTCGGGCCCCGCCCCCGTCCGGGTGACATCGTGATCACCGACGGCGTCGCGGTGGGCGACACGGTGCTCGTCGCCGGATTCCAGAAGGTCACGAACGGAACCCGGGTCGAAGCACGGCTCGCGCCGGCGGCGGCGGACTCCGCGGGACTCTGACACCGGAGGCCGGGCTGGCCCGCCGTCGCCCACGGGCCTCCACGCGGCACCGCACCGGGCAGATCCCCGGGGCGGCTACGCGCCGTCGGCTTCGTCCCCAGGCCCCGCACGCCGCCCGATCTGCCGGACCAGCAACCACCGGGATCCGAACGCCATCAGAGAAGGGGAACCAGGAACATCGCGCTCATGGCTCCCATCGTTCCCAGGGTGCTTCCGAAGAGCCGGTCGTAGGGAAACGTCTCTCTTGCACTTTCCATTGTCAGAGGGCGTCCAGCCACAGGGCCAGTGCTATTCCCGCCGCGTTCACGACGAAGTCGACGGGATCGTGAGTATTCGACATGATGCCGAATCCGTCCAACGCCTCGAAGAGCTCGACGACCACGAGCGCGGCGGCCGCCGGGACGAGCCTCCTGATTCTCGGCGGGAAGTCCAGATTCGCGAAGAGGAAGTAAACCGCGAACGACACCGACAGATTACCGAGGTAGCTGTGGACGACCGTGTCCCATGGGCCCGTGTACCGCCTCTTGAGCGGCAACAAGGCGACGCCCAGGAGAATGAAGAGCAGATTACGGACCTTCCGCCCGAGGTGGGGCTCGGAGCCGACTGCGCTGTTGCTCATTTCAGTGCCGCCTCGGCCTCCCGGATTCTACTCTGCCGGCCCGTGCTCCGCTTCCACAAGAAGGCGTTCCACCTCGTCCTCCGCCTCGAGATTGGCGAGCAGCTCGCGGACGCTGGCCACCGCACGCTCGATGGCGGCGGCGTCCCGGAGGACCACGGTCCGATGGAGCTCGGCAAGCTGCGCAACGACGCTGGCGGCTCGCGCGTCCAGCACGTCCTGGAGGTCGGAGACCGACCGCTGACTCCGACTCCTATCCAGAGAAGTCGACCGTGCCAGCCACTCGACCCGACGGAGGTCGGCAAGCAGAACGTGCAGGCGCTGAACCAGGGCCTCGGCAGTCTGACGAACGCCGGGTGGAACGGTGGGATGGCGTACGATCCGGTGCGCCATCGCCTCTGCGACCTCCAGTCTCGGGTCCGAAGTGGCACCGGACTCCGCGAGCGCGCGGTCTACTCGAAGCTCGTCCCAGCGGCGAATCACCTCACGCGCCAGTTTCGCGGCTCGCGTTACCGGGGCCAGATAGAGCACGATGACGACGGCCAGGAACGCCAGCAGCCAGCTGAGCGAAAGCGGGTAGCCCAACCACACCGCCGCGGCCCATGCGAGGGTGCCGGCCACGCCGGCTCCCGCCAGCTGCCAACCGTAGGTCGTGAGTACCTCGTCGGCTTCCTCGACGACGCGCGGCCGATCCGGCGGGTCGTCCGGTACCGTCAGATGGCCTTGTTCCCGTTCACCCATCGCCACACCTCCCCATGGTTGTCCCGATACGTCGGTGACCCCGGCACGACACTATCGGCGGCGGCTACCGATCACTCAATCCCTGTCTCTCGAGGATGCGCTGCAGACACTTCTCTATCCGCGCCTCCCGGGTCCTGGACTGCTTGGCTGCCGAAAAATACATGTTGTACGCCCTCTGACGTCCCGGATCGAGGTCAGTGGGTCGACAGGTCGCGCGGCCGAATCCGCCCCCGGGCGCTCAGGCACCGCCGTCATCCATGCCCCGCGACATCCGACTCAACTCCAAGGCCCCCCTCGCCGTACGAGCTGACCGGGTCATCGATCACCGGTCGCCTGCGTGATCGTCCCTACGCCGTGTATCCTCCATCGATTACGAGCTCGGTGCCGGTCACATACGAGGCCTCCTCCGAGCTCAGATAGAGGATCCCGGCCGCGATCTCCTCCGG
>Ga0316583_10000077_pt1 | contig 20649 bp, 19 predicted proteins | sample J_170502JBrBrA_D_FD_204513 | JGI IMG/M metagenome (GOLD analysis project Ga0316583, IMG submission 204513) | Rhizosphere microbial communities from salt marsh grasses in Alabama, United States - J_170502JBrBrA | ecosystem: Host-associated > Plants > Roots > Rhizosphere | place: USA: Alabama... | reverse complement strand
GCGTGCTGGCGCGGACGCTGCATCTGACCCCCGCCGAGGTGCTGCGCGCCGCACCAGCCGGCCGCTCGTTCGTGGACGTGTTCGCGTCGCTGATGCGCGAAGACGGCCGGCGAATCCCGCCGACGGGGTGAGGCGGTGCCCGACCGGCGCATGATCCCACTTCCGGCTTGGCGGGAGCTGCCCGTGGAGGAGATGAGGGCCCGCGCGCAGCGCTTTCTCGAGCGGATGCGCGGGCGACGCACGGTGAGGGACTTTTCCGACCGCCCCGTCCCCCGCGACATCCTGGAGCGGTGCATCCTGGCAGCCGGGACGGCACCCAACGGGGCCAATCGGCAGCCGTGGCGCTTCGTGGCGGTGGGAGATCCCGAGATCAAACGTCGGATCCGCATCGAGGCCGAGAAGGAAGAGCGGGCCTTCTACCACGGGCGCGCCACGCAGGAGTGGCTCGACGCCCTGGCGCTCCTGGGCACGGACGAACACAAGCCGTTCCTGGAGCGGGCGCCATGGCTCATCGTGGTCTTCGGCGAGAGCTACGAGCAGCGCACGGACGGTCGCCGGCTGAAGAACTACTACGTCACCGAATCGGTGGGCATCGCCACCGGGGTGCTCATCACCGCGCTCCACGAGGCCGGGCTGGTGACGCTCACGCACACGCCTTCGCCCATGAAGTTCCTCAACCAGGTGCTGGGCCGACCCGACAACGAGCGCCCCTTCCTGATCCTCGTGGTGGGCTATCCCGCGGAGGGCGCCACCGTGCCCGAGATCACGAAGAAGTCCCTGGAGGAGGTCGCCGTCTTCCTGGAGTAGAGGGCGGCCGACGATGGCACGGATCTTCCGATGACCAGGCGGATGTCCGATGTTATCGGGTTGTACCGAGCGGCACGACCACCTCACACCGGCGGAGGTTCCTGGCAGGCGTGGCACTGAAGGCTGAAGATATCCTGACCGCATCCACCGAGGTGGAGCGCGTGCTGGGACGGGTCACCGGGAAGCATCCGGGTGCCACCCTGTTGTGCATCGGCGGACTCCACGGAAACGAGCCGGCCGGCGTGCGGGCCGCGCGCCGCGTGGCGGACGCGCTCGTGCCTCGGAGCGGTGAGCTGCGGGGGGAGTTCGTGGCTCTGTCCGGCAACCGTGCAGCTCTGGCCGCGGGCAAGCGCTTCCTGACCCGCGACCTGAACCGCGCCTGGACGGAGAAGCGCCTGGAGCGCTTCAGGACCGAAGGACGCCTGGACGGCGGCGCGGAGGACCGCGAGCAGGAGGAGCTGCTGGCCGCCATCGAGGACGTGGTGAGACGGGCCCGCGGCGCGGTCTACCTCCTGGACCTGCACACCACGTCCGCGCACGGCGGACCGTTCACCAACTTCGGCGACACGCTGCCCAACCGGGCGCTCGCGGAGCACATCCCGGTGCCCATGATCCTGGGCCTCGAGGAGCTGGTGGAGGGCACGCTGGTGGCGTACCTGGGCCGGCACGGCGTCGTGGGGGTGACCTACGAGAGCGGGCAGCACGAGGAGCCTCGTGCCGTGGACCGCGCGGAGGCGGGGATCTGGCTCGCGGTGGAGGCCGTGGGCCTCCTGCCCGAGGGCCGCGTTCCGGAGGCCGTGGCGGGGCGGAAGCTCCTCCAGGGCGAGACCGACGGGCTCCCCCGGGTGCTGGAGATGTACTACCGGCACTCCGTGGGACCGGCGGATGCCTTCCTCATGAGGCCCGGATACCGGAACTTCCAGCCGGTCCGGCGGAAGCAGGTGGTGGCGGAAGACCGGCGTGGTGACGTGCGCGTCCCGCGTGGGAGCCGCGATGGCCGCGTGCTCATGCCGCTCTATCAGACGCAGGGAGAGGACGGTTTCTTCCTCATGCGGGAGTTCCGCCCGTTCTGGCTCTGGGTCTCCTATCTGCTGCGGAGCCTGGGCGCCGACCGGGTGGTCGGCTGGCTCCCCGGCGTCCGGAGGAACCCCCGTCATCCGGACGCCGTCCTCGTCGATCGGCGCATCGCCCGGTGGTACGCCGTGGAGCTCTTCCATCTCCTGGGTTATCGCATCCAGGAGGATCATGGCGCCCGCCTCGTGATGCGCAGGAGGCGCTTCGACGAAGCGCGTCTCGTCGAGCGCGGGCCCACTCCCGAGGGGTTGCGGTAGGCTCACCGTGTGTGGCCGCTACACCCTCACGTCGGACGCCGACGAGGTCGTCGAGGTCTTCGACGTACCTCCCCTCGCCTTCGCGTACCGCCCACGCTACAACATCGCTCCGGGCCAGGAGGCTCCGGTGGTCGCCCGTGACCGGGGCGGGCGGCGCATGGGGCTGATGCGCTGGGGGCTCGTGCCCGCGTGGGCCGACGAGGAATCCGGCGGCTTCATCAACGCCCGCAGTGAGTCGGTGGCGAGGACCCCTTCGTTCCGGGACGCCTTCCGTCGCCGGCGCTGCCTGGTTCCAGCCGACGGGTTCTACGAGTGGCGCCGGGACGCCCACGCCCGGACGCCCTTCCACTACCGTCCCACCGCGGGAGGGCTCCTCTCCTTCGCCGGCATCTGGGAGCGGTGGAAACGGCCGGGGCAGGAGGTCCGCTACGGCTTCGCGATCCTCACCACCGCCGCCAACGGCGACGTCGCTCCCGTCCACCACCGCATGCCGGTGGTGGTGGCCCCCGACCGCCGGGAAGCGTGGCTCGACGCAGGCACCCCGGCCGAGGTGCTCCGAACGCTGCTGGTGCCTGCCCCGGACGGGAGCTTCGCCGCCCGGCGGGTGTCCACGCGGGTGAACTCGCCGGAGGTGGACGACGCCACGTTGCTGGAGGCCGCGGAGGGCTGAGCCGGTGGGCGCCTCCGGGCTGCGGCGCTGCCGTCCGGACCGCCGCGGATCGCAGGAGATGGCCGAGGCGGCGACCCCGCCTCCTCAGTTCGCGGAGACCGTGCGCTCCTTCGCCCACTCGCGCATGGCATCCATGCGCTCGACCATGGTCACCGAGAGGGGGCGGGTAGCGGCGATCTCCGCCTGCAGAGCCGCGGTGTCGAGGCTCTTCTTGGAGGAGAACGCCGTGTAGAGCGCGCTCACCACCACCTGCTCGATCTCCGAGCCGCTGAAGCCCTCGGTAGCGGCGGCCAGGGCCGCGAGGTCGAAGGTGGCGGCATCGTGTCCGCGGCTGGAGAGGTGGATGCGGAAGACCTCGGCCCGCGTCTCCTCGTCGGGGAGGTCCACGAAGAAGATCTCGTCGAAGCGCCCCTTGCGCAGGAACTCCGGGGGCAGGCGTTGGATGTCGTTGGCCGTGGCCACCACGAACACGTCACCACGCCGGTCCTGCATCCATGACAGGAAGCTCCCGAGGATCCGCTGTGACACGCCGCCATCCTCCGAGCCGCCCGAGGCGAACGCCTTTTCCAGCTCGTCGATCCAGAGCACCACCGGCGACATGCGCTCCGCGGCCTTCATGGCCCGCTTGAAGTTGCCCTCGCTCTCACCGATGTACTTGTTGTAGAGGTTGGACGGGTCGAGCTTGATGAGCGGCAGCCCCCACTCCGAGGCCACGGCTTTGGCGGACAGGCTCTTGCCGCACCCGGGCACGCCCAACAGGAGCATGCCCTTCGGGAACGCGAGCCCGAACTGCTCCGCGCTCTCCGGACTCTTCACCACCGCCTTCCGCTTGGCCAGCCACTCCTTCAGCGTCTTCAGGTCGGCGACACCCGCCATGGTGGTCTCCACCGGATAGTACTCGAGGAGACCGTCCCGCTCCACGATCTGGCGCTTGGCGTCGATGACGACCTGGATGTCCTTCGAGGTCAGCGCGCCGTCTTCCACGATGGCCTTGGTGAGGATCTTTCCCGCCTCCATGAGGGTGAGGCCCGAGAGGTTCTTCACCAGGGCCGCCATCTCCTCGTGGGTCAGGGAGACCTCCACCTCCTGGCGCTCCGAAAGGTCCCGCACGATGGACGACAGCATCTCCCTGAACTCGGCGTCGGAGGGGCCCGGCAGGGTGACGTGGGCCGCCATCTCGTCCAGAGGGGGAGGGAGGTCCACTCCGTCTCCGGTGAGGACCACGGAGCCGTCGATGCTGTCCATGCTCTTGGCGGCGTCCCGCAGCTGGGCCACGAGGAGATCCTGCCCCTGGAGCGCGCCGATGAGGCTCTCGAAATGGTAGAGCGCCGGGATACGGGCCGTGGCCACGTGCCGGAGCGCCTTCACCGGGTCCGTGGTCTGGTAGACGGCGTCGTCCATCCCCGCGCGCACGAGCCCCTGGCTCCGCGTCCATGTGAAGAAGGGCAGCTTGCGCGCGTCGGCGAGGTGGCGCAGGAGCGAGTTGGCCCGGTCCTCCTCCTTGGTGTCCAGGTGGATGAGGCCGTAACGGGAGCGGAGGAGGAGGTCGAGGTCCTTGAGCGCGTCTTTTGCCATGGGAGACAAGCTGTCGGCCGGTGGCGGGCCTGTCCAGACGGACGCCGAAGGCGCCGGGGCGCTAAGCCGCCACGTCGTCGAACGCCCTGCGGATCCGGCCCAGGCCGTCCAACAGCTCCTCCCGCGGATTGCCGAAGCCGATGCGCAGATAGCGGTCCATGCCGAAGTGGTCGCCGGGCACGACCAGGACGTCCTGCTCCGTGCGTAGCTTCTCGGCGAAGTCCGTGGAGTTCATGTCCGCGTCGTAGTGCACGTAGCAGATCGCCCCGGCGTCCGGCGCCCGGTAGCGGAAGCGACCCTCCTGCTCGTCCATCCAGCTTCGGAGGAGGTCGAGATTCGCCCGGACGATGCCGCGGGTGCGCTGGAGGATCTTCGCCCGGGTCCCGGGCTCCAGCGCCAGGGTGGCCAGGGTGTCCGACAGCGAAGCGGGGCTGATGGTGGTGTAGTCCGTGCGCCCCCAGAGCTGGGCCACCACGTCGGTGGGCCCCACCACCCAGCCCAGGCGGAGGCCGGGGAGCCCGTACGCCTTGGAGAGCGAGTTGGTGGCCAGCACCCGGGGGTGACGCCCCCAGAACGAGGGTGTCTGCTCGCCCCGTGCCTCCGCCCCGGCGTAGACCTCGTCGGCCAGGATCCACGCGCCGTGGCTCTCGGTGAGCTCGGCGACGGCGTCCATGGATCCGGGGCTCAGCACCGCGCCTGTGGGGTTGTTGGGGTTGGTCACCAGGACGAAGCGGGCACCGGCCTCCAGGGCGTCCGCGAGGGCGTCCATGTCGGGTTGCCAGCCGGCCTCCTCCACCAGCGGCACGGGGAGGAGCTGCGTCCCGAAGGACTCCAGGAGCCCGGGAACCTGCCCGTAGTTGGGCAGGATGACCGCGGCCTTGCCCTCGCTCTCCAGCAGGTGCCAGAAGCTGGCGAAGTTCGCCTCGGCGCCACCCACCGTCACCAGCACATTGGCCTCGGAGGCGCCGCGGTAGAGGGCGGCGATGCGCTTGCGCAGCTCGTCGGAGCCGTTGGACTGCCCGTACCCGAGGCGCACGCCGTCGATTCCGCTCTCGGCACCCGCGAGCTCGAGGAGCTCCCGGACGGTGAGGGGGTGCACGCCCGACTCCGAGAGGTTGATGGCGACACGGTGCTCGTAGGTGGACTGGTACCGCTCCATCCGGAAGGGGGCGTAGCGCACGACAGCTCCTGGGGAAGTGGCGTGGTGGTGCTCGGAGGGCGGCGGGATGCCGCCTCATTCGTGGGTCGATCCACGCGCGACCACTTAGGACTACGAGAATCCGGGGGCCCGGGCAACCGGCGCCTCGTCGATCCGTCGCGGGCCGTCCGGTGGGGGGGAGGGCTCCCCGGGACCGGGCGTCGGGGAGCCGTCGTCGCCCGGCTCTCGCGTTAGATTGAGGGCTCGACCACCGCGCGGGATCTCACGCGGTGCGGCAGCGCACCCGAACTCCTCCGTCATGAGCAACGTTCTTCTGACCATCCTGGATGGGTGGGGTCACTCCGACTTCGGACCGGTTCCCGGAAAGGGGAATGCCGTCGAACAGGCCCGAGTGCCTCGCTTTCGCGCCCTGTACGACGGCACGCCGCACATTCGCCTGGCGTGCTCCGGCACCGAAGTGGGGCTCCCGGAGGGACAGATGGGAAACTCGGAGGTGGGGCACCTCAACCTGGGCGCGGGCCGCATCGTGTACCAGGACCTCGTCCGTGTGGACCGCGCCATCGCCGACGGCACGTTCGGCGACGCGCTGGGCCTCGCCGAGATCCTCCCCCACCTCGAAGCACACGAGGGAGCGCTGCATCTCCTGGGGCTGGTCTCGGACGGAGGGGTGCACTCCCACATCCGGCACCTCGAAGCGCTCCTGAAGCTTCTGCCCCGCACGCTGGACGTGCGCATCCACTGCATCACCGACGGCCGGGACACGTCACCCACGTCCGGGGCGACGTTCATCGCACGCGTCGCGGAGCTCTGTGAGGACGCTCCCGGGTGGAGCGTCGCTACCGTGAGCGGCCGCTACTACGCCATGGATCGCGACAAGCGGTGGGACCGCACAGCGCGCGCGTATCGCGCCATCGTGCTGGGGGAGAGCGATACCGTCGAGGACACGCCACTCTTCCTGGAGAAGTCCTACGAGACCGACGTCACCGACGAGTTCATCCCTCCGGTGGTCGTCGCCGGTGTGGGCGAGCGGGGGATAAGGGCGCAGGACGCCGTCATCACCTTCAACTTCCGCGCCGACCGGATGCGGCAGATGTGTGCCGCCCTCACGGTGCCGGGCTTCGACTCCTTCGAAGGGGTGCGTCCGCCCTTCACGCACGTCACCACGTTCACGCAGTACGAGGCGAGCCTCCCCGTGCGGGTAGCCTTCCCGCCGGTGGACATCGAGGACTGCCTGGGCCATGTGCTGGCCGACCGTGGCATCGCCCAGCTTCGGGTCGCGGAAACGGAGAAGTACGCCCACATCACCTACTTCTTCAACGGCGGCGTGGAGAAGCCCAACGAGGGGGAGGACCGCAACCTGATCCCGTCGCCCAAGGTGGCTACCTACGACCTGCAGCCCGAGATGAGCGCGCAGGGCGTCTTCGAGGCGGTGGCCCAGGGCATCGAGAGCGGGAAGTACGGCTTCATCCTGGTCAACTTCGCCAACCCGGACATGGTGGGGCACACGGGGGTCATTCCGGCGGCCGTGAAGGCCGTGGAAAAGGTGGACTCGTGCCTCGGACGGCTCATGGACCTGGTGGCCGGACGTGACGAGGAGTGGGTCGTTCTCATCACGGCGGACCACGGCAACTGCGAGAAGATGCTGCAGCCCGACGGGAGCCCACACACGGCGCACACGACCGAGCCCGTGGACTTCTTCGTCTTCGATCCTTCGGGACGTTTCGCGCTCGCCGGTCACGACGGCAGGTTGGCGGACGTGGCACCCACGGTGTTGACGTGCATGGACATCACACCTCCCGAGGCCATGACCGGGACGAGCCTCGTGACGATCCGGTAGTGGACCTGGAGCGGCTCCTGGACCGCGCCTTGTCCCTGGCCGACGACGGCGATTGGGCCGCCGCGGCCGATCTCCTGCGCACGCATCTCGCCGAGTTCGAGGGTGAAGCCGCCGTGCACTGCTGGTTGGGCGTCGCCGAGCGCGAGCTCGGCATGGAAGGTGTCGCGTACGAGCGCTTTCGCCGGGCGCTGGCGCTGAACCCGGAAGACCCCTACGTGCTCGCCACCGCCGGAAACGGCGTGGCCGCCTTCGACGATCCCGAGGCCGAGCAGGCGCTGCGCACGGCGGCCCTCACGGCTCCGGGCGTGGCGGTGGCGCGGCTCCTGTACGGTGCGTATCTGACCCGCGAGGGCCTGGTGAAGGAAGGGCTCACGGAGCTGGATGCGGCGCGGGTCCTCGATCCGGACGATCCCCAGATCGCCTACGAGCAGGCGGTGGCGAGGTATCTCGCCGGCGACGCGGACGGTGCCGTGGACGCGGCGGGGGAAGCCACCCGCCTGGACCCGGACGACGGATGGCCCCGGGTCGTGCTGGGCCTCATGCTTCTGGAAGCGGGTCGCGAGGACGAGGCCGTCGTCGACCTGGCGGAGGGAGCCCGGCTTCGTCCCGACGACCTGGAGGCCCAGCTCACCGCTGCGCTGGCCGCGTGTGCCACGGGCTCGGAGGACCTCGCCTGGGAGATGCTCGAGCGCGGACGCCTGAACGCCGAAGAGGCGGACGCGGCTTTCGTCTCGGCCGTGGAGGACCGCCTGGACTCCGGCCCCCGCGCTGCTCGTACACTGCTCATGGACGAGGTGGTGCCCGACGCCCTCAGACGTCGGCTGCAGGTGCGCCCGTGACGGTCGAGGGCGGAGTGGACGTCACCATTCCCTATACCCTGTTCACGTTGGGCAACGGGCTCACCGTCATCGTTCATCGCGACACGTCGCTTCCGGTGGCAGCGGTCAACGTCTGGTATCACGTGGGATCGAAGAACGAGCAGCCCGGGCGAACCGGCTTCGCCCACCTCTTCGAGCACATCATGTTCGAAGGCTCCGCACACGTTCCGGAGGGCGAGTTCGACATCCTCCTCGAGGGAGCGGGTGGCGTGAACAACGGCTCCACCACCAACGATCGCACGAACTACTGGGAGAACGTGCCCGCCAACGCGCTGGAGCTCGCCCTCTGGCTGGAGGCGGACCGCATGGGGTTCCTCCTCGAGACCATGACCCAGGAGAAGCTCGACCTCCAGCGCGAGGTGGTGAAGAACGAGCGCCGGGAGAGCGTGGACAACCAGCCGTACGGCTCGGCCTTCGAGACCGTATACGAGCATCTGTACCCTCCCCGTCACCCCTACCACTGGCCCGTCATCGGCTCCATGGACGACCTGTCCGCGGCGACCCTGGACGACGTGAAGGGCTTCTTCCGCACCTACTACGCCCCCGGCAACGCGGCCCTGGCCATAGCCGGCGACGTGGACGAGGCCGAGGTGGGCCGCCTGGTGGAGAGGTATTTCGGGTCCCTGCCGGCGGGGCCTCCGGTCCCGGCGGTCCAGGTCCCCGAGGCGACGTTGGCGTCTGACCGGCGCGTGGTGATCGAGGACGACGTGCAGCTCCCGAGGCTCTACATGGCGTGGCACGGGGCGCGCGTGTATACCGACCAGGACGCCGTCCTGGACGTGCTCGCCTCGGTGCTCTCCGACGGCAAGAGCTCGCGCCTCTACAAGCGGCTCGTCTACGACGGCCAGATCGCCCAGGACGTGAGCGCCTTCCAGAACGGCCAGGAGCTCGTCGGCTCGTTCTGGATCGTCGCCACCGCCAAGCCCGGCGTGGATCTCGACGAGCTCGAGGTGGCCGTGCGGCAGGAGCTGGAACGGCTGGTGCGGGAAGGGGTCAGGCCCGTGGAGCGGGAGCGGGCCGTGAACGGGGTGGAGACCTCCTTCGTGCGCTCGCTGGAGCGTGTGGGCGGATTCGGCGGCAAGGCCGATCGGCTCAACGAGTACCACTTCCTCACGGGTTCGCCGGGCTTCGTGGATCGGGACCTGGGGCGGTATCGACGCGTCACCGAGGGCGATCTCTCGGACGCGGTACGACGCTTCCTCCTGGACCGGCACGCGGTCCGCCTCGACGTGGTGCCCCGGGGGCGGCGCGGCGTCCGGGCCGACGGGCCGGCGGGGTGAGCGCCGTGGCTGCCGAACGCCCCGGGGGACGCGACGACGGAGAGAGGACCGCCGTGGACACCCTGGATCGGAGCCGGGCGCCGGAGGTCGGCACGCCCCCGGCCATGACGTTCCCGGAAGTCGAGGACTACCGGCTGGACAACGGGGTGAGGGTGGTGCTCTGGGAGCGCAGCGCGCTCCCGCTGGTGAGCCTCGAGCTCCAGCTCCGGGGCGGGGCCTCGGCGCACCCGGCGGCGCAGGCCGGCCTCGCGGCCTTCACCGCCGACATGATCGACGAGGGTACCACCACGCGTACCGCGTTGGAGATCGCCGACGCCGTGGACGTCCTCGGCGCGACGCTCACCAGCTCCGCGGGATACGACGCCGGCCACGTCCGTCTCTCCATCCTGAGGCAGAAGCTCCGGGAGGGGCTGGCGGTGCTGGCGGACATCGTCATGCGGCCGACGTTTCCAGAGGCCGAGCTGGCACGCGTCCGGAAGGAGCGCCTCGACCAGGTGCTCCAGCGCTCGGCCGAGCCCGCGGCGGTGGCCGAGGACGCGTTCGCGCGGGTCCTGTACGGAGGGGACCATCCCTACGGCGCGTCTTTGCTGGGGACCCGCGAGAGCCTCCAGGCCCTCACCCGGGACGACGTGGTGGCCTTCCATCGCGCGCGGTATGCCCCCGGGCAGGCCACGCTCGTCGTGGTGGGCGACATCGCGCGCGCAGAGCTGGACCCCCTGCTGGTGTCGGCGTTCGACGGGTGGAGCGGGCTCGGCGTGGATCCGGCCCCCCTCTCCGCCGCGCCGGCCCCCGCCCAGCGCGCGATCTACGTGGTGGAAAGGGCGGGCGCCGCCCAGAGCGAGGTACGCCTCGGTCACGTGGCGGTGAGCCGGGGCACCCCGGACTTCTACACGCTGGCGGTGATGAACACGATCCTCGGCGGCTCGTTCACCAGCCGGCTGAACGCGAAGCTCCGGGAGGAGAAGGGGTATACCTACGGCGCGGGCTCCGTCTTCGACATGCGCGTGGCGCCGGGCCCCTTCGAGGCCGGTGCGGCGGTGGCGACGCCCGTGACCGCCCCGGCGGTGGCGGACTTCGTGAGTGAGATCACGCGCCTCCGCGACGAGCCCGTGCCACCCGACGAGCTCACCCGAGCCCGCAACTTCCTCGCACTCCGCCTCCCGCAGCGCTTCGAGTCCGTGGACGACGTCGTCCGGCGCCTCTCCGAACTCGTCGCCCACGTCGTGCCCCTCGACTTCTATGCGGGGTACGTTGCCGCCGTGGGCGACGTCGACGCGCAGGCGGTGGGCGACGCCGCGGGTCGTCACCTGCCGGTGGAGCACATGGCCATCGTCGTCGTCGGCGACCGCTCGCTGGTGGAGGAGCCTCTGCGCGCGTTGGGCCTCGGCCCGGTGGTGGTGCTGGAGCCTCCCGCGCCTGCCGCCGAACCCCTCCCCCCCGTCCAAGAGGAGCAGTAGCAACGTGGGCATCCTCGACATCCCCTTCCGAAAACATCGTCTGGACAACGGCATGAGAGTGGTGCTGTCCCACGACGCCACGGCTCCCGTGGTCGCCGTGAACCTCTGGTACGGGGTGGGGTCGCGGAACGAGACCCCGGGGCGCACCGGGTTCGCGCACCTCTTCGAGCACATGATGTTCCAGGGCTCCCTCCACGTGCCCAAGAACCGACACTTCGAGCTCGTGGAGCGCGCCGGCGGCGCCCTGAACGCCACGACGTGGTACGACCGCACGAACTACTTCGAGACGGTGCCCTCCCACCAGCTCGAGCTGGCCCTCTGGCTGGAGTCGGATCGCATGGGGTGGATGCTCCCGGCCATGGACCAGGAGAAGCTCGACAACCAGCGCGACGTGGTGAAGAACGAGAAGCGCCAGCGCTATGACAATCAGCCCTACGGCGACTGGGACGAGCGCATCCATCGCCTGGTGTATCCCGAGAGCCACCCGTATCACCACACGGTCATCGGGTCCATGGAGGACCTGGACGCCGCGACCCTCGACGACGTGGCGGCGTTCTTCCGCACGTTCTACGTGCCCAGCAACGCGGTGCTCACCGTCGCGGGGGACTTCGACCCCGAGCGCACCATCGATCTGGTGGAAGCCTACTTCGGGGAGATCCCGCAGGGGGCACCGCTTCCGGACCTTCCCGGCGAGACCGAGCTCTCCGCGGTCATCGGGGACACCGTACGCGACGAGGTGGTGGGGGAGGTCCCGCTCCCGCGGGTCATCGTAGCGATGCGCATCCCCCCGTATTCGTCCGACGATTTCGCCGTCGCGGAGGTGACGCAGGCGGTGCTGGGGACCGGGCGCGCATCGCGCCTCTATCGCCGGCTGGTCCGCGAGAAGCGAGTCGCCAAGGACGTGGTGACCTTCGCGTTTCCCCTGCTCACCGGTGCCGGTATGCTGCTGTCATGGATCACCGGGTATCCCGGCTCCAGGCCCGAAGACCTGGAGGTCGCCCTCACGGGGGAGCTGGAAGCCCTGGGAGACACCGCCGCGGAAGAGGTGGAGCGGGCCATCGCCGTAACCGAGACCGACCTGGTCCGCTCCCTGGAGCACGCGGGTGAGCGGGCGGACCTGATGTCGATGTTCGAGCTGTACTTCGACGATCCGGGGCGTCTGAACACGGAGATCGACCGCCTCCGCGCGGTGACGCCCGATGAGGTGCGGAGCTTCGCCGCCGGGCGGCTGGGCCCCGACAACCGCGCCATCCTCACCTACGTACCGGAGCAGGAGCCGTGAGCCCCCTGGACAGGCAGCACCCACCGGAGCCCGGTGCGCTCCGGGACTTCTCGTTTCCGGCGGTGGAGCGCCGCGACCTCCCGGGCGGGCTGGACCTGCGCGTCGCCCGGCTGTCCCGCCTGCCCGTGGTGAGCGTGGTCCTCTTCCTGCGCGCCGGCGAGTCCACTCTGGAGGAGACCCGGGCGGGGCTGGCCTGCCTGGCTGGAGACACGCTGGAGGGCGGTACCCGACGCAGATCGGGGAGCGACCTGTCCGAGGCTCTCGAGCGCGTAGGCGCCCGTCTGAGCGTGTCCACCGGCTGGGAGGGCACCAGCGTCTCCCTGTCGTGTCTGGCGGAGCGGCTGGAGGAGGCGCTTCCCCTCCTGGTCGAGACCGTGCGTGAGCCCGCCTTTCCCGAAGAGGAGGTGGCCCGCGCCCGTGACCACGCGCTGGCGGGGATCCGACAGCGCGCCATGGACCCGGCGTCTCAGGCCTCCGACGCGGCCGCTCGCCGCTACTTCGCTCCGGGCGTGCCGTACGCGCGCCCACTGGGGGGCACGGTGGCGTCGGTGGAGTCCCTGGGCAGGGGCCACCTGAGTGGGTACGCCGACGCCTTCTACCGCCCGGGAGGGGGAGGGCTGGTGGTGGTGGGAGACGTGGACGCGGACGAGATCGAGGCCATGGCATCGAGCCTCTTCGGCGGCTGGGCAGGCGCTCCTCCGGCGGCCGACATCTTCGACGTGGAGCCGGCGGCCCGCACCCGGACCCTGCAGGTGGTGGACCGCCCGGGCGCGGTCCAGTCCGAGATTCGAGTGGGGCATGTCGGCATCGCACGCTCGGATCCCGACGTCTTCGCCGTCACGGTGCTCAACACCCTGCTCGGCGGCGCCTTCACGAGTCGACTCAACCTCAACCTGCGCGAGCGCAACGGATTCACCTACGGTGTGCGCTCACGCTTTTCCCTGCGGAGCCGCCCGGGCGCCTTCTCCGTGCGTACCGCCGTGGGCACCGAGGTCACCGCACAAGCGGTTCGCGAGATCCTGGCCGAGATCCAGGGCCTCGTGGACGGCGGTCCCGGCCAAGGCGAGGTGGAGGCGGCCAGAGACTACGTCGCCGGCACCTTCCCCCTCCGCCAGGAGACGGTAGGGCAGGTGGCCGCCCGCGTCGTGGAGCTCATCATCTACGGGCTCGAGGACGACTACCACGACCGGTATCGCGACCGCATCCGGGCCGTGGAGGTGGAGGACGTCCACGAGGTGGCCCGGCGGCACCTGCGCCCGGCGGAAGCACAGATCGTCGTGGTGGGGGACGCCGACGGAGTGGCGCCGGGGCTCGAGGCTCTGGGCCTGGGCACCGTGGACGTGAAAGCGCCCTGAAGGGCGCCCTCCGGCCGAGACCCACATTCGTTCCTGCAACCGGCGGTGCCCCTGTCCGCATCCAATACGGTGTGAGGCGGAATCGGGGCGACGCCGTTCGAGGATTTCACCATGGAAGAGAGAGACTCGGAACGACCCGCCCCGGGTCGACTGAGCACGAGGAGCGTGCACGAGGGGCGCATCGTCAGGCTGAGCCTGGACAGGGTGCGCTTTCCGGATGGCTCCGAGGGGACGCTGGAGATGATCCGTCACCCCGGAGCTTCGGCGGTGTTGCCGGTGGTGGGATCCCTGGACGAGAAGGACCCGGAGATCCTCCTGATCCACCAGTACCGATACGCCGCCGGGGGATACATATGGGAGGTTCCGGCGGGGATCCCGACGGGCCCCGACGAACCGTGGGACGTGTGCGCCGGTCGCGAGCTGGAGGAGGAGACGGGACAGCGGGCCGGGACGCTGCGGGAGCTGACCCGGATCTATACGACGCCGGGGTTCACCGACGAGGCGATCCACCTCTTCGTGGCCACGGGGTTGACGGAGGGAGAGCGGAACCTGGACGACGACGAGTTCATGGAGGTGGTCCGAATGCCCATGTCGAAGGCGCTGGAGATGGTTCGGCAGGGTGAGATCGTGGACGCCAAGAGCGTGGCGACGCTCCTCTTCGCGGCGACGTTCCTGACGGGCGCGCAAGAAGGCGCGTAGGCGTGCAGGCGATTGCACTGTGTCCAACTCCGCCACGCGTAGGCGTCATCTGCATGGGACATGGATCGTAAGAATGAATGGGAGACGGGGCTCTGCCGGGTGGCACGCCCCGTGCATGGATGGGGACGAGGGCGAGGATCCGTCCGAACGGGTGGCGGGCCTCGCGACGAAGAGGAGGTAACTCCGTGGCCAGAGCGAACGTGAGAAAGGGAAGGGCACCTCGCCCCGCGAGCGAGGCCCGGGAGCACCGTCAGCGGCTCGCCGACCTGACGGACAGTGAGGTTGTGCAGGCGTCGCTCGAGGGTGACCCGCGAGCCTTCGGCGAGATCGTGTCGCGATACGATCAGCGGCTCCTCAACTTCGTGTACCGCACCATCGGCGATCGGGAGCGGGCGCAGGATCTCGTTCAGGAGACCTTTGTGCGGGTCTACCGCCACCTGAAGCGGTTCGACCAGACCAAGAAGTTCTCCACGTGGATCTACACCATCGCCAGCAACCTGGCGAAGAACGAGCTGCGGAACCGGTCCCGCAATCCGCTGGTCCTCTTCCAGACCATCAAGAAGAACTGGGACGCGGATCACAGGCCGCTCGAGTGGGAAGACACGCAGTACAAGCCCGACGACCTGTTCAGGAAGCGGCATCTGCGCACGAAGGTGGAGGAGGCCGTGAAGCTGCTGCCGGAGCACCACCGCATCGTGTTCGTGCTGCGGGAGCTCGAGGGGAAGACCTACGAGGAGATCGCGGACATCACGGGGTGCAACCTGGGGACGGTGAAGAGCAGGCTCAACCGCGCTCGCAACAACTTTGCCACCATCGTGGCACCCATGATCGACTGACCTCTTCGGCCAGCGGTCGCGGTGATCCGCCGATACGACGAGACGTGAGGGGTGGGGCGGGGATGTGAGGCCCCGTCGGGGTTACCCGGCGGGGCCGTCGTGTCTGTGGAACCCGTTCGGGCAGGGGGCAGTATCACCGTCTTGGTCGAGGCCATCGTGGCCCCTGTGCCCTCATGTCCACTGCGAGGCGGAAGGCAACGCCCAGATGACCTGCTCGGAGTTCGTGGCCCGCCTTTCCGAGTACCTCGACGGAGGGGCTTCCCCGGAGGATCTCCGTGAAGCGGAGAAGCACCTTTCCGCGTGCTCCTCGTGTCGGCGGTACAGAGACGTGGTGGAGCGTGGCGTGGAGCTTCTGCGCACGCTGCCCTTGCCGGAGGTGCCCGAGGACTTCGGGCCTCGCCTCCAGCATCGCCTCTACCACGTCGACGCCGAGTCCGTCCTGGGAGGGCCGGCGAGCTCCGCTGCCCCCGGCATGACCGTGCTGGGGATGGCTCTCTTGCTTGCGGCCGTGGCCTGGGTGCCTACGCTCCGACCCACGGCTCCCGAGGTCGAGCTTCCGGTCATCGAGGTTTCCCGGCCCCCGATATCGCTGCGCTACCGGACCAGGCTGGCGTACCCCTTCAGGGTGGACCAGGAGTCGTACGGGCTGGGCGAGATGCCACACCTGGTGCGGCCCGTCGACCTCTGGAAGGACCCTCCCGGAAGGCTGTTCCAGTACTCCATCCTGTCCACCAGAGTCCAGAGATCTTCCCTTCAGCGGACCGGTGTTGAAGAAGATCACTAGGGAGCCGCCGTCGCTGGCCGACGTACGCGGCGGCGTGTTCTATCTGCACGGGGACGACGAGTTCCGGAAGGAGGAGATCCTCCGGGCGGTGGTGGACGCCCATCTCGACCCCGGCACCCGAGACTTCAACCTGGACCGCCTGCGCGGGTCCGAGGTCGACATCGAGACCCTCGCCTCGATCCTGGCGACCCCACCCATGATGGCGGAGTGGAGGGTCGTGGTGGTGCGCGAGGTGGAGGCCCTCGCTTCCAGCCCGCGGGCCCGCGACGTCCTCATCCAGGCGGCGACGTCTCCGCCCACGGGCCTGGCCCTCGTCCTGTCGTGCACCGTTCCCCAGGGGTCGCGGGCGAAGTTCTACGGGGAGCTGGCCAAGAGGGCCCTCGCGGTGGGGGTACAGCAGATGGGGGATGCCGACGTCCCCGGATGGCTCATGGAGAGGGCCCGGGACATCCATGGGCTGGAGCTGGAAGTGGAAGCCGCACAGGCGCTCGGTACGGCTGTGGGCGCCAACACCGGGATTCTCGCGATGGAGCTGTCCAAGCTCGCCGAGTTCGCCGGCGACCGCGGCAGGATCACGCTCGCCGACGTGGAGGCCGCCGGTACGGTGCTCCCGTCGCAGGACCGCTGGCGCTGGTTCGATCTGGTCGGTGAAGGACGTTTCGCCTCGGCGCTGGACGGGCTGGGGACGCTTCTGGGGCAGGGGGAGCGCGGTGTGGGGTTGGTCATCGGGCTGACGACGCACTTTCTCCGCCTGGGCGTGGCGTCGGTGGAGGGGGCCGGCGCTCTGGAGGCGGTGCTGCCTCCCCACCAACGGTGGCTCGCCCGGCGCCTGGTGTCACAAGCTCGAAAGTGGCGTCCTCGCGAAATCGACGACGCTCTGGAGGGACTGCTGCGGGTGGACCGCCTGCTCAAGGCCAGCTCGCTCTCGGACAGCCATCTCCTGGAGGAATGGCTCCTGGAGCTGGCGGCCCGGAAGGCGGCCGCATGAGGCGCTGGCTGGGGGTCGCTCTGCTCGTCTCCGGCCTGGCCGTGGCGGTGGCGGCCGGCCCCGCCGGGGCCCAGCGGAGCGCGGCGACGGTATCGGACACCGTGACGCTGGACCGGGTGGATGATCTGGTCCAGGCCGGGCGCACGGAGGACGCGCGCGCGACGCTCTTGAGGTGGTGGTCCCGCGTCCTTCCCCGGGCGTCGCGGCGGGACGTGCAAAGGGGCCTCTGGCTGCGAGCCCGCCTCACCGTCGACCCGTCGCAGGCCGCCCTGGACTACCAGCGTCTCGTGGTGGAGTACCCCGGCGGCCCCTACTCGGCTCAGGCTCTCTTCCGGCTGGCGCAGGCGGCGTGGGAGTCGGGGGATTCGGCCGAGGCCGCACGCGACGTGGCCCGCCTGGCCAGGAACTATCCCGGCAGCCGCGTCGGTGGCGACGCCGAAGCCTGGCTGACGGCCGCGGGCCCGCCACCTCCCGCTCCGGCCGTCGCGAAGAAGGACTCGGTGGTCGCCCCCCCGGCGGCCGCGGTCACCGGGGGGCGGTATGCCGTGCAGCTGGGAGCCTTCTCCAGCGAGACGCTGGCGCGCAACCTGCAGCGCAAGGCACGGGATGCAGGCTTCGAGGCGCGCCTGGTCCGCCTCCCGGGGAGTCGGCTGCTCCGCGTCCGGGTCGGGAGGTTCGGTACCACGGCGGCGGCGGCCGAGGTCTCGAAGCGCCTCGAGACCCGGGGATTCACCGCAGCGGTCGTAACGGACGCGGACCAGGAGGAATCGGTCGGGGGATGAGGCGAGCTACAGCTCGTCCACCACTCGCTTCAGGCGCTCCTGCACGTCATGCGCCAGGGGCAGCATGTCTTCCCGGCCGGCCACGCCCAACTGCTTCACGGGGTCGATGACCGAGACCACCGCCGTGCCCTCCTCCTCGCCCGCGTAGACCACCACGTTGCAAGGCAGCAGCAGGCCGATGTCGATGTCCTCGCCCAGGGCGCGATGGGCGATGGGAGGATTGCACGCTCCCAGGATCTTGTAGGGCTTGAAGTCCACGTCGAGCTTCTGCTTCAACGTGGCCTTCACGTCGATCTCCGTGAGGATCCCGAATCCCTCCTTCTTCAGCTCCTCGCGCACCCGGGCGTCCGCCTCGTCCACCGTGGCCCGCAGGGTCTTGCGGAATCCGTAGGTCAGCTCGCTGCTCATGTGTCGTGTCCTCTGCTCCTCTGCATGTCGTGTTCTTACCTCACGAAGCCACGGCAGGGGGGTTGGGTTCCAGGTCCCTGCACCCGCGGGATCGACGACGGCAGTGCCCCCTCGTCCACGATTCGTGACACGACCACGACGTACCGGTTACGCCCGAGTTCTACAGTTGTGGACGCTGAAGGGGAGTCCGTACCCATTCGAGGAGAGGCACATGACCCGCTCGATTCTGGCCCTGTCGGCCGCGTTGTTACTTGTTGGTCCGGTGAGCCGCCCTGCCCCATCGCCCGCGAAGGCCCCGGCGGGGCGGGGGACCGTCGAGTCTCTGTCGGCGGGTGCCGATGTGCGGCTCACCGGCGCGGGCGCCACGTTTCCCGCACCCATCTACAAGCAGTGGTTCAATCGGTATGCCGCGCAGACGGGCGTCCAGATCAACTACCAGGCCATCGGCTCCGGCGGTGGCATACGCCAGCTCACGGAGCATACCGTGGACTTCGGCGCATCCGACGCGCCCATGAGCGACGAGGAGATGTCGAAGGTGCCGGAAGGCGTGCTCCACTTCCCCACCGTCATCGGCGCCGTGGCGGTCACCTACAATCTGCCCGGCACGGACGCGTCGCTGCGTTTCACTCCCGACGTGCTCGCGGACATCTTCCTGGGCAAGATCACCAAGTGGAACGATCCCCGGATCGCCGGGATCAACGCCGGCGTCAAGCTCCCGTCCACCGACATCCTCGTGGCGCACCGCTCCGACGGCAGCGGCACGACCTTCATCTTCACGGACTACCTCTCCCGGGTCAGCCGGTCCTGGAAGAACGGACCCGGGAACGGTAAGGACGTGCAGTGGCCGGTGGGACTCGGTGGCAAGGGGAACGAGGGCGTCGCGGGCATCGTGAAGCAGACCCCCGGCGCCATCGGCTACGTGGAGCTGGCCTACGCCAAGCAGAATCACCTGCCCGTGGGGCAGCTGAAGAACCGGGCGGGCAACTACGTGAAGCCCTCCCTGGAAGGCGCGACCGCCGCCGCCGCCGGCGTGGCGCAGAGCCTGCCCGCCACCACCGACTTCCGTATCGCCATCGTCAACGCGCCGGGCGCCGACGCCTACCCGATCTCGTCGTTCACGTGGCTCCTCGTCTACAAGACCATGCCCGACGGAGCCAAGGCCAAGGAGCTCACCAGGTTCATCACCTGGGCGCTGAAGGACGGCGAGAAGATGGTCGAGTCCCTGGATTACGCGCCGCTGCCGCCGAACATGGTGGCCCTGGAGATGAAGCAGCTCCAGAAGGTCGAGTATCCGGGGAAGATGTGAGCCGCTGGTAAGCCCGCGGGTCGCATCGCCGCGGCCCGCCCGACCGGTGCGGATTTACCCACACGTTACAGTGGGGCCCCGTGGCCCGTTACGCGCCTGCGAGAGACTGAGGCCGAGGCCCCACAGCCACTTCACGGAGGCAACCCTTGAACACGATCCCTCGACGGCTGCACCTGCCCCTCGCCGCTCTATTCCTGGCGGCGTTGTCAGTCCGCCCCGCGGCCGCCCAGACTCAGGTGGGCGGGGTGGTCTACTCGAACTACTCGTATCAAGTCCACGCGGACTCCGCCGGCGTTCACCAGAACGCATTCAACGTGGAGCGGGCATATTTCAACTTCACGCGGAAGTTCGAGGGCGGCATCGCCACTCGGATCACGGGAGACGTGTACCGGGACTCCAACGGCTCCATCAACGACCGGCTCAAGTACGCATATTTCACGTGGACGCCGAAGGACAGCCACATCGACTTCCGGTTCGGCGAGACCCAGACGCCATGGCTCGACTGGGAAGAGGGGCTCTGGGGCTATCGAATGCAGGGGACGATGCCCATGGAGCGCGCCGGCTATCAGACGTCGTCGGACATCGGGCTGGGCATCGACGGCGCGTGGGCCGAGCAGAAGTTCAACATGCAGGCGTCCCTGATGAACGGAGAGGGCTACCACGCCCCCGAGGGAGGGAAGTACAAGGACGTGGGGCTGCGCGCCTCGCTCAGACTCGTCCCCTCCGACGAAGGCGGCAGCCGCGGCGGCCTGCGTGTCACGGTCCTCGGCGAGGCGGGGAAGAACAACGCCGGGGGCGCCCGCAACCGCATCCTGGGGATGTTGTCCTACAAGTCCAAGGTCCTCCTGCTGGCCGGCGAGGTCGCGCGTGCGACGAACAGCGCCGACAGCGTGAGCGCCGACGTCAAGGGCAACTTGTTCGCGGTGTATGGGACGCTGACCCCGAAGGACTCGAAGATCGGCATCATCGCGCGCGTCGACAACGTGGATCCCAACACCGGCGTGGCCAACGACGCCACCACCCGCTTCATCGGCGGCCTCTCCTACAAGCTCAGCCCCAACGTGCTCCTGCTGGCGGATCTCGACAACGTGAGCTTCCAGGGCACGCCCTCGGTCCAGACGAAGTCGAGGAGCTCGACGCTGTACTTCCATACGCAGTTCACCTTCTAGCGATTCGCGGTTCGCGGACGCTCCGACGGGGAGCGGCGCCGGCGGG